>ENA-OQEB01000953-OQEB01000953.1-human-gut-metagenome-genome-assembly--contig:-NODE-953-length-11220-cov-2.218877_pt1 | contig 11220 bp, 21 predicted proteins | sample MGYA00242787_ERZ504619 | MGnify/ENA primary metagenome ERZ504619 (study PRJEB26092, sample SAMD00036317) | human gut metagenome | host: Homo sapiens | study: EMG produced TPA metagenomics assembly of... | reverse complement strand
TGGAAAGGTGCTCGAGTGGCTGAAGAGGCACGCCTGGAAAGCGTGTAACCGGCAAAACCGGTTCGGGGGTTCGAATCCCCTCTTTCCGCTTTATATATATAATAAGGTATATTATATGAAGAAGAATACAGCTATTGCGCGTTTCGCAATATTGGTTTTCATGTTTGCATGTTCTCTGCCTATGATGGCGCAAGAGGAGAACATGGGTTTTCATCAAGCTCTTAAGACAAAGTTTATAGAGGGTAATGCGGGATTTATGTCTCTCGTTGCCATCGCCTTGATTGTGGGTCTTGCTTTCTGCATCGAGCGTATCATCTATCTGAGTCTCTCCGAAATCAATGCTAAGCAATTGATGAGCGACATCGACCAAAAGGTGAAGGCGGGTGATGTGGAGGGTGCTAAGACGCTTTGTCGCAACACTCGTGGTCCAGTGGCTTCCATCTGCTATCAGGGACTGATGCACATGGCCGAGGATCTCGATGACATCGAGCGCTCGGTGAGTGGATATGGCACGGTGCAGGCTGCCAATCTGGAAAAAGGTTGCTCTTGGATCAAGCTTTTTATCGCCATGGCTCCTTCCCTCGGTTTCTTGGTACTGTGATTGGTATGGTGATGGCGTTCGACCAGATTCAGCAGGCAGGCGACATTAGCCCTACCATCGTGGCTTCGGGTATGAAGGTGGCTTTGATTACTACCATCTTTGGTATCATCGTAGCGTTGATATTGCAGGTATTCTATAATTACATCATCTCTAAGGTGGAGCATCTGACCAGCCAAATGGAGGAGTCGGCTGTTACCTTGATGGATATTATTGCTAAGAGCAAGTAAGCTATGAAGCATTTATTTGAGTTTAGAAAGAAAAGTGCCGAGCAGGTATCGCAACGCATTTTCTATATATTGATAGCGCTTGCCGTACTGGTCTTCGGCTTGTTCTTTTTGGTGGGCTATGACATGCCTTTCGAGGAGAATCCAGACTTCACTGCGCCTCTCTTCACCGATGTGCTCATCGGTTTGATGTGGCTCTTCTTGGTGGGAGGCATCGGCTTGGCCATCTATCCATGTGGAAGGATTACCGTGGCTCTCGCTCTGAGGCGGTGGTCAATGGAGTGCTTGTGCGCCGCATCTTCCGCATCACCTGGATAGCTTGCTCGCCCTCTTGGTGCTTACCTTCGCACTGGGTTCCTCTGCCCCGATGCTCATCAATGGCGAGAATTATGCGGATTGGCTTTGGCTCAAACTATCCGATATGTTTGTCATCACATCGCTCTTGATGTTACTGGCAGGTATGGGTGCCGTTATCTTTGGTGCCACAAGATATATTAGAAAGGTAAAAAAGTAAAAAGGTAAAAGGACTTACCAGATTATGATATTTAGAAGGAATAGACACGAAACCCCGGGACTGAATACTACTTCGACAGCCGACATCTCGTTTATGCTGTTGATATTCTTCCTTGTCACCACATCCATGGATGTGGATAAGGGATTATTGCGTCAACTTCCTTCACCCGAACCTCAGAAGAAGGAGCGTCAGGAGTCGGTGGTTGACAAGGGTACCTTGATGGCACTCCATCTCACGGCTGGCGATACGCTCTTGGTCAATGACAAGCCCATGAAGGTGAGTCAGCTCAAGGACGAGACCATCCGCTTTGTGCATCGCCTGGGTGCTAAGCATCTCATCTCCATCGTGAGTGATAGGGATGCTGATTATGATCTCTACTTCCAGATGCAAACCAACTGATGGAGGCTTACGATGAACTCCGTAATGAGACGGCACAGAAGAAGTTTGGCAAGAAATATGCCCTCCTCTCTGCTGCCCAGAAAGATGCTGTGCGCAAGGTTTGTCCACAGCGCATCACTGAATCGTATGCCAATGCTATGGCTCACGAAGACAAGAGTATCGATGCCAATGCTGAGGAGAAGCAGGGCGATGACAAGAAGATAGGTGAAACTACCGATAGTCAGAAAGGAGGCAGGCAATGATGAACTTTCGTAAGAAATCACACGAGGTGCCAGGGCTGAATACATCATCCCTGCCAGACTTGATATTCTCTGTTCTCTTCTTCTTCATGATTGTTACCCACATGCGCCAGGTTACCTTGAAGGTGGAATGCCGTATGCCGCAGGGCAAGCATCTCACCCGACTCACCAAGAAGAGTGCCGTGAGCCATATCTATATCGGCAAACCAACCAAGGAATTGCAGGGCAAGTATGGCAAGGATTCGCAGATACAACTCAATGATAAGTTTGCTACCGCTCCCGAAGTGATGGACTATATCAGTGCCGAAAAGAAGCGAATGTCGCCAGAAGACCAGAAGTTGATGACCGTTTCCATCAAGGCAGACAAGGACACCAAGATGGTACGATAACAGACGTAAAGCAAGCTTTGCGACAAGCAAAAGCACTCAAGATTAGTTATTCGGCAACGGAAAAATAGCAATTTTGTCATTGAATATAGCCGTTTTTACCTAGTAAAAGGAAAAATAATATTAATTTATTATTATTTTCTTTGCAAAAAGTTTCATATTATAAAATATTTGTGCTATCTTTGCAACCAAATATTTAGTAAATATGGCAAAACAAATTATCGATTCATTAGATAGGCAGATTCTGAAGCTGATTTCTCAGGATGCCCGTATTCCTTTCTTGGAAGTAGCACGTGCTTGCAATGTGAGCGGTGCTGCCATTCATCAGCGTGTAGCTAAACTTACAAACCTTGGCATCATCAAGGGTCTCAGTTTATCATCGACCCTGAGAAGATTGGCTATGAGACTTGTGCTTATGTGGGACTCTACCTGAAGGATCCAGAGAACTTCGACCATGTGCTCGAAGAACTCAAGAAGATTCCTGAGGTAACTGAGTGTCATTACACCACAGGTGGTATGGATATGTTTATCAAGATTTATGCTTACAACAATCATCACCTCCTGGAGGTTATCCACGACAAGTTGCAGCCTCTGGGCTTGTCACGCAGCGAGACCATCATCTCATTCAATGCTGCCATCGACCGCCAGTTGCCTTTGGTAGACTTGAAGTCTGCTGAGCCAGAGGAGGGTGAGGAAGAGTCAGAAGAATAATGATTCTGCCCCCTTTGAAAAGTGAATATTATTAAAACCTTTGATATGTGAGGAATGAGAATGCAAGTCCATTTTCATTCCTTATTTCTTTTTCTGTCACTCGCCATTCCTGAAGGTCTATCTCTGGGAAGAAGGCATCGGCTTGCTCAGCCTCATCTTCCACGATGGTGAGATAGAGATGTGAGGCATAGGGCAGGGCTTGGCGATAGATGCTTTCGCCGCCAATGATAAAAACCTCATCAGCTGGATGCGTACTTGCTTGGATGGTCTTGATGGCTTCCTCTAAATCCCCAACCACCTGGCATCCCAGTATCTCTTTCTGGCTTTGCGATACCACCACGTTATGGCGATGAGGCAATGCACCATGCAATGACTCAAATGTCTTGCGCCCCATGATGATAGTATGCCCCATCGTGAGTTTCTTAAATCGAGCCATGTCGCTCTTGATATGATAGAGCAATTGGTTCTGATACCCAATTGCCCTATTCCTTGATATACATGCGATGATGCTGATCATAAAACTTTAGTTTCTTCTGGTACATGTGTACTCTTGATTTTCCACTCTTGTGGATAGAGGTTGTTAGCTCTATTGCCGATATTCTTCTCCCATCATGACACTTGGCGATAGGTTACCAGCACATAGCCTTTGTGTATCCTCTGGCAGATTCACTGCTTCCTTGCGTAGGTAGCGGATGGCATCCTCATAGGATAACTCCACTCTGTTGAAAGCAGCTTGATAGAGCATGATGGAGAGGGCGAGACTTTGGTCTGGATGAGTCCCTTGCCCTTGTCGGTGCCCAGTTTGATGCCTGCATGAATCACCTTCAGGCTCTCCTTTGCCTTGCGATAGGTAGCAGCCCATCGGCTCGGAATGGCATAAAGATCCTCGTCATTCTTGATATAATCATACCCCATGCCGAGTTTCTCTTCATCGGGCGTATCTCCTATGCCGAGCAACCAGTTGCCAGGTATCCATGTAAATACTTCCTCCTTGCCTCCCTTTTTGCCCTTTGTCTTCTTGATCTTTTTCTCTTTCTGAGTCTTATAGCTATCCATCGCTACCGTGATGGCTTTATCCTCACCGTGCTTTCTCAATGCGCAGAGGAAGAGGCCTTCGCCTTGCGTCTTGCCAGGGATAAAGCGATATACGGGGTGCTCGGCATTGTCTATCAGATTGCCCTCGGCATCTTTGCCGATGAGATTGCCCGTGATGTTCCAGTTTTCCGAGATGTCGAGCTGGATGAAGTCGGCTCCCAGTTCCTCGGCTATCCATTCCGCATTCTCCTCGTCCTCGTGGGCATTGAAGGTGCAGGTGGAATAGATGAGGATGCCGCCTGGCTTCAGACAACTCCAGATGTCGCTCACGATTTCTCGCTGTAACTTCCAGCAGTTTTCCACATTCTGTGGGCTCCATTCCTTGATGGCTCCCTCGTCCTTGCGAAACATGCCCTCACCTGAGCAAGGCACATCGGCAAGGATGACGTCGAACTGCAATTTCGATTTCTTATAGTCACGAGGATAATTGTTGGTCACAATCACGTCGGGATGACCAAACTTCTGGATGTTCTCGCTAGAATCTGCGAACGGGTGCGCATCGGTTCGTTGCTAAAGAGCAAACTGCCATTAGGCAAGGCGGCTCTCACAGCCGTTGACTTGCCGCCCGGTGCAGCGCAGAGGTCGAGCATCATCACGGGTTCATGCACCAGTTGCTCGATGGCTAGGTTCACAAACATAGATGATGCTTCCTGCACGTAATATATGCCTGCATGCAACCATGGTCGAAGGTGAAACTAGGGCGGGTGTTCAGATAGCGTCCCGTCTTGGCACACCAAGGTATCGACGTGTCTTCAGCCTTCAACCACTCCTTGTACTTAAAGGGGTTCAGACGAATGCTCACAGGCACCTCGTCCTCGGTAAGACCTCGTTCCAACTGCTCATACAGGTCGTCGCCCATCAATTGGCGAGTATATGTCTTGAATTCTTCTGGTAAAGCCATAATCTTCTTTTTTGTTTATATATATAATAAGGTGTAGATCCTAAAACTTTCAAAATTCTTTGCAAGTCTTTTTGGAAATCCTTTGCAAATATAAGAAAAATTTTGTTTCTTTGCAACTAAAATGGCAAGAGATGCGTCTAAGACATAGAAAATTTAATAAAACAACAGTGTAAAACAATAAAATATTGATAGATATGAAGAAAACAATATTAGCATTGGCGCTCGTCATGAGCATGGGAGTTACCCAAGTGTCTTTGGCATCTTCTGCCCCAAAGCATCGTTATCATCCTGCTACAGAACAGGTGGACAAGCAAGAGAAGGATGCTGACGATGAGGCTCTGGAGCTTACTCCGATACAACCAGCAATGATACGGCTGCTGCCAATGATTATGAAGATGAAAGTGCTCCTACTTATCATTCCAAATATAGCTTGGGCAATTACGATGACCCATTCGATTTCTTGGGTTCCGTCTTTGGTAAGGGTGCTTTGATATTCTTTATCATTCTCTTCTCCATCCTTGGATTGCTCTTTATCTTTGCTCCGCTGATAGCCATCTTCTTGATTGTTCGCTATCTGATGCGCCGCCACAACGACCGCATCAAGTTGGCTGAGATGGCGATGGAGAAGGGTATCAATGTACCGGAGAGTCAACGCCCGATAGATAAGCAGAGCAATGAGTATCTGGTGAAGCGAGGCTTGAGAAATGCCTTCCTCGGTGCTGGCTTGTGTGCCATGTTCGCCTTCTGGGGTGCTGACTTCTTGGCTGGCATCGGTGCCTTGATCATATTCTATGGCATCGGACAGACGGTGATAGGCTCGCTTCCTGTCATCAAGCAATGGTGGAATAAGCGCAATGTTTAAATTATTAGTTAATAAATAAAGTGGAAAAGTTATCCGATATCTCTCTCGTCACGAAGGTGGTGATGCTTCAAGACCGCAAGTCATTCGACTTGCTGGTCAAGAAGTATCAATCACCCATTCGTGGATTCTTCCTGCGACAGACGTTGGGGGATAGTCAGCTGAGTGAGACTTGGCTCAGGATACCTTTGTCAAAGCATACACCCACCTGGCTAGCTTCAAGGGTGTATCACAGTTCTCCACTTGGCTCTACCGCATCGCTACAATGTGTGGTACGACTATATCCGCAGCCACAAGGTGACGCAAGACATCGACCAGCCTGCCGTGGCTCGTCAAGATGCGCAGGGCGGAAATGCTGGATTGAAGATGGACTTGCTCAATGCCCTCAAGATATTGAGCGATAACGAACGAACATGCATCACGCTACAGCTGATGGATGGACTCTCTATAGATAAGATTGCTGAGGTGACGGGAATGGCGCAAGGCACCATCAAGTCGCACCTCTCCCGTGGAAAAATAAAACTTGCAAGTTACTTAAAACAAAATGGTTATGACCGAAGATAATAAGATGAATCAGACAATGTTGCACAAGATGATGAGCAATTGCTGCAATCATTCTTTGCCGATTGCCAGACAGAACTTCCTGATGATGGATTCTCCGACCGAGTGATGGCTGCCTTGCCATCTACCGAGGCAGAGAAGGCTGCCGTCATGCGCCGCCGCATGGAGCATGTATGGACGCTTGTATGCGTGGCTATTGGCTTGATAGCAGCGTGGTATGTCAGGGATGGGAGCAGATACAGGGCTTCCTCTTCTCCATGAAGATAGATATCCTCATGTCGGGTTTTCGTGCCCTTACCCATGCGGTGGATACGCTCTGCCATTCCCAGAATCTCTGGATGGCATTGGCGGGTTGCCTCGTTATAGCTCTTGTTTGGGGATATAATAAAGCCTTGGATGCTAAGGGCATTTGATCCATTTAGAATTCGAATTCGATTTCATCTCCTTCCTCAGGAGCCTCCTGCTTCCTAGGCTTCGGAGGATTCTTCAGATTGCCCTTCTCATCAAACATATTGTAGGTGGTGCGAAGGACGATAAACTCGGTTCTGCGGTTCAGCTGATTACATATCTCCTGATGCTCCTTGGTCTGCTTCAAGATAAATTCCTCGGTGAGCACATCGCCCTCCTTGAGCCAAGGATACTTCTCCGTCAGTTTCTTGCGGATGGTCTTCGGACGCACCTTGCCATATCCCACTGGCGTGAGGCGTTCCTTCTCTATGCCGTGCTGTATCAGATAGTCTACCACACTCTGGGCTCTGCGCTGCGACAAGTGCTTGTTGTATTCGTTGTTGCCCTTATAGTCGCAGTGGCGCTCAGCTCTATCGTCACGTTCGGGTTCTCCTTCAAGAGGGTTACCAGTTCGTCCAGCGCCTTGGTTGAGGCTGGGGTGAGCGTAGCCTTGTCGAAATCATAGAAGATGTTGTCGATGAGCACGAGGGCTGAGATGGAGCGAGTGGAAACTGGAGCACATACTCCTTGCTTTCCTTCACCGTGTCTACACGCAGTTCTTCCTTATGATTCAGGAATCCCTTGCACGATGCCATCAGCAGGTAATCCACCTTGGGATTGATGACCATAGTAAAGGAACCATCGCCCCTTACGGATAGTTTTTTATAGGTACCGTCGTTGCCCACAACCATCACCTGGGCGGCAGGCAGTTCGTAACCGCCCATCTCATACACCCAACCCTTGATGGTGGTAACCACCTCTGGATTTTCAAAGGAGTAGATGTGGTCGTAGCCCCTGCCATCCCTTCTGTTGGATGAGAAGTAGCCACGGTTATGTGGACCCTCGAAGGTCATGCCGAAGTCATCCGCCTCGCTATTCAGTGGATAGCCAGGATGCTCCAGCTTGTATTTCTTAGTCTTTGGGTCTACCTTGCGATATAGATGTCGAGTCCGCCCATGCCCACGTGACCATTGCTACTAAAGTATAGGTCGCCGTTGGGACGGAAGGTAGGAAACATCTCATCGCCCGGTGTGTTGATAGGTTCTCCTAGATTCTCGGCTCCACCCAGACCAGCCGCTGTGATGCGGGCACGCCAGATGTCCAAGCCGCCCATGCCGCCCGGCATATCCGATACAAAGTAGAGCCATTCGCCATCTGGCGAGATGGCAGGGTGGGCATAGCTACTCAGGGTATCCTTGGATATTTCCAGAGCCGATGGTTTGCCCCATGCAGCATCCGAACGTTGCGAGGTTACTATCTGGGCATAGCGAGGAGAGGAGGGTCGGTGGTACACTGCGTGAGATACATCTCCTTGCCATCGGGGGTAAAACAGCAGGCTCCCTCGTCATATTCCGTGTTCAGTCCCGTGCCTATCGCCTCAGGCTTGCTCCATTTTCCCTTGTCGTCTTTTTCAGAAAGGAAGATGTCGCCCGACTTCGTGCCCGTGATGCCATTGAGCTCATCGCCCAGGGCTTCATTTCGGTCGAAGTGAAGTAGAGCTGGTCGTATTCATCGCCCAAGAGCATCGGTGAGTAGTCGTCTCTTCGAGAATTGAACACATCCATCTTCTTCACCTTATATCGCTGCCTTCCTTCTTCCAGAGCGGAGCCATCTGCGCCGATTTCAGCCCGTTTTGGGCTAGGATGTTGTCGGGCATGGATCAAGGACGGTCTGAAATTCGGTGGCAGCTAGCTTGTAGTCGCCATTCTTCAAGAGCATGCGGGCATAGGCAAGATGGTCTGCCATGCAGGCTTGGTTATAGCGGATGGCATTGCGATAAGCCGCTATAGCCTTCGGCGTGGTGTTGATCTTGTCATAGCAGTGCGCCATCTTCAGGCTATCTTGCCTCTGGATGCTCGCTCCTTGGAGGGTGTCTTGCTATATACCAGCTTAAACTGTTCCGCAGCATCGTAGTATTCGCCCAAAGCCAGGTGCTTCTCACCCTTCTTTAGGTTCTTGTCGATGCCGCAGCCCATCAAGAGCATACAGCTCAGTAAGATGAATAATATGTTCAGTCTCGATATTCTCATAATTGATATTACATTTGATCGAATGGCTTGCGATATTGGCAGCCAGCCTTCCAGTTGCTGCATCCGTATGCCGTCTTGCCCTTGATGATGACTCCCTTGCCGCATACAGGGCATGGCTTGCCAATCAATGGGTCGGCAGGGGCTACCGCTGTTGTTGCAGGGGCAGTTGCCGTCTCTGCCTTCTTGGTGGTTGAGGCTTTCTTGGCAGGAGCTTTTTTCTTAGCCGCAGGTTTCTTCTTGAGTTCTTCCTCAGTCAGGATGGTAACCCTTCGGCTGCTATTGTCCGAGAGTACATCTATCACAATCTTATTGATTTGCTCCTTCAGTCCGTTGATAAATTCGGCTGGGTCGTAGGTCTTGTGCTCGATGTCGCGTAGCTTCTTCTCCCAGATACCCGTCAACTCACAACTCTTCAGGAGTTCCTCGTGGATGGTGTCTATCAGCTCGATGCCCGTAGCGGTAGCCATCAGGTTCTTGCGCTGGCGGCGGATGTAGTGACGCTTGAAGAGGGTCTCGATGATGCCCGCTCTCGATGATGGACGGCCGATGCCATTCTCCTTCAAGGCTGCGCGCAGCTCCTCGTCTTCCACAAACTTACCTGCCGTCTCCATCGCTCTCAGGAGCGTAGCCTCGGTATAATACTTAGGTGGAGTGGTCCACTTCTCGGTCAGGGCAGGGGTGTGGTCGCCCGATTCGCCCTTAACGAAGGATGGGAGGGTTCTTTCCTCCACCACTTCTTTCTTGCCTGCGCCGTTGCCACTACCATTGTCTGCTGCATCGTCCTCGTCCTGTGTCTTCGCTTCCTTGGCATAGACAGCACGCCAACCTGGCTCCAGTATCTCCTTGCCGCTCACCTTAAACTCTATCTTCTGTGGCTTGTCGCCATCCTCGTTCACCACCTCGCCCATCACGGTGGTGGTAGAGAACTTACAGTCGGGATAGAACACGCTGATGAATCTCGTGGCTATCAGTCGTATACATTTGCCTCCATATCGGTGAGTCCCGTTGGGGGCACGCCTGTTGGGATGATGGCATGGTGGTCGGTCACCTTGCTGTTGTCGAACACCTTCTTGCTCTTAGGCAGCTTCTTGCCTGATGCGGCTAGCTGCTGGATGAGCGGCAGGTATTTCTGCTGACTGGCTATCTTCGTTTGCTCACGCCATTCAGTATCTGTGGCACCTTGGGATAGATGTCGTCCGTCAAGAACTGCGTGTCCACACGAGGATAGGTGGTATATTTCTTCTCATACAGACTCTGGATGAGCTTGAGCGTCATGTCGGCAGAATAGCTAAACTTCTTGTTGCAGTCCACCTGCAATGATGTCAGGTCGTAGAGGTGAGGCGGTGCTCGGTACCCTTCTTCTTGGTCACATCGGTCACGGTGAATGGTTTGCCGGCGATGGTAGAGAAAGCTTTTTCTCCCTCCTCCTTGCTGGTAAACTTGCCGCTGGTGGCGGTAAACTGGGTATCTCTATAGATGGTGGCGAGCACCCAGTAAGGCTCCGATACAAAATTGTCTATTTCCTTCTGTCGGTTCACGATGAGGGCGAGGGTAGGGGTCTGCACTCGTCCGATGCTCAGCACCTGTCTGTTCTGTCCGTATTTCAGAGTATAGAGACGGGTGGCATTCATGCCGAGTATCCAGTCGCCGATGGCACGTGAGAGTCCGGCAAGGTAGAGCGACTGGTATTCGCCCTGGTCCTTCAGCTCCTGGAAGCCCTGCTTGATGGCTCATCCGTCATCGACGAAATCCACAATCGCTTCACGGGACACTTCGCCTGAGCCTTCTGCATTACCCATCTCTGGATGAGCTCACCCTCCTGTCCGGCGTCACCACAGTTGATGATGCTGTCGGCAGCCTGCATCAGTTTTTCGATGATGCTGAATTGCTTCTTGATGCCCTCGTCATTGATCAGTTTGATACCAAATCTAGGTGGTATCATAGGCAATGCCGAGAGGCTCCAATGCTTCCACATCGGGGTATAATCGTCGGGCTCTTTCAGCTCACACAGGTGGCCGAAAGTCCATGTCACTTGGTATCCATTACCTTCCATATACCATCGCGAGCCGTGGTGGCGCCTATGATTCGGGCGATGTCCTTGGCTACGCTAGGTTTCTCTGCTATACAAACTATCATTGTTATTTTTCTTTTCTAGTGTGCAAAGATACAACAAAATAGTGAGAAATCACCATACTCACGTTAAAAGAATGTATTCCTTCCGTTCTTCCCACCTCTTCTTACCTTGTCTAATAC
>ENA-OQEB01000952-OQEB01000952.1-human-gut-metagenome-genome-assembly--contig:-NODE-952-length-11227-cov-4.283694_pt1 | contig 11227 bp, 13 predicted proteins | sample MGYA00242787_ERZ504619 | MGnify/ENA primary metagenome ERZ504619 (study PRJEB26092, sample SAMD00036317) | human gut metagenome | host: Homo sapiens | study: EMG produced TPA metagenomics assembly of... | reverse complement strand
GACCTCAAAAAGCTGGATGCCGAATATCAGACCCTTTCCTCGGAGAAAAACGGTTCTACACCCGCTACAAGAAAGCGCAGATCGAACTGCGTGAACTCCGCACCGCACAACAGAACGTGGAAGCCTTCTTCCGCAAGGAGGAGCGCAGCCACGCCGTACCGCAGCAGGAGGTCAAATGAACAACACTCTGACGGATCGATGTGTGAATAAACCAACCTCACCCACGCCCATCACCGGGCTTCGTCCTTTCGCCTGTACCCCACCCATTGGGACGGAGGGTAGCACCTCTGTCTTTTCGGACGTAAAGAACGCCATCTCGACCCGGCAGGCAGCGGAGCTATACGCTTCGCCGTAAACCGGAACGGCATGATGTGCTGTCCCTTCCACGGGGATAAACACCCCAGCATGAAGGTGGACAGCCGTTTCCACTGTTTCGCCTGTCAGGCGGATGGCGATGTGATCGATTTTGTCGGCAGACTTTTTCAACTTTCTCCCTACAAGGCCGTGGAAAAGTTGAAGGAGGACTTCGGCATGGCACTTGCCGACGGCAAGGTGCGGCTTGCTCCCCGCAGACCGCCCACCGTCCGGCAGCAGCTGCTGGACTATTACCGCTGTCTGCAGCGTTGGCGGGTCCGATACGCACCGCAGTCACCCACAGAAGAACTTCACCCCTGCTTTCTTGAAGCGATAAAGAACCTTGACATCGTTGAATATTATCTGGACTGTTCGGTGCTCCCGGACCCGCAGACCGAAAACGAGCTACGGAAGTATTGGGAGGGATTGCATGAGCGACTGGAAAAAGAGGAACGAAGATTGGCGTGATGAGGACGAACTGGAAGAAGAGGAAGAATGCGAATGCCCTTGGGTAGACAGTAAGGGCAAAGTGCGTGAAACCGCTTACTGCCAGTACCTTTTAGAGAAGCACCCCATGATGTGCCTGAAACAGAAGCTGTTCGACCAGAACGGCGAGGTAGACGAGGACGCACTGCTCTACGAAGTCCACAGCGACCTCCGTGACTTTGTGCTCGACAACCTTGCCAAGAAGGAGAAGCAGGTTCTGGACGCACTCCGTATCGAAACCTATACCCCTGAATGGAAACCCCAGCTTGACCGCATCCATCTCCAGAACGGAACCTACTTTCTGGACGAGCGGGGCTTTGTGCCGGAAAAGGAACTCTGCCTGAACCGGCTCCCCGTGGAATACCAGCCCGATGCCCCCGCACCGACCAAGTGGCTGGAATTTCTGGACGGTCTGCTGATCCCGGAGGATATTCTGACCTTGCAGGAATACCTTGGCTATCTCCTGATCCCCTCTACTAAGGCGCAGAAGATGCTGGTCATGACCGGCAAGGGCGGCGAGGGCAAATCCCGCATCGGCTTGCTGCTGAAGAAGCTGTTTGGGGAAGCGTCCCACTCCGAATCCATCCTCCGCATCGAAACGAACCGCTTTGCCAGTGCAAATCTGGAGTATAAGCTGGTCATGGTCGATGACGATCTGAACATGGTGGCTCTGCCCGAAACGCGGAACATCAAGTCCATCGTCACCGCCGAAGACCGGCTGTGCATCGAGCGGAAGAACAAGCAGGCTGTCCAAGGTCTGCTGTACGTTCGTTTCATCTGCTTCGGCAATGGCAACCTTGTGGCTGCTCACGATGACAGCGACGGCTTCTGGCGCAGACAGATTCTGGTGGCGGTGAAAGACCGCGACCCTGCCCGTGTCGATGACCCGTTCCTCATTGAGAAGTTGACCGCAGAACTCCCCGGCATCCTGCTGTGATGCTAGAGGGTTACACCGTCTGCTGGCGAACCGCTATCAGTTCACCATCAGCGAGCGCTCCATCCAGAACCTCGAAGCAGCCATGGCGGACAGCGACAACCTGACCCAGTTCATGCAGGCAACGGCGTATGTCCGCTTCAAGCCCGACACCGAGGAACGCTCCACCTACCTCTATCGCGCCTACACCAAGTGGTGCGAGGATAATCTGGAATCACCCGTTCCGCAAAAGAAGTTCAGCCAGTTCCTGCTGAAAAATGCGGGGAAGTATGGCCTGACCTTCTCCAAGCACATCGAGGGAAAGTACCGCGGCTTCCGGGGCGTATGCGTCCACCCCGCCTTTGCTGCGGCATAAAACACACGAAAAGTGAAAATCTCCCGCCCTACGCGCCCCAAAGCAGTGGTTTTGACTTGTTATCGTTGCTTTCTCCGGGCGCGTGTCCGCCCCTTCCGGGCGGATGCGGGGCGGCAAAACGCTTCGGGGCGGGAGAGAAACCCGGACGCGCCCCAAGAGGGCGCGTGCATCCCAGCCATGCGCCCTGTAAAATCAACACAGAAAGGTACTTTTGTGTGGTTTGGGGCGCGTAGGGCGCGTAAATTCAAGTTCTCGCACTTTTTTGGGCTGCTGCTTCGGGTCAGGAGCGGCAGGCCCTTACATATTTACCGGCCCACAAGGGTACAGCTCAACCGGAGCTGCACCGGGTCTGGAGAAGTGCAAAGGAGACATGCCTATGACGAATGTCCGCAAAAATTCCGCCAAACTGACCCGTGAGGACTTGAAAATCGCGCCCGAATCTCCTACAATGGAATTGTCCGAAACCCCTGCCACAGAACCTTCTAAACAGGCTCCAGTGACCTGTCACGAGCCGCTTGTTTACCGGGTGGAAGAAGTCGCCCAACTGCTGGCGATCTCCAACCGCGCTGCGTACAACCTGTGCAACACCACGAAGGACTTCAAGGTGATGCGCATTGGCACCAGCATCCGGGTGAGCAAGCAGAGCTTTGATGATTGGTTCGCTGCGGTCTGAGGGAGGGAATATCTATGGCATCTATTCTCAGGCGCGGAGATTCCTACTCCGTTCGTTTCAAATACAAAGACCATGCTGGCCGGATCTGTGAAGGCTGGGAGAGCTTCAAAACCAAGAAGGAAGCGCAAGACCGCAAGATCTCGGTAGAGAAAGAACTCTTGGACGGTACGTTCCTCATACCCGATGCAATGACGGTAGCGGAAATGCTGTACAAGTGGCTCCCCATCCAGTCCAGCAAGCACAAGTGGGCACCCAAAACCTACACCCACACGGTAGCCATGATCCAGAATCTTGTCGTGCCCTATCTTGGCAAGAAACAGATTCAGAAGGTTCAGACGTATGACCTCGAACAGTTCTACGCCACGCTGAGCCGGACACCGCGCGGACTGTATAAGCAGGGTGTCAAGCAAACGCTCACCGACAAACAGAAGCGGCAGTTTCTGACGGGTGCTTCCATCCGGGAAGTTCACGCCATGCTCAAGACTGCTTTTTCCTATGCCGTTGAGTGGGGTCTGCTCCTCAAGTCACCGATTCCGAGAGAAGCCCCGAAATCGACCTCGGAAGAACGTGCCATCTGGGACGAAAAGACCATGCTTGCTGCGTTGCAGACCATGACCGACCCTACGCTCCACCTTGCTGTTCATCTGAGCATGATTCTCTCACTGCGTGTCGGAGAGATCCTTGGCTTGCAGCCGGGAGACATCGACTTCGATGCAGCGGATGGACGTGGGACCATCACGGTCGGCAGGAGCTTACAGCGCACCGAAAAGGCTGCACTGGAAAAGACCGACCCGAATCAGATCTACCACATCTTCCCCGACCAGCGTGAGGGCAGCAGCTCCGCACTGGTGCTGAAGAAGCCGAAAACCAAGAAATCCAGCCGCACCCTTTATCTGACGAGACCCTTGAAGGAGGAACTGCTGACTTGGCTGGAAAAGCTCCGTCAGGACGAGCTTGCCATGGATGGCAGGTATCGCAACTGCGGCCAGCTCTTCCGCTTGCCCAACGGTATGCCTGTTGCCCCGGAAGCCCTTTCTAAATGGTACCGCACTTGGCGTGCGGAGCACCCGGAGTTTGAGAAGATCGTGTTCCACGGTCTGCGCCACTCCAGTGCCACTTACCAGTTGATTGAATCCGGCGGCAACATCAAAGCCGTGCAGGGCAACACCGGTCACGCCACCACCGGCATCCTGATGGACACCTACGCCCACACGCAGGACAAGCCCCGGTTGGAGCTGGCTGAGAAGCTGGAAGCAGACTTCTATTCACAGGACATCGGTTCCCCCAAATCCGGCTCTGTGCCGGTAAAAGAAAATCCGCCGGACAGCATCCAGATCACCCCGGAAGGGATGCTGAAAGTTGTCCGACAGATGAACCCCGAGCAGCGGCGTGAGTTCACCCGCCTGCTGTTCGCCTGAAAAAAGTATGGAAAAAACGCTCACGATGCACAGAATGCAGACAATGCAAGGAAAAACACGGCTTTCCCGCCGGTGTGCAAAAAGTGTGCAAAAGTGTGCAGAGCTCCAGAAAATGGAAAATCCCACGAGGAATCTTACGATTCTTCGTGGGATTTTGGTGCGCTCGAGGGAACTCGAATCCCTGGCCCTCTGATTAAAAGAGAGTAATTCTCAGGATAACTTCGTCTTTATATTCATCAAGTTTACCGATAACGCGTTGTTTTTGTTCCATCCAGTTACAGACTACTCTGCATTGTTTCTGTGCATTGTCGCATTTTTGTCGCGCATTTTTACAATACTACAAATAGGGCTTCATTTATTTCCCAGCTTACAGTTCCTTAGTCAGATTTTTCTCGTAGGATATATAATAATTTTCAATTTCGATTGTGCTGTAATTGGACAGATCTCATATGGAAAGATTTCCATTGTCGCGCAAAAAGTTACTGGCTCAGATGCTAAATTTCTCCGGACGTGATTTTGAGCCATAGTGTGGGAAATGTAGCCGTTTGTGTTCGATATGGAGCAATTTCACTTCCTTCGAACCACAATAATTGTCAAAGTAGTTGTCAGTAAAAATATATTTTACTTGCAGGTCATCAGATATCGTTCTGTACCTGACGTGAGGGTTCCTTCCTTCACAACATTTACTGCGTAAGAAATCTGCCAAGAGCAGAACGCTCTTGGCAGCAAAAATTTTTATTTTACTTCATTTGTAAGTTACAATCTTGACTTTCTTCTTGTTTTTAAAAGCCTCTGCAGCAGCTCACGCTCTGCCGGATCAGTTGCAAACAAAAACATTACTGCGCCGTACACTATGGTATAGAGGAGAATGCCGAGGCCCAATTGTATTATAGATACCGGATCATGCCAAATCATTCCCTTGATGAAACATGCAGCCCCGGTGAGAAGCACTGCCAAACTTATGATGCCAATTGTAGTTTTCCAGAACTTTATCATGTTCAGGCCGACTCTTTTCTGAAAAAACCAGTTCATTATCAGTCCACTGGTCAGAAACATCGAAATTCCTGTGGAAAGTGCCGCACCGGTAATCCCGATCCTGCGTGCGAATAACACTGTTGTTATAATGTTCAGTAGTGCACTTAGCAGGTAAATCTTCGCGCGAAAGCCATACTGTCCTTTGACCTGTAGAATGCATAATCCAAGGTTTTGTGCCAGATCAACAGAGAACGGCAGCATTACAATGATTGCAACCCAATAGGCTGCCTCATAGCCTTCGCCGACCCATACCAGCAGAAATTCACGACCAAAAATGATGAAGCCGGACAAAACCAGCAGTATCACAAAAAATGTAGCCCGTCCAACCCGAATAAACAGATTCGAAACCTTCTGCAATCCATTTTCTTCCTGATACAACACACTGACTCGCGGGTAAAAAACACCTGCGATCTGTGTCCCAAACTGCATATAGATCATGTAGATCTGCGCACCAACAGAGTATACCGCAACAACTGCGGTGCTGAACATTTTGCCCAAAATGACCTGATCTGTTTTCCAGAAAATCTGATCTGCGATACATCCGATCAGGATGGCCGAAGACAAGGTCAAAATTTCTTTTGCCACTTTTGAATTCGGTTTCAGCGTCGAAATCCGGATTTCTAACCTGCACTGAACATACCACCAGCGAAACAGGATGTTGACCAAATTCAAACCTGCAATGACTGCTGTCACAGACATTGCATAAGGGAGCCTCATCACGCAGAGGATCACAAGCAGTGGCTGAACTGTCTGAAGTAAGATCCCGGAAATTTTCAAAAACACAAAGCGTTCCTGCCCTGTGATCACTGTCAGATAGACTGAACTCAACAGAGTTGCAACCATATTGCAGAACAGCATCCCAAGGATGATGGTGCTCTCCTGGAGTTCCGCCCCCGTAAAGGAACTGGCATAAAAAGCCCGGAAGCCTAAAATTACAACAACTCCAAGCCCTGCCATTCCGGCTGCCATCAGCCGATAGATGCTGCGTGCTGTGGAAAGCGTCTCATCTGCCAGCTGTTTATCCTGTTTTCCAAGTGCATTACAGTAATTGCGCAGGACTCCCGCAGACATACAGGATTCAAATACCGTGACATACGAGAAAAAGGAGCCGACGATCTGATAAAGACCGTATTCACTTTGGCCAAGATACCGCAGGAGGACCGGCACATAGATAACGCTAACTGCAACGCTTAAAACCACTTGAATGTATGATAATATTGCGCCTTTTTTTCGTTCGTTCATGATTTCGATACCATGTCTAACGTTCTCTTTATTTTCCGCCCTACTCCGAACAGAAGCCACGATAGAAAATACATCCTATGAGCCAGCAGAAAAATCAATATCTTGGACTTTCGATTCAGATACTGTGCACCTGGACATTTTTTTTTCAAATATCTTTGATAGCAATCCTTCTGCAGAAAGTTCGTCAATTCCAAGCGGAAATCCCGATATTCCGCTAGACGGAAAAAGCTGAAATATGCCCCAAAACTGACAGCTATTCCGTTCAATGCCGAATAAGACGCACCGATTTGTTCCAAATACCTATATCTATATTGATTTGCAAATGCCTGAAGTTTTTTTTGAAACACTGCATCCCTTTCTTTTATTGCAGGATTCCGCCGCCGGGTAGCAGACTGTGGGTTATTCCGATAATTGTAATAATCATATGGAGAGAATGCGATGGAATAGGCCTCGCTGAATGCATGGCAGTTGAACAGCAAATCCTCCCCCCGGACAAGTTCCCGATCAATTTTCAAGTTTGTCCGACGAAGGAACTCACCACGGTACAGTTTCCAACACATACTGGCGAAGTTTGTCTCCGGAAGGCCATTCTCCGGACGCCTTACGCCACAGGCTGATAAAGCCAGCTCTTCCGTTATAGCACTTTCTAGTTTATGCAACTCCGTCATATTTTCCGGCAAATTCATGTGACAGCCAAAGCATACGATTTCTGCATCCTCAAATTTCGGCTCTAGCACCCGAAGCTTTTTCATCGTATCAGGCTCAATGGTGTCATCCGCATCCACGAACATTATCCATTTCCCACGGGGCCAGCTCTATGCCGTGATTTCTGGCTGAACTGCACCCCTGATTTTCCTGCTGGATATACCGGACTCGCACATCTTTGGCCGCCCACTTCCGGGCAGTGTTTCCACTTCCATCTGTTGAGCCGTCATCGATTAAAATAATTTCAATATCCAGTTGTGTATTTCCGCATACAGTTTGAAGACATTCTTCAAAATATTGTCCCGCATTATAAACCGGGATAATGATGCTAATCCATGGGCTTTCATTCATTTCAATGACTCCTCGTTTTATCTCAAAAATGTCAGGAAGTTAATATGCACATTTTCAACAATAGCATTGCCCGATACGGCATTCTTTAAGAACAAGACTTTTTATTTCACCGCATATGTTCCTGAATGAACTTTACAAACTTTGGAATAAAATAGTGCTGATACAATATTCTTTTGCTCAGACTTTCACGATACCGATAAATATTGCGGAATGCAGGACTCACTTCTTCTGGACTTGTGGCGCTTTCTTTCATTTCTTCCCGATGTTTTTCTACCCATTGAATGGATTCTTTTGTTAGATTTATTATAAAAACTTTTTCTGAAAAAAACCTCTCAAGTTGTTCATGCTTAAGCTGGCAAGCATCCACCACCGGAAATTTACAAATGCATTCCGGATTGAATCATTTTCTGCAAGACCAGTTTCTTTAACGGCATTCACAAGTTCTGTATACTGGAGTTCGCTTTGTTCATACATCGATTTCTGATATTTCGTTGTTGCGGCATTTTCGTTCAGATGGTTATAATTGTATCCCCTTTGAGAAATCAAATTAACTCCCGAAACATATCGGAGATACTTTACAAGAAACACAGCATCTTCACCAATAAACAGCTTTTCCGGAAATGCCAGACTGTTTTCTTCAATAATTGCCCGTTCATAGATTTTGCCCCCTCCTGCGCGAAAATAATTGCCGAGGTCATAGTGGGCAGTTGAGCGTGTAAAAATCGCATTTGCGATTAGCTCCTCCTGACACAGACCTTCCGCTCTCAGCTCCTCTGTCTTCAGAACATTCCGAGGCCAGTAGCATACAAAGCCCCAGATATTGATGCAGTTCTTCTGGTATTTTTTTAATGCCAGTTCAACAATGTCCTCGTCCAGCCAGTCATCAGAATCCAAAAACACAACGTATTCTCCGATGGCACTCGAAAGACCCATATTCCTTGCCGCAGAGACTCCGCTATTCTTTTTATGAATTACCCGGACACGAGTATCTTTTGATGCGTATTCTTCGCAGATTTTCCCAGTTTCGTCCGTGGAGCCATCATCTACAAGGATAAGTTCCAGGTTCGGATAAGACTGGTTCAATACACTCCGAATGCATTTGTCTATGAATTTTTCAGCATTGTATGCAGGCACAATAATGCTGACTAGTGATTTTTTCTTTTCCATCTTATTATTTTTTAGCTGACATTTCAACGGATGTCCTTATATTTTGTTTGTGTACAGTTTGAGCAACGCTTTGATATGGATGATATTATTCTGCCTATCAGCCTTGCAATCCTTCTCTTGAATTTGTTTCCGGATCTTGTCCACGACGCAGCATAATGGTGAATGGAGTATGTATCCTCACACAACAGATTTTCACCACCGTACGGATCAAAATACCGAGGAGGATAAACTGTCACCTCATCCAACTCCGTAATTTCACTGTTGCTCACTTTACCATAAGAGCGGATCACGGCATCGTTCAATGCTGGGCAAGCCAGTTCGCGCACACGCAAAGGAGAAAATGTTAAATTGTCATACGATTTTAACATTTTCAGTAACACCGGATTAGATTTTGTTGCACCAAAACCTAATCCGGTGTTACATAGAAATTCATTTTGCTGAATTCCTATGTAACACCCATGCTCCCGAAGGAGTCGAGATTTTTTCGAAGCTCCACATCCGTATCCAGATAAATGCCGCCATTATCATACACGACCTTCAGCCGAGCGTAATCCGAAACAAACGCCCAAACCTTTGCTTTATAGGCTTCCCTTACAAAAGGATGTTGTCCCACATCAAAATTACTTTCATCCCAACGTATGATTTCATAGTCCGGGCACATTTTTCTCCATGAGGCAATGCACTTTTTAACCTCAATCGGGAGTTCCTTCCCGCCAAACCAGCAATAATGAATAATTTTAGGTATCATTGCCTTTTCTCCTATTCTAACTAAAATCAAAAGTACCACTCAAACGGATATGTTGTCTGCCATTCTGGAGTCCGATAGATTGTGATAATGACTCCATACAGCGCAAATAGAATCAATGCTGCAACTGTTACGATCTTTCTATTTTTTCCACGTTTCAGCTTTGAAGCTTGTTCCGAAAATTCCGCCACAGCATAAACAGAAAATATCCCTGAAAATCGCGTTAAAATTGTTGCCTGATTCGCCGCAATCAAAATTACAATATTTACAAGTGCCATGCGATATAGCGACAACTCAACTACGCTCTGCCCTGCTTCCCATTTTTGATTTTTGATCCATCGTGGAACCATCAACATCAGTGCGTAGACAATAATTTTCAGAACAATTGCCAGCCGTGCCTGTCCGTCCATATACGCACCTGCCACGTAATATTGGTATTTAGGAAATATCCTCAATAGAAAGTTTATCATCGGCCACATCAGCAGAACAATTCCAACAGCACAAACTGCCATCAGTCTTTCAAACTTCCACTTCTTTTTCAACGAGTTCACTCGATGCTCTTCAAACCACCAAAGCATCGGCCATGTCAACAAAAAAACATATGCTACAGCATGGAATTGCGCTGCCAGAATCACAAGAACAACAAAGCGAAGCAATTTCTTTTCAATCAGCACATCATATGCAAAGAACAATATTGCCATCGCAAGTGCCTGCCGCTGTATGCTCATCCAGCCATCAATTTCCAGCATCTCAACGATTAGACAGACAAATAATCCCGGTGCTTTACACCACTTATTTAGCCACCGAGCGAGAGACAGATATACAATAGCTCCTTCTGCAATTAGAACACATTGTCGACTTGAAAACAACCTTGTCAGGACATATGTAAATAGCATATATCCCTTCTCGAAGCGGCCATTCGACAGAGCTTGCTTCAATGTCATATTACATACAGCATCAAATAACTCTGTATATGCCTGCGTATCATTACCAATGCTTTCGCTATGAAACATTGTCATTAACGCCAACGGAAGCAACGCCCAAAAGAGGTAAATTATCTTCTTTTTCTGATTCATTGGCCAAAATGCTTTCATAGCATAAGCTATCAAAACTTCATAGCCCACTAAGCCGAGAAATTCTACTGTTGCAAGCACACTTTCCTCCATAATTAACCATTTATCCACCAACAATAGACTTGTTCTAACCGATTTCCGCACCCTATATTAGAGAAGTTGCTTAATTTTAGGCGATCGGCATATTGCTCCCTCTTTACATTTTTTCGTAACGCTATTTCAAGCCGACTTGCCCAAGCCTCCGGCGTATCGTTCAAACTCACATAATCAACAAGATCTGTATATACCATCTCACGCGTAACTGTATCAGATACTACCATCGACAATCCCATCGCCTGTGCTTCAACGCCTGTTACTGGAAGTCCTTCAAAAAAGCTGGGTAGAAAAAATGCATCCATGCCCTGATACAATTCCACCGTATCGTTCCGGCTTCCCAGAAGCTTTATATATTTTGTAAGCTTTTTCTCTTCTATATAAGTTTTCACCCGTTCCTCAAGTGGCCCATTTCCAACCCACCAGTATTCTACACTCGGAACATTTTTTTAATAAGCATTTAAAAACGTCAATTGCAAAAAATGGATTTTTTGCTCTGCCAATCGTCCTACCGTTCCTACTACAAACTTGTCTGTAGCATTCATCTTTTGCCCGCACAGATTTACGCATCGTTGGATCAAAGCGGTATTTTTCTG
>ENA-OQEB01000951-OQEB01000951.1-human-gut-metagenome-genome-assembly--contig:-NODE-951-length-11232-cov-3.193606_pt1 | contig 11232 bp, 12 predicted proteins | sample MGYA00242787_ERZ504619 | MGnify/ENA primary metagenome ERZ504619 (study PRJEB26092, sample SAMD00036317) | human gut metagenome | host: Homo sapiens | study: EMG produced TPA metagenomics assembly of... | reverse complement strand
AACACGCCCATGGGGCCGTTCCACACAACGGTCTTGGATGCTTGACAGCATCGGCAAACAGCTTCATGGTCTCGGGGCCGATATCGCAGCCCTCCATGTCAGCGGGGATAGCGGTGACAGGCACCACGGTGACGTCCACGGGAGCGTCGATGGGATCGGGGAAGTCCTTGATGCAGGCTGCATCCACGGGCAGCAGCAGCTTCACGCCCTTCTCCTTGGCCTTGGCCATCATTTCCTTGCAGTAATCCAGCTTGGTATCGTCGCACAGGCTCTTGCCGACCTCGTAGCCCTGTGCCTTGACGAAGGTGTAAGCCATGCCGCCGCCGATGATCAGGGTATCGACCTTCTCCAGCAGATTGGAGATGACGTTCAGCTTATCGGCGACCTTAGCGCCGCCCAGGATGGCGGTGAAGGGACGGACGGGATCGTTGACTGCGTTGCCCAGGTACTTGATCTCCTTCTCCATCAGGTAACCGACAGCGGTATCCTTGATGTAGTCGGTGACACCTGCGGTGGAGCAGTGTGCACGGTGGCAGCTGCCGAATGCATCGTCAACGTATGCATCTGCCAGAGAAGCCAGCTCCTGGCTGAACTCAGGCATGTTCTTGGTCTCTTCCTTGCGGAAACGGGTGTTCTGCAGCAGAACGACATCGCCGTTGCTCATTGCGGCAACAGCAGCCTTTGCGTTCTCGCCCACAACGTTGTCGTCATCAGCGAACACAACGGTCTTGCCCAGCTTTGCGCTCAGAGCCACAGCAACGGGTGCCAGGCTGAACTTTGCTCGGGGCCGTTCTTGGGTTTGCCCAGGTGGCTGCACAGGATGACCTTAGCACCATCGTTGACCAGCTTCTGGATGGTGGGCAGAGCCGCATTGATGCGGTTCTCGTTGGTGATCACGCCGTCCTTCATCGGGACATTGAAATCGCAGCGGACAAGGACCTTCTTGCCGCAGTAATTCTGATCGTCGATCGTTTTCTTACCTAAACCCATGGTAACAAACTCCTCTCAAATTCTTTTCGTTCGGAATCGAATTTTGCTCTTCATCGGGGGCCGCACACCGCGGACTTCCCCGTACATCCTTATTATAAACAAAAAGCGTGTGTATTGCAAGGATGGGAGATGGATAATTTATTAACAAACATTTGTTGCAGAAGCAAAGAAATGTGGTGATTTTGCCGGAACGCACCAAAAAGCGCCGTTTTTTCCAAAAAGGACCCGCTGCAGGGAGTGTTCGCCCCCGCAGCGGGTCCTGTCCATTCAGGATGTTTTCCGGAACTTCTGCTTCACTTTTTCCAGATATTCCAGCACCAGCGGATTTTTCATGCCCAGCAGGATGACCGCGTATGCAGCCACTGAGCCCAGCACTGCCGCCAGAATGGAGACGAGATTGGGCAGAGCCAGTGCCTTGACCCCGGTACAGACAAGAACGATGCCCGCACAGCCGCAGAGCACCGAGCCAACGGTGCGCCGGTCAGCAGAGACCGCGACCAGGCCCTTGGAGCACCGGATACAGAGTATCATGGAGCACAGCTCTGCCAGCAGGGTGGTAAAGGCCGCCGCATTCTCCCGGAACCGCGGGATGAGCAGGATGTTCAGCCCACGTTCAGCAGACCGCTGACCAGCGTGATCCAGAACAGTTCCTTTTCTCTTCCACAGGGCAGAAGCGCGCAGGAATTGTACAGCCAGCCAAACAGACAGACGATCAGGCAAGGCTCAGGATCTGCAGTGGCATCACCGCATCCAGATAGCTTTCTCCGGAAATAAAGAGGACGACCTCCCGGCTGAGGCAAACAGTCCCACCACAGCCGGAGCCACCACCACGATGAGCGCGTTGAAGATATTGTTGAACAGCTTGTTGAAGTTTGCCTTGTCCCCCACGCCCGCATAATGGGACAGCCGCGGGATAGACACCACCAGCACCGCCGAAAGCAGGTTCTTTACAATGCCATAGATCTTACCCGCCACCGAGTAAATGCCCACATTGTAATCTGTTCCCAGAATGCCCAGAATCGTGGTATCCGAGCTGACGTAAAGGGTCGTTGCCAGCGTGGATGCAAAGATGATGAGGATGGGCTTGAGGTGCTTTTTCCAGTCGATCTTTCTTGTCAGCCGGATGGTGCAGTACCGCCGGGCCCGGAAAAAGTTGAGCACATTGGCACCTACCGCCGCAAACACCGTGATGCCCGCATAGATGCAGTAGTCATCCCGGGTCTTGACGAAGGCAAACAGCATGAAAATAGACAGCACCTGAAACAGCAGACCTCGGATGGTGATATAGGTATACTCCTCAAAGATCGTGAACACCCATTCGGTGCCGATGGTCGTAAAGAAGATTTGTAAACTCAGCACCAGCATCAGGTCGGTATAGGCATGGAGCTTTGTCCAGAAGAGCATCGTCACCGCCAATGCCGCATAGGTCAGGGCCGTGGAGATCATATTGATGGAGAACATCTCCGATGCAAAAGCCGACAATTTTTCCCGGTCGTTCACATAGCGGGAGCCTTCACGCACCGCATAGGAGGAGATGCCAAGGCCTGCAAACAGCAGAAAATACCCGCAGACAGAGCTGGCAAAGTTCACTTTGCCCAGGTTTTCCACCTGAAGAACATTGGAAGCGTAGGGGAATGTGATGAGCGGGAAGATAATATTCATCAGTGTCTTGAATGCGCTCATCGCTGCATTCAGACTGAGGGACTTTTTCATTCAGATCTCCACTTCGTAAGTTTTTCTGGCCTGTTTCTTTTTCAGCCAGCTGTTCCAGAGCAGATACGAATACAACGTTTTTATAAAATACCGATACTGCCCTGCACGAAGCCAGCCTGCCAGAAGGGGGCCGGCATTTCTCTTAAACTCCCGTTCCGCTTCGGCACACGCCTGCTCCATAAAAGCATCATCCTTGCAGTATTTCACCACAATTTCTCTGCACCGGAGCGCATATCCGGCCCGTGCAGACCGATACACGAACGGTTCATCTGAAAACACTTCACAGATACGCCGCCATGCCTTCAGCTCTGTCAGTTTTCCTGCCGAATAATGCCCGCTCGTCACCGAGTCATCGTTGACATAGTAATAGTAAAGCGCCTTATCGATGCAGGCAATTTTTTCTGCCTTTCGGATACATTTTGCAAGAAACAGCGTATCCTCACCAATTTTTAAATCAGTATCGAACACAACGTCTTGTGTGACCTCACGGCGGTAAAGCGCACCCCAGCACACTGTATGCGCCTTCCGGCTGTTCCAGTCATATCGTCTGACCGGCATAACACTGACTTTCTCCGTCTCATCGCTCTTCGTCTGCGTTCGCCCGGTCGTGCCCAGAAGATCCAGACCGTAGCAATAAGCAATCTCCGCACCGGTCTCATCCAGCACTCTTTTGAGCCGCTCTATGCACTCGGCGTGGAGCGAATCATCCGGATCAGCAAAAGAAATCAGCGTGCCTGTACTTTTTTCCAATCCTAAGTTTCGCGCAGAAGAAACACCACCGTTTGACTTATGGTATATCTTGATCCGCGGATCTTTTTCCGCGTAGCGCTGGCAGATAGCAAGGGAGTTGTCTGTTGACCCATCATCCACCAGAATGATCTCCAGATCCCGATAGGTCTGACCGAGGATGCTGTCCAGACATTTTTCCAGATACTTTTCCTTGTTATAGATCGGCACAATGATACTGACGGTATCGTTCAGCACAAATTTTCCTCCCTTATTTTGCCGCCGGGCCGTTTTTCAGCAGGAACAGTTTTGCATACAGCCTCCGGCTGCATCTGAGCAGCTGATACTTCCGCTGGCTGCTGGTGCAGAGCAGCTTTGCCGCCGCCGGGTCGCACTCCTGCAGAAAGGCTCCATCTTTGCGCGGCGCTCCGTATCCTGCATCAGATACGGATAGCAGTGCTCCACCACGCTCAGCATGGCGGCATCATTCTCCGGCATTCCCGGGTATGCTTCCCGGATGCCCGGTACTTCTGGTAGCCCATATCCAGCTTATCCTCGTAGAACTTCATGTTCCTGCGGTGAAGGATGCTGTCCGGGCGCTGATAGTAATAATACATCGGCACCGGGCGGTATGCGACCTTGCTGCACTGCTGAAAAATACGGTATGTCGTGCCTGATCTTCCATCATCCGGCCCAGCGGATAGCGGACATCCCGGAACAGCTCCCGCTTGTAGAGCTTGTTCCAGGCAAAATCCCCCAGCTCATCCGAGACAAGGGTGCTGCGGATGGCCTCCCGGCCTGTCATACACTGCACCGGTACGGCGAGCTCTGCCGGGGCAAGCTCTTCCTCCCGTTCAAACATCCGGAAGCCCACCACAGCAACATCCGCATCCTGTTCCTGCAGGTCACGGCAAAGCGTTTCCAGCATCCGGCTGTCCAGAAAGTCATCACTGTCCACAAAGCAGAGATACGTTCCTGTGCCCGTTCGAGCCCCGTGTTGCGTGCTGCAGAGAGTCCCCCGTTTTTCTGGTGGACTGCCGTTACGCGTTCTTCCTGTGCGGCATATTCGTCGCAGATAGCTCCGCTGGCATCGGTGGAACCGTCGTCCACCAGCAGGACCTCAAGATCCTGATAGGTCTGGTGCAGGATGCTGTCCACGCAGCGGCGGAGATATCGCTCCACATTGTAGACCGGGACAATGACACTGATCAGCTCTGTCTCCATGTTCTGTTCCCTCAGAAGAATGTTTCTCTGCCGATGTGGAGGATCTCCGAGGTGTACGGGCAAATGGCATTGTTGCCCTGAATATACGCCTGATAGATCCAGATGATGACCAGCATTCCCCACATGGCAGCCTTCAGCAGCCTGCGCAGACGCTCATCCTCCACGCACTTGACCACACGGCCAATGGCGAGGTAACGGAAGAACGCAAAATACAGGCAGATGCGGTAGAGCGGCACATTGATGTTGCGCAGCTGGGCCGTTGCCATCTCGATCAGGATCATCACGATCCAGAAATCAGCATCCGAGCGGGTAAAGCGGCGGCGGCCCTCCCCTTCCTCTTTTGCGTACCAGCGGTACAGCACAATGGGCAGGATCAGGAAGGGCAGACGCACAATGATAGGATTCAGCGTGAAGCCGCCCGCATTGGCATCATAATAATATCCGTAAAGTCGATCAATGAAGTCCACATTCAGGGCCAGCCTGACCACAGCCTTGCTGAAGAAGGCAAGGTAGACCGAAAATACCGCCAGGCCACCCTTGACCCACCAGTTGTCGAAATGCTGAAGCAGGATATAGATCAGCAGCGCGCCAAACGAGATAAAGGTGGCATTGTGGAACAGACAGGAGACCGCCAGCAATAGGACAGCCCAGTGATACTTTTTCTTCCACGCAAAGCTGAACGCCAGAAATGCCACACCCAGCGCCACAGACTGCCGCTCGGCATTATAAGTATCGCCATAATACAGGCAGATGTAAGCCAGCCAGCCATAGGGCACGGAGACATACTCCTTATACTGCACCAGCCCGATCATAAACAGGCCGCAGGCCAGCAGGTCCACCATAAAGTAGAGCCAGTGGACATCACCAAAAACATGGGCCGCCAGATAGACCAGCGTCATAAACAGCGGCTCTGTTTTGTGCCGCTGCCGGATGCAGGCCAGCAGACCGTCCTGCAGTTTTGCATCCGCCACCCATCCCTCATACACCACGCTGTCCGTGCCAATGGACGGGTCCCGCAAGCCTGCCAATACCGCCATCACCAGCACCGCCAGCGCCAGGCAGAGATAAAAGCCCTTCTCGTTGTTTTTCTTCGTCCGCAGGTGCTCGCCATAGGCGGCAATGCCCACAGAAACCGCAAAAGCCCCCAGATAAATCAGCATAACTTCTCCATTTTTATTTTTCGACTGTGTGTTTATTTTTCCATTCTCCCAGCCATAAACGGCATAGAACAGCCGCTTGCTGATCAGAAGTGTTTCCACCTTGATCCGGTCTGCCTTTTTTGGCCCAGGGCCGCCGGGCAAGTGCTCGGTATTCCCGCACAAAGCGGCAGATCCGTGCCTGAGCCTCCGGATAGCTGCCAAAGCCACCATCAGAATGCCTTTCAGTGTCTTCAGGTATGTAACCAGCTGCAGGTATTCCGCTTCTGCTTTCAGCACTGGAACCGTTTCCGCAATAAAGCGGGTCACATCCTCGCCCACGTCCAGAATGACCAGATTCTTCTCGCTATGCCGCTTTTCATGGTCGAGCCGGTATGGATGCGGTAATCGTACATCGGTTCCGGAAACACTTCCACTTTTGCACAGCGGGCAATGGCCCGGTACATCACCGCATAGTCCTCGTACAGAAGGCCCGCAGGAAACTGCAGATCTCCCCAAACCTCCCGTCGGAAGAAAACGCCGCCTGCCCCATGCCCGATGCCCTGGTGCAGCAGCATCCGGCGCATGGTCTCTTCCCGGTTCAGCAGCTCTGGGATCTGGTGCGAATTTTCCGTCCGCCCTCCGGCTGCTCTGTCGAGAACATTTCCAGCGGAGTAAGGGCCGCGTCAGCACCATCTGCCTCACAGTGCTCCACGAACTGAGCAAGAGCCGTGGAGCGGATCAGATCATCGCTGTCCAGCAGGTAAAAATATTTTCCCTGCGTCTGTTGCAACCCAACATTCCGGGCATCGGACTCGCCCCCATTGCTTATGGAACACCCGGATGCGGCCATCCTCCACAGCCAGTTCATCACAAAGTTCCCCGCTGCCATCAGTGGAGCCGTCATCTACCAAAAGCAGCTCCCAGTTCTGGTAACTCTGCGCCTGCACGCTCTGCACACAGTCCCGCAGATACGGGTAAACATTATAGACCGGCACAATGACCGATACAAGCGGTTTTCTTTTCTCCAACCGGATCCCTCCACTTTACTTTTTTCCACGCCACTGCGTTTTTCATAGACCCGCCGGGTCATGGCATAGCCGCTGTAGGAAAGTGCCGCCGCCAGCCGGGCCTTTTTGCGGGACTGCGGGTCCAGCAGAACGTTCCGGCGGTATTTTTTCACTTCCTGCCAGAGGGCCTTTTCAATCTTTTCATGCTGCCTGTCCTGAATCTGGAACAGGATATTGCAGACATTGCTCAGATAGCGGCACTCCGCCGCACGGCTCAACTGGGGGAAATCACGCTTCACATTTTCCATCAGTGCATGGCAGTGCCGCACACTATCCAGCTTTCTGGGGTTGAAGGCCATATTCTGGATACTGCTGCCCCGCTGGAAATAGTAGTAATCCCGGTTTGCGATATGTGCCGCCTTATGGGCACGCTTTGTCACCTCGTAGGCGACCGGGATATCCTCATAGAGCTTGCCCACCGGATAGTGCACGCCCTCAAACAGTGCACGCTTATAGAGCTTGGTGGGGGTGGTCACCTCCATGCCCTCCTGATACAGGATGCGGCGCAGGCATTCCTCCCGGGTCAGGATCTCGAATGCTTCCAGACGCTCTGTGGGCACGGACTGCACCGGCTGGCCCTCGAACACCTCTTCAAAACAGCTGGCTGAAAAATCCGCTCCCGCCTGCTCCAGTGCCCGGTACAGGTTCTCGATGTAATAAGGTGACACCCAGTCATCGCCGTCCACAAAAGAGAGGTATTCCCCCGCTGCCGCGTCCACACCAGCGTTGCGGGCATCGGACAGACCACCATTTTTCTTGTGGAGCACCCGCACCCGGGCATCCTGTGCAGCATATCCATCACAGAGGGTCTCGCTGCCATCGGTGGAGCCGTCGTCCACCAGCAGCAGCTCCATATTCTGATAGCTCTGCCCCAATAGACTGTCCACACAGCGGTTCAGATATGGCTTTACATTATAAACAGGAACGATGATGCTTACCAAAGGGTCCATCTTATCTCCTCATTTCAGCAGGTCGAAATAAAACGCCTCCAGCTTCTTCGCCTCGGTGACGATATCAAAGCCGCCTGCCCGCATCTCAGCAGAGGTATCCCGCCGCCGGCCATTTTCTGCAGCCGGATCGCCGCATCCGCCCAGACTGCCGGGCTTTCCTGCAAGCTCAGGTACTGCATCTCGGGCAGGACCTGAGCCTCCTGCGGCACCTCTGTGGAACAGATGACCGGCAATGCCGCCGCTTGTGCTTCGATCAGCACGATCCCAAGCCCCTCATACCGCGAGGGCAAAACAAAGGCATCCATGGCCTGATAGAACTTTGCGGGATCGCTTTGGCGGCCCAGAAAACGGACATTCTCCTGCAGCCCCAGCGCCTCCGCTTTCCGGCGGGCAGCGGCCTCGTTTTCCCCTTCTCCAATCAGCAGTAAAACGGCATCCGGCCGTTGCTTGCAGACTTCCGCCATTACATCCAGCAGAAATTCGTGATTCTTGGCATAGCAGAACCGCCCGACATGGCCCAGCACCAGTTCATCCCCCAGGCCAAGCTCCTGCCGGACGGCTTTCCGTTTGGAGGCATCATAAGTAAAGCGGTCGAGCTCAATGGCATTGTTGAACACCCGGAAGGCTTTTCACCATAAAGCCAGCTGCCTGCCGTTCTGGAGCAGGCACAGAGCCGGGTGGGATACACTGCAGCAAAGGGACGGAGCAGGTACTTCATCACATTTTTTGCTCCTTCTCCCCTGCCCACCGTAGAATGATTGTGCGCGATCCGGTTGGGCACCCCTGCACGCTTCGCCCCCCAGAGGAAAGTACGCTCAGGGTGTTCATGTGGGAGTGAACGATCTGGTACCCGTTCTGCCGGAACAGCCGCCCGATCTCCCGTTCATACTGCGGCAGGTGGTATATTTTGGCACCACATACACCCGGCCGCCCAGCCGCTCGATCTCTTCCCGCTGGGGCAGGGTCGAGCCTTCCAGCGCGAAAAAATCGAACTGAACTCTGGAACGGTCCATGTGGCGGTAGTAGTTCATCACCACCATCTCCACGCCGCCGTAGTTCATATCCGTCATCATCTGGGCCACACGGATGGGCTGTGCATTCTGCTCCATGGTCATACCAGCTCCTTGCGGTCACAATCCTCGAACCAGTCCCGGAAGCTCTCCTCCAGCGTATAGTGGAACTTGTAATCGGTGGCGGCCAGCTTCCTGCCGCAGACATTGGTGGATACCATCAGTTTCCGGACACGGGCGGGATGGATGCCCACCTTTTTGCCCCCGATGGGTCCCAGAATGCCCGCCGCAAACAGCAGCAGTCCGGCGGGCACCAACGGCACATGGCGGTGCAGGCCGGTCGCCTTCTGCATTGCATTGCAGATCTCTTCAATGGTATAGGCCGGCTCGTAGGTACAGTTATAGATCTCTGCTCCGGGGAAAGAATGATCCAGCATCCGGTACTTGAAGAAGCGCACCAGCTCCTTGACATAGATGCACGCCTTAATGGTGTCCTTCCGGCCGGCATAGAAAAAGTAGCCCTTCTTCTGCCCCCTGTACAGGCGGGTCATGTTGCCGTGCTCCCCTTTGCCATAAACGATGCCTGGCCGCACGATAGTCAACTCCCGGGCCGGATCACGGGCCTGCCAGATCTGGTGAATCTTTTCTGCCACCAGCTTGCTGATCCCATACGGCGTGTTGGGAGTTGGCAGAGTCTCCTCCGTCTTAAGGTCCTCAGACGCGCCATAGGGTGCAATGGAGCTGGTAAACAGGATCTTCCGGATGCCGTATTTTTCCGCAAAGGCGGTCACATTTTCCGCACCCCGGATATTTGTTTCAAAATAGGCTTCTTCCGGGTGGCCGGGGGTGCGGTGGACCGCTGCCAGATCAAAGATCACGTCCTCCGGAGTCGGAACGAACTCAAAATCGATGGGCTTACGCACATCCAGCCGAATATACTGCACCCCATCGTTTTTTTCCACAATGCCCGGCACCACGCCCTCTTCCCCGGGCATCACAAGATCCAGGTCGTAGATCACGTCGCCGGGTCTGACGCACTCCTTCAGCAGCAAATGAATGAGATGGGTGCCGATAAAACCAGATCCACCAAAAAGAATATAATTCATTTTGCCCCTTTCCGGTCAAACACAACGCCCACCGTCCTGAACAGCAGGTAGATATCCATCCAGATGGACCAGTTGTCGATGTACTGGACATCCAGCTTGACCACTTCTTCAAAATCATCAATATCGCTGCGGCCGCTTACCTGCCACAGGCCGGTGATTCCCGGCTTCATGGAAAGGCGGCGCTTGTGATGGCTCTCGTACTGCCGGTACTCATCCAGCGTGGGCGGGCGGGTACCCACCAGGCTCATGGAGCCCCGCACAACGTCAAAAAACTGCGGCAGCTCATCGATGCTGGTGCGCCGGATGAAGCGGCCCACCCGGGTGATCCGGGGGTCATCCTCCATCTTGAACATCAGGCCGTTCATTTCGTTCTGGGCCATCAGCTCCTTTTTGCGTGCCTCCGCGTCCACATACATGCTGCGCAGTTTGTGGATGTAGAACACCCGTCCATTCCGGCCCACCCGGCGCTGCTTGAAGATCAGCGGGCCGGGGCTTTCCAGCTTGAGCGGAATGGCCACCAACGCAATGATGGGGATGCTGATGATACACCCCACGATGCCGCCTACGATATCCATGGTCCGTTTCAGCACCTGATCCCGCAGCTTGAGTTCTACCGTGCCCATCGTCACAACATTGCCGCCCGCACAGCGGCTCAGTTCCCGGCTGATGCGCACTGCACTGGTCTCATCGCAGCAGGCTTTTTCGATCCGATCCAGCACCGGCAGGCGAAAGTGGACCGTCAGGCCCATGCTCTCCATCTCCTCGAGATAGGGCAGCATGTTCTCCTCACTCTCCTGCGCCACATCCAGATACACTTCATCCAGCGCTGCCTGCCGCAGCCAGTCCATGAAATTATCGAAGTTGGCCTCGATCTTCACCCCATCGATCTCAGTGTGAAGCTGCCCCGGGGCAGCTTCCAGAATGGCAAGACCTGTCACGCGCTTGGACCAGTCCTTTTTCAGCTCTTCCAGAATGGGGCTTGCGTTCTCCTGCGTGGTCACCACCCCCACAAGGCTCTGGATCCCCTTGGTATAGCGGGAGCGCACCAGCATCTTTTTGAGGACAGCATGAGCGCCCGTCATCACAAAGACATCGATGACGGGCACAAACACCAGAAAATAGCGGGAGTGCAGCATGGGGGCCTTGGTCAGCGCCAGGCAGGCCGCATCAATGAGAGTCAGCAAAAATTGAACCGCACCGCAATCTCAACTTCACGGAGCGGAGTGCGGTTCACGATATTCTCGCTCTGATCAATGAAAAAAGGTCAGAATATAGACCAGCGCAAATAAAAAACAGGCCTTTCTCCA
>ENA-OQEB01000950-OQEB01000950.1-human-gut-metagenome-genome-assembly--contig:-NODE-950-length-11232-cov-4.090680_pt1 | contig 11232 bp, 14 predicted proteins | sample MGYA00242787_ERZ504619 | MGnify/ENA primary metagenome ERZ504619 (study PRJEB26092, sample SAMD00036317) | human gut metagenome | host: Homo sapiens | study: EMG produced TPA metagenomics assembly of... | reverse complement strand
CAGGCGGGCGTTCTGGCCCTTGTTGCCGATGGCCAGGCTCAGCTGCTGGTCGGGCACGGTCACACGGCAGGAACGGGTCTCGCCGGGCAGCAGCTCGACCTTGAGCACTTGGCGGGGCTGAGGCTGCGGAGATGAACTCGGAGACATCCTCGCTCCACTTCACGATGTCGATCTTCTCGCCGCCCAGCTTCTCGACGACAGCGGCCACACGGTCGCCGTGGGGGCCGATGCAGGCAGAAACGGGGTTGACGTTGGGGTCCTTGGACCAGACGGCCATCTTGGTGCGGGCACCGGCCTCGCGGCTGATGGCCTTGACCTCGACGGTGCCGTCGTAGATCTCCGGCACTTCCAGCTCGAACAGGCGCTTGACCAGGCCCGGGTGGGTGCGGCTGATCATGACGCGGGCACCGCGCTCACCGCTGACGACATCCACAACATAGACCTGCAGAGTCTCGCCCTCGGTGTAGGTCTCGCCGGGCACCTGCTCGTTGCGGGGCAGGATGGCCTCGCCGCCTTGCCCAGGTCCAGGGCCACGATGCCCTTCTCGTTGTCCACGCGGGTAACGGTGGCCTGGATGATATCATGGGCGCGGGACTGAATCTCGCTCAGCTGCTGGCTGCGCTCGGCTTCCCGGATGCCCTGACGGATGACATGCTTTGCGGTCTGGGCGGCAATGCGGCCGAAGTCCTTGGTCTTGAGGGGGGTCACAACGCGGTCGCCGACTCATAGCTCTTGCGAATCTTCTGGGCCTCGGTGATGCCGATCTCGGCGTGCTCATCGTACCAGTCCTCATCGGCGACAACGTTCTGCACCAGAGCGACGTTGAACTTGCCGCCGTCGGGGTCGATCTCCACCAGAACGTTGTCGTCCTCGACTTCATAGTTCTTCTTGACAGCGATCACGATGGCAGCCTTGATCTTCTCGATCAGGTACTCTGCGGTGATGCCGCGCTCATGCTCCAACATGGAGAGAGCTTCAAAAAAATCATTGTTCGCTGCAGCCATTTTTCGGGTTCCTCCTAAATATCATTCTTTCTCTTTTAATCAAACAGGTCCTCGTCGTCACACAGGCGCACTGTGCTGACGGCGGAAAGCTCGAACTGCATGGGGCCGGCCGGGCCTTCGAGCGTGATGGTATTGCCTTCGCGGGAAGTCAGGAGGCCGGAAAACTCCTTAACACCATTCTCGTTGGCCCGGTACAGCCTGACGCTGACCTTCTGGCCCTGAACGGCTTCGTAGTGCTCCGGGCGGGTCAGCTTGCGGCCCAGGCCGGGGCTGCCGACTTCCAGATAATAGCTCTGTTCAATGGGGTCCGCCTCATCCAGGATGGGGTCCAGCGCATGGGAGACATCGGCACAGGTGTCGGTGTCCATGGTAGTGCCGTCCGTTTTGTCAATGAGGACACGGAGATACCAGTCCGGCCCTTCCTTTTCAAAGACCACGTCCCACAGGCGCAGGCCCATGCCCTCCACAGTGGGGCGGACAAGCGCTTCGACTCTCTGGGCGGTATTTCCGCCAGACTGCTTCGCCATAAAAACCTCCAAACAAACAAGAAACGCGGACCTTGCGGCCCACGTTTCAGTAAAAGTTATATCGTACTATTAGAATATAGCATACTTCCGGTAATTATGCAAGGGGTTTCGTGAAATTTTGCCTTATCCTTTGCCGTACCACAGCACTTCAAGAATCAAAACCTTCTCACAATCTTCTTATGCATCATAGGTTTCCACTTCTGTTTTTGTATCTCCACACTTGGTACAGACATAATAATAAGTCACCTTGATAAAATCTCTTCCAATCGGCATATTCCGGAATTCCTCCCGGACAACCTTATCAAGATCATAATTATGCTTGCAGGTATCAGGTATAATCGGTTCTGGGGATACATCACGTGCTTTTTGTTCTGCCGCTTCAATCAAGCGGAACATTTCGCTCGACTGCTGCGCCACATGTTGATTTACATACGCTTCCACTTGCGTAAAATCATAGCTGGAAGTTCTTGAAGTTTCAACAAGTTCTTCTGCCTTTTCTTTTCCCAGAACCAGCTCCAGCATACTGTCAATCCGTTTCTGGGTCTCTGTTTCAAAATATTGATCAATTCTGGAGGTGTCAAACGCCTCAAAAGCCGTTGCACCAATTGCTACTACAAAAATCAGGCTCAATAATACAGCAGTCAAACGTTTCATAATTACATCTCCCTTCGGCTTATAATGCAGTTCTGTCAAAGTACACTTCTTACAATAAAAGTATAACATGCCTTTTTTTGATGTCAATATTTTTCTTTTATGTGAAATATCTTTTGTGCATTCATACAATCATCAAGTTTCTAGTCGTTCTAAATAAGCAAAAATCCTTACAGACTAATCACAGACTGTAAGGATTTAACGAATTATTTATATTGAACGATTACAGCACCCAGACACCGTCACGGAAGAGGTCCACGGTTCGTCCGTCACGGCACTTGCCGGTGATATGGCTGTCCTCGGCACCGATCATCACATCCTCATGGATGGTAGACTGGTTCATGCCGCGCTCTTCCAGCTGCTCCTTGGTCAGGCCGGTGCCGCCCTCGGTGGTGCCGGGGTAGCTGGCACCAAAGGCGATGTGGCAGGCAGCGTTCTCATCGAACAGGGTGCTGTAGAACAGCGCGCCGCTGCGGTTGATGGGGCTGGATGCGGGCACCAGTGCCACCTCACCGATATGGCGGGCACCCTCGTCGGTATCCAGCAGCCGGCCCAGCAGGTCAGCGCCCTCCTCGGCTCCATGCTCAACGACCTTTCCATCCTTGAAGGTGACATGGAATCCTTGATGAGCTGGCCATTGAACACATAGGCTTGGTGCCGTAGACGATGCCGTCCACCTTGTCCTTGTGGGGAGCGGTGAATACTTCCTCGGTGGGGATGTTGGGCAGGAAGAACACACCCTTTTCGCTCTTGCTTCCGGCGCTCTCCCAGCTGGCCTTCTCGGCCAGGCCCACGGTCAGGTCAGTGCCGTTGCTGCTCTCAAAGTGGACGCTTTCCAGATCCAGCGCATTCATCTTCTCGCCCAGACTGGTCAGACGGTCCAGATGTGCCTTCCACTCGTTGACGGGGTCACCGCCGGTCACGCGGCAGACATCAAAGATGAGCTGCCACAGCTTCTCGATGGCAGCATCCGTGTCCAGCTCGGGGAACATCTTCTTTGCCCAGGGGGCGCTGGGCATGGCGGCAATGGACCACTGCACCCTGTCGTTCATGGTGTACTCCCGCCAGGGAGCCATAAATTTCCGGTTGGCGGCGTTCACACGGCTGATCTTGGCACCATCCAGACCGGCGTAGACCTCGGGGTCATCCGCAATGAGGTGCAGCACGCAGACACTGCCCTCGCTCTCCGCGTAGTCGAGGTAGCGGCGCAGCTGGTAGGGCTTGCTGTCGGTCAGGGCTTCCTCGCTGCCCAGCTCCATCCGGGTGCGGGATACGGCATTGTCGCTCCAGTCCACCTGAACATCACGGGCACCGGCCTCAAAGCCGCTGCGCACGCACAGGCGGGCCAGCGGGGCAGCCTCCAACGGGCAGCGGATGATCATGGTCTGGCCCGGCTGAGGGTTCACGCCCACCCGAACGATAAAGTCAGCGTATTTTTTGAGCAGTTCATCAAAGTTTTTCACAAAAGGTTCCTTTCTGCCGCAAGAAACGGCATGGTTGTTTTGCCCTAAGTATACCCTCTTTTTTCAATTCTGTCCATCGGATAAAAGAAAACAGACGCTTCCGTCGTTGAAAAACGGGGAAACGTCTGTTTAAGAAGAATCTTTACACACAAAAAATGACCGCCCCATGAGCTACCAACTCGGCGGTCATTTTTTAACTGATTTGCCAGAAAGGTACTGACCGTTTGCCGGGCAGCACTCTCTTTATCTATAATATACCACAGCCCCGCCGAAATTGCAACGGCGGGGCTGTTTTTATTTGGATCAGAACTCGATCTTGCTCTCGATATAGCTCTTGAGCTCAGAGATGGGCATACGCACCTGTTCCATGGTGTCACGGTCGCGGACGGTGACGCAGTTGTCAGCTGCGATACCCTTGGCCTCGTCACCCACGGTGTCGAAGTCCACGGTGATGCAGTAGGGAGTGCCGATCTCATCCTCGCGGCGGTAACGCTTGCCGATGGAACCGGTATCATCGTAGTCCACCATGAAGTACTTGCTCAGCTCATTGCGGATCTCCATGGCCTTGTCGCCCAGCTTCTTGCTCAGGGGCAGCACAGCGCACTTGTAGGGAGCCAGAGCCGGATGCAGGTGCAGGACGGTGCGGACATCTTCCTTGCCCTTGGCATCGACCAGATGCTCCTCATCGTAGGCCTCGCACAGGAAGGCCAGCGCCACACGGTCGCAGCCAGAGAGGGCTCGATCACGTAGGGGATGTAGTGCTCGTTGGTCTCGCTGTCGAAGTACTCCAGGCTCTTGCCGGAAGCCTCCTGATGGCGGGTCAGGTCGTAGTTGGTGCGGTCTGCAATGCCCCACAGCTCGCCCCAGTCGGTGAACGGGAAGGCATATTCGATATCGGTGGTGGCACGGCTGTAGAAGGCCAGCTCTGCGGCTCGTGGTCACGCAGGCGCAGGTGCTCCTTCTTGATGCCAGGCTCAGCAGCCAGTTCTCGCAGTAGTTCTTCCAGTAAGCGAACCACTCCAGATCGGTGCCGGGCTTGCAGAAGAACTCGCACTCCATCTGCTCGAACTCACGGGTGCGGAAGGTGAAGTTGCCCGGGGTGATCTCGTTGCGGAAAGCCTTGCCCACCTGGCAGACACCAAAGGGCAGCTTGCGGCGGGTGGTGCGCTGGATGTTGGCAAAGTTGACGAAAATGCCCTGTGCGGTCTCGGGGCGCAGGTAGCAGGTAGAAGAGCTGTCCTCGGTGACACCGATGGCAGTCTTGAACATCAGGTTGAACTTGCGGATGGGGGTGAAGTCATGCTTGCCGCAGACAGGGCAGACGATGTCCTCGTGGTCGGCGATGAACTGATCCATTTCATCAAAGCTCATGGCATCCACATTGACCTCGGGATGCTCCTCACCGATCAGCTTATCAGCACGGTGGCGTGCCTTGCAGGCACGGCAGTCCAGCAGGGGGTCAGAGAAGCTGGAAACGTGGCCGGTGGTCACCCAGGTCTGGGGGTTCATAATGATGGCGGCATCCAGGCCCACATTGTAGGGGCTCTCCTGGACAAACTTCTTCAGCCATGCTTTCTTGACGTTGTTCTTGAACTCAACGCCCAGGGGGCCGTAGTCCCAGCTGTTGGCAAGACCGCCATAGATCTCAGAACCGGGGAACACGTAACCACGGTTCTTGCAGAGATTGACGATCATATCAAGGGTCTTTTCGCTCTGTTCCATTGTAATAACATCCTTTCCGTCCGCGGCTGGCTTGCCGTGTCGTGTGTGTTGTTTCGGGCAGCTTTCCCCACTGCCGCGTATCTCTACTTTACCATGTTTTCTTATTTTTGTAAAGCAAAAGGCCGCTGCATTTCTGCAACGGCCCTTTCTTTCTGAGAAACAGGCGGGGTGACGTTTCCCGCATCTCCTAACACCGGGCGACGGCTGCCTGTTCCGTCCTCTGTTTCTCTTTGCAAGTTTTACTTATGATACTTCATACCGGCATTGATGGTACAGGCCCGGTAGATCTGTTCGGTCAGCACCAGGCGGGCCAGCTGATGGGGCATGGTGATGCGGCCCATACTGAATCTGAGGCTGCGGCTTTCTTCACCTCATCGGACAGGCCGTGGGAGGAGCCGATGACAAACGCCACATCCCCTGCCCCGCTGTTTGCGCGGTCGGCCAGGAACTGCGCCAGCTCATCGGAGGAGATCTGCCTGCCTCAATGCACATGGCAACGATGGCAGCACCCTTGCGCACATTGGAGAGGATGGCTTTTCCTTCCTTCTCCAGTGCTTTTTTCACCACAGCATCGGAGGCATTTTTCTCCTCGATCTTTTCCTCCGGCAGCTCGATGATCCGGAATGCCGCAAAGGCAGCCAGACGCTTCTGGTACTCTGCCACGCCCTCGGCAAAATATTTTGCGTTCATTTTACCAATACAGATCAGGTCGATGTTTTGCATTGGGTCGTCCTTTCTTGCATATCATCATGTTCTTTGTGAAAACAAACCCTCTCAGGCGCTCCCCGCCAGCGTCCTCGCCCTCTCAGTCACCTGCGGTGACAGCTCTCCCAAAGGGAGAGCCAAGGACGTAGAGGAAACGCTTCTTGCCTCTCCCTTTGGGAGAGGTGGCAAATCCGTCAGGATTTGACGGAGAGGGCGAGCACGCTGCCCTTTACAGCAGGCTCATCTGCTCACCCTCGTCCTCGGCACGGATGAGCGCGCCGGTGGCGGGCAGGCTGCGGACACGGTAGCGGTGGGGGTTGGCAAGCTCCAGCGTTTCCGCCGGGACGACAGATGCAATGGTCTGGTTCTTTTTCAGGGTCACAACAGCAACACCCTGGCTGTCGCGGGTGGTCTTGGCAGCGATCTGCGCCGTGTTGACCAGCAGCATCCGGCCTGCGCTGGTGCGGATGGCCAGCTCCGTGTCCTCGGGCAGGAAGAGCAGCTTTGCCAGCGGCTCCTTGTCGGAGTAGGCCTTGAGCAGCTTGCGGCGGTTCTGCTTGGTGGCGTAAGAGGCCAGCGGGATCTTTGCGCACTTGCCGCCCGCAAAGAAGAAGAGGACATAACCGCTGTAATCGCCCGTGATGACCATAGCGAGGATATTCTCACCCTCATCCATTCCCAGACGACCCGGCAGGTAGATGCCATCTGGGCCACCTTGCCGTCCTCCAGCTCGTTCAGGCGCACCTTGTACACCTGCTGTTTGTCGGTAAAGAAGAGGGCCTCCACATTGTTCCGCGTCTCCACCTGATGGATGATCTCATCGCCCTCTTTCAGCTTGTGGGCACCGGCGGTGCGCAGGCTCTGGGGCGGGATCTTTTTCAGGTAGCCCTCACGGGTGAAGAACACGGTAACGGGATAATCCGGGATGGATTCCTCTTCGGCACCGCTCTCCTCCTCGGGCAGATCATACAGGATCTCGCTGCGGCGGGGCTGGGCGTACTTTTTGGCCACATCGTTCAGCTCATTGATGATGATGCGGCGGATGCGGGCAGCTTTGCCAGAATATCGTTCAGGTCGGCAATGTCCTTTTCCAGCTGCTCGATCTCACCCGTCCGCTTGAGGATATACTCCCGGTTCAGGTGACGCAGCTTGATCTCAGCCACATAGTCAGCCTGCACCTCGTCGATGCCAAAGCCGATCATCAGGTTGGGCACCACCTCGGTCTCCTCCTCGGTGGTACGGATGATATGGATGCCTTATCGATATCCAGCAGGATGGCGGCAAGGCCCTTGAGCAGGTGGAGCCGCTTTTCCTTGCCGTGGAGATCGTAGTAGGTGCGGCGGCGGACACACTCCATCCGGAAAGCGGTCCACTCCTGCAGGATCTCCCGCACGCCCATGACCCGGGGCTGACCGGACACCAGCACGTTGAAATTGCAGCTGAAGCTGTCCTCCAGCGGGGTGGTCTTGTAGAGCTTGGCCATCAGCTTTTCCGGGTCCACGCCGCGCTTGAGGTCAAGGGTCAGCTTGAGGCCGTTCAGGTCGGTCTCATCCCGCATATCGCTGATCTCTTTGATCTTGCCCGCCTTGACCAGTTCGGCGATCTTGTCCATGATGGCTTCCACAGTGGTGGTGGGCGGGATCTGCGTGATCTCCAGCATATTCTCGCCGGGCACCACATTGTACCGGGCACGCACCCTGATGCTGCCCCGGCCATTCTCATAGACCTCCCGCATCTGGGCCTCATCGTACAGGATCTGGCCGCCGCCCACGAAATCCGGGGCGGGCATGGTGGTGGAGATATCGTGTTTGGGATCCTTCATCAGGGCCACGGTGGTGGCGCACAGCTCTGCCAGATTGAAGGAGCAGATGTTGCAGGCCATGCCGACTGCAATGCCCAGGGTATTGTTGGCCAGAATGGTGGGGAAGGTCACGGGCAGCAGGGTCGGCTCGGTGGTGGTGCCGTCGTAGTTGGGCACAAAGTCCACGGTCTCCTTATCAATGTCCCGGAACAGTTCCTCGCAGACACCCTCGAGCTTGGCCTCGGTATAACGGGCAGCGGCGCAGGACATATCCCGGCTGTACGCCTTGCCAAAGTTGCCCTTGCTGTCCACAAAAGGCACCAGCAGGCTCTCGTTGCCCCGGCCCATGCGCACCATGGTATCGTAGATGGCGGCATCACCGTGGGGGTTCAGGTGCATGGTGCTGCCCACGATGTTGGCCGACTTGGTGCGGGCACCCTTCAGCAGGCCCATCCCGTACATGGTGTACAGCAGCTTGCGGTGGGCGGGCTTGAAGCCATCGATCTCGGGCAGGGCGCGGGAGACGATGACGCTCATTGCGTAGGGCATATAGTTGGTCTCCAGCGTGCTTGTGATGGGATCTTCCAGCACACTGCCCGCGTTCAGGATCTCAACGCCGTCGCCCAGCTGCGGGCGGACAGGCTTGGTCGTTTTTTTGGTTGTTCGTTTTGCCATTATAAGGTCCTCTATTGGCACAGAACCTCTCAGTCTGCTCCGCAGACAGCTTCCCTGACAGGGGAGCCATGAAAGGCCCTGCGATTTTGTAAAGTTTCACCAAACAGATGCCGGTATGCTTGCCTCCCTATCAGGGGAGGTGGCATCCCGCAGGGATGACGGAGAGGTTAAGAAACATCCAGATCATCCAGATATTCCGCGCCGTGCTGTGCAATATGCTCCTTGCGTCCGGCCAGGTTATCTCCCAGCAGCAGGTCAAACACCCGGGCCGTTTCCTCCACGTCCGTGGGCAGCACCTTGATCAGGCGGCGGCTCTCGGGGTTCATGGTGGTCAGCCACATCATCTCCGGATCGTTTTCACCCAGACCTTTGGAGCGCTGGATGGTATACTTTTTGTCGCCGATCTCCTTCAGGAACGCTGCCTTTTCCGGCTCGGTGTAGGCAAAATAGGTGTGGTCCTTTGTGGTGATCTCATACAGCGGCGATTCCGCGATATAGACATAGCCCTCGTTGATCAGAGTGGGGGTCAGCCGGTAGAGCATGGTCAGCACCAGCGTGCGGATCTGGTAGCCGTCCACGTCAGCATCGGTACAGATGACGATCTTGTTGTAGCGCAGGTTATCAATGTTGAAGGTGGCAAGTTCCTTGTTGTGCTTGCGCCCAGCTCCACGCCGCAGCCCATGACCTTGATCAGGTCCACGATGACATCGGACTTGAAGATACGGGCGTAATCGGCCTTCAGGCAGTTCAGGATCTTGCCGCGGATGGGCATGATGGCCTGATATTCACTGTCGCGGCTCTGCTTGACCGCGCCCATAGCGGAATCGCCCTCCACAATGTAGAGCTCCCGGCGGGAAGCATCCTTGGTGCGGCAGTCCACGAACTTCTGCACCCGGTTGGCCAGATCGATCTGGGTGGAGAGCGTCTTTTTGATGCTCTGGCGGGTCTTTTCGGCGTGCTCGCGGCTCTGCTTGTTCACCAGCACCTGCTGGCAGATCTTCTGGGCCTCCTCCGGCTTTTCAAGGAAGTAGACCTCCAGGTAATGCTTGAGGAAATCAGTCATGGCCTGCGAGACGAACTTGTTCGTGATGGCCTTCTTGGTCTGGTTCTCGTAGCTGGTACGGGTGGAGAAGCTGGACGAGACGTAGACCAGGCAGTCCTGTACATCCTGGAAGCTGATGGCGCTCTCGCCCTTCTTATAGAGGTTCTTGTCCTTCAGGTATTTGTTGATCTGGTAGACAAAAGCCGTACGGACGGCGTGCTCGGGCTGCCGCCGTGTTCCAGCCAGGAGGAGTTATGATAGTATTCCAGCAGCTGCACCTTATTGGAGAAGCAGAAGGCAGCGCTCATCCGCACCTTATAATCCGGCTGATCCTCACGGTCACGGCCGGAGGCCTCGCTTTCGCAGCTGAACACCGGGGTCAGGGTATCCTCTCCTGCCACCTCCTGCACATAGTCGGCGATGCCGTTCTGGTAGCACCAGCTCTCCTTCCAGGGCTTGCCGGTGGCGGGGTCCTTCTCCTTTTCGTCCGTAAAGTTCAGGGTCAGGCCCGCGTTGACCACTGCCTGACGACGCAGCACATCCTTATAGTAGCTGCCGGGCACGTCAATGTCCGTAAACACCTCATCGTCGGGCTTCCAGTGGATGATGCTGCCGGTGCGGCGGCCTTGTAGGGCTCCTTCTGCAGGCCGCCCACGTTCTCACCCTTTTTGAAGTCGAGGTGGTAATGAAAGCCGTCGCGGTAGATATCGGCGGTCATCCAGGCAGAAGCGTACTGGGTGGCGCACAGGCCCAGACCGTTGAGGCCCAGGCTGAACTCGTAGTTATCCTCGCCCTCACCGTATTTGCCGCCCGCGTACATCTCACAGAACAGCAGCTCCCAGTTGTAGCGGCCCTCGCCGTTGTTCCAGTCCACGGGCATACCGCGGCCAAAGTCCTCCACGATCACGCTGCCGTCCTTGCAGCGGGTCACATTGATGGTATCGCCGTGGCCATCACGGGCTTCATCAATGGAGTTGGAGACGATCTCAAAAATAGAGTGGGCGCAGCCCTCCACGCCGTCTGAGCCAAAGATGACGGCCGGGCGCTTGCGCACACGGTCGGCACCCTTCAGCGAAGTAATGCTTTCGTTGCCATATTCCTGTTTTCTTGCCATGCTGTCCTCCGGGCCTGTTCTCTTGTAATGAGCAGGTCGTCAAATCAAAACGCCTTTGCTCTTTCCCTTATAATAAGTATAAGCGATGTGTAAAGAGCAAAAGCGTCGGTGTTCTTTTCTTTTATTAAACCATAGGTTGTATTACTTGTCAATTTCTTCGGGCAGATTTCTTGTCCTCCTGATCCGGCAGAAAAAAGCCCAGAAAGTCATTCTTATTTTGCGCGTTGAAACGCATAAAACGAAAAAAGTTTCAGTTTTTTTCAAAAATTTTGAATTTACCCCTTTACAAAATCAAAATTTCAGGTATAATAATCATCGTCCGGTGCGCCTCTGTAGCTCAGTCGGTAGAGCAGGGGACTGAAAATCCCCGTGTCATTGGTTCGATTCCGATCGGAGGCACCACCTTTCAGAAGAACAAGAATTACTCCTGTTCCTCTGATATGCGGCCGTAGCTCATCTGGTAGAGCGCACCTTGCCAAGGTGGAGGTAGCGAGTTCGAGCCTCGTCGGCCGCTCCATAACGGAGTGG
>ENA-OQEB01000949-OQEB01000949.1-human-gut-metagenome-genome-assembly--contig:-NODE-949-length-11233-cov-2.416081_pt1 | contig 11233 bp, 8 predicted proteins | sample MGYA00242787_ERZ504619 | MGnify/ENA primary metagenome ERZ504619 (study PRJEB26092, sample SAMD00036317) | human gut metagenome | host: Homo sapiens | study: EMG produced TPA metagenomics assembly of... | reverse complement strand
GGCTTCCGAGAAAGGTCGTGACTATGATTTACGCGATCTATTAAAAGGGACCTTGGTCGAGATATGCCGGATCAAGCCGTCACTTCGTGGATAACCATGATTCCCAGAAAAACAGTTCTTTGGAGTCGCAGGTAAAGGATTGGTTCAAACCTTCCGCCTACGGGTTTGATCCTGTTGATGAAGAAAGGGTATCCGTGTATCTTTTATGGGGATTATTATGGCGTAAAAGGAAAGAAATCTCCCCATCGTAAGGTATTGGATATGCTATTGCGTGCCCGGAAAGAATATGCGTACGGGGAAGAGGTGGATTATTTTGATCATCCGAACACGATTGGCTTCGTACGCTTGGGAGATTCGGGACATGCTGATTCGGGCTTGGCGTTGGTTATCTCGAACGGGGAAGATGGAGAGAAAACAATGTCTGTGGGGGAGAACCGGAAAGGCGAGGTATGGCATGAGATCACAGGCTCGGTAAAAGATACCGTGGCGATTGATGAGGAAGGGAAAGGCCGTTTCCTTGTCAAGGGAGGCAAATTGGCTGTTTGGGTCAAGGTCAAGGCTTAACGGATGCTTTACTTGACCTCGAATTGTATTTTCTTCTGGTTCCCCTCGTTGTCGATGAGGGTAAGGAGATGTTTTCCTTGGCTCACGGAGCAACTGATCTGGTGATTATCGGTGGTCTCTCCCAGATAGCTTTCGTCCAGATGCCAGTAAATCGTAGCGTCACGGCGGGCGTGGGCGGCCTTGAAGATAAATTTCTCGGACTTTCCGGAGAAGCCTTTCGGAAGGTAGAGAATGGCGTTATGCTCGGGATAGATCAGTTCGATCTGGCGGTTCTGGTCTTGCCCGCAGCCGGGTTTTACCGGAGGGAGCGGGATATAATCGATGTGATAGTTGCGGTAGTAATACTCCTGCGCGGGAGGAAGCACGAACCACGGGCGGCTGATCATCCGGTCGACAGACTCGCAGGAACTATTGACCCTGTACCGTCCGTCCGCCGATAGATGTACGAGCTTATGGTAGGGGCAGACCCCCGTGTTATTGCCGGACAGCGGCATGTATAAGGTGTCCGTTTGCTCGCAGTAGGGCGAGGCTTTATGTCCGCTGTTCCGGCAGATCGCCAGGGGAAGCGTCTCATCGTAGGGCAGGTCGAACCATTCGCTACCGGGCAATAGGGAAAAGAGATCGAAAAGGACCGGGGCGGCGTTGCCGACACCCGTAAGTCCTGGACGGCCCTCGCCGGAAGCGTTACCGGCCCATACGCCGACGACGTAGCGGGGAGTCGTGCCGATCGCCCAAGCGTCTCGTCCCCCGTAACTCGTCCCGGTCTTCCACGCGATCCGTTTCATCGACTCGAATTGTTGCCAGTCGGCCTCTTCCTCGGGACGGTTCAGGCGGACATCGCCTCGAACGTGTACCACAGGGCCGCGGAGGAAAGGAGCGCCTTATCGGTGAGCCGGCTATCGGTAAGGGAACGGATGGGTTCCTTCCTCTCCGCAGGAAAGGGAGTCAGCGGATGGATATCCGCCGGATTATAGCGTCCGTTGTAAATACGGTAATGTTTAAGCACACGAGACATGGAGGCATACATGCCGGAAAGATCCCATAAGGTTCCCTCGGCCCCTCCCAAGATCAAGGAAGCCCCGTAATGTTCCTCGGAGAAACGTAAGGTAGTCATTCCCCACGATTTCAGCAAAGACATAAAGCGTCCGGTATTATACTGGGAGAGCATACGCACCAAGGGCACGTTCAAGGAGCGCTCTATGGCTACATGGGCCGGTACCGCCCCGTAGAATGTCTTGTTGTAATTATGGGGGGAGAAGCCATTTATATTCAAGGGCACGTCCGATACCAGCATAGAGGGGAGCAACAGCCCGTCGTGCAGCATACCGGCATACAGGAAGGGCTTGAGGATGCTTCCCGTGCTGCGGGGCGAGGTAATGATGTCCACTTGGTTCCCCCGCCGCTCGTCGGCCGGATAGGTAGCGTTTCCGGCGTAGGCCAATACCTCCCCGGTCTCCACGTCCGCTACGATCGCCGCCAGATTATAGATATGGTTGGAACTGTATTCACGGGCATAACGGTTTACGAGGGCCTGTGTCTGTCGTTGCAGGGCTTGGCGGACGGAGGTTTGGATGCGTTGCCCCGGTTGTTCTGCGGCCAGTCTTTCCAACAGATGCGGGGCATCATTAGGTAAAGGGAGAGGGGCTTCGGGAAGTGGCTCCATGCAGGCCAGCTCGTATTCAGTCTCTTCCAATATACCTTTCTTTTGAAGGGAAGCCAATAAGCGATCCCGCTTCTCCTTCAGTTGTTTCCGGTTTCTCCCGGGGTGGATCAAGGCGGGGGAGTTGGGAAGGACGGCCAGCGTAGCGCTCTCGGCCCACGATAGCTCGGAGGCGCTTCGCCCGAAATAACGCCATGCGGCGGTCTCCAGCCCGATCACGTTTCCCCCGAAGGGAGCGTGCGAGGCATAGAGGTTCAGTATCTCTTGTTTGCTATAGGTGGTTTCTAGAAAGAGCGCCCAGCACATCTCGATCGTTTTCTCGTAGAAGGTCCGGTCTTGGTTCCCTCTCGCTATGCGTGCCAATTGCATGGTCAAGGTACTTCCTCCGCTCACCACACGCCCCGCTTTCCCGTTCAAGCGGATCGCCCGGAAGATGGCGGCGGGGTCTATACCGGGATGGTAAAAGAACCGTTTATCCTCATACGTGAGCAAGCAATCCACGAATTTATCAGGCAAGCTATCCGCCGCCGGGAAACGCCATTGCCCGTCCGGTGCGATACGTGCGCCTAAAAGCTCGCCCTCGGCCGAATATAATAAGGTAGAGCAGGGGGCGGGAAATAATTGCCGGGGCACGATGCCATACATGACACACCACGCCGCCACGCCGATCCCCAAGAGGGATGCGAGGAGGCGCCATGGCACTCGTCCCGGCCTCGGTAATAGCGACTTGGATAGATGGCTGAGGCATCTGCCAGTACTCCGTAGGAAGTACTGTAGTACTGTGCGCAAAGTACTGCGGTACTCCTTACGAAGTACTGCGGTACTGTCCGGCTGAGTATTGCGGTACTTTATAAGGAGTACTGCCTCAATCATACCAATTGACACTCTCCTCATAATGATCGAACCTTAGCTCTTCCGTCACTCCGACCCTTCGCAAGGCGTTTAGCACGATCCTTTGCTCTTTAGGTGAGAGTGGAAATTCGCCCCTTCGCCGCTCGAAGTAGGGGTTACGTCCGAAATGGGACATGAGTATCGACATGAATTGCTGGTATTGCGCCGGGAACATCCGGCTCTGCATTCCGGTGAAACCCCGTGCGTAGGTGACGGGAGCGGAGTCTCGGAAGTAGGGGCAAGCCCCATCCGGGTACAGAGGGTGGGGTTCAGCAGCCGTAATACGGTTGCCGGTTGTTCGATGAGCGGCCGGTAGGCGATCTGGTGCAGACACTTCTCGGCCCGAGGGCAATCTTGTTGCTGGCAGACGGCGTAGTCGATGGGGATTTCCTTGTGTAGTTTCTTGGGCATGATCTTGTTTTACAATCTTAGATGTTTCATTGAACGCAAATATAGCGAATATATTCGAGAAGTGATTGTTTAAAAAGGAGATATACGGATAGATCATTGCATCTTGGTATAATTTATGTACATTTGTGGATTAACCATTTAAACATTCATGTGTATGATACGGTCTATCGGTTTATTCTGCGTGCTTTGTCTCTTGTCTCTCTTGACAAGTTGTCATACGACAAGCCCTGCGGATCAAGATCTCCCTCCTTATAATCCGAATGTAGAGGCGTTCACTACCGGGAAGATTTCCCGGTATTCTCCCGTTTACTTGATCTTTAATCAAGAGATCCCGGCGGAGCGGTTAAAGGCGGACCGATTGGGGAAACTCGTGCGCCTCAAGCCCGATGTGCCGGGACGATGGGCTTTCGAGAATAACCGGACGTTGGTATTCAAGCCGGAGAAAGGCTTTGAGCGAAACACCTCTTATCAGGTGAACGCCGATTTGTCCGAATGGTTTGAGGCGGAAGGTAAGGATAAGCGGTTCGCTTTTGGTTTTACCACGCTCCCTTTAGCTCTTCGGGGGAATCTGGAGTCGATGGATATCAACAAGAAAAACGAGAATGGGTACGATCTGACAGCCGTGCTTTTCACGCCGGATAAGGAATCTCCGGGGACCGTGGAGTCGTTGGTGGATTTCTCGGAGAAGGTAGACGCTACTTGGCAACACAGCCCGGATGGGAAGAAACATGAGGTAACCTTGACCAATGTTCCCGCCGGGATGGAGGGGGAACGGACACTTAGGCTTTCCGTCTCTTCGAATAAACTAGGCGTGGAAAAGGCCGATGTAGTGACGGTGAACATTCCGGATCAGAATGATTTCTCTGTATACGACGTGGTATATGTATCTGAGCCGGAATGCTACGTGGAGGTCGCTTTCACGAAATTATTGGACTCGGCCCAAGATATGAGAGGCTTGGCTTTTATCGCCGGAAATACCTCGGAGACCGTAAACGTGGATGGCAACAAGCTACGCCTATATCCGGACGCCGACTTGCGAGAGAAGGGTGCGATGAACATCCATCTGAACCAAGGCATCCGCAGTAAGAGCGGCTTGAACCTAAAAGAGGCCGTCGTGCGTCAAGTGGTAGCCAACGAGCAGAAACCTAACGTCCGTTTTATCGGGAAAGGAGTGATCATCCCGCAATCCACGCAATTATCCGTTCCTTTCCAAGCGATTTATTTGCGAGGGGTTACGGTGAGCGTTATCAAAATATTGGAGCAGAATATCGGTCAGTTCCTGCAATCGAACAACTTGGATGAGTCCGGGGAGTTAATGCGTGTCGGGCGCTTGATCGCCCGTAAGACGATCTTCTTGGATGAGGAGGGTCTTGACCTGTCCCGGTGGAATACGTTCGCGGTCGATTTAAAGCGGTTGATCGAGCCGGAACCGGGCGCTATCTACCGTCTGGAGCTTTCGTTTGACCGGCCTTTGTCTGTTTATCCTTGCGGGAATGATACGGTGGTCCTCTCGAAGGAACAGATCTTGGCCTCGGATGAGATCCGTTTCAAGGAAGAGTCCGCCCGTTTTGACGAGGGAGGGTATTACTATTATCGCCAATATGATTGGTCTGATTATAATTGGGAGAAACGGGATGATCCTTGCTCGGACAGTTATTATTTTAATAAGGTGGAGGGAAAGAATGTCTTGGCTACTAATTTAGGACTGGTCGCCATGCTGGGGCAGGATAATGATATGACCGTGTTGGTGCATAATATACAGAATACGGAGCCGGAGCGAGGAGTTACGGTTACCGCCTATAATTACCAACACCAAGCGTTGGCCTCGGGCACGACCGATGACAAGGGACAGGTACGGCTGGATCTCTCCTCGGGACGTCCGTTCTACCTGATCGCCTCACAGGGAACCCAACGTTCCTATCTGCGGGTGGATAACGGATCGGCTCTCTCGCTCAGCTCGTTCGATGTATCGGGCGAGGTAGTCCAGAAAGGGATCAAGGGCTTTATCTATGGCGAGCGGGGCGTATGGCGTCCGGGTGACACGTTGCATCTGGGCTTTATGCTGAACGACCGGGCGAAGCAATTGCCGGCAGAGCATCCGGTGGTGATGGAGCTGTACAACCCGTTAGCAAATGTATGCCCGTAAGACACAGACCCGTGGCGAGCTGGGGCTTTATGTCTTCGATTTCGTTACCGAGGCGGATGCCCCCACGGGTGCGTGGAATGTGAAGGCGCAAGTGTGGGGTCTCTTTCTCGAAGCGCTTACGCATCGAGTCCATCAAGCCGAACCGCCTGAAGATCGCCTTATCCATGCCGGAGAAGACCTTGTTGCGTGGTGAACCTATGGATGCCCGCCTGCATGTGGAATGGCTGCAAGGAGCTATTGCCCGTAACTTGAAATATGATATACAAGGTACCTTTATCGCCACCCCGACTACCTTCGAGGGGTATAAGGGGTTCTATTTCGACGATCCTTCCCGTGTATTTAATACGGAAGAGAGCAAGCTGATCTCCGGTGTTACCAATGAGCGGGGCGATGCCACGGTACAAGCCCGCTTCGAGCTGGGTTCTACCGCTCCCGGAATGTTGCTGGCAAACCTAGTGACCCGGGTCTATGAGGAATCCGGCGATTTCAGTATCGACGCGGATCGGATGCTTTACTCGCCTTATCGCCGGTATGCCGGTATCAAGTCTCCGCAGAAAGATAAGGAACAACTAAATACCGGAACCAATTACACCTACGAGGTCGCTTCTGTTGATTATTTAGGGAAACCGCAAGCGAATACGGAATTAGATGTGAAAGTATATAAGGTCTATTGGCATTGGTGGTGGGACTCCAACAGTAGCGGTCTGGCCAATTACGTATCGGATTCCTACAATAAGCCGGTAAAGACATTTGCCGTCCGTACGGATGGGGACGGCCGGGGTACGTTCCAGCTCTCTTTCCCGGATAAGGAGTGGGGAACGTATTTCATCTCCGTGAAAGATAAGGAGAGCAAGCACTCTACGGGAGTGATGAGTTATTTCGACTGGCCTTATAACGAGGGCCGACGTAACACCGATGGCAGCGAGTCCGCCACGATGCTTAGTTTCAAGACCGATAAGGATAGTTATACGCCCGGCGAGAAGATGGTAGTCACCTTCCCCTCTACGAAAGGAAGCCGTGCGATTATCAGTATAGAGAACGGCGTGCGTGTCCTTTCCTTGACGGAACATACGTGCGAGGATAAACAAACGACCGTGAGGCTGGATGTGACGAAAGATATGCAGCCGAACGCTTACGTCTATATCACCTTATTGCAGCCTCATGGCATTACGAAGAACGATTTGCCGATCCGCTTGTATGGCGTGGTCCCGTTCACGGTAACTTCTCCGGAGAGCCATCTGACCCCGGTTATCCAATCTCCCGCCGAGTTGAAACCGGATGCCTCTTATACCATATCCGTCTCCGAGAAGAATGGAAAGGAGATGGCTTACACGCTGGCGATCGTGGATGAGGGCTTGCTGGACTTGACCCGTTTCCGTACGCCGGAGCTTGGAAGGCGTTTACGCCCGGGAAGCGTTGGGCGTGAATACATGGGATTTGTATAACTACGTGGTTGGCGCTTATGGCGGCCGTATCGAGCAATTGTTCAGTATCGGCGGCGACGATGCGCTGAACAAAGGCCCGAAAGCGATCGTGAACCGTTTCAAGCCCGTGGTGCGATTTGACGGCCCATTCTTGCTGAAGAAGGGGAAGACCGCCCGGCATACCTATCAGATGCCGAATTATAACGGGCGTGTCAAGATCATGGTGGTAGCCGGAAACGGGGAGGCTTATGGACATGCCGATAAGAGCGTGATGGTACGTAAGCCCGTAATACTGCTGGGAACCTTGCCCCGGGTGATCGGCGTGGGCGAGGAGATGGTAGTACCCGCTACGGTATTCGCTACCGAGGATGGCGTAGGAGCCGTGAATGTATCTATCGCTTGCAGTTCGAATATGGAAGTGGTCGGCGAGACGACGAGGAGCTTGAGCTTCGAGCGAAAAGGGGATCAGCAAGCCTTGTTCCGTATCCGGGTGAAGAAGAACCCGGGGATCGGGAAGGTAACGATAACCGCTACGGGTAAAGGGGATAAATCTGTTTATGAGACGGAGCTGGAGATCCGTACGGTACGCCGCCCGCAAGTGAAAGTTACCGCCGCTACCTTGGAGGCCGGCAAGTCTTGGAAAGAGACGGTCGCTATGCCGGGTGCCACGGGTACGAACCAGTTGACCTTAGAAGTGTCGGATATCGCCCCCGTGAACGTATCCTCACGTCTATCTTATTTGTTGGGTTATCCGCACGGATGTCTGGAACAGATCACCTCGAAAGGATTCCCACAGCTTTATATCTCCTCGTTTACGGATTTGACCCTGCAACAGGCGAAATCCACGGAGGAGGCCGTGAAAGAGGTGATCCGCCGTCTGCGCTCTTACCAGACCGTAGATGGGGCTTTCGCCTATTGGCCGGGTGGAACGAGCAGCAATGGCTGGGGTACGGTTTATGCTACTCATTTCTTGCTGGAAGCCTCGAAGAAAGGTTACTTGGTTCCCGAGGCCATGAAACAAAGCGTATTGAATAATCTACGCCGGGTAGCCCGTAATTGGAAGCCGGTTACCTCTTATTATAAAGATTCGGAAGAGGCTACCCAAGCCTATCGCCTGTATGTATTGGCTTTGGCCGGGTCGCCGGAGATGGGTGCCATGAACCGCTTGAAAGAGATGAAAGATTTGACCTCCATGAGTCGCTGGTCGCTAGCTTCCGCCTATGCCTTGGTCGGCCGTGAGGATGTCGCTCAAGACTGATCAGCAAGACGACGGCTCTTCCTTCCGGTTATTCCGAGTATGACGAGACGTTCGGCAGTGATGTCCGGGATCAATCCATCCAGTTAATGACGCTTTGCTTGTTGGATAAAGGCAAGGAGGCCGCTACCTTGGTGGAAGAATTGTCCAAACAACTTTCTTCGGATGATTGGTTGAGCACACAATCTACGGCATTCGCTTTAGTTGCCTTGTCGGACTACCTAGCTAAATATCGGGTAGACGGGGCCATGGATTTCACGTACGCTTGTGGCGGAAAGGATGGACAGGTGAAAACGGATAAGAATATATGGTCTGAGACCTTATTGGATAAGGCGGGGACCTCGGCGAGCGTCGAGTTGAAGAACACGGGTAAATCTACGCTCTTCGCCCGTATCATAACCGAGGGAATACCGGAGCAGGGAGAGGAAAAAGCGTATGCGAACGGTGTCTCATTGGCGGTTAGCTATGTGGACTTGAACGGAAGTCCGGTCAATGTCGCCCAATTGGAGCAAGGTACGAATTTCTCCGCCGTGGTTACGGTAAAGAACCCTTCGGCCCGGGGATATAATAATTTGGTATTATCGGAGATCTTCCCTGCTGGATGGGAAATACTGAATACCCGTTTCTTGAATGAGTCCGTTACGGACAGCTTGAGCGCCGGAGTGAATTATCAGGATATTCGTGACGACCGTGTTTATAGTTATATAGACCGTCTGCCGGCAGGCAGTCAAGTGACCGTGAAGATTAATCTTTGCGCAGTCTACCCGGGCCGTTTCTACCTGCCTCCGGTGTATTGCGAGGCGATGTACGATTATTTAATCCGTGCGAATACCGCGGGACAAGAAGTTACCGTATTCTAATTTCGTGGGGGGCGGGCAGACCCCGCTCTTATATTTTTTCGAAATTTATTGGATTTATAGTTTGTATGCTCGAATAAAACCATTACATTCGCAGCATATTTGAGATTGATTTAAGTTAGTATTAGAAAGTATTTGCTCACAACTTGATTTGTTAGGTAAACTTTTTTAGTCGACATACTCAGCTCAATTAACCATTTAATTAAAGTTTACAAAATGAATCTTTACATTTCAAATCTAAGTTACAACATCTCTGATGAGGACTTAAGACTGTTATTTGCTGATTACGGTGAGATTACTTCAGCAAAAGTTATTATGGATAGAGAAACTGGCCGTTCAAGAGGCTTCGGTTTCGTTGAGCTGAGCGATGATGAGCTAGCTAAAAAGGCTATCGAGGAGTTAAACCAAGCAAGTTATGACGGCAAAGTCATCAATATAACAGAAGCCAGACCTAGAGAGGAGTAGAGGCGACAGAGGTGGTCGTTTCAATAACAACAGAGGTGGCGGCTACGGTTCCAACAGAGGCGGTGGCTATGGCTCTAACAGAGGTGGCGGTTATGGTTCTAACCGGGACGGTGGAAGATATTAATTCTATCTAGATAAAAAGGAAAGAGCGATCAGAGATGGTCGCTCTTTTTTATTTCAAGCACATAGGCTCGTCCACGGTCTGTCGTGATCTTTAGGTTACTGTTTTCCTCCACTAAAGGCCGTAGCCTTCGGATCAAGGTGTTCAAGGTCTCGTCGGCGTTGATCTTTCCCGGCCATAAACTTTCGCAGATATCCGAGCGGTTCAAGATATGCGTAGGCGATAGGAAAAACATCTCCATCAAGGCATATTGCTGAGGGGTGAGTTTTAGTTTCTCCTCATTCTCCTTATAGAAGGAGGCGGTCTCGCAAGAAAGGTTCAAATTACCGAAAGAGATGGTCTTTCCCGGATGGATAGCTGAGGCATTATCAACTCCTTTCTATAACGTTTAAGCAATAAGGGCAGGGTAGCGGATAAAAAGGCAAGCCCGAGGAATAGGCCGGGCAAAGATTTGTCCGATAGCCCGATAACCGCAAAGGTGGAGCAATTGGCGTACCCTTGGAATGAGATCCCGATATGATCCGTGGTAGCATTGGGGCTGTTCGCTATGGATGATGCCCAGATAATCGTATCGCTGGCGATATAATATTCGTTGAGTTTCTTGTTGGCATTAGCGGGAGCGTTTTCGGTTTGAGGATCTTTATTGAGTACGTGGATCACGATTCCCGTTTTCTTCTTGTCGGGCGTATAACTCAATGCGTCGGAAAAGTCCTTGTTATAACTTTCTATGGATACCGGATTGCCGAAATGCTTGGATAGATTGGCATAGGTGCGTATGGAATCTTGGCTCATCCATTGGTGGGAATTTTGCAGGATCGTTTGTTGCAACGCTTGGTTCAAGTCTGTCACGATCGTTTTCTTAGCTTCCGTATAACTATGGAAACCGAAGCTGAACGAGAGAATCAGCATTAAGGAGGTACCCAAAACAGATAGATTGGCCGATAGTCGTGTATTCATTATTCGCTAGATTAGAATTAACATAAAAAGAACGTTCGAAGGTACTAAATATTATAGAAGGAAAGTATCCTTTTCGATAGGATTCGGGATGAAATAGACATAAATCCAGCTAAATGACCGGATGTCATGGAAATGTCATGGAAATGTCAGCTACTTATCCGGCGATTATTTATGTTGTTGTTGTCTGTTGCCTCTACTTTTGCCCGAAAACAAATCAAATAAGATGCAGATATGAAAAGATTTCTGATGATGATGACCTTGATAGGGCTTGTGGGAAACTGGAACTCGACGTTGACCGCCCAACTCGTCTCTCCCGATTCATTGTATTTGAACGAGGACTTACCCGAGATAAACATTGTCGCCGTGAAACCCTTGATAAAGGCGGAGGCGGATAAGACTACTTACAGTATCGCCGAGGACCCGGATTCCAGAACCTATACCCTGCTGGAGATGTTGCGGAAAGTCCCTCTAGTGACCGTGGA
>ENA-OQEB01000948-OQEB01000948.1-human-gut-metagenome-genome-assembly--contig:-NODE-948-length-11237-cov-3.217642_pt1 | contig 11237 bp, 11 predicted proteins | sample MGYA00242787_ERZ504619 | MGnify/ENA primary metagenome ERZ504619 (study PRJEB26092, sample SAMD00036317) | human gut metagenome | host: Homo sapiens | study: EMG produced TPA metagenomics assembly of... | reverse complement strand
AGCTAATATTATGATCTTTCTTTTTATATTATTTTACAACAGTAACGTTTACTGCACGAAGTTTGCTAGCGTCACGGCTGTCAGCTCTGTATCGAAAGTAACTTTTTGACCTTCTTCTAAAGTTTTGAAGCCTTCGGAATTGATAGCGGAGAAATGAACGAATAAATCTCCAGAGCCGTCATCATTAGTAATGAAGCCATAGCCTTTACCAGAATTAAACCATTTAACTGTACCTGTTCCCATTATAAAATCCTCCTTAGGATATAAAATATAATCAGTGCAGAGGTCAAACTAAAAAACACATAAGAATCTTCCACACTTATTAAGAGGAGGACTAAGACGTGACTTTAATTGTGTTCCAAAACAAGACTGAATATCCTAATAGTAGCATGGGAAGTATAATTTGTCAATTTACAAAATAACACATATCATAATTATTTTTTATAGTTGAATTGATTTTTAGATTTACATATTTACAATAAAATTTGACATAATAAATAGATGATGATATATTTATAAGTCGATAATAAATTTTATAAGTTAAAATCATTTATTTTTCGATATAAAATATAGACATATATATATTATCGAGAGATAAAAAATTTATTTGTCCAGAAAGGGTGATTAGATGAATGGAATAATGTTAGTTGGTTGTGCTATTATAATTTTTTTTCTAGCCTATAGAATTTATGGTCGTTGGTTATTACATACTTGGGGTGTTGATGAAAATGCAAAAACACCTGCTTTTAAATATAATGACGGTCAAGATTTTACACCAGCATCTAAATTTACGGTATTTTCTCATCAATTTTCTTCAATAACAGGTGCAGGCCCTGTAACTGGCCCAATTATTGCAGCTATGTATGGCTGGCTTCCTGCTTTTTTATGGATTATTGTAGGTGGTATTTTCTTTGGAGCAGTACAGGATTTCACTGCATTATATGCTTCTGTGAAAAATGAAGGTAAATCCATGGGTATGTTAATTGAGCATTATATTGGTAAAACAGGCAGACGTTTATTTTTGTTATTCTGTTGGTTATTTACTTTATTAGTAATAGCTGCTTTTGCTGATATAGTAGCGAATACTTTTAATGGATTTAGTAAAGATGGCGCATTAATAACACCAAACGCAGCAGCAGCTTCAATATCCATGTTATTTATTTTTGTAGCTATTTTATTTGGTTTATTCATTAAGAAATTTAAACCGAATGAAAGTTCGTCTTGTTTTAGGTATTATTTTATTAATTGCTATGCTTGCTGTGGGTATTGCTTTTCCAATTTATTTAGATAGAATGATTTGGCTCTATGTAGTATTTGCTTATATATTTGCAGCTTCTGTAATGCCTATGTGGATTTTAAAACAGCCTCGCGATTATTTGAGTACATTTTTACTTTTAGCAATGATTGCTGGTGGCGTTATCGGTGTATTAGCAGTAAATCCAACAATTAATATGCCAGCTTTTGTAGGTTTTAATGTAAATGGAAAAGATTTATTCCCAATTTTATTTATAACTATTGCTTGTGGTGCCGTTTCTGGTTTCCATAGCTTAGTATCTTCAGGTACTTCTTCTAAAACTATCTCTAATGAAAAAGATACTTTATTTGTTGGTTATGGTTCTATGCTTGTAGAGTCTGTTTTAGGTGTTGTTTCTTTAGTAATTGTTTGCTCTGCTGCTACTAATGGTCAGTTGCCAGAAGGTACACCTTTCCAGATTTTCTCCACAGCTGTAGCTGGATTTTTCGCTATGTTTGGTATGCCACATGATATAGCAAATTGTATTTTGACTATGTGTGTATCAGCTTTAGCACTTACTTCATTAGATGCAGTAGCTCGTATTGGTCGTATGTCTTTCCAAGAATTATTCAGTGTAGATGAAGGTCAAGAAATGAGTTTTGTACAAAAATTATGTACAAATAAATATTTTGCTACACTTATAACTTTATTTATTGGTTATTTATTATGCCTTGGTGGTTATATGAATATCTGGCCATTGTTTGGAGCTGCTAATCAGTTATTATCTGCATTAGTACTTATCTCTTTGGCTGTATTCTTAAAAACAACTGGAAGAAAAGGCTTTATGCTTTATATTCCAATGGTAGTTATGTTCTGCGTTACTTTGACAGCTTTAGTAGAGGCTGTGTATGCAATTGTTGTAAAATTATCTATGGGACAATTTGTTTTTGCTGTAGATGGATTACAGTTAATTATCGCGCTTGCTTTGATGATACTTGCAATTTCTGTAGCTGTTCATTGTGGTAGAGAACTTGCTGGTGCTAAAGATAATAGTAAAGCTGAATTAAATAATTAATAAAAAGAGTGATAGGTATTTTTATATCTATCACTTTTTTTATTTATCTTTTCAGTTTTATTTGGTATAATTATTCGAAATGAAATAATAAAAATAAATATTAAGATGGATAATATAAAGATGATGATGTTTGTTTTAAGGGGTACTTAAAGAGGTATTTTTCCCTTTAATGTTACTTCTTATTGCAAGATTATTATCTTTTTTATTATTTGTCTGGGGAGGTATTATCATGACAGATTTTTTTAATTGGCTTGCCTATGATATTTTATGGGGTACACCGCTTATCGTTTTAATGATTTTTACAGGTCTTTATTTTACAATTAGATCAGGATTTTTTCAGGTCGCTCATTTTAAGTATATTTTGAAACGTACATTAGGAACTGTATTTAGTTCTAAAAAACGTAAACAAACTTTAGAAGAAGATGCAGGAAAAGGTTTAGTTTCCCCTTATGAAGCGATTGCAACTGCTGTAGGTGGTTCTGTAGGCTTTGGTAATATAGCAGGAGTTGCTACAGCTGTAACTACAGGTGGCCCTGGTGCTGTATTTTGGATGTGGTTAACTGCACTTTTGGGTATGCTCATTAAACAAGTTGAGGTTACACTTGCTGTTTATTATCGTAGAACGGATGAAGAAGGCAATCCATATGGTGGACCAACATATTATATGGAACGTGGTTTAGGTGAAGAAATGCATTGGGGCAAAGCATGGCTTCCATTTGCATTTGTTTTTGGTATAGGTATTTTCTCTACATTTTTTATAAGTGCTTCTAATTACACTACTTCTGAAGTTATTGCTTCTTCAATAGGTATTCCACAAGAATTTGCTGCTATAGCAATGGTTTGTTTACTTTATTTTATTATTTGGGGCGGTGTTAAAAATTTAAGTAGAATTTTTGTAAAACTCGTTCCTATAATGAGTATTGCATATCTTTTTTTTGGCGTTGTAATTATTATTTTACATATTGATAATTTAATACCGACAATCACTATGATTTTTACAAATGCTTTTACTGGTACATCTGCATTGGGAGGATTTGCAGGCGCTTCTGTTTCTCAAGTTATTTCTACAGGTATGGCAAGAAGTGTTTATTCCAATGAAGCTGGTTGGGGTAGTAGTCCAATGATACATGCTTCAAGTCAAACTCGCCACCCAGTAGAACAAGGTTTATGGGGTTCTTTTGAGGTATTTGTTGATACATTTATTGTTTGTTCCATCACTGCTTTGACTGTATTGATTAGTGGTGAATGGACTAGTGGTGCAACAAATGCTACTTTAGCTTTAAATGTTTATACACATAATTTTGGTTTATTTGGCACAGTATTTTTAACACTTATCATGGTGGTATTTACAGTTACAACATCTGGTGGTTGGTATGTATATTATGAAGCTGTACTTCGTCATTTAGCTAAAGATCATTTGAAATTGAAACATGTTTTACTTTTAATTTTTAAATATCTTTATGCAATACCACCACTTCTTTTAACTTTTTATTTAATTCATGTTGGGGACTTGAGTATTTGGACATTGGTAGATATTACAAGTGGGGTACCAACATTTATCAACGTTGCTGTAATTTTAATTCTTTCTGGTAAATACTTTAAATTATTGAAAGATTATAAAGGCAGATATATGGGAATTGGCAAACCTCTTGAAAAATTTGCGATTTTCTATGAAGATAAAGAAAAGGTGGAAGGAGGCAAATAATTATGCGAAAGATATTTTTCAATGGTAAGGTTTATACTGGCGAAACGAAGCTTCAAGATGCATTTATAGTAGAAGATAATAAATTTATTTATGCAGGTAATTTAAGTGAAGCAGAAAACTTTATTGATGAAAATACGGAAAAGATAGATTTACAGGGTAATTTTATCTGTGCAGGATTTAATGATTCACATATGCATTTATTGAATTATGGCTATGCACTCAGTATGGCAGGTTTATCAGAGCATACAAATTCTTTAAGTGAAATGCTTTCATATTTAAAGCAATTTGCTCAAGAAAATAATATCAAAGAAGGTAGTTGGCTTCGCGGTCGTGGCTGGAACCATGATTATTTTACAGATGAAAAACGTTTCCCAAATCGTTATGATTTGGATAAAGTTTCTACAGATTATCCAATTTGCATTACTAGAACTTGTGGTCATTCTTGTGTGGTAAATAGCAAAGCTCTTGAAGTATTGGGTATTGATGAAAATACACCACAGATTGAAGGTGGTCATTTTGATATAGATGAAAATGGCAAGCCAACAGGTGTATTTAGAGAAAATGCTATGGATTATGTCTATAGTAAAATGCCACAGCCATCATTAGCAGAAATCAAGGCAATGATGGAAAAAGCTATCAAAGCTTTAAATTTTTATGGTGTAACTTCCAGTCAAACAGATGATTTTATCGTTTTTCAACTTCCTTATCAAACTATTATCAAAGCGTATAAAGAACTTGAAGCAGAAGGCAAATTAACTGTTCGTGTAAATGAGCAATCTCATTTTACAAATACAAAAGATTTACAGCAATTTTTTGATGAAGGATATAATACGAATGTAGGCACAGAATTCTTTAAAATTGGCCCATTAAAAATGCTCGGTGATGGTTCATTAGGTTCACGCACTGCATTTTTGAGTCAGCCTTATAATGATGATAAATCAACTCGTGGTATTGCTATTTTTACGCAAGAACAATTTGATGAGATGGTGATGCTTGCTCATGAGCATAATATGCAGATAGCAATTCATGCAATTGGTGATGGTATTTTAGATAGAATTTTAAATGCGTATAAAAAAGCACTTTTTAAATTACCAAAAGAAAATCATCGCCATGGCATAGTTCATTGTCAAATTACAAGACCAGAACAACTAGAAGATTTTGCCAAACTTAATCTTCATGTATATGCGCAACCGATTTTCTTAGATTATGATATTCATATTGTACATGAGCGTGTCGGTGAAAAATTAGCTTCTACAAGTTATGCTTTTAATACATTACAGAAAAAAGGTGTACATGTTTCAAGCGGTACAGATTGCCCTGTGGAAGCTCCAAATGTAATGAATTGCATTCAATGTGCTGTAACTAGAACGGATTTAAAAGGCGATTGCGATGTATATCTTGAACATGAAGCAATGAGTGTGAAAGAAGCAATTGACTCTTATACAATTGAAGGGGCATATGCTTCTTTTGAAGAAAACAAAAAAGGTAAAATTCAAAAAGGTATGCTCGCTGATTTTGTAGTTTTAAATGAAAATCCATTTGAAATTGAAAAAACTAAGATTAAAAATATAAAAGTTTTACAAACTTATGTAGATGGAAAATTAGTTTATAATGCTTAAATAAAAAAGAGGACAATATTATATTGTCCTCTTTTTGTATTTGTATTATTAGATATCTCTTTCGTCGATAGCAGTTTCAAGTGCTATTTTAATCATATCATCAAAGGATTGTTCACGTTCTTTAGCTGTAGTTTCTTCACCTGTAAATAAGTGATTACTTACAGTAAATATGCCAAGTGCTTGTATATTATAACGAGCAGCAAGCATATAAAGAGCAGAAGTTTCCATTTCTACAGCAAGACAGCCATATTGGATTAATTTTTGCAAATCAACTTCTTCATCATAGAAACGATCTTGGCAATATACATTACCAATTTTTACAGGAATGTTTAATTTTTTAGCGTGGTGATATGCTTTGCCTAATAATTCAAAATCAGCAAGTGGAGCATAATGAAGTCCATCACCAAAAGTGCGAACAATAATGCCACTATCAGTAGTTGTTCCTTGAGCGATAACGACATCACGAACATGAACATCATCTTTTAAACCACCACAAGTACCAACGCGAATTAATTTTTTAGCATGGTAATCGCAGATTAATTCATGTGCATAGATAGAAATAGAAGGAATACCCATACCAGTTCCTTGGATAGAAACTTTATGGCCTTTATAAGTTCCAGTATAGCCAAACATATTGCGAATATGATTGTAGCAGACAGGATTTTCTAGAAATTTTTCAGCGATGTATTTTGCGCGTAATGGGTCGCCAGGAAGTAAAACGACATCAGCAACTTCTCCGATTTTGGCTTCAATATGATTACTCATAACAATACCTTCTTTCATCAATAATTTTATGAGATATAAGAATATCTATAAAAATTTTATCATAATGAATGAAAAAATGCAGGGATTATCCTGCATTTTTAAATTAACAATGTTCGATTGTAGCACCGAGGTATTTATTGACGATTTCAACAGCACAATAATCGCCACACATAGAGCAAGCAGTTGTGCCTTCTGGATTGCGTGAAGCGCGTCTTTGACGTGCTGTTTGTGGTCGATAGCTAAATTCATTTGTTCTTCCCAATCAAGTTTTTTACGAGCTTTAGCCATATTTAAATCCCAATCTTTGGCACCTGGTACATTTTTTACAATATCAGCAGCATGAGCGGCAATTCTAGTTACAATAACACCATCTTTTACATCTTGAACATTTGGTAAAGCAAGATGTTCAGCAGGAGTTACATAGCAAAGAAAATCTGCACCACAAGATGCTGCCATAGTACCACCGATTGCAGCAGTGATATGGTCATATCCAGGAGCAATATCAGTAACAAGTGGGCCAAGAACATAAAATGGAGCATTATGACAAATGCTTTTTTGCAATTTCATATTTGTAGCTATTTGGTCAAATGGTACATGACCTGGACCTTCGACCATGACGTGTACACCTCTATCCCAAGCGCGTTTTACAAGTCCACCTAAATTTAAAAGTTCTTGAATTTGAGCATGGTCAGTAGCATCAGCAAGACAGCCAGGACGAAGACCATCGCCAAGACTCATAGTAACATCATATTTTGCACAGATATCTAAGATATCATCATAGCGTTCATAGAGTGGATTATTTTTTTCATTATAGAGCATCCAGCCTGTGATGAATGAACCACCACGACTAACTACGTCCATATAACGACCTTCTGCTTTCATGCGATTGATTACATCCATAGTTACACCGCAGTGAATAGTCATGAAATCGGCGCCATCTTTGGCTTGTTTTTCAATGGCATGAAGTAAATCTTCTTCAGTCATTTTCACGACAGCACCATGAGCTTTGATGGCATCAACTGTTGCCTGATAAATTGGCACAGTTCCTACCATTACAGTGGAATGTTTTAAAATAGCTTGACGAGAAGCATCAATATTATTTCCTGTGCTTAAATCCATTACAGAATGAGCACCAGATGCGATAGCGACATTTAATTTTTCAATTTCAGGAGCTGGGTCAGGAAAAGCACTAGATGTGCCGATATTAGCATTTACTTTAGTACAAAGTCCTTCACCTACACCATAAGGGTGTAAATTTTGATGATTGATATTAGCACAAATAGCGATAGTACCATTGGCAACGCGTTCACGAAGTGTTTCAATATCCATTTTTTCTTCTTGAGCTACGATTTTCATTTCATCAGTGATTTTACCAGCTCTAGCTGATTGCATTTGTGTCATTGTCATAATTTTGCCTCCATAATATAAGTGATAAATGGCAAAAATAAGCAGATATGCAAAGAAAGTTGCAAATCTGCCTTGATAATCATTTATTTGCCACTTCCCTACGTTGGTCTTAACCAAATCAGGTTCTAAGGGTCGGAATATTTCCTCTCAGCTTTTATAAGCACCCCTAGTGGATTTTTTTCAATTTTCTTATATTATAGTTTATTCTTCGAGAAAAAACAAGATTTTAAAAATGAAAATAAAAAAAAGGATATCATTTGATATCCTTTTATTGTTTAATTATTAAATTAATGGTGCGACTGGCGTGAGTCGAACACGCGACCCTTGCTTAGGAGGCGAATGCTCTATCCGTCTGAGCTACAGCCGCAATTTCAATCTAAATTAGTTAGATGAATTTAATAAGCTAAATTTTAGCATAACTAAAACTAAGTCGCAAATTTTAATTTATAGGAGCTCCAATAGGACCTACAGAGCCAATAGGATTTGTAACACCACTAGCAGCTGGTGATGTTGTAGTAGAGTTTACAGGTGTAGTAGGTGTTGGAGTTGTAGTAGTTGCTGTTGTGTTTGTTGGAACAGTAGCTGTTGTTGCTGTTTTATTGATTTGATAACGTGTTGCCCATTCAGGATATTTATTAGCATAATATCTTATTTTCTTGAATTCTACATCTTCTGTGCTTTCAGGAATGATAGAATGCATATTTTTGTCGAGATTAGGTGTTTTATCAATCCAATTTGTATCAGGGGACCAGAAATTATATTTTAATGTTCTAGCTGTTAGATTTTGTACGTTATATTCTTTTTTCATGAATTGGATAGAAGAAACATTACCAGCAGAGTCTTTGTTTTCTTGCCAAATCCAAACAATGATATTGTTATCTATCTGACGAAGTGTTGCTGTATCAGCACTGCTTTCTCCAGATTCATTGCTCCATAAGCCAAGCCAACGAGCATTAGAAATAAGACGACCGCCTTCACCTTTATTGAATACACGGTCTACAATCATAGCATAGAATTTTTCATCAAAAGATTGAGAGTTGATATCTTTATTTACAGGATTATCATATTTGAGTGTATAAAGAGCCTTGCCATCTTTATCATAGAAGATTTCTTCCATATAACGTAAGGTTCTTTCTTGAGGATTGATTTGAACGCGAGCTAAGCTATAGACTAATTGATTAGGGTCATTGATAGGAAGTTTCATATTAGCTATAGTTTCAGCTGCTCCACCTGGAGCGTAACCTGTTTTTATCCAGTCTTCAATACAAGTAGGAATGTTATTTTGACTAGAAACAGTAGTAATTCTTGTCATAGAAAAATATTTACTATATTTATCATCTGAGCTAATCCAATACCATTCAGAATCAGCCGCAAAACTAATTTGAGTATGGAATAATGTGAAAACCATTAATACAGTAAGACAAATAATATTTTTTATTAATCGCATAAGCATGCACCCTCATTATATATATTATAAAATTTGTTACTCTACTTATTATACCAAAAATTTTAGCTTAAACAATAAGAAAACCCCTAAAATAGGGGTTTAAAAATTTTTTTAATCTGATTTTAAAGAAAAGTGAATTCTGATACAAGTTCCTTCATTAGGTTTACTTTGAATTGTTAAATTAGCATGATGGAATTCAGCAATATGTTTAACGATAGCAAGACCTAAACCTGTACCTTCTACATTGATTTGAGAACGGGATTTATCAGCACGATAAAATCTTTCAAATACATGTGGTAAATCGTCTGACGCTATACCTATTCCTGTATCTTTTACTTCTAAGATAAGATGATTTTTGTCTTCATTTAATAAAGAAATAAAGACAGAACCATTGGCTTTATTGTATTTTATAGCATTTTCGATGAGGTTATAAATTAATTCTTCGATTAATTGACGAACACCGATAATTTCGCTAGTAGGAACTTCTTTAAAAATGAGTTTTACCTGTTTAGTCAATGCTTTATCATTTAGACGTAAAATAATTTGTTTACAGATAGCAGAAAGATTTAGCGGTTCTTTCATAAAGGTACTATTTTTTTCATCAAGTTGAGAAAGTTTGATTATATCTTGAATTAAACTGATTAGACGTTGAGCTTCTTTATAGATTTTGCCAGCAAATAAAGGAATGTCATTTGGTCGAACCATATTATTTTGTAAGAGTTCAGCAAATCCAGAAATAGAAGTGAGTGGTGTTTTTAATTCATGAGATACATTAGCGGAGAATTCTTGACGCATTTTTTCTGCCATGCGTTTTTCCGTGATATCTACAAAGAGAATTAAAGCACCTTTTACCGTATTATGCTTAGTTACAGGGCTGGCAATGATTTGATAAGTTTTTTTATCAAGAGGTAAATAAAACTCTTGTCGTTCTCCACGCATTACATTTTGAGCAGCTTGATATAATGTTTCATTATTGATAAGCGTAAAGAGATTTTTATCAATATAGTCTATTTTTTCGGCGTTTAAAATATTTAATACGCTATGGTTTATAGCTAATATTTTATAAGAATGATTGATTAAGATTAAACCTTCTTCAATATTATTGATAATCATGGTAAATTCACGCTGTTGATTTTTTAAAGTCTTCATTTGTTGGTGAATTTGCTCATTTTGATTTTCTAAACGAATTAACATAGGATTTAATTCTTCATATAAGTCATTCATAATAGGGTGTTCAAGATTGATAGAATTTATAGGTGCAATGATATTTCTAGCCATACGGCGAGCAGCCAGTAGAGAGATTAAATAGATTAATAACATCATAGCTAATAATATCGGCAATGCTTCTTGAACCATATCGTATGCACTGACATTATTGCGAGAAAGACGTAAAACAGAATTATCATCTATCTCACAGCGTAATAATACGTATTAGTTCCAAGCGTAGTTGAGATGCGATAAGATTCACCTGTTCCTACCTTTTTAGCAATTTGCACTTCTTGACGCAAAAGATGATTTTCCATTTTATCTGGTTCAGCACTATTATCAAAGATAACATTGCCTTCAGGGTCAATCCAAGTAATGCGTGTTTGTGTTTGTGCATCTTTTAGTAATTCTTTAGGCTCTGTTAAATGATGATTAAAAACATAAGTTAAATAAGTAGCCTCATCTTTAACTTCTTGTTTTGTATGTTCAAAAAATAATGGATAACATAAGGTCAAAGTTAAAATAAAAGTACAAATAACAGCCATGGATACTAAAAAGCACATGTAATTGAAGATTTTTTGTTTCATACTCATATTAATCAATGATTTTATAACCGACGCCACGGATAGTTTCGATTAATTTGCTGGCTACTCCTAATTTATGGCGAAGCGTTTTTATATGCACATCAACAGTACGAGTTTCAGCTGCATAATTATAATCCCATACTTCATCCATAATTTTATCGCGGGAATAACGATATTTTTATTTTTAATAGATAG
>ENA-OQEB01000947-OQEB01000947.1-human-gut-metagenome-genome-assembly--contig:-NODE-947-length-11243-cov-1.902123_pt1 | contig 11243 bp, 10 predicted proteins | sample MGYA00242787_ERZ504619 | MGnify/ENA primary metagenome ERZ504619 (study PRJEB26092, sample SAMD00036317) | human gut metagenome | host: Homo sapiens | study: EMG produced TPA metagenomics assembly of... | reverse complement strand
CTGTATTCTTGAATCAGATCGTGTATTTTTCTATAAGCTTCTTCAGATGTGAAGAATATTTCATCGTCAAGCGTATCGCAAAAATCAAAAAATGTAAAAAGCAGTCCGGGTTCTTCGATGTTCAGGTAGATCATCCGTCTGTATTTGAAGTCTGAAACATGAAATAGCCGTACTGGCGTCCGGCAAAGAGGTAAAATTCATGGTCGATCATGCCGATCGCCCGCTTCAAAAGCCGATTATGCTCGTTGAGCATGGAGTTTGCCAACTGCCGAATCAGAAAGAGGCGATCGCTTAAGTTCAGCGGAGTATATGCATATGCAGGATACTCTCCGACGCGGCCGGTATTTAAAAACTTTCTTATTCCTTCGATAGAACAGATAAACGTAAGGTCGGCAGAAGCGGGAATTGATTGAAGTTCATGTAAATAGTTCTGAAGTCTGTCGAGAAGTTCGCTTCGGTGTGGAAGATCTTTTACAATGTAAGTCTCTAACATGTCTCTTGTCAAAAACCTTGTCAGGCACGGAAGCATTTGAAAGAAATAACCTTCGGTTATGTTCTGCATTGTATTTTCGACATACTGTATTTGTCCGCCTAAATCTGTGACCGGGCGAAGCAGGGGTGTTGTCTGCGCCAGGTACTGACTGAACAGATAGGAAAATAATTTTAGTGACTCCGGGTCTTTAGTAATAAAGCCGGACTGCATATCTGAAGAAATCAGACAGGCATATTCAGTAGTGATAACCGCATAAGGAAATAAAGCAAACGCTGAAGTTACGGCATCAATATCATCATAGTAATAGTAACAGTTATATTGATAATGATTACTGTACAGAGGAAGAATATTTCTCAGGCGGTTCAGATTATAATTTTGCCGTGCAAATGACACGTTCTGGTTATTGTTCAGGCAGATAATGTGATCGATGTCTACAGAAGAGGACGCATAACCACCTGCTGTAAGAATGTTCATAAGAAACGTGTAATCCGGCTGGATGAGCAGACTGATCTTTCCACCTGATTTTTTCAGTTCCGAGGCGATGATGTAAAGGAGCGAGCGATTGATCTCAAGATGAGAATGAAGCAAGGTAGCATTGTCGGCGTAATCGGACGCATTGGAAGGTGAAGTTGCCGGAAGCTGCAGTGTCGGAATACGGAATTCTTCAAAAAACTGTTGTACGGCTTTTCTCCTGTAATAGTTTTCGCGTCCGATCAGGCAATGTGATATGATTCTTCCATATCGGCCTGTTCTGAAGGCGACAAATGCATAAATTTACACATTTTTTCTACCATTCTAAAGAAGACGGTTTTCGTTGCCCTTTTATAATCTTGTACATATTGGATCGATCCAAATTACAGTATTGGGCAAGAGCGTAAGTTTTGATGTTTTTATTGTGGATATGTTCTGATAATAATGTCGCAAAATCCGGCATAATCTTAATCTCCCTCTCACATGTTTTCCTCGGTAAAAAAGAATACTCCACATGGCAAAATACCAGGGGGTATTACTTTTTGAAAGACAAACTAATACAGGATAATTATATAAAAGCAAATATAAAAAATCTATAAAAATCCGACAAAAAAGCTGACCACAAAGGTTGACACATCTTTGAGAACAAAGGAAAACCCTATATTATACATATAATGACAAATATTATATGTAGCAGGAGGAAGAGATTATGGGTAAAAAACTAACGAAAAAACTGTTGGTATTTCTTACACTCATGTGCATGATCATCGGCATGAATGTATCGGTATCAGCAGAAACTGGATCGACGGGAAATACCAAAGCGATAAGCGCTGCGGAAAATCCGGCGGACGGAACGCTTCAGGTATGGCTTGAGTATGAAGATGATAACGGAAACAGTGTAGCGTTGTCAGGCGGAAGCTGCTTTTTGATCAATGAAGAGTATGTACTTTCCAACTATCATATTTTCAATTTGAATGAAGAGATTGCTCCTGGTGTGACGATCAGAAGCGCGGCAATGGAAACGTTGGGATTATCCGAATTAAAAGACAACGATCCGCATCTGAAGATCAGAGTATATGCGAACCGTGACATGAGCGTGCTGGCAACGATCCATGACAGTGTGCAGAGTCAGACGATGGACTATGTAGCAATGAAACTGTCGGATAAGATTTATGACAGAAAACCGCTTGCTTTGGGAGACAGCAGTACAGTTCAGCAGACACAGACAGTAAACGCATACGGATTCCCGGAAGACTCGATCGAAAATAAAGAGTTTAATACGGCGGCTGACGTATCTGCAACAGACGGAACGATTTCTAAGCTGACAGTCGGAGGAAGAGCTGATTTCTTCGAGCACACTGCACAGCTTAACCATGGAGATTCCGGCGGTCCTCTTGTAGATTCCAACAAGTCGGTAATCGGTGTTAATACATTTACATATGGAAACAGCTCAGATCAGAAATACTACGCAGTACAGATCAACGCGATCAAGAGTGGTCTTGACACATTCGGTATCTCCTATATTAATGCAGGGGCACAGGCAACAACACAGACTCCTGATGAAGAAGAGCCGGAAGAAAAAGAAGGACCGGACGCAGATCTTGTAACAGCGCTTAAGAGTGAAATTACAAAGGCGAAAGCAGTTGATACGAAAAATTACACAGAAGAAAGTGTAAAAAGTTCTCAACGATACAATCTCAGAAGCAGAAAAAGTTGCGAACGATACAGAGGCTACAGACGCACAGGTGACATCGGCAACATCAGATGTAAAAGCTGCTGTTGAAAATCTGGAAGAAAAAAGCGGAATGAACTTCCTGTTGATCGGCGGAATCGCAGCAGGAGTGATCGTTGTTGTAGTAGTAATCATTATTATCGTAGTTTCTTCTAACAGCAAGAAGAAAAAGAAAGCACAGGCAGGAAACGGAAATGTTCCTCCGTCAGGAATGCCTCAGCAGCCGAACGGAGCTGTAGTACCTCCGAACCGTGCACCGGAACAGCCGAAAGCGCCTTACGCACAGCCGTATCAGGCAGAGCCGGATGGAGCAGGCGAGACTACTTTGCTTGATTCGGGAGCAGGCGAAACAACGTTACTTAACGGAGCAGGAAGCGCTTATCTGATCAGAAAGAAAAACGGTGAGAAGATTACGATCAATTCACAGAACTTTGCAATCGGAAAAGAAAGAAGAAGAGTGAACTATTGTATTTCCGATAATACTTCTGTCAGCAGATATCATGTAGTGATCACAAAGAAAGGTTCTGATTACTATGCGGCAGATCAGAAGTCAAGCAACTTCACGTTTGTAAACGGAGTTCAGTTAAATCCATATCAGGAAACACTGCTGACAGACAGATCGACATTGAAGATTTCGGATGAAGAATTTGAATTTCATGCATCATGATCTAAACGATAAAAGCGCTGATTATAATTGACAAAAGAGTAAAGGGCAGTGAGAGGCAGAATGGGATTTTTAAGTGTTGTACATAGTGACAGAGGAATTAAAAAGAATACGAATCAGGATTCTGTCTTAATCAAAGAGGCATCCACAGACTACGGCGACGTTATGCTTGCTGTAGTTTGTGATGGAATGGGCGGTCTTGCCAAAGGTGAGGTCGCCAGCGCCGCTTTGATCAAGGCATTTTCTATGTGGTTTGAAGTTCAGTTTCCGGAACTTCTTTATCGGAGAAGGACGGCTGATGGGATTAACCGTATGGAATTGGAAAACGAAATAAATAAACTGATCCTTGATGTAAATCAAAGAATCGCCGATCACGGAAAGATTTCCCATATTGCGATGGGAACAACTGCGGCGGTACTTCTGATGGCAGAAGGGAAATATTATACGATGAATGTGGGCGACTCCAGAGTCTATAAAATTGACGGACAGGGGATGACTCAGTTGACAAAAGATCAGACGTTTGTACAAAAAGAGATTGACGCAGGGAGAATGACGCCGGATGAGGCGAGAGTGCATCCGCAGCGGAACGTACTTCTTCAATGCGTCGGAGCAAGCGAGGTGATCATTCCGGAGTTTACACAGGGAGAATATAAGTCGGGCGAAGTTTATATGCTCTGCTCTGACGGATTTCGCCATGTGATCACGGAAGAGGAATTTTATAAATTGATAGATCCTGAAAAAATGGAGACGGAAAGAGCGCTGAAAGACGCAGCGGTCTATTGTACGGAATTGAATAAATCACGTCAGGAGAAAGATAATATTTCAGTCATTCTCCTTAAGGTGTGTTAGAGGATAAATATATGCTGGAAATAGGATCAATTATAGACGGTAAATACAAAATACTGAATAAGATCGGTCAGGGCGGAATGAGCGTCGTTTATCTTGCGATGAACGAGAGGGCAAATAAACAATGGGCGATCAAAGAAGTCCGAAAAGACGGCGTGAAAGATTACGAAGTTGTACGGCAGGGACTGATCGCGGAAACCGATATTTTGAAACGGTTAAATCATCCGCATTTACCGAGTATCATCGATGTGATCGACAGATGATACGTTCCTGATCGTAATGGATTATATCGAAGGAAAGGCGCTCGATTACTGGCTGAAAAAAGAAGGCGCGCAGCCGCAGGAACGGGTTGTGGAATGGGCGAAACAGATCTGTGATGTGTTCGGGTATCTTCATTCGAGGAAACCGCCGATCATTTACAGAGACTTAAACCGGCGAACGTCATGCTGAAGCCGGACGGCCAGATCATGATCATCGACTTCGGAACGGCCCGCGAATTTAAAGAGACAAGTATTGAAGATACGTCTTGTCTCGGAACGCAGGGATATGCAGCGCCCGAACAGTACGGCGGGCATGGGCAGACGGACGCCCGTACCGATATTTATACGCTGGGTGCGACGATGTACCATTTGCTGACAGGACATAATCCGAGTCTTCCGCCGTATGAGATGTATCCGATCCGAAGATGGAATCCGCAGCTCTCGTCAGGATTGGAAGAAATCGTACTGAAATGTACGCAGAGAAATCCGAACGACCGTTATCAGTCGTGCGCGGAACTGATGTACGCGCTGGAGCATTACGGAGAATTAGATCAGGAATACCGGAAACGGCAGATGAGGAAATGGCGGACGTTCGTTGCAATGTGTTCGCTGACTGCCGCATCACTTCTCGGATGCGTCGGATTTAAAGTCGGGGAGACGATGACGACAAAGAGCAGTTATGAAGGATATATAAAAGAGGCGGCGAACTCGCCGGAACAAAGTGAACGGGAAAAATATTATACAGATGCAATTAAGATAGACCCTCGAAGAGAGAAGCGTATCACAATCTTTTGCAGTTATGCATCCGCGGAGCAGACGGGTCGGAAAACGATTTTGACAGAGAAGAGACAGCGCGGCTTACGTCGGTTCTTGGATATAAAGGCAGCGGAAACCGGACAAATGAAAGTTATTTTGAAGGAAATAAAGAAGAATACGACGAATTCGCTTTTCAAATGGGACTGGCGTACTTTTATTCATATGAGGGAGGAGAAAAGAGCGGAAAATCAATGTCTCAAACATGGTTTGAAAAAGCGGCGGAAAGCGAAAGCCTCGATAAAGATAAAAAGGAATTGTCGAAAAGATTCGCAAGTATCGCGGCGTACTATGCTTCTCTTGATTCAGTGGATGAGAGCGGATACAGCACAACTTCTTACGGAGACTACTGGATCGATCTTGTCAGCCTGACGGACGGAGATCTTACAAGTGTGGTAAATCCTGAGACAGCTCTTGTAATGTATAAAGAACTTGTATACAGGATTGATGAAAACGCGCTTGATTTCAAACGTGCGGGAGTGACAAAAGGCGAACTTCTGGGAGAACTCGAAGAAACGAAAAAGACGCTGGAGACAACGTCGTTTGCATCGACGAATGCAAATCAGACGGATATCAACGAGCAGAAAAAACAGGAGATTCTGAACAATATCAGCAGCGCGAAAGAGCATGTGCAGGTAGCATTTGAATCCCGGGGAACAGGAGGGGATGCTGATGCAGAGTGAACAGATCATCAATATACTTCATATCGGATTTATTATCTGTCTTGTGCTGACAATTTTATTTGCGGCGCTGAGCGTTTTCTTTTTCTTTCAATTTAAAATACGCGATGTGTTTAACGCTATCACGGGAAGGGCGCAGCGAAAGAGCGTTCAGCAGATGGAAGAAGAAAATGCAAAGACAGGAAAGTTAAGACAGGATTATTATTCGACGCCGACAAGTTCAGACCTTTATACGACGCCAAGCGGAAGGATACCTCCGGTTATGTCTGCGCAGCAGGCAGCAGGCGGACAGGCAGACGGCGCGGCGTACACAGAACAAGTTTACCATTCGGCAGATCCGGAAGGAAGAGAACATACAATGCAGCTTCACACAGCACAGCAGGCAGCGTCTGATAACGGAGGAAGTGAAGCAACGACTTTGTTGAACAGCGGAAGCGAAGAGACAACTCTGCTGAACAGCGGAAGCGAAGAAACGACTCTGCTGAACAGCGGAAGTGAAGAAACGACTCTGCTGAACAGTGGAAGTGAAGAAACGACATTGCTCAACGGCAGAAACGGCGGCACAGCGGCACAAAGAAATGCCGGATTCGGAGAAACAACTTTATTGACGCCGGAAATGGAAACGTCGTTTGTTCAGGCAAAGACAAATGAAAAACCGGAATGGAATTTCGTTATTAAAAAAGAAATTATGGAAATCCATACGAATGAGATCGTTTAAAGAAAACAAAAAAAGATATTAATCGATTTATCTTGCAGCAGAAAGAAGGAAACAGATTGAAACCAAGAACAGTAAAAAAAGGATTTCTCGGTGTGATGGGATTATTTCTCCTGTCTGCACTGACTCCGGCGCTGATTCCGTTTGCCGTTGACAAAAACGGCGATCTTACACAGATCGGATATGCGGCGGGGGCATTGTTTTGGCTCGGTCTTCTGCTTGGAATCGTAGCATATTTGTTTTTGGCGAGAAAGGCGAAGCCTCTGACAGAACAGGCAGGAAAACGGAAACTTCCGTCAGTGATCTGCTTTTTCAGTAATACGCCTGCGATTGCGGCAGACGCAGTTATGATCGTGTCGATCGCAGCGACAATCTATTGTGCGCTTCATATCGAAGTGAATGATTTTCTGGCAATTACGGCGCTGGTATTTGCGCTTGCAGGGGTTTATGCACATTTTCTGTTTAACGGAAACGTGTATTTCTATATATGGAACAGCCGGAACAGACAGAGGAAGAGACAGACAAAAGAACGGCAAAACAAAGAAGAACAGGAAGGGATGAAAGCATGAAAAAGAAGCAAAAACTAAAAGAAAGGATATGTGCGCTCGTCCTTGCGCTGGCGATGGTACTGACTTGGGTACTGCCGGATGCAGGTATGACGGTTCAGGCGGCGGCTGGCGATGCAAAAAAGTTACGCTGAAATTTAAAGATGCCGCAGAGGAAACACGCGGGATAGGCGCACTTACTTTGAAATTACAAAGTAATGATGATCCGAGCTATGAGAAGAAAAAGGAAATCGAGGTTAAAGCCGGAGAGACAAGTAAAGAAATTGAGTTAAAAGAAGGAGTAGAATATAACTACGAAGTAGAGAAAACCGGATATGAGACAACAAAAGATGGTCGGTTTACGGTTGAGGCGGAGAAAGCGGATATTGACATTCTGCTTACAATGTCAGAGATTACACTTTTGCCGACGACAGATTCAGTTAGTCTGAAAGTCGGAGAAACATATGATATATCAGTAACAAATCCGGTGCAAGAACTTGCTTATACATGGAGCACAACAGATGGGAATGTTGCATCTGTTGAAAACGGAAAGGTTACGGCAAAAGGCGAAGGCTCTGCGGATATCAGCGTTACAAACGGGGTGAAAACAAAAACAGTTTCCGTAAACGTGTCTAAAAATCAGATTAACGGTTTTAGTATGACGGTGAAAGAGCCAAGCGGAGACGATCAAAGTTCTGTTATATTGACAGCCAAAGTCTTCCAGCCGATGTTTCAGGAAATGTAATATTTTATGATGTGACAGGCGGTCAAAAAACTTTGCTCTATAAAGCAGAAGCGGCAGCTACAGTCGAATATACATATGAGACAGACAGTCTTCTCGGCGCGAAACAGTTTGAAGCCGTGTATAGCGGTAATGAAAAATATGAAGGCGCGACGGCAACAGCAACCGGAAGTTATGGGAAAACACAGGCAATTACGATAGACGGTGATGTTTCAAAAGAAGTGACTTACGGAACGGAGCACTGGAATGATGAAATCGTAATTGCTCTTGCCGATATTGAAAATACATTAAAAGGAAGAACGCTTGCGACAGAGGTTGCATTTGCGCAGTCAGAAGACGCGCCGAATACAGGACTTGCTGAAAATGTAGCGAACGTTCGCGTGGAAGAATCAAATCATACAATCCATGTAATTCCGCAAAATGCAGGAAAAATAACAATTAAGATTAAAGCAGTTCCGGGAGAAGGAAACTTCTACAGAGAAGCAAGCGTAGATTATACGCTGACTGTAAAGAGGCAGGAAGTTTCGTTTGAGAATGTAACATGGAATAAAGCAAGTAAAGTATATGACGGAAATACTGAAATCGAACTTACGGGAACAGTAAATACTGAAAAAATCACAATCCCGAAAGAGAAAGCTGCGATTGCAGGAAAAGATGTTGTAGCACAGCCACAGAACGTGACAGTTGCTGCCGGAATTTATTATATGACAGTAGAAGGCAACGGCACGGCAAACTATCAGTTAGTTGTAGAAGAAGGGCAAAATGTAGTTCAGAATGTCGCAACTATTACACATAGACCGTTGTATTTGACATCTGCAAATGCAGAGACAGTGTCGTTAGCTTATGGACAGAATTTAAAAACGGCGATAGAAGAAATGACGGGATTAGTTGCACTTTTGCAATGGTAACGGAGCTGTAGAAGAAGTGCAAGGTGTGAATCCATCTGAGACAGGACTTGTGGGAAATGATCAAATAACAGTATTGCCGGGGGGCGACAGCGCCGGAAACTCTGCATGTGAATGAGGCAGCTTATAAAGTAATCGTTCCGAATATTACAAATGAAAATAAAATCAGCGGAAACTATGAGTTTAAGTTTATTGAAGAGGATGATTATAAGGGAGATCTTAAAGTTACAAAACAGACTTTAAATAAAGAAGATCTTTTGAAAAAAATTGATCTTAAAGGAACGACAAACGGGATTTACGGCGTGAAAAATGGCGCTGACGAGCTGGAAAAAGTTTGGGTAAGCATCGGCGGAAAAGATGAACTCGGCGAGAAAAAGGGAACCCCTGTGCTGAAGATGAATGTAAAGGCTACACAATATTATGATGAAGTGTATATGAGTGTAGATAACGGAAATAGTTATGTAAACGTATCTGATGAGTCGGATGAGTCACAGAATATACTTGAACAGCTTAAACCTGAGGAAGGAATACAGGATAAAGTAGTTGAGAACGTAAAAGTTTATCTTAAGAACAGTGAAGATAAGAGTGGAAACACAGTTACGGAAGTAACAAATTTAACTGACTGGCTTCATATCGATAATGAAGCGCCGAGAGCTGTAATTAAAGATTATGATACGACAAAATATTCAGATGCTTTTGAAAGCTTGAGTTTCAATATGTTCAAAAACGAGATATATACGGCAGAAATCAGCGTTTCGGACACTTCGGGAGATTCTGTAGAAGGAAGCGGCCTGCATAACACGACTACGCAGAAGTATTGCGTATATGAAATGGGAACAGATGAAACGGCGTTAAAATTAGATAAAGATGCTGTGAAAAGTATTATTGAAAAGGTAGATAGCGGGCAAGAACAATCTTGGAGTAAATTGGAATTCGATAAAAACGGAAAAGACGAAATCACTGTCGGAAAAGCGAAAGATAAGGAAGCGGCAGAAAATAATTATCTGATTCTTGTTAAGACGATTGACAATACAGGAAATGAAGCCGTATATGCTTCAAACGGCATTGTAGTTGATGTGACATCGCCGAAAGTAGAATGTACTTTTGATACATCAAAAGACGGTGGTTATGTATCAGAAAAAGATGGAATTCTGTGTTATCAAGGGGATGCTAAATACGAGCTTAAGATTGAAGATCCAGAAGAGTATTTCTCAAGTATTTCGAAACTGGAAGTAATAGTGAGCAAAGACGGTGAAACAATAACTCCGACCACGAAAGAATTTGATGCAGACGAAACATATGAAGATTCATATATCATTGAATGGCCGACATCGGAATCAGGTTTCAGTTACGAAGAATTAAAAAATAAGTCTTCCATAGTGGTTAAAGGCGTTGTTTCGGCAAATAAAGGAACAATAAATGGAGTGGGAACGAATAAGTCTAAGATAAAGATTAAGGCATATGATACAGCCGGAAATGTATCTGAGACGATTGAGCAACAGTTAGCATTTGATACAAAGGCTCCGGAAATTTCTGTAAGCTTTGAAAATAAGAATGGTGATCCGATAACTCAGAAAGATGAGTTTTCATATTATCAAGACACGACTGTAATGGTGATTAAATACACAGATAGAAATTTCCCAGTTGGCGAAGAGTATAAAGACAACCTATACTTTATACTGAAGAGAGAGGAAGACGATCAAGAGCGGAAAGTGATGCTCGAAGGACTGGAAAAAGAAGGAATTACTTATGAGATAGAGGATGAAGAGGGCAAGAATTCTTTTGAAAATTATACGGATAATAGAGTCGTTACAGTAAAACTTACATTTGATGATCAGGATAAATACGAAATCAAACCATATTGTGTAGATATGTTTGGTAATGAAGGAACAACAGAAGAAACTTATAAATTTGCAGTTGACACCGAAGCGCCGGTAATCGAGTACACATATGAATATTTAGATGCAGACAATAAGTGGAAGCCGCTTAATGATGAAAATGCTGTTAAGTTGAAAAATGCTCCGATTCGAGTGAACGTGACGGTAACAGAGCACTTCTTTAGTTTAAAGGATAATTTTGTCTTTGAAGAAAAAGGCGGTGAAAACACGCAGGTAAAGACAGCGCTTACCGCAAAAGAGGCAGTAGGAAAGATACCGAATTATCAGGAACAGGCGGACACTTGGACAGCTGCTTCGTCAGATGATCACCCGGTTGGTTGGACTCATAATGGCGATGAGCATCGCATCGGTTTTGTGTTTGAGAATGATGCAACTACACGTTTAAACTGGACTATACGGACTTGTCAGGCAGAAGCAAAAACACAGGAGATCTGAAATTTACGGTAGATAAAAACGTCTCCGTCGGGAAAGATTCTCGT
>ENA-OQEB01000945-OQEB01000945.1-human-gut-metagenome-genome-assembly--contig:-NODE-945-length-11255-cov-3.150162_pt1 | contig 11255 bp, 9 predicted proteins | sample MGYA00242787_ERZ504619 | MGnify/ENA primary metagenome ERZ504619 (study PRJEB26092, sample SAMD00036317) | human gut metagenome | host: Homo sapiens | study: EMG produced TPA metagenomics assembly of... | reverse complement strand
TAAAAATAAATAAATTCCGACAAATAAATATTGAATTATTTGTTAAACAGTTGTATAATTCTTATATTACCATGACAGCAAATGTGCAATTTGGTGTCCTAAAAAGGAGTATTGCTATGCTTTGTACAAGATGCGGAAAACGGCCTGCGGTTGTTTTCGTTTCAAATAATAATTCCAAAGATGCCCCGACGGCAGGTTATTGCCTTACCTGTGCAAAAGAGCTTGGAATCAAGCCGGTTGAGGATCTTATCAGCAAAATGGGTATCTCGGACGAGGACCTTGAAAATGTTCAGGATCAGATGAACACCCTCATGAACAGTATGGGTGACGGCGATATGTCGCAGCTTATGGAACAGCTTGGTGCGGATAACCTTGCCGAGCAGATGGGCGATTTTGCTAAAGACGGTGACGGCAGTGAGGATGATGACTTCTCTCACGGTGCACCTGCATTCCCTGCATTTTTCAACAGTATGTTCGGCGGACAGAACAACAATGCGACAAATCAGGATAATAATAAAAAGGGCAAAAAAGAGAAAAAAGAAAGAACAGAAAGCACATCAATCTTACTGTGAAGACCTCACACGCAAGGCGAGAGAGGGCAAAATCGACCGCATTGTCGGCAGAGACAGCGAGATTGAGCGTGTAATTCAGATTCTTTCAAGAAGAACAAAGAACAATCCTTGCCTTATCGGTGAACCCGGTGTAGGTAAAACCGCTATTGCAGAGGACTTGCTCTCCGCATTGCCGCAGGAAATGTTCCTCAAAGACTTAAAAACAAGGAAATTCAGCTTCTTGACCTCACCTCACTTGTTGCAGGTACTCAGTTCAGAGGTCAGTTTGAAAGCAGAATCAAAGGACTTGTTTCCGAAATCAAGGAGAACGGCAACATAATTCTCTTTATTGATGAGGTTCACAGCCTTGTCGGCACAGGTGACAACGAGGGTACAATGAATGCCGCAAATATCCTCAAACCGGCTCTTTCAAGGGGCGAGGTTCAGGTCATCGGTGCTACAACATTCAACGAATACAGAAAATATATCGAAAAGGATTCTGCTCTTGAAAGAAGATTTCAGCCCGTAAAGGTCGGCGAGCCTACAATTGCTCAGTCAATTGATGTTATCGCAGGCGTAAAAGGCTATTATGAGGCACATCACCGTGTAATTGTTGATGATGATATCGTTCGCAAGACGGTTGTCCTTTCTGAAAGATACATAACAGACCGTTTTCTTCCCGACAAAGCAATCGACCTTCTTGATGAAAGCTGTGCCTGTGCTGCTCTCCGCAATAAAAACATGGAGCGTCACGATAAGCTTGAGGACGAAAGACAGAAGCTTCTCATCAGAAAGGACGCTCTTACAAATGCCGATGAGGTAAACTACGAACAGCTTGCCGAGGTCAACACAAGCCTTGCAAGAATTGACAGCGACCTTAAAGAAATTGATCCCGAAACTCTCGTTTCAAAGGTTACAGAGGAGGATATCGCCAAGGTCATCGAACTCTGGACAGGCATCCCCGCATCAAGAATCAAGGAAAACGAGCTTTCAAAGCTTGCCGACCTTGAGAACGAGCTTAAAAAGAAAATTATCGGTCAGGACGAGGCTGTAAAGGCTCTTGCATCTGCAATCAGAAGAAGCAGAGTTCAGATTTCACCTCGCCGCAGACCTGCATCGTTCATCTTTGTAGGTCCTACAGGTGTCGGTAAAACAGAGCTTGTAAAGGTTCTCAGCAAGGAACTTTTCGATACCCCCGAAACTCTTATCAGACTTGATATGAGTGAATTTATGGAGAAACATTCGGTTTCTAAAATTATCGGTTCACCGCCCGGATATGTCGGTTACGATGAGGCAGGACAGGTAACGGAGAAAGTTCGCCGCAGACCTTATTCGGTTCTCCTCTTTGATGAAATTGAAAAGGCTCATCCCGATGTTCTCAATATTTTGCTCCAAATTCTTGACGAGGGCAGAGTTACAGACGCTCACGGCAGAACAGTAAACTTTGAAAATACTGTTATCATTATGACATCAAATGCCGGTTCTGCATCAAAGGACAGCGCATTAGGCTTTGGCAAGACTGAAGAAGATGCCTCAAAAGAAAAGGTTATGAAGGCACTTTCCGAGTTCCTCCGTCCCGAATTTATCGCAAGAGTTGACGAGGTTATCGTATTCAACAGCCTTAAAAAGGACGATTTTGTAAAGATTGCAGACCTTATGCTCTCTGAGTATGTTCCGACTCTTGAGGAAAAGCACATCAAATTCACATTTGACGAAAAGGTTTGTCAGCTCCTTGCAGAAAAGTCATGCAACGGTGCAAGCGGTGCTCGTGACCTCAGAAACACAATTCGCAGAGAGGTTGAGGAGAAAATTGCAAACGCAATGATTGAGGCAGGTGCAGGCGGTGTTACTGCAATGCACCTTACAGCCGAAAACGGTGAGCCTGTTCTTCAGTCAATCTGATTTTTACGGTAAAAGTTAACACATAAAATTTCCGCATATCGGGCAGTCATCACGATTGCCCGATTTTTGTTATAATATAATTCTATTAAAGAACAATCCTGCACGGCGAGCGCCATACCCAATTCGTGTAGATAGTTTGTAATATCAAAAAACATATTGTATCATTACTTTCGAGAGTCCAAAGAACGCTCATACGGTTGGATTACACAGACAATTGCAATGTTATGCTCGGGCATAATTTGTTTTGCATTATACAAACTGTCTACACGAGAGAAAAAACACAAGAGAAAAAGACGCTGTGTAGCACAATGTACACAGCCGTTTTTTGAAAATAAAATGAAAGAAAGATTAACCTTTTACAGCACCTGAAACAACACCCTCAATGATGTATTTCTGACAGGCAAAGTAGAAAATAATAATCGGAACGATGCTCAGAACGATAAGCGCCATAATAGCACTTGTGTCCGTATGACCGTAACTGCCGTTAAGATACTGAATATGAATCGGAATAGTTTTGTAATCCATATCAAGAATAAGATAGGGGAGAAGGTAGTCGTTCCAAATCCACATTGTTTCAAGGATTGCAACCGAAATAAAAGTAGGTTTCATAATCGGAAGAACAATACCGAAGAATGTTCTCAAAGGACCTGCTCCGTCAACATCTGCGGCTTCCTCAATTTCAACAGGAATTGATTTAACAAATCCCGAGAACATAAATACCGCAAGTCCTGCTCCGAATCCGAGGTATATAATCAAAATACCCCACGGAGTTGTAAGCTTGAGACTGTCGGCTGTCTTTGAGAGGGTAAACATTACCATCTGGAAAGGAATAACCATTGAGAAAATGCAGAAATAGTAGATGATTTTGCATATACGAGAATTTGAACGCTGCAAGTACCACGCACACATTGATGTGCAGAAAAGAATAAGCACAACACCGCCGATTGTAATGAAGAAGCTCCATACAATTGACTTCCAGAATGGATAGTTGCCGTGGAACATACCTGTCATATAGCTTTGAAAGCCCTGAAAACTGTCTGCATTCGGAAATTCAAAGATTGCACGGCTGATTGCCGCATTGCTCTTGAAGGAGTTCATCAGTACAATGAAAACGGGAGCAACATAGAATACTGACACAATAGAGAAGAGAATTGTTAAAATTTTCATCCTACGGTTTGTTTTTTCTTTACAGGCCTATCCTTAGCCTTTGCTGCAACTTTTGCCATTACTGCTGAACCTCCTTTCTTCTTGTGAAGTAAAGCTGAATAAGGGCAATGATAACAACAATTACGAAGAAGATAACGCCCTCAGCCTGACCTACGCCACGAGAATTCTGGTTTGCATAGAATGTATTGTAAATATTGAGAGCCATCATTTCCGTCTGATAAACCATTGTACCGCTTCCCTGTGATACAATACCCGGAGCACCGCCTGTGAGGGCAAGGTTCTGGTCGAACAGCTTAAATGAGTTTGTAAGTGTAAGGAATGTGCAGATTGTGATGGAAGGCATCATCATCGGCAATGTTACATTTGTAAGCAACTGTTTTTTGCCTGCGCCGTCAATTTTAGCCGCCTCATAAAGATCATGAGGTACGCTCTGGAAACCGGCAATGTAAATAATCATCATATAACCTGCCTGTTGCCAGCACATAAGAATTACAAGTCCCCAGAAACCGTAGTTTGCGTTAAGCGCAAGGTTTGTTCCGTAATACTGAAGAATACCGTTAAAAATGTACTGCCAGATGTAGCCGAGAATGATACCGCCTACAAGGTTAGGAACAAAGAAAACAGTTCTGAATACATTTGATCCCCTGATTCCGAGCGTGAGTGCATACGCCACAAAAAACGCAATTAGGTTAATGAGTATAACAGATACTATAACAAACACAACTGTGAACCAGAATGAATGTAAAAAGCCCTCATTCTGAAAGGCCTTGACATAGTTTCCGAACCCGATGAATACTGCATCGCTTGTTGTTCTGAATTTACAGAACGAAAGGTAAATGCCGTTAAAGAACGGATATACAAAACCTATAAGGAAAGCAGCCAGAGTGGGAAGAACAAATATCAGAAAATAAATTTTTCTTTTAGGTTTTCTAAACATAATATTTTGCCTTTCCGTTCATAAGAAAGGGGAGCGGAATGCCGCCCCCCTACCGAACCTGTTAAATTAAAACAGAAATTTTACAATCAGCCGTTAGCCTTTGCATATTCTGTTTTCCAACCCTGTACGAATGCAGTCTTAACAGCATCCCAGTCGCCTGTACCTGCTGCATACTGTGTAAGAGCTGTACCAACACCGTTTTTCCAATCTTCACTTGGCATTGTTGTGAAGTTCCAGCTTACAGGAGTTTTGCCTGCTGCTGTGAGTTCGTTATCAATCTTAACAAATACATTGGTTGCTTCCTTAGCATTCTTGAAAGGAATTACAAATCCCATATCGTCAGCAAGAGCAGATGTACCTGTTTTGTTTGTTACACACCAGTTCAAGAATTCAAGAGTAGCTGCCTGATCGTCAGCACTTGCCTTGTTGTTTACACACCAGTAGTTCTCTGAACCTGTGCAAAGACCCTGATTAGCTTCATCGCCTGCGCCGATGTAAATCGGGAGCATGCCGAGTTCGTCGTCCTTCATACCCGCCTTGGTAACTATTGAATATTCCCAGCTGCCGTTCTGGAAGAATACTGCTTCGCCTGATGTGAACTCAGTTTCAGCGTCTGTACCTTCTTGCTTGCGAGGTCTGCAGGATCACATGTTGAATCTTTGATGTAGAGATCCCAGATGTTCTTATAGTTTTCAAGGTATTTACCCTCGATAGCGTCTGTTGATTTGATGCCCTTATCCTTGTACTCAAAGTAGATAGGAAGGTTAGCAAGGTGAGTTTTGAATCTCCAGTCAGATGAAGAATCCATACCTGCTGATGTGAACGCACCCTTAACGCCGAGCTTATCCTTATTCTTCTGGATTTCATCGGCTACAGTCTTTAACTTCTCAAAGCTGTTGATGTCTTCAATCTTCTTAACCGAAGCAAAGTCAGAATCGCAATACTTCTGGAGAAGAGTCTTGTTGTAGATAATGCCGTATGTCTCAATTACATAAGCAATACCGTAAACCTTGCCGTCTTCTTCAAGCGCATAATCCTTTGAAGTAAGCTGATTATAAATTTCTGATGAGCTGAGTCTGCACAATAGTCTTTCCAGTTAGCAAGACCGACAGGACCGTTAACCTGGAAGAGTGTAGGAGCGTTGTCCTTGTCCATCTCTGCTGTAAGTGTTGACTCATAAGTACCCTCGGCAGCTGTCTTAACAGTTACCTCAACACCTGTTTCGTCCGTGTACTTCTTAGCAAGAGCCTGCCAATCCTTGTCCTGCTCAGGCTTAAAGTTAAGATAGTAAACTTTACCGTTTTTTGCGTTGCCTGCTGCACTTGAATCATCTTTTGATGAACCTGATGATGAAGAACCGCCGCAGCCTGCAAGAGCAGTAGCAGTCATCATACCTGCAACTGCAAGAGCTGCAGCTCTTTTGATTGTTGATTTTTTCATAGCTTTCACCTTAATTAAAAATATTTATCCGCTAAACCCGGATATTGGCGAGAGAACAACATTCTGTGTTCTCTCTATTGCAACAATCATAACACACTATTTATGAAAATACAATAGATTTTTTTAAAAATTTTCTCTGTGATTAGTCAAAACGAAGGTATTAACCAAATGTAATTCAAAATCAAACAAAAAACAACCGCATATTATCTGGGTTTTGTGACTTATTTGTCAAATAAGAAATATTAAAGCAACATTAAAGTTACAATATTGTAACCTGTCAAATATGGTCATTCTATTGAAAATGACAAGTGCTTTGTGCTAAAATTATGTCAAATTTGTTTTTTAAGAAGGTTAATTTAGCAATTATGAAAAATTTCAATCAATCATCACTTGCACGATTTTTCACCCGATTTCCTAAGCTGTTATTTGCGGGATTGATGTACTCAATTCCGTTTGCCGTATTTTCCGGAATATTCATTCTCATAAGCTTTCTGTCCGGATTCAACAATGTAATATTATGGAGCTTGGGTATAATTCCCGCAATGCCGTTCTATTCCGGACTTGTAATGGTAATCCGCAAAATTTCGGTTGAAAAAGAGGATGTAAATGTTTTCAAAACTTTTGTACAGGCATTTCGTGAAAATCTGAAAAAATCAATTTTCAACGGATTTGTCGCTTACCTCATAGTAGCATGTTCATTTTTTGCAATTCTCTATTACGGAACACTTGCTCAGACAGACATAGTCTACGGCTCTGTCTTTACCATATATATAGTGTTCTCAATTGCAATGCTGATTATGCTGTTCTATGTACCCCTGCTAACAATTACCTATGACCTCAGACTCCGTGACATTTATAAAAATTCACTCCTGTTGATTTTCGGTAAAATTCTCAGAAATATTGTCGCACTTGTGCTTGTCGTAATAGTTTCATTCGCAGTATTCCTCGCAGTAATCTATGCAAAGGGTGCAATGCTTGTTGTTGCAGTTGCTCTCTCGGTAATTTTCTACCCGATGATTGCAACCTATATAGTAGTATCCGTAATCGCAAAAGGCGTGCAGGAGTCTGTCGGCTACTTTACAGGTGATAATGTGCAGTATGTCCTTACTGAAGAAGAAGTTCAGCGTGAAACCGAAGCAGTCGAAAACGCAAACTCCGATGATGACTACGTCTTCGTCAACGGCAGAATGATTAAAAATCCGGCTAAAACGAATACGAAAGAGTAATTTTTAAAGCACTTTGCAGAATGCAGGGTGCTTTTAGTTTTATATGCATAATGTGTTAGGTATATATGTGTGATTGATGTGATTGCTGTTTTTTGACTGACATTTGACTAATGTTTAAGCAATATTATGCAATATTTCGCAATGTTTTACGGTAAAAATAAACAAATAAAAACCGCACCAAAGAGCCTGAAAACGGCTTTCTGATGCGGTTTTTGTTATGGAGCTGAAGAAGGGACTTGAACCCTCGACCTACTGATTACGAATCAGTTGCGCTACCAACTGCGCTACTCCAGCGTTTAATTTTTCGGTTGTTCGGCTGTAATAAAGCAAAAAATACAGAACGCAGAAATTGCATAAAATATACACACTAACTTCCGCTACATGATTATACATCAAAAATTTAAAGATTTCAATACCAAATTTGAAAAAGAGGTTTACAAAAACCGGAAGAGAGGCATAAAAGTTTTACGAATCAATAATAATAGATGCAGGTATAATTCATCAAAAAATATTTATGAATACAAAATAATGCACAAAAATTATGCCGATTTTTGTTTAGTGAAGTGTTATCACATTTGTGGAATATTTTATTTAAAAGTATTATAATTGAATCGCAGTGTGCAAAGCGGAAATACTTTTATGTGATAGGATGTGCAGAAGATGCCCAAAAGAAAGTGCAGTAATATCGACGCTTCGGTAGGACTCAGAATGCGTTATTACAGAATTCAGTGCGGACTTACCCAACAGCAGGTTGCGGACGCATTAAAGATAAACAGAACAACTTATACAAAATATGAAACGGGAGTTTCCGAACCAAGCCACGAGCTTCTCGGAAAAATCGTTAAAATGTTCGGTATCGATTATAACGCAATTCTTGACAACAGAGATTATTTTGAAAGAAGAGTTGCCGACGGTGACATGACGCTCAATGTACTGACTCTTTCCGAAAGAGCAATCATTGCAAGATATCGCTCAATGTCTAAAGAAGATCAGAAGAAAATTTGTGAATATATAGATATGCTCTACAATGAAAAAGCAAAGAAGATTTTGTAAAAAACACTTTACTTTTGACTTTGATTGTGATAATATAAAACAGATGACCGTGTCTCGGAACAGGGAGTATGCCGTTTGTCGGATTTTCACAGCCCTGCCCTGAGATGTTGGCGACTATTTTTGAAAGGTGGAATTTTTAATGCTTAAAGAAGAAAAGCAGGCTATCATGGCTGAGTACGCTACTCACGAAGGCGACACAGGTTCTCCGGAGGTTCAGATTGCTCTTCTTACAAAGAGAATCAATGACCTTACCGAGCACCTCAAGGTTCACAAGAAGGATCACCACAGCAGAAGAGGTCTTCTTAAGATGGTTGGTCAGAGAAGAAGCCTTCTCGCTTACCTCACAAAGGTAGACATTGAAAGATATCGTTCTATCATTGCAAGACTCGGTATCCGTAAGTAATTTTTTAAGTACACAAGGGCAAGCGAAAGCTTGCCCTAAATTCGATTTTCTGCGGGATTTTTATTTGCTGTTTTTTAGCGGTAAAACGATTAAATAACATATGCTTTTGTGTGTTTGTCAGTTTTGTTTAATGGTTTTATTGCTAAATCGGCGTAAAATCCCGTTTGAATAAATTTGAACTTTATTTAAAATGTGAAACTTATGTTTCGGAAAGGATTTTACTAAAATGAATCGACTTATGACATTCGACAAATACAGAGTATTTGAAACAGAATTTGCCGGCAGACCTACTAAGGATTGAAACAGGCAAGATGACACAGCTTGCAAACGGTGCGTGCCTTGTTCACTACGGCGACACAACAGTTCATGTTGCTGTTACAGCATCAGAAAAGCCAAGAGAGGGCGTTGATTTCTTCCCGCTTTCGGTTGACTATGAAGAAAAGATGTACGCAGTAGGCAAAATCCCCGGTTCTTACCTCAAGAGAGAGGGCAGACCTTCGGAAAAGGCTATCCTCACAAGCCGTGTAATCGACCGTCCTATCCGTCCTCTTTTTGACAAGAGCATGAGAAACGATGTTTCAATCGTTTGTACGGTAATGAGCGTTGATCCCGATTGTCAGCCTGAAATTGTTGCTATGATCGGTGCTTCAATTGCAATTTCAATTTCTGATGTTCCGTGGAACGGACCTATCTCGGGTTGTTCTGTAGGTATGATTGACGGTGAATACATCATTAACCCGACAGAGGAACAGAGAAAGGTTTCTCAGATGGCAACAACAGTTGCCTCAACAAGCTCAAGAATTGCTATGATCGAGGCAGGTGCCAACTGCGTATCTGATGACGATATGTACAACGCTATTATGGCAGGTCACGAGGCTAACCAGAAGATTATCAGCTTTATTGAGGAAATCAAGGCTGAAATCGGCAAGCCTAAGTTTGAGTTTGCAAGTCTTGAACCCGACCATGATATGTTTGAGGCAATCAAGGCATTTGCAGAAGAAGATGTTAAGGTTGCTCTTGATACAGATGATAAGAGAATTCGTGACGAAAGACTCAAGCCTATCTATGAGGCAGTTCACGCAAAATTTGACGAGATTTATCCCGAAAGCGAAGCCCTCATTGACGAGTGCCTTTATAAGACACAGAAGTTCATTGTTCGCCGTTGGTTACTCGATGAGCAAAAGCGTGTTGACGGCAGAGGAATGGACGATATCCGTCCTCTCGCATCAGAGGTTGGCGTAATTCCGAGAGTTCACGGTTCGGGTATGTTCACAAGAGGACAGACTCAGGTTCTCACAATCGCAACACTAGGTCCTGTTTCCGACAAACAGCTCCTTGACGGCATTGACGGTGAAACAGAAAAGAGATATATCCACCACTACAACTTCCCAAGCTACTCAGTCGGCGAAACAAAGCCAAGCCGTGGTCCGGGCAGAAGAGAAATCGGTCACGGTGCTCTTGCAGAAAGAGCTCTCGTTCCTGTAATTCCTTCGGTAGAAGAATTCCCGTATGCACTTCGCCTTGTTTCCGAAGTTCTTTCTTCAAACGGTTCAACTTCACAGGTTCAATCTGCGGTTCAACTCTTGCTCTTATGGACGCAGGTGTTCCGATTAAGGCTCCTGTTGCAGGTATCTCATGCGGTCTTATCACAGAGGGCGACCGTTGGATGACAATGGTTGATATTCAGGGCCTTGAGGACTTCTTCGGTGATATGGACTTTAAGGTAGCAGGTACACATGACGGTATCACAGCTATTCAGATGGACCTCAAAATCAGCGGTCTTACTCCCGAAATGGTTAAAGAGGCTCTTGCCAAGACTCACAAGCTCGTAACTACATTCTTGATGAAGTAATGCTCAAGGCTATTGCAGAGCCGAGAAAAGAGCTTTCAAAGTACGCTCCCAAGATGTTCACAACAACAATTCCTGCTGACAAAATCAGCGAGGTTATCGGTAAGAGCGGTAAGGTTATCAAGGAAATTCAGGCTGAATGCGAAGTTAAGGTTGACATTGAGGAAGACGGCGAACTCGGACAGGTATTTGTTTCGGGTATTGATTCCGACAAGTGTAAGCGTGCAATCGAAATCATCAACACAATCGCTGTTGATCCTGAGCCGGGTGCAATGTACCTTGGTAAGGTTACCCGTATTATGGACTTCGGAGCTTTCGTTGAAATCGCTCCGGGTAAGGAAGGTCTTGTTCACATTTCTCAGCTTGATGTTAAGCGTACAGAGAATGTAACAGATGTTGTTAATGTAGGCGACATCATCCGTGTTAAGGTAATGGAAATTGACGATAAGGCAGACTTAACCTCTCTCGCCGTCAGGTTCTTATTGATGTTGACGGTCTTGTTCCCGAAAACGACATTGACGCAGAAAGAGCAGCTCGTCCACGCAGACCTCACAATGACCGCAGAGGCGGTTTTAACAGAAACAACAGAAAGTAATTTTTGTAATCTGAAATCTAATACTTTTTAATATTTATACAAACAGTCCCTTTCAATTTGTGGTGACCCCAAAAAGTTAGACTTGAAAGCGTAGTGGCTTTTAGCTGCTACGCTTTTGTTATGCAACTAAGG
>ENA-OQEB01000943-OQEB01000943.1-human-gut-metagenome-genome-assembly--contig:-NODE-943-length-11261-cov-4.323783_pt1 | contig 11261 bp, 19 predicted proteins | sample MGYA00242787_ERZ504619 | MGnify/ENA primary metagenome ERZ504619 (study PRJEB26092, sample SAMD00036317) | human gut metagenome | host: Homo sapiens | study: EMG produced TPA metagenomics assembly of... | reverse complement strand
CACTGGTGGCGGTGGTGTACCAGCGCGCCTGCAGCTATGCCGCCGCGCTGGGCGCGGAGACCCTGACGGTGTACTCCGGCATCGTCTTCCCGCTGCGGCGGGCGATCCGACGCAGGGCCGTAACAGGCTGTTCCGGCTGCGCACGCCGCTGCTCCGGCTGGCAGGGGTATCGGTGGTCGTCATCACGGCACCGGGCACGCGGCTTATTTTACCGGCGGTCCCGGCAGAGCAGGCCGCTGCCCTCACCCATGCCCTTGCGGAGGAGATCCGATGAATGAACGCCGCCTGCACCCCTTTACCGTTCTGCGGTTTCTGCGCAAGACGCTGGTGGTCTATCTGCTGCCGCTGGTTCAGGTGCTGTTTGAGCGGAACTGGACAGCCCTGCACACGGCTCTGCGGCAGGATGCGCTGCTGTTCCTTCTGCTCTGCGCCGTGAGCTGGGGCATCCTGCATGTGAGCAGCTGGAGCCTGGACGACACCGGAGCCTTTCATCTGCACTGGCGGCTGGGCATCCGGCTGGATCGTGCCCTGCGGGGCGAGATGCTGGCGGCATTGACCATCGACCGGCCCCTGCTCTACCGGATGGCCGGGGCAAGCCGCCTGACCCTTTACCCGGTGGGCGCGGCGCAAAAGCACACCCTTTCGGTCTGCCTGCCCAAAGCCGATGCCGAGGCGGTGGCAGACCAGCTGATGCCTCTGGTAAAGCCTACCTGCACCAGCCCGCCGGAGGGGAGCGGGCGGCGCTGGGTTTTCTGGGGGCCAACGGCCTCTCCACGCTGGCCCTGTTTGTGCTGGCCGTGCGCCAGACCCGGGATGTTCCGGACTGGAACCCTGCCGTTTTTGCCCAGATCCAGGTGAGCTTTCTGGCCCGATTCGCGGCGCGGTGGCTCCCTGCAGGCGCGGCATGGCTGCTGGCGGCCGCAGGCTTTCTGCTGGGGGCCAGCCTGATGCGCAGCTTTGCCCAGACCGTGCACTACACTGTCTGGCACACAGCTGACCAGATCGGCAGCCGGGGCGGCTGGCTGGGGCACTTCGAGTGCCGGGTGCGGACAAGCGAGATCAGCTTTGCAGATGTCCGCATCTCCCCCGCCGCCCGGCTGATGAAGCGCTGGCCGGTCTTTGTAACGGCGGGCGGCTGCTCCCCCGAGCTGCCGCTGTTCGTCTGCCGCAGCGGCGAGGAGGCATTGTTCCGGGAGCTGCTGCCGGAGTTCCGGATGCCGCCCGACCTGCTGGCCCGCACCGAGCAGCGCAGTCTCATCTTTTTTGCACCGGCAGGCATTCCCTTTGCCCTCTGCCTGCTGCTGACGCTGGTCTCGGCCACAGTGCTGCCCCAGCTGACCGTGACCCTGCTCATCCCCACGTTCTTCTTTGGGGCGCTGCTGGCCGGGGCTGCGGCAGGCTATCGGCGGGAGGGCCTCTGGCTGCGGGAGGGCCGCATGACCCTGCGGCGGCAGCAGGGGCTCTACCTCCACTGCATCTGTGTGTTGCACCCGGATGTCTGCCTGACCGCAGCACAAAGCCCCTGGGCTGCCAGTGTGGGCCGCACCAACCTGACCCTGACCTTTCCCGGCTGGGTAAAGCTCAAGGTGAGGAGCGTGCCGCTGCGGGATGCGGAGAAATTTTTCAGATTTATGGAAACGAATTAAATCTCTCAGCCGCCGATCGGCGACAGCTCCCCCAATAAGGGGAGCCCTTGGCATAAAGATAACGTTATTGTTTTTAGGGGAAGTAAAATCGTTATGATTCATACAGTATTATTTGATTTGGACGGCACTTTGCTGAACACCATCGACGACCTGGCTGATGCAGGCAACTGGGTGTGCGCACAGCACGGGTGGCCGGAGTTTACGGTGGAGCAGTTCAAGCACATGGTGGGCAACGGCATCCCGAAGCTCGTGGAGCGGTTTTCGCCCGCCGATGCCCGCACGCCGGAGCAGCTGGCCGCTACGCTGGCTGAGTTTACCGCCCGGTACGATGCCCACAAGGAGGACAAGACCGCGCCTTACCCGGGCATTGCTGCCCTCATTGACGCGCTGAACACCGCGGGCGTGCAGTGCGCGGTGTTCTCCAACAAGGCTGACCCGCTGTGCGGCAAGATCATCGAGCATTATTTCGGGGCAGGTCGGTTTGTTCTGGTGCGGGGCAGCCGCCCGGGCGTGCCCACCAAGCCCGACCCCACCGGTGTTTACAGCCTGATGCAGGACCTGCATGCAGACCCTGCCAGCACCCTGTTTGTGGGCGACAGCGATGTAGATATCCTGACCGGGCACAATGCCGGTCTGCCTGCCATGGGGGCGCTGTGGGGCTTCCGGGGCCGCGCAGAGCTGACTGCTGCCGGAGCCGATGCACTGGCCGGCGTGCCTGAGGATATTTTAGAATACGTTAGAACTCATTAAAGGAACGACCCTCTCCGGCGCTGTGAAGCACGGACGGAGAGGGTCGATTTTTATTTGCAGACTGTTCACAGGATGTTTCTTGCATAAACTCCCCTGTTTTCCTATAATATAGTTCCTATTTGATACAATTGAGAAACGGAGGACTTGCCCATGGCAGCTGAAAAGAAAACTTCCCCCAACGTAGAGAGCCGCCTGCGCCACAACATCCTGAAAATGCCCCAGGAGGTGTATGCCGCCAGCGGCATCGTCATCAACGGGCGGCGGCTGAAAAGCTTTGTATTCACCACCGACCTTGCCATCATCCGCAACTGCGACGCGGACGCGGTGTTCGCGGTCTATCCTTTCACGCCACAGCAGGCCATCAGCGATGCCATCATCAAGCATCCTACATCCCGGTGTTCTGCGGTGTGGGCGGCGGCACCACCCACGGCGTGCGCACCCTGAACCTTGCCCGCGACGTGGAGAGCAGGGTGCCATGGGCGTAGTGCTCAATTCCCCCATCTCTGACCTGAACTTGCTGGCGGTCTCGCGGGTGGTGGACATCCCGGTCATCATCACAGTGACAAAAGAGGACACCAACATCCAGAGCCGCATTGATTCCGGGGCATCCATCCTGAATGTGGCCTGCAGCACCGACACGCCCCGGGTGGTGGCAAAGATCCGGGAGCGGTTCCCGGATGTGCCCATCATCGCCAGCGGCGGCAAGACCGGCGAGAGCATTTCCGCCACCATTGCGGCGGGTGCCAACGCCATCACCTACACACCGCCCTCTCCGGCTGTGCTGTTCAAGGAAATGATGGAGAAATACCGGGAATGATTTACGCAAGACGCTGTAACGTTTTTTCTGTTACAGCGTCTTTTTTACGCCATAGAAGGAGATATTTCAGAAATTTTTGATTTTTGCGAAATAATTGTTGACAAATCGCGGTCGATTGGATATAATAATAAAGCACTGTTCAAGTGCACAAAATAAATATGGCGGTATAGCTCAGTTGGCTAGAGCATTCGGTTCATACCCGAAGTGTCACCGGTTCAAATCCAGTTACCGCTACCACGTTACAGAGTTTCGCTAAGATAAGGGGGACGGTCGTCCGCAGTAGTGGATGATGGATGTCGGAGGTTTTAGCGAAGCTCTGTGTTTTTGAGGCCCGTTGGTCAAGCGGTTAAGACACGGCCCTTTCACGGCTGTAACATGGGTTCGATTCCCGTACGGGTCACCAAAAAGCTTCTGATTGAAAAATCAGGAGCTTTTTTCTTTTTGTTTTTTCTACACAACAAAACCCCGCCGTCTGCATCACGCGGACGGCGGGGTTTTCAACATTTTATGAGTGCTTTGTGGAAAAGCTCAGGCTCAGCCCTTCTTGTGGGTAGGGACCATAACTTCCAGGCCGCCCATGTAGGGCTGCAGCACCTTGGGGATGGTCACGGAGCCATCGGCCTGCAGATGGTTCTCCAGGAAGGCGATCAGCATACGCGGAGGAGCCACGCAGGTGTTGTTCAGGGTGTGGGCCAGATAGGTCTTGCCGTCCTTGCCCTTGACGCGGATGTGCAGGCGGCGTGCCTGTGCATCGCCCAGGTTGGAGCAGGAGCAGACCTCGAAGTACTTCTGCTGGCGGGGGCTCCAGGCCTCGATATCGCAGCTCTTGACCTTCAGGTCAGCCAGATCGCCGGAGCAGCAGTTCAGCTGGCGCACGGGGATCTCCATGCTGCGGAACAGCTCCACGGAGTTCTTCCAGAGCTTCTCGTACCAGTCGGCGCTCTCCTCGGGGCGGCAGACCACGATCATCTCCTGCTTCTCGACTGATGGATGCGGTAGATGCCGCGCTCCTCGATGCCGTGTGCGCCCTTCTCCTTGCGGAAGCAGGGGCTGTAGGAGGTCAGGGTCAGGGGCAGAGTGGCCTCGTCCAGGGTCTGGTCGATGAAGCGGCCGATCATGGTGTGCTCACTGGTACCGATCAGGTACAGATCCTCGCCCTCGATCTTGTACATCATGGCATCCATTTCGGGGAAGGACATCACGCCCTGCACCACATTGCCGTGCATCATAAAGGGAGGAATGACATAGGTGAAGCCTTGTCGATCATAAAGTCGCGGGCATAAGCCAGCACAGCCTCGTGCAGGCGGGCAATGTTGCCCAGCAGGTAGTAGAAGCCATTGCCGGCAACGCGGCCTGCAGCATCCATATCGATGCCGTCAAAGCTCTCCATGATCTCGGTGTGGTACGGGATGGGGAAATCGGGCACCACAGGCTCACCAAAGCGCTGAGCCTCCACGTTGTAGGTGTCATCGGGGCCGATGGGCACACTGGGGTCGATCATCTGGGGGATGGTGTACATGATCTCCTGGATGCGGTCAGCCAGCTTGGCTTCCTCGGCCTCCAGCTCTGCCATCTTGTCTGCGTCGGCCTTGACGGCGGCGTTGTTGGCATCGATCTGTGCCTGCAGCTGGGCCTTCTGGGCCTCGTCGGTGCACTTCTTCAGCTGACCGAACAGGGGGCCGTTGGCCTTGCTCAGCTTGTTGCGGGCAGCCTTCAGGCTCTCAACTTCCTTCAGGCACTCGCGGTACTTTGCGTCCTTCTCGATGACCTCATCCACCAGAGGGAGCTTGGCATCCTGGAACTTCTTCTTGATGTTTTCCTTGACAGCATCCGGGTTGTCACGGACAAATTTGATATCAAGCATGATTTACTCTCCTTACTCTATTTCGGTTCGCACGGGCAGGTAAGCCCTTTCCCATGCCGTTCAAAGGCGGCGTGCCGCCTTGGATCGCTATGTTTTTCTTCTCGGTCAGGCTTGCCTTCGTACAACCTCTCAGTCGGGCTGGCGGCGTATACGAAAAGCTTCCATCGGCTGCCAGGGCCTCTCCTACCAGGCAACAACAATGACGGAGAGGTTTAATCCTCAACCTGATATTGCCCTAATAAGTTTGCAAAAGCCTTCAGCTGTTCATCCGAGTAGAAGTGGACGGTCAGCTTGCCCTTGCCGTATGGTAGGCCACATTGACCTCACTGCCCAGCGCCTGCTTCAGGCTCTCCTCCACCTCCACAGGCAGGGTGCCGCGCGGGACGGGCTCCACAGGCTCTTTTGGGGGCTTGGCCAGCTTTTTGCACAGGGTCTCTGCCTGCCGGACGTTCAGCTCATGGTCAGCAATGATCTGTGCCGCCTGCTCCTGCAGCTCCGGAGTGGGCAGGCCCAGCACCACCTTTGCGTGGCCGGTGGTGAGAAAACCGCTCTTCAGCAGCTCCAGCACCGTTTCGGGCAGGTTGAGCAGACGCAGGCTGTTGGCCAGCGCGCTGCGGCTCTTGCCCAGTTTGCGGGCGGCCTGCTCCTGGGTCAGGTCACAGCGGTCATCAGCTCCCGGATGCCCAGTGCTTCTTCCACCGGGTCCAGATCCTCGCGCTGAAGGTTTTCCACCAGCGCCAGCTCCATGGCCTGCTCATCCGTGACATCCTTCACAATGACGGGTGCCTCGGTCAGTCCCGCCATCCGGCAGGCACGCCAACGGCGCTCACCGGCCACGATGAGATAGCGGTCCACCCCGTGGGGCCGCACCGCGATGGGCTGCAGCAAACCGTGCTCTGAGATGCTGGCCGCCAGCTCTGCCAGCGTTTCCTCATCAAAGGTCTTGCGGGGCTGAGCCGGGTCCGGCTCGATCTCCCGCAGGGGCAGCGTCTCGATCCGGTTATCGGACTCAAAGCTGGGGGCTGTGTCCTCAAACAGACTTTCCAGGCCCCGGCCCAGTCCTCCTCTTTTTTTTGCCATAGGTTACGCTTCCCCCTGCTTCACTTGTTCCAGTGCGCTTTTCTGCTCGGCGGGGGCACTGTTCCCTTTTGTGCGGCGGCGTGCCGGTTCATGCGGGCGGTTGTTCTTTACGAACTCAATGGCGAGATCCATATAGGCCTCGCTGCCCTTGCCCTTGGGCTCATAGAAATTGATAGGCTGGCCGTAGCTGGGCGCTTCCGAGATGCGGATGGTGCGCGGGATGGTGGTCTTGTAGACCTTGGTGCCAAAATACTTTTTGACCTGATCCACCACCTGCAGCGTCAGATTGAACCGCCCGGAGAACATGGTGAACACCACACCCTCGATGTCCAGATAGGGGTTGTACTTCTTGCGGATGGTCTTGAGGGTACTGATGAGTTCCGACAGACCCTCCAGCGCATAATACTCACACTGGATGGGGATAAGCACGCTGTCGCAGGCGCACAGACCGTTCAGGGTGAGCAGATCCAGGCTGGGCGGCAGTCCACAAAGATGAAGTCGTAGTCCTTCTGCACCGAAGCCAGCGCCTTGCGCAGGCGGCTTTCGCGGCCCGGCAGATCGATCATTTCCAGACCCGCACCCGCAAGCCGGGTGTTGGAACCGATGACATCGGTGCGGAACTCGGTCTTGCGGATGGCATCCCTTGCCTCCGCCTCACCGATCAGCAGCTCATAAGTACCCACATCGACACTCCGCTTGGGAATGCCGTAACCGGTGGTGGTATTGCCCTGCGGGTCCAGATCGACGATGAGCGTCTTTTTGCCCAGAGCCGCAACGCAGGACGAAAGGTTCACGGCCGTGGTGGTCTTGCCCACGCCGCCTTTTTGGTTTGCAATTGCAACGATTTTAGCCACGCTCTTTGTTTCCTCCCGGGAAAATTATTTGTTCCACGTGGAACATTCGAGGCCGGGCCCCGCTGTTTTCCCGCCAGCAAAGCCCCTTTAAAGACTAGTATAGCACATCAGCGCGGCTTTTTGAACCTGTTTCCTGATTATTTTGCGTAAAAACCCTGTGGAATTGCATTTTTTGTGAAAATTGCGATGCGTTTTATCTTTGCGCGGCTGCGGTTGGAATGCGCACCGTGTATTCGATATAGCCGTCCCGCTCTTCCCTGTGGGCCGTAGCAGGCACACCGTTGTCCGTCATCAGCCGGATGGCATGGTCGATGGTGTTGACAAAGATGCGCACATCCTTGACCATGGAGATACGGTGTCTGCCCGGGGCGGCGGCATTGAGCACCTGCTCAATGTACAGGTCGGTCTGCCGGGCATTCATCCGCCGCTTGGCAATGGTGATAAGGGCTTCGCTCCGCCGGTTCTCGGGCAGGCGCAGGACAGCCCGGGCGTGGCGCTCAGTCAGGCCATTGTCCAGCACGAACTGCCTTTGGTCGGTGGTCAGCTGCAGCAGCCGCAGCTTGTTGGCAAGGGTGGGCTGTGCCATGCCCAGCCGCTTGGCCGCCTCGGCCTGGGTGCAGTCCCAAAGGGCGATCACATCCCGCAGCCCCTGTGCCTGCTCAAAGGGGTTCAGGTCTTCCCGCTGGATGTTTTCCAGCAGACCCAGCGCCGCAGTCCGCTGGTCGCCGCAGTCGCAGAGGATGGCCGGAATGGTCTCCATCCTGGCCAGCTTGCAGGCGCGGAGCCGCCGCTCCCCTGCCACCAGCTCGTAACCACCCTCGACCTTCCGCACCGAGATGGGCTGCAACAGGCCGTTTTCCCGGATGCTCTGAGCCAGCCCCGCCAGCTCCTTTTCATCAAAGACAGTCCGAGCCTGAAACGGTGAGGGATGGATGCTTTCCACAGGCAGGGTGTAGATCTTTCCGGCAGATTTCTTCCATTCAAACATGATTCTTTCCCCTTTCGCTGAAATGTGACACAGTTTTCCACTGTTTCCCGGGAAACGGTGGAAAACTTACTCATTGCAGTTCCAGTGTACCAGAAATCAAAAAGCCCTGCCAGAAGAATCGTTCGGCAGGGCTTGGCATTTATCTTGCGGTTTTGCGTTATTTCAGCGGAGACTTTGCGATCTTTCCACCGTTTCTGGGGTAGCTGTCGGAGTTTGCGAAATCTTTTTGCAGAGGATGAGGGTGCGGGTATCGCCGCCCGGCAGATGCAGGGTGCGAGTTTCCTTGTACTCTCCGCCCAGCTTCCGGATGGCACCGCGGGCAGCAGCCAGTTCCTCCTCGCCGGAAGCTCCCTTCATGGCAAGGAAGCTGCCGCCCACCTTGACCAGCGGTAAGCAGTACTCGGCCAGCATGGGCAGAGCCGCCACCGCACGGGCAGAGCCAGATCAAACTGCTCCCGCCATGCTTTGCGGGCGGCTTCCTCGGCGCGCTCCTTGGCAAACTCCACCCCGGTCAGGCCCAGCTGAGCGCAGGCATACTTCAAGAACTCCACCCGCTTGCCGGTGGGCTCCATCAGGGTCAGCTCCAGCTCGGGCTTGTAGATCTTTGTCACGATGCCCGGGAATCCGGCACCGGCACCCACGTCCACCATCTTCCCTGCCACCTCGGGCTGGCTGGCAAACAGCAGGCTGTCGAGGAAGTGCTTGTCCTCAATGCCTCCGGGTCGGTGATGGCGGTCAGATTGACCTTCTGGTTGTAGTCCACCAGGATCTGCGCAAAGGCATCCAGCTGGTCCAGCTGTTCCCCGGTCAGCGCAATGTTCCACATGGAACATTTTTGTTCTAATCTGTTCTTGTCGATCATTTATCTGTCCCTTTTCGTTTGAGGTAATTCTTTTATCTTTTTACCAAGGGTTTCCCTCTACCATGGGAGCTGTCGCCGCAGGCGACCGAGAGGTTGTACAGAGGTTCTGCTTTCCTTCGTCAACCTCTCCGTCAGTGCATCAGGTTTTCGCTCTCACTGTTAAAGCAATACTCAGCTGCGCCACATCGGAGGGCGACACGCCGGGGATGCGGCCCGCCTGCCCCAGATTCTTCGGGCGGATGCGGGTCAGCTTCTCACGGGCCTCCAGCGTCAGGCCGGTCAGGTCAGCATACTCGAAATCTGCGGGGATCAGGGTCTTTTCGTGGCGGGCCACGTCACGGATCATACGATCCTGCCGGGCAATGTAGCCCGCGTACTTGATCTCGGTCTCCAGCCGCTCGGCCAGCATGGGGGTGATGCCCTCACCCCAGCCGATCACACCTGCCAACAGCGGATAGCTGATCTCAGGGCGGCGAAGCAGCTCCTCGGCAATGCCGCCCTCCGCGGCAGGGGTCAGCCCGGCTGCTTCCATGGCAGCACGCAGGTCAGCGGTGCGCAGATGGGTCTCGTGCAGGCGGCGGCGCTCCGCCTCCAGAATGCTCTGGGTGTGCTGGTATTTTGCCCAGCGGTCATCTTGCACCAGACCGTACTCCCGGCCAATGGGGGTCAGCCGCTGATCGGCGTTGTCCTGCCGCAGGGTCAGGCGGTACTCGCTCCGGCTGGTCATCATGCGGTAAGGGTCCATGACCCCCTTGGTGACAAGGTCATCCACCAGCGTGCCCAGATAGCTGGTCTGACGCTCCAGGATGAGCTGACTCTCCCTTTTGCGCTGCGGGCGGCGTTCAGACCTGCCAGCAGACCCTGCGCGGCAGCTTCCTCGTAGCCGGAGGTGCCGTTGAACTGGCCTGCACCATACAGGCCCCGCACCACCTTGCTCTCCAGTGTGGCTTCCAGCTGGTCGGGTCGTACGCAGTCATACTCGATGGCGTAGGCCGGGCGCATGATCTCAATGTGTTCAAAGCCCTGAATGCTCCGGTAAAAGGCGTTCTGCACATCCTCCGGCAGGCTGCTGGACGCACCCTGCAGATACATCTCCTCTGTGTTCTCGCCGCAGGGCTCCACAAAGATGGGGTGCCGGTCCTTGCCCGCAAAGCGCACCACCTTATCCTCAATGGAGGGGCAGTACCGGGGGCCAACCCCCTCGATCATGCCGCCGTAGAGCGGGCTGCGCTGGATGTTGTCCAGAATGATCCGGTGGGTCTCGGGGTTGGTATAGGCAATCCAGCATTCGACCTTGTTGTGCATGGGTGCATCCGTCAGAAAGCTGAAGGGCTGCAGCTCGCTGTCCGGGTCGCCAGGCTGGCATTCCAGCTTGGAGAAGTCGATGCTTCTCCGGTGGACGCGGGCAGGCGTACCGGTCTTGAACCGCCGCAGAGGCAGACCGGCGGCTTTCAGGCTTTCGGTCAGGGCATTGGCGGCGTGCATCCCGTCAGGGCCGGAAGCATACCACGCATCACCGACAAAAATTTTGCCGCCCAGGTTGGTACCTGTGGCAATGACCACACACTTTGCGCTGTACTCCCCGTTCAGCTGGGTCACAACGCCTTTGACATGGCCGTTCTCCACCTCAATGCCCACCACCTCGGCCTGATGGATGGCAAGGCCGGGCGTGAGTTCAAGGGCGTGCTTCATATATTCGTGGTAGCGCTTGCGGTCAGTCTGAACGCGCAGGGCATGAACGGCAGGGCCTTTGCCCTTGTTCAGCATCCGGCTCTGCAGGTAGGTGGCATCTGCCGCAAGGCCCATCACACCGCCCAGCGCATCCAATTCGCGTACCAGCGTTCCTTTTGCAGTTCCGCCGATGCTGGGGTTGCAGGGCATGTTGCCAATGGCATCCAGCTCATGGTAAACACCGCCGTTTTGGCACCCAGCGTGGCGGCAGCGTGGGCCGCTTCAATGCCAGCGTGGCCCGCGCCTATTACGATCACATCGTAATCTCCAAGATGATTCATACTTTTCCTATACTTTCCTCTATGGTTCAATCTGCTGTTACCCGGCAGAGCGGCTGGAAGTTTCTCCGAGGACCGTCCGCTGGGGTGGGACCTGTTGCCGCAGGCAATAGGGCGGGCGATGGAATGGCCCGTTTCGTGTCCGAGGAGAAAGCTGCCAGACGGGCTGCCCTCCGTTACTTTCCCACGCAGAACCGCTCAAACACTTCATTGATGACATTCTCCGACGCATTTTCGCCGGTGAGGTCACAGAGGGCAGCCAGCGCATCGTCCACACAGACCGATACGGCATCCAGCCCGAACCCACCGCTGACCGCATCCAGCGCACCGGCCACTGCATCCCGCGCGCGGGTGGCGGCGGCAGCTGGCGCTGGCCCGAGGAGGCTGGACA
>ENA-OQEB01000942-OQEB01000942.1-human-gut-metagenome-genome-assembly--contig:-NODE-942-length-11263-cov-2.191451_pt1 | contig 11263 bp, 20 predicted proteins | sample MGYA00242787_ERZ504619 | MGnify/ENA primary metagenome ERZ504619 (study PRJEB26092, sample SAMD00036317) | human gut metagenome | host: Homo sapiens | study: EMG produced TPA metagenomics assembly of... | reverse complement strand
CAGGATCGATGGCGCAGGCCTGGAAGGTGTTGGTCAGGCGTGATGGCATCCGCACCGGCGGCTTCCACGGCCTTGCGACATCTCAGGGATGTTCTCGGCCTGCGGCTCAGCTTGACCATCAGGGGCTTTTTGCAGGCAGCGCGCACCATGCGCACCACCTCACCGGCAGCTTCGGCTTTCACGCCGTAGGCCATGCCGCCCACCTTGACGTTTGGGCAGGAGATGTTCAGCTCCACGATGTCCACTGCGCTGTCGCTCAGCATTGAGGCACCTTCCACATACTCTTCCTCGCTGTGGCCGCCAAGGTTGGCAATGGCCACCGTGCCGTACTTCTGCTTCAGTTCCAGCATCTCGGGCAGCTCCACGTCAATGAAGTGCTGCACGCCGGGGTTCTGCAGGCCGATGCTGTTGATGAGGCCGGAGGGGGTCTCCCACAGGCGCTCGCCCTTGTTGCCGTACTGGCCGTGCAGGGTCAGGCCCTTGCCGGAGATGCCGCCGATCTTGGTAAAGTCTGCCAGCTCTTCGTACTCCACACCGTAGCCCACAGTGCCGGATGCGCCGATGACCGGGCTGTTCATCACAAAGCCCAGCAGGTTGGTTTTCAGGTCAGCCATCAGAAGAACACCTCCGTTGCATCAAATACCGGGCCGTTCTTGCACACGCTCTTGCCCTCGCCGCCCCTGGTCTCGCAGGTGCAGCCAAGGCAGGCACCAATGCCGCAGGCATCTTCTTTTCCATGCTCACAAAGCAGGGGGTGCCCTTCTCGGCACACAGGCGGGCGGCGTTCTTCATCATGACCGTGGGGCCGCACACCAGCACCACATCGTAGTCGGCGGGGTCGTACAGCTGGGTGACAAAGCCGTGGAAGCCACTGCGCCGGTGTCGGTGGACACCTTGACAAGGTTTGCGACCTCGCGGTACTCCTCCATGCAGTAGGGGGCATCCCGGAAGCCGAAGAACACATCCGGTTTCACACCTGCCGCTGCCAGTTCACGGGTGAGCTGGAACATGGGCGCGGTGCCGATGCCGCCGCCCACCACAGCGATCTTTTTGTACTTGCTCAGGATGTCCGGCACATCAAAGCCGTTGCCCATAGGGCCGGTGAGCTGGAAGGTATCCTTCATTTTGAGCTGCGCGATCTTTTCAGTACCCTCGCCCACCACCTGATACAGAAACTCGATGGTGCTGCTGTCCGGGTTCCAGCGGTGCACGCTGATGGGCCGGGACAGGAAGGGGGCTTCGTCTGCGCCCCATGCACGCAGGGTAAAGAACTGGCCTGCGTGGGGTGCGTGATCGCGGTCCGGCCAGACCACCGTCAGCAGACGGATGTCCGGGGCAATGACCTCATTGCGCAGAACAGTGGCTTCACAGCAGGCTGCACGCATGAGCAATGGCCTCCTTCATATTCACACATTCGTTGTAAGCGGCTTCGTCAAAGGCAGTGCCCGGCTGCTTCTTATAGGCCAGCAGGATGCCGCGGCTGGAGTTGACCACGCCGCCGTTGCCCTTGGTGAGGTACTGGGCAATGTCCTCGGCCTTGCCGCCCTGTGCGCCGTAGCCGGGGATCAGGAAGAAGCTGTCCTGATACTTTGCACGGATCTCGGTGGCCTCCTCGATGTGGGTGCCGCCGATGACCAGACCGATGGAGGAGTAGCCGTGCTCGCCCATGTAGTCCTTGCCCAGAGCGTTCAGCTTGTCGCCCACCAGATCGTAGACGTGGCGGCCGTCGGCCAGCTTCTCGTACTCAAAGTCCTTGGCACCGCCGTTGGAGGTGCGGCAGAGCACGAACATGCCCTTGCCCTGCTTTTCAGCGTAGGCAGGTAGGGCTGATGGAGTCCAGACCCATATAGGGTGCCAGCGTGACGAAATCGCTCTCGAAATCGCCGGTAAAGTGACCCATGGCGTACATCTCGGCGGTCTTGGCAATGTCGCCGCGCTTGATGTCGGCGATCACCGGCACACCGGCCTCGCGCACCGCCTTCAGGGTGTCGGCGTAGGCCTTCATGCCCTCAAGGCCCAGAGACTCGTAGTAAGCGATCTGCACCTTGTAGCAGCCTGCCACGGCCTTGGTGGCATCGATGAGCTTCTTGTTAAAGCGCACGATGTTCTCGCCCTTCGTCAGGGTGCTGTCCACGAAGTCCTCGGGCAGGTAGCTGAAGTCGGTATCCAGACCTACGCACACCGGGCCGCGGGCTTCCACTGCTTCGTAAAGCTTATCCATGTTGGTCATTGTGGGTTCCTCCTGTTTGTTCTCTTTTTATATTAGGTAGCTCCCTCTCAGTCAACGCCTTGCGGCGTTGCCAGCTCCCCCGAAAAGGGGAGCTTTTCCTCTGCTGCCTGATACGTCATCCTCCCAACTGTGGGACTGCTTTTCCGGCAGATGGCATAAAGCTCGCCCTTCGGGAGAGCTGGCGCGCAAGCGCCTGAGAGGGTTTCGTTCTTCTTACTTCTCTGCCTGATAGGTCAGCTTGCCGCCCTTGATTGTGGCGCACACCTTGCCGTACAGCTCAGCGCCGTCGAACGGGGTGTTGTGAGATTTGGAGTGCAGCTTGTCCTTGTCCACGGTGTAGGGGGTATCCAGATCCACCAGCACCATGTCGGCATCGTAGCCCGGCTCCAGCTGACCCTTGGCAAGGCCCAGAATTTCTGCCGGGCGGGTGCTCATCAGGTGCACCAGCACTTCCAGCGGCAGGCCTTCCTGCTTGCAGAGCTTGGTGTAGCAGACGCCGAAAGCGGTCTCGCTGCCCACCATACCGGCCATGCCCTTGAGCTTGTCCTCTTCGGAGTGGGGCGCGTGGTCGGTTGCAATGGCATCCACGATGCCGGTGCGGATGCCGTCCACCAGCGCCTGCACATCGTCGGCGGTGCGGATGGGCGGGTTCACGCGGTAATCGCAGGTGTCATTGGTGAACCACAGGTGGTGCGGGGTCACCTCACAGGTGACGGGTGCGCCCCGCAGCTTTGCCATCTGGATGGCATCCAGCGCACCGCGGGTGGACACGTGGCACATGTGCAGCCTGGTCTGGTAGTATTCGCTCAGCCAGCAGTTGCGCACCGTCTCGATGTCCTCAGCCAGACGGTAGTCCCACGGCTGATCTCCATATCCTCAGCGTGGCTCATCACGGTGATATCCTTCTGGGTGCAGATGGCGAAAGCCTTTGCCATGGTGGCATTGTCCTGCACGCCGTGGCCGTCCTCGGTGATGAACTTCACACCGGCAGGCAGGGTCTTGAGGTGGTCGATGCTCACACCGTCAAAGTTCTCGGTGATGGAGACGGTCTGGTTCACATCGCACAGGCCTACTTCGGCAGCCTTCTGCTCCACCATGAACGCCTGTGCCGCAGAAGAGCACACCGGCTTTGTGTTGGGCATCAGGTTCACGAAGGTGTAACCGCCGGCGGCTGCGGCGCGGCTGCCGGTCTCGATGTCCTCCTTGTACTCAAGCCCGGGGTGCGCCAGTGGCAGTGCAGGTCCACAAAGGCGGGCAGCACGGTCAGCCCGCCGGCATCAATGACCGTTTCGTTCTCCCCGGCCAGTGTCTCCAGCTCCTGACCCACAGCAGCGATCCTGCCGTCCTTTACAAAAATCTCAAGCGGTCTTCCTTCGGTGTTCACAGCATTTACAAGCAGCATCGCAGTTCCCTCCTGATTTGCGTTTGTCTGGTTCGGCTTTCCGGCTTACGGGCAAAAAAAAACTTTTCCCCGCAAAGGGAAAAGCTCATTCCACAAAAAAAGGAAACAACGAACCCACGGCAAAACCGGATGCGAACTGCTTATTCAGTTTGGTGCACATCGCGCTTTTCTGCATGGTGCTGTCTCCTTTTATAAGTCTGGAATCTTTTCATAATATTTTAGCATAGAAGCGCGAAATGTGTCAATGCTTCCGCATATATTTTGTTGCAAAAAGGTTTGCCGCTTCCCTCCCGGAATTTTAGCTACTCTACCCAAAAGCAGTTTTTCCCCGCCAGATTCAGGGTTAGTCACATCAATTCCTAGCATATTGCTGTACATTCCCGTCCGGGTGTGCTATTATAAGATGGTCAAAAGAGTCAGAGGCTGTTTTCATGGCAGAGGCGTGATTTTTATTCAGAGCAGCTTCATCGGAATCAGGAAAGAGAGGGTTTTCCCATGGGTTTGTTGGAGGACGCGCGGAACATCCAGCGCAAGGACCCCGCTGCACGCAACGTGCTGGAGGTCATTTTGCTGTATCCGGGCTTTCACATTCTGGTATACCACCGCATTGCGCACTGGCTATACCAGCACAAGCGGTTCTTTCTGGCCCGGTGGGTCAGCCAGCATGGCCGCCGCCGCACCGGCATCGAGATCCATCCCGGTGCCACCATCGGCAGATGCCTGTTCATTGATCACGGCATGGGCATCGTGTTCGGCGAGACCTGCGAGATCGGGGACAACTGCACCATCTACCACGGTGTCACTCTGGGCGGCACCGGCAAGGACACCGGCAAGCGCCACCCCACTCTGGGCAACAACGTGCTGATCGGTGCAGGCACCAAGGTCCTTGGCCCGGTGTATATCGGGGACACTCCCGCATCGGCGCAGGCAGCGTGGTGCTGCGCAATCTGCCCGCCAACTGCACCGCTGTGGGCGTGCCCGCCGAGGTGGTGCGCATCAACAACAAGGCCGTGAACCCGGCGGACGATCTGGACCAGCAGGATCTGCCGGATATCGTAGCCCAGCGCCTGACCGATCTGGACCGCCGTCTCGGCGCGCTGGAAAACGCTGCGCAGGGCGACACCCCGCCCACGGCAGCGCAGATCGCCGCACGACAGAAGTCGTAACGATTCGGAATGCCCTCCGCTTCCGCTCTGGGCATCTTCAGCGGAAGAATATTTTTATAATAGAGCAACAGCGGACAGCCTGGCGGGCTGTCCGCTGTTGCATTTTCACGGAAAGGGCCCAAAAGGGAAACTTGATCTGTCTGTGCTTGTTTCCTGCGGAAACAGCCGCACAGCCGGGAAACCGGCAGAGGGGCATTCATGCTCAAATGTAATCTGCACGACTGTTCCTGTTGCTTTCTCAAAGATATGGATCGGACCGAGGTGACCTTTTTCTGTTCCGAACCGATAATCAAACTTTTCAAATTCCTTGAAGACCTCGGACCGGTACCCTTCGCACATCAAAATGGTCGATGGAATTTTCCATCTGTTCCATGCCACCCACCGCCGTACGCCTGCATCACCATTAGGCACTGCACTAAATGGTCGCAACACCATCTTTCCCAAATGGGATCAATGCACAATTCATCATCCATCCATGAAAGGGGTGTAAGCGAATCAACATCCAGATTTGGATCGCCGCCATGCTCTAAAAGAAGCCGCATGGTTCGCGCCGCCACATCCGGGCCATCGGTAAATCGCAGAACCGCCATTATATTTTCGGCTTCCGTTGTATGTTCGTCCACAACCGTATTGGGATTCATTTCATGGTCCAGCAAAAACAAGATCGTATCATACAGGTAGTCTCGGTGCACCTTGCGGCGTTACTCTGGGGCAATTTTCATTCAGCATATCCCTGTATTCCCCAAACGTATTATCCGCCAGCTCCACCGCAAGCCACATCAGTTCCTGCTCCGTAGGCTGCTGCTCTGCAAAAAGAGTTTCCGCTGTTTTAAAATCCGGCGGGATACAGGAAAGCACATCGCACATTTTCCTTATGCTCTCAGATACTTTCATTCCATTTTCTCCTTTCTGCGGGATGCAAAAAGGGGGATATCTCACACTGCGAGATATCCCCCTTTTTTCTCTTTCAGCAGCCTTCCCCGGCACAGAGAGCTTTCACCTTCTGCACCGCAGCGGCCACCAGATCGTTGATGGGCTGCTCCGGCACACCCACGATATAGTTTTCGCAGTGGTTCACCGGGATGAGCACCCGCGTCGCACGGCTCTGGCACACGGCTGTGGCCATGGCGGGGTGATCTCGCCCAGCAGTGCATCCGCAATAACGATGCCGATGGGCCCCACGATGATATCCGCGCTGCGGCAATTCACCGCCACTGCATTCTCGCCGGTGGCGGCACGCAGGCACCGGCCTTGCGCATGGCGTTTGCCGCCAGACTGTTGGTGCCCACCGCAGTGAGCCGGACCTCCGGACACTGCGTGCTCAGGGCTGCCACCAGCTGTTTGCCAAGCCCCCGCCCTGCCCGTCGATGACGAGCACATTCATCGGCTGCATCAGAAGTCGATCTCCTCAAGGCGCAGCAGCGCGATGATATAGATCTTCACGGCTTCCAGCAGCTTGTCGATGGGTGCCGCTTCGTTTGCACCGTGCATCGGGCCGCCAAATTCCGGCAGCGGCAGGTCCACATGCTCGGGGCCAAAGCTGACCGCATAGGGGAAGTGGCGGGCATAGGTGCCGCCGCCCATGGTGAAGGGCTTGGCGTTCTCGCCGGTCACTTCGTTGTAGGTGTTGATGCAGGCAGAATGGCGGGACTGTCGGCTTCAATATAGAAGGGCTCGGCAGCGGTCACATCACGCAGCTCAGCGCCGTCGCCCAGTGCGGCACGGATCTGCTCGGTCATCTTTTTGCCGTTGGTGCAGGTGGGGAAGCGGCTGTCCATGGTCTGGAAAATGCGGCCATCTTCCATGTAGATGCGGCCGCCGATCACGGTCAGCGGGCCAAAGGGGCCGTCGGCGCAGTTGATGCCCAGACCCTCACCGGCAGTAGAAGCGTGCAGCTTGCGCACAGCCTCCAGATAGGTGCGCTCGGTCTCATTGCACAGGCCATTGTCCAGCAGGTAGTTCACCACCAGACCAATGGCGTTCACGGTGCCCTGCGGCATGGCTGCGTGGCCGGACTTGCCCCAGCCGCGGATGCGCACGCCGTCGCTTCCGGTTCCAGCGTGATGTTGGGGGCATTCTTCAGCTTGGAGATATCGGTCCTGACCAGCGCACTTGCACGGTCGGGCACGGCGTTGTTTGCCACGCCGCCCTCGATCTCCACGATGACGCCGTTGCACACCGGCTGACGATCTTGGCACCGAACAGGCCCTTCTCGCCGTTGCACACCGGGAACTCGGCATCCGGGGTGAAGCAGAACACCGGAGCCGGGTAGTTTTTGAGGTAGTAGTCCACATCCTGCATGTGGGTCTCCTCGTTGGTGCCTGCCAGTGCGCGGATGGGGTAGCGCAGCTCATAGCCCTGCTCCTTGAGGAACTTCAGGGCATACAGGGTAGCCACCATGGGGCCCTTATCGTCGGCAACGCCGCGGCCCAGCAGCCAGCCGTCCTGAATGCGCATGGTGAAGGGGTCGGCCGTCCAGCCGTTGCCCACGGGCACCACGTCCACATGGCAGATGGTCGCCAGATACTTTTCAGTGTCCTTGCCGGCCAGCTCTGCATAGCCGATGTAGTTCTCGCAGTTGCGGGTGGCAAGGCCCATGCCTGCAGCCAGCTCCAGCGTCTTGTCCAGTGCGGCGCGGGGGCCTGCGCCATAGGGTGCGCCTCCTCGGGGGTCCCCTCCACGCTGTTGACTGCCACCAGTGCGGCGATATCCTTCAGCAGTTGTTCCTTGTTTTGCGCAATATATGCGTCGATTTTCTGATTCAGTGCCTGATCCATGATCTTATCGTTCCTTTCTGTCCGGCAGCTTTGCGCCGCCGGTTTCAAAACACCTTTTTATTTTAGCATACTCAGCGGCAAAATGCCATTGTCAATTGTTGTTCTTTGCCGGAACACGGTCTTTTTTCCTCAGCCCACCGAGAACAGGGTGCTCAGCGCACCCAGCAGGCCCGCGCTGGCCAGACCCATGATGATGCCCGCCAGCAGCACGCCGCCCATGCAGGCCTTGACCACGTCCTTGAACTTCATATCCAGGATCGAGCCTGCCAGCGTGCCAGTCCATGCGCCGGTGCCCGGCAGCGGGATACCCACGAACAGCAGCAGCGCTACCACAAGGCCGCGGCCCGCCTTGCTTCCAGTGCGCGGCCGCCTTTCTCGCCTTTGACGATGCAGAACTTGCAGATTGGCCCGATGAGGGCTTATGGTAGCCCCAGATCAGGAATTTGCGTGCAAACAGATAGATGAACGGCACCGGGATCATGTTGCCCACCACGCACACCAGATAGGTGGGCAGGATGGGCAGGCCCATGCCAAGCCCGATGGGGATGGCTCCGCGCAGTTCAATGAGCGGCACCATGGAAACGAAAAATACCAGCAGATAGCTTTTGAGCATAGAGTCTCCTTTTTCCTGCTCTTTCCGGGAGAGCAGGCATTTTTTACAGGTTACAGGTCAATGTCCAGCTCTACCGGGCAGTGGTCTGAGCCGAAGATCTCGTTGTGGATCTCCGCCGCGCGGATCTTATCGGCAATGCGGCGGGACACGATGAAGTAATCGATGCGCCAGCCCGCATTCTTCTCGCGGGCGTGGAAGCGGTAGCTCCACCAGCTGTACTTCACCTCGTCCGGGTGCAGCACGCGGAAGCTGTCGGCAAAGCCTGCGTCCAGCAGTTCGGTCATTTTGCCGCGCTCCTGATCGGTAAAGCCTGCGCTCATGTGGTTGGTCTTGTCGTTCTTGATGTCGATCTCCCTATGGGCAACATTCAGATCGCCGCACAGGATCACCGGCTTTTTGCGTCCAGTGTCAGCAGGTAGGCACGGAAGGCATCCTCCCACTCCATGCGGTAGTCCAGACGCTTCAGCCCGTCCTGACTGTTGGGGGTATAGCAGTTCACCAGCCAGAACCCCGGGTATTCCAGCGTGAGCACACGGCCCTCGTGGTCGTGCTGCTCAATGCCAATGCCGGCGTCACGGCCAGCGGCTGCTCACGGCACCAGCAGGCCGTGCCGGAGTAGCCCTTCTTCTCGCAGAATAGGTATACTCGGTGTAGCCATCCGGCGCAAAATCCGCCTGACCGGGCTGCATCTTGGTCTCCTGCACCGAAAAGATATCGGCATCCAGAGCCGCAAAGCTCTCGGCAAAGCCATGGGTCAGGCAGGCGCGCAGGCCGTTGACGTTCCAGCTGATCAGTTTCATAGGTATACTCCTCTTTATGTTATGCCTGATATTTGGTTTTCCATACACCGCTGCGGAAGCGGAGCACAAAGCATGTCACGCGGCAAACCCAGTCAATGATCATTGCGATCCACACGCCCACAGCGCCCCAGCCATGCGCACGCACAGCAGGTAGCTGAAGCCCAGCCGCCACACCGCCATGCTCAGGATGGACACGATCATGGTGAACTTCACATCGTTGGCTGCACGCAGGGCGTTGGGCAGCACGAAGGACAGGGTCCACAGCAGGATGGCAAAGCCTGCATGGATACGTACCAGCAGCTCAGAAAGCACCATCGTCTCACCGGACAGCGCGTAGATGCCGATGAGCTTGTGCAAAAACAGCAGAATGGCACCGTTGGAAAGACCCATTGCGATGTAAGACCACACCGTCAGTTTGCGGGTATAATAAACAGCCTGCTCGTCGTCCCGCGCACCGATGCAGCGGCCCACCACCGTGATCATGGCAAGGCTGAGGGCCTTGCCGGGGATCACGCCCATGCCGTCCAGATTGTTTGCCACGGCGTTTGCTGCGATCTGCACTGTGCCGAAGGTGGAGATCATGCTCACCACCAGAATGCGTCCGGCCTCGAACAGGCTGTTCTCAAAGGCGGACGGGATGCCGATGCCCAGAATGCGCTTTGTCATCTTTGCATCCAGCCGGGTGGTCTTTGGCACCGTGATGGCATTGCCCTTCTGGTAGCACTTGCGCAGGATAAGGGCCGCTGCCACCACACGAGACAGCACGCTGGGCCACGCAACACCGTCTACGCCCATTTTAAAGCCGAAGATGCACACTGCGTTGCCCACAATGTTGATCACGTTCATCAAAAAGCTGATCTGCATGGAGATCTTGGAGTTGCCCATGCTGCGGAACAGTGCCGCACCGCCGTTATACAGTGCCAGAAACGGATAGCTGAGGGCGATCACCTTCAGGTACAGCACGCTGGCATCCAGCACATCGGCATCGATGGCACCGTAGAACAGCCGGATCATCGGCCTTGCAAAAACAAAGCAGAATGCGCCCACCAGCAAACCGAATACACCGCTGAGCAAAAGCAGCTGGCCGGAGCTTGCATCGGCCTCCTTCTGCTCCCGCGCACCCAGAAACTGGCTTACCACCACTGCGCCGCCGGTGGCCAGCGCCGCAAACAGCACGATAATCAGGTTGTTGATCATATCCACAAGGCTGACACCGGAAATGGCCGCTTCGCCGCAGCGGGACACCATCATGGTGTCGGCCATGCCCACGGTCACTTCCAGCAGCTGCTCCACCAGCAGCGGGCCGGTCAGCAGCAGCAGTTCCTTTTGTGTGAACAGCGGCTTCCGCCCTCCGAAGAGCGGCTTTTTTGTTCCGCTCACCGCCTGATTTTCCATTGATATGCTCCTTTCCCCGTGCCGGGCCATCCCGCTCGGACACATACGCTCCCTTCGCAGGGCAGACTTCCCATTGAATGTATTCATCTTAGCACACGGACCGGTTCTTGTAAAGAACTGTCGCATTCTGCGTCTTTTTTGCCGCCGTTCCGGGCCGCACCGGCTCATTTTTATGCTTGTTCGTCAGTTTGCCGGGAACTTCTCGTTGAATTTGTGCGTTTCTCCAAAAATGCGATTTTTCGCACGTTTATTGGTGAAAAATCGAAAAAAGGGCTTGTAATTCTTCCAAAAAAGTGGTATGTTGTATCCAACAAAGGCATTACGTTGGATACATGAACTTCTACGAGCGGTTCTTCGCTCAGCACAAAACCTTTGTTCTTAAAATTGCTATTTTCTTCATTTACCTTCTTATCATTTACCCTGCCTGCCCCACAAGGGGCAAGAAAAGCGATGACTCAACCTGCACGAGTCACCGCTTTTTCTTTTTGTCTGTGCTATCGCAGGCCTAACCATTTAAATGCCCTCCGTTTCACTCTGGGCATTTTTAGCGGAAAATTATTTTTTATTGCAAATAAGCCAGCCCTGCGGAGCTGGCTTGTTTGCTTTTTCACAGAAAAAGTTGCTTCTTGTGCAGAGAGCGGTCGCGTGGGACAGGCTTCATAGCTTTTATAAAAATCATCGCCGCCGGGGACGCTCCGCTGGGCCAGAGGCAGGAGGGGTGTTTCGAGTCCCCCCTCCCTGCCTCTGGACTCCACCCACCCCGCAACGAGAAAGGGGCTGCTCGCCCCTTTTAGACCCCAAAGCTGTTGGGCTCCATACAAAAAATCCAAGTCGCTTCGCTAAAGGATTTTTTGTGTTCCGCCGATTTGAAGTCGCTTAC
>ENA-OQEB01000941-OQEB01000941.1-human-gut-metagenome-genome-assembly--contig:-NODE-941-length-11283-cov-2.002958_pt1 | contig 11283 bp, 11 predicted proteins | sample MGYA00242787_ERZ504619 | MGnify/ENA primary metagenome ERZ504619 (study PRJEB26092, sample SAMD00036317) | human gut metagenome | host: Homo sapiens | study: EMG produced TPA metagenomics assembly of... | reverse complement strand
TCCAGCCATACGACCGCTTCTATTATTCTGCCAAGATGAAGAAGGAGATGCTCAATATCACCGATGAGAAGTAAAACCTTACTTCAATATCGACAGCGTGCAGGTGAATGGCGTGTTCTATGCCGCCCATCGCGTATATGGCTTGACATTCAAGGAGCGCAAGGATATCCCTACCTATCATCCTGACATGAAGGTGTTTGAGGTATTTGACAAGGACGGCAAGCCACTCGCCCTCTTCTATAGCGACTATTTCCGTCGCCCTACCAAGCGAGGCGGTGCCTGGATGAGTGCCTTTGCCAAGCAGAGCGAGCAACGCCATCAGTTGCCTATCATCTATAATGTATGCAATTTTGCCAAGGCTCCAGAGGGTCAACCATCGTTGGTTACTTGGGACGAGGCTACCACCATGTTCCATGAGTTCGGTCATGCCTTGCACGGCATCTTGTCTAAGTGCAAGTACAATACCCTCTCTGGTACAGCCGTAGCTCGTGACTTCGTGGAGATGCCATCCCAGTTTAACGAGTCATTTGCCAGCATCCCAGAGATCTTCGACCACTACGCTCGCCACACCGAGACCGGAGAGCCAATGCCAGCCGAACTGAAGGAGCGCATGCTGAAGAGTATCAGTTTCCAGACCGCTTATTCTCTGGGCGAGAACCTTGCCGCCACCTGCCTCGACCTGGCTTGGCATCATCTCACTCCAGAGCAGATACCATCACCATATATGGCTGGTGCTTTCGAGAAGGAGGAGCTTCACAACATCGGATTGCTCAACAGCCAGATTCCTCCTCGCTACTCCACTTCATACTTCAACCATGTTTGGGGCGGTGGATATGCAGCCGGCTACTACAGTTATCTTTGGACAGAGGTACTTGCATCCAACATCGCAGGTTACTTTGCCAAGCATGGAGCCTTGGATCCAGCCGTGGTCAGGCATTCCGTGACAAGATTCTGAGCCGAGGCAACACCAAGGACCAGATGGAGATGTTCACCGACTTCACTGGCATGAAGAGCCCTGATGCCTCAGGATTTTTGAAATACAGAGGATTGTAAAATACGATTTTTAGAACCATTCATGGTTCTATAAGCAAAACAAAATCGGCAGATTTCCGAACTGATGGGAATCTGCCGATTTTCTTAATTATTAATTTTTAATTGCTTTCGGAGTCCAGTTCTTGAAGAATCTCAAGACCTTCTCCTCGCTGTATCCCTTGCCTTCCTCCAAGAAGCTGGAGTCTTGGATATGGAGCACGTTGCCCTCTCGTCGAGTACCACGAAGATGGGAAACCGAAACGAGCAGGATTGTTGAGTCGCTGCATCAACTGTGCCGCCTTCTGCTGCGCCTCCGCACCAGCCGAAGCCCTGCGGTTATAATTGACGTGGATATACTCGAAATTATCATTCACCACCTTATTGACAGCGGAATCCTTCTCCACGAAGTCAGCAAACTTGAGGCACCAAGGCACCAGTTGCCGCCCACCTGGCAAACCACGAATTTTCCATCCGCCTTCGCCTTAGTCAGAGCCTCATCTATCTGAGTCATCGGGTCAATGCTCTCGTTATACACTCTCTTCAATCCTCCTTGCGCATTCGCCATCATCACGCTCATGGTCATGAGGGCAATCATCATAATCTTTCTCATATTCTTAGTCTACCTTATTATTATGTGTGCAAATTTACGATTTCTTCGAGTATTTTTTGTTATATTCGATGAAGATTAACGCTATTTTAAAATATATTTTATAATTTTGCACCCAAAACAATTATTAATTATATGAGAAAGAGATTACATTCATTAGTATTGACAGCCCTGCTGCTCATCTTCTCCCTACAAATGATGGCAACAGAACTGGGCGAGGCAGGCAAGCGACTTGCCGCCTGGCTGGAGTGAGCAATGTGGAAGCACTCAAGAGCAGCTGCTTCCCTGAAAAGTATGTGTTTTACATCCAGCAGCAACTTGATGCCAAAAATCCTGCTGCGGGCAACTTTGAGCAGCGAGTGGTGCTCTGCCACAGAGGTTTCGACCGCCCTACCGTACTCGTAACCGAGGCTATGATGCCAACTATGCTCTGCGTGAGGGCTATATCGAGGAATTGTCCAAGCTCTTCGATACCAACATCATCACCGTGGAGTATCGCTATTTCGACAAGTCGATGCCTAAGCCATGCAACTGGGATTACCTCACCGTGGAGAACTCACTCTACGACCTGCACCACGTGAACCAGACCCTCCACGCCCTCTACGGCGGCAAGTGGATAGCCACAGGCATCAGCAAGGGCGGACAAACCACCATGTTCTATCGCTCTTACTTCCCTAATGACGTAGACATCTCCGTACCTTACGTGGCTCCACTCAATCGAAAGGTAGAGGACGGCAGACATGAGAAGTTTCTGCAATATGAGGTTTCCACCAAGGAGAACCGCCAGAAAGTGCTCGACTTCCAGTTGCTGCTCTTCCAGCGCAAGGCCAGATTGCTGCCTATGTTTGAGAAGTTCTGCACAGATCATCACTACACCTTCAACGCCCCATTGGCAGAGATTTTCGACTTCAGCGTCTTTGAGTATGCCTTTGCCTTCTGGCAGTGGGGCGAGGACATCGCAGCCATTCCAGCAGCCTCAGCCTCCGACCAGGCAGTCTTCGACTATTGGATCCAAAAGTGCGACCCAGATTACTTCTCTCGCCAGAATCCATACTTCTCATTTGATGTGCAGGCAGCCAAGGAGTTGGGCTACTATGCTATTACACCAAGCCATTCAAGAAGTATCTGAGCATCAAGACGGCAAAGGGCTATCTACATCGCCTTATGTTGCCCGATGATGCCAAGGGAGTAAAATTCTCCCCTGCCCTCTATCGCCACACGGTAGATTCCTGACCAAGAACGACCCTAAGATGGTATACATCTACGGCGACATCGACCCATGGGGAGCCTCCGGCATCTATGGTCTGCCATTCACCAAGGCAAGCAGAACCTCCACGTCTATATGTGTCCTGGTGGCAGTCACAAGACTCGCATCCTCACCTTCCCCGAGCCAACTCGCCAAGAGATTATCCAGCTCATCAGCAAGTGGTTGGCGGAATAGAATATTTTATGCAATAATCGCGGATAGGTGTAAATTTGCAGCAAAATTAATCGCGGATAGGTGTAAATCATAAAGAGAATAGTATATAATCAGCTACTGAAATGGAAGGAAGATATGACAGGGTTGCTGTGATAAAAAGGGAGTCATTTGGCTCCCTTTTATTCTATTACCACTCCGAATATAGCAAAAATAGTTTAAAAGAACACACACAAACGTTAACATATCCGTATTTTTAGTTACATTTTCAATATTTCTCACTAAATTTATCAACAAAAAAAAGGAGAATTATTATGGCTAAAGACTCATTTCCTATCAGATTACATGAGGCAAGGCTCATGATGAGGCTCAGTATGGAGCAGTTAGCCAAGCTAACAGGCGGCATCATCACCAAGCAGAGCATATCACGATATGAGAAAGGTATCATGCATCCCAAGCGTGACGCCCAGCGAGCCTTGGCTCAAGCCCTCAACATCAGCGAGGAATACTTCAAGGAAGATAATCTAAAAATAGATATGCCTATGCTACGAACCGCCTCCAATGGTCGCCTTAACGACGAGCAACTAAAATCCATCGAAGCCAAACTTGCTTTCTGGTCAGAGCAATATCTCGCCAAGGAGCGAGAGGCCAATTATCATACAAGTTTTGAGAATCCCATCAAGGCATCACCGTATTATCAATGGAAGATGCCATTCAGGCAGCCGACTGTCTGCGCCAGCAATGGCATTGCGGAGATGGTCCGATAGTCAGCATCCTGCGAGTGCTAGAAAGAAAGGGCATCAAGATACTATCGGCAGAACTGCCCGACGGAGTGCTTGGCTTAAGCACATGGGCAGACGGTCAGCATCCCCTCATCATTCTAGACATGCGTCTGGAAAAGACCTCAACAGAGCAAATCCGCTTCACGGCAGCCCATGAGTTGGCTCACCTTCTCCTCACCCTTCCCGAAGGAGCAGAACTAGGTGTAGAGAAGCGATGCCACAAGTTTGCCAGTTTCTTCCTTTTCCCAAGACAAACATTCATCGAAGAGATGGGAGGAGAAAACAGAGAGGAGCTGACACTTGATGAAATGATAGACCTCAAGGAGCAATATGGCGTTTCGATAGCAGCCAAGTGCATGAAGCTTGGGATCTCCACATGATTTCTCGTGAGCACTACGACTGGTGGTACGACGAGCGAATCCACAAGAATAAGAAAGAAATAGGATGGGGGCATTACCCTTACCCCGAGACCATCGGCAGGGAGAAACGCCTCAACTCGATTATGAATCATATAAAGAATAAGGAGGATTGTGGAGGTAATGAGCAACATACCTCAACGCACCATCGAGCGTGAGATAGCCGCCTTACAGAAAATGTCTGTTTTGCAACGTGTGGGAGCCCCACGCACAGGTAAATGGGCAATAAAAAAAGATATAGGCATCGAATTAAAATACTATGAGTTTTATTCCTTGAGTTCTAAGGACAAAAGTGATGATACACGCAAGCATTTTTCTCGATACAAAGTCATATTTTCGTAACTATTATAAAGATTATCTACACAAATATGGCAATATGGCAATTCTTTTTCAAAACTTTTTCATGCGAGGCAATAATAACAGAAGAATCTAATGTGTAGTCTTTCATATATGTTCTAAATAGCTTTCTTAAAAGTTTTCCAATCAGGCAACAAAAAATCGCCCAAGTCTCCTTAAAAGAGGAATCTTGGGCGTACCATTTTATATGGACATGACTTGAGATATCATCTCTTCTTATCTGCTACATCAACCATAGGCGGGTGGTTATCTCATCAGCTCCCTGCTCTGCCACGGCTGCCTTGTAGTTCTCGCCATTGAGCGACTGCTCGGTGGATGGATAGAAGAAGCGGTGAGGATGCTCACCATTGCCAAGCACAGACTTAGGTCCTGGCTTGAGATCAGGATAACCCAAACGACGCCAATCGGTGAAGGCATCAGGCCCCTGACCATAATAGGCAATCCACTTCTGCCAGCCGATGCTCTCATACCAATGAGCGGCATCATACTTCACACCATCTTGCGCCAGATACTGGGCGATGACCGTATTGTCGGTGATGCCCTGCTGCTGAAGCGAAGCGGTGATAGCCTGCTCATAGAGCGAGGAAGCATCGGCATCAATCCATCCCCTTGCCGCAGCCTCGGCATAGGTGAAGAGCACCTCGGCATAAGTGAAGAAGACTGCTGGCGACTCATCCTGCAAAAAGGCTATACCCGGACGAGAAACCTTGTAGAAGCCTTGGTTGTTGGCTAGGTCGGCAGAGAGTCCGTTGGCAGCTCCCTCGTATGTGTTCACTGTCTCATCCTGTGGCTTCTGCGCATAGATGGCAAGGCGAGGATCATCGAGTTCCTTCAGTTTGTCTATCAAAGTCTTGGATACTCGCTGGTCATCACGCTAGAGAATGCCGATGCCCATGGATTCCAGTGCGGAGAGCGGCGAAGGCAAACTTGGCGTTATCGGCATTGCCGCTTATCAAGTTGTTGCGCTCGGCATAGAGCTGAGCTATGATGCTCTTAGCGGTAGCTCATCACGATCGGCAATCTCCAGGGCGATGCGAAGGCGAAGGCTCTTGGCGAGTTTCTTCCACTTCGAAATGTCATTATTATAAATCAGGTCACCCTGGATGGTTCCACCATTGCTGCCCAGCGAGGCATCAGCATCCTCCAAGTCCTGGAGCAAACCACGGAGCACCTTCTCCTGACTGTCGTAGGCTGGCGTAGCACTCTTACCATACTCCGTATAAGGTATGGCTCCATAGAAATTGGTGAGCTGCAAGTAAGCCCAGGAGCGCCATATCTTAGCCACCGCCTTGAGGTTGTCGCTGCTCGAAGGCTGCTCATCTATGGAGATGAGGTTGGAAATGAGCGTGGCATAGAATGTGTTCCAGGTGCTGGTGAAATCGGTGTTGTCCACATCATAGCAGTCGGGCTCGGTATACTGTATCTTAGCCCAGTGTTGCGCCCAGAGTAGGGTGGAGTTATAACTAGCCGCACTGCCCCAGTAGGTCTGCGCACTCTGATATTCGGTAGAGGTGAGCAGGTAGGCTGGGTCTGGATCCTCGGTGGCATTCGGGTTCTTATTGATTTCGCTCAGAGTGTCATCGCAAGATGCGAGAGCCACAACCAGTCCCAGTGCTCCTATCAAATGCTTATATATCTTCATATCGTATGTTCCTTTCTTCTTTTCGTTTTACATCTTATATCTTACTTAAAACTTCACGGTCAGGTTCAAGCCTATCTGTCGGGTGGTTGGCAATGAGTATGCCTCCACGCCCTGTGCATTGCCCGATGTGATGGCTACCTCTGGGTCAATGTTTGGCGCATCCTTGTGGATAATCCAGAGGTTACGGGCAGTGAGAGCCACGCTGATGTCCTGCAAGCTCAACTTGCGAGCCAAGCTCACTGGCAACTGATAGGTGAAAGATACCTCACGCAGTTTGACGTAAGAAGCACTAAACACATTAGCCTCGGCGATGCTATAGAGACGGTGATAATAGTTCTCAGCAGATACACTGTGTTATTCTTCTCACCACTCTCGCTACACCATTTACGATGATACCATCTTGATATACACGGGTTTGCTCGCCATTGATATTGGCATAGTAGAGACCATCGGCTGATGTGGTATACTGCGGAGCGGCTATCTGCTCGTTTACCCCACCATTCTTATAATACCACAATCCTCCATGCTCGGCATCACGACCCGGCAGGTGCTAGCCAAGACTCCAGTATAGATACCCGTCTTATTGGTATTAGAGAAGATTTTGCCACCAAAACTGGCATCCACCAAGAATGAGAAGGTGAAGCGCTTGTAGCGGAATGTATTGGTGATACCGCCCTGCCAGTCGGGCTGGAAGTGGCCAAGCACCTTGGAGGTACTCGAAATCTTTGGCAGTCCGTTGGCATCCACCACGACATTACCCTTATCATCTCTGGTATAGGAACTTCCGAAGAGTGTGCCATACGACTCACCCACCTGTGCCAATATCTGAATGCCAGAAGAATAGAGCTGATAGCTGGTGATGAGTCCTTCATCATCGAGCTTGATCACCTTGCTGCGGTTGCTGCTATAGTTGATGTCGGCACGCCATTCGAAGCCTGCCTTGCGGATAGGCACGATGCCGAGCTGCACCTCATAACCACGGTTGCGGATATGACCCGCATTTCTCACCTGCGATGTATAGCGGCTAGCAGCCGATGTGGCGAGGCTCAATATCTGGTTCTTACTGTCGGTCTGATAGTAAGAGAAGTCGAGATGCAAGCGGTTGTCGAAGAAGGCTCCCTCCAGTCCTATCTCGGTAGAGTTGGTCTGCTCTGGCTTCAAGTTAGGGTTCTTACCCGTAGTTGAGGCGGTGAGCATTGGATTGCCATTGAAGGCGGTCTGGATGTCGTATACATTAGCCAACTGGTATGGGTCGCATCGGCACCTACTTGCGACCATCCTCCTCTCAACTTCAGATAGTTTACCTGTCGGCTAGTGAATCCCAATGCCTCATTGAGCAATACGCTCGCCGTAACAGATGGATAGAAGTAAGAGTTGTTGCCCACTGGCAGGGTAGACGACCAGTCGTTTCTGCCAGTTAAGCTGAGGTAAACCCAGTTCTTATAGTTGACGGTAGCCGAAGCATACACACCATACTGGCGCAAGCGATAGAAATCATTGGATGAGGTGAGCTGGTCGCGAGAGTTGGTCAGCGTGTAGAGGTCTGGCACAGCCAAGCGAGGAGCAGCCTGATAATTGTACTCATATTTCTTGTTGCGCACATTGAACCTACGAGGGCATCTACATTCCAGTCCTGGCTAATCTGCTTCTGATAGGTAAGCACAGCTCCGTGTTGTTCTCCTGCACGGTATAGTTCTCTTCCGAGTAGTTGCCGTAAGGAGTACCGCTGGTGCCCCACTTCACCTTCGACTTGCGCTTGTCGTTATACCAGTCGGTGCTGGTGCGTAGACGCAGATCGAGTCCATCGAGCAGATGGAAGGCCAGATGGAAATCACCTATCAAGCGATGGCGATCCTGACTCTGGGTGTTATAATATGCATTCCAGTAAGGGTTGCTATAGTAACTGCTGTTCCAGTTGCGGCTATAGTCCTCCTTCAAGGAAGCGGTGTTCACCTGACGACCAAACCAGAGGAACTGCAACATGGTACTATTGCTGCGAGCATTACTACCCGATGCCATTGCCGACCCCGGCAAGCTAGGAGCCGAATAAAGAATATAGTTGGCAGTGGCACCCACCGATACCCACTTAGCCAACTTATAGTCGGTATTGAGGGCGAAGTTGGTCTTATTGGTAGAAGCCCCTGGCACGATACTCTTCTGGTGCTCATTGTTATAGCTGATGCGGAACTGATATTTATCATCCGACTTGGCGATTGCCACACCATAATTAGAGGTGAAACCAGTACGGAAGAAATCATTCACATTATTAGGATTAGACACCCAAGGAGTGGCTGTGCGATTGCCATTGGCATCTACAGGACTATCAAACTGAGGAATCAGGAGTCCTGCATCCAAACGAGGTCCCCAGCTCTCATCCACGCCATCATTCACACCAGCGCCCTTGCCATCTACATAGCTAAATCTGCCACCGGCACCCTGACCATAGAGATTCTGGAATTCTGGCAGATTGGCGGCAAAAGACACCTGGGTAGAAACATGTCCGGTTACACCGAGGCCTTTCTGTCCCTTGCCATTCTTGGTGGTGATGATGATAGCTCCATGAGCGGCACGGGCACCATAGAGGGCTGCCGCGTTAGGACCTTTCAATACAGACATCGACTGGATGTCCTCAGGATTGAGATCGGCAATGGCATTCTTGAAGTCACGGCCCACACCCCTAGAGTTGAGTTGTGAATTATCCACAGAAATGCCATCCACGATAAAGAGCGGTTGGTTCTCACCCGCGATAGAAGTCTCGCCACGAATCACGATACGGCTAGAGCCACATCGCCCTGGGTATTGGTGATGCGCACACCTGCCAACTTACCAGAAAGGGAATTAAGGATATTGTTGTCCTTACCCGTAGTGAGCTGGTCAGAAGATATTTCCTGCGTAGCATAACCCAACGCTTTCTTCTGTCGGGTGACGCCCATCGCCGTAACCACCACCTCGTTGAGGTCAGTGGCATTCGGTTGCAACACCACATTCACCACATCGCCTTGATAGTAACGGTTTGCGACTTCATACCTATATATGAGATAGTAAGTTTCTTAGCTGCCACTGGCAATCGAGATATGGTCAACTGACCATCTACATCGGTTACACCTCCCACCTTAGAATCCTGAATCACGACAGCTGCTCCCACTACAGGTTCGCCGTCATCGGCAGAAGTAACCTTGATGGTTATCCCTTGGCTCTGTGCAACGGCATTAGGAGCGCCTGCTGCCAACAGAGATAATGCGAAAATAAACTTCTTTACCATACTAACGTCTTTTATTTGTTCAATCTTACACTTTGTCTAAATCGAGTGCAAAGGTATAACAACATTCAAAAACCACAAAATATTTACGATACTTTTGATAGCAAAATACCACAAACACAAGCATTATGATACCCCACTAATACCACAAATATGGTATATTTCCAACCCGCCCCAAACTATAAATTCATCACTTTGTAATACGACCTAGGGCATTTTCTTATTAAAAGACTTCGATATTTATCGAAAAATGAGTAACTTTGCAGGCAAATTTAAAAACTAGAAATGAACAAGACTGCACAGCATATCATCGACATCAAGAATGTGTCGAAAAGATTTGGCGAGAAAGTAGCCCTCCGCGACATCAACCTATACGTGAGAAAGGGCGAATTCATGACCATTCTCGGTCCTTCGGGCTGCGGAAAAACGACTCTATTGAGACTCTTGGCGGGATTCGAGACTGCCACCGAGGGCATCATCACCATCGGCGGCAACGATATCACCAATCTGCCTCCATACAAGCGCAATGTGAACACTGTGTTCCAGAAATACGCACTGTTTCCTCATCTCAACGTTTACGACAACATCGCCTTCGGACTCAAACTGAAGAATACACCTAAGGAGGAGATATTGCCGAAGGTGAAGCGTGCCCTGAAGATGGTGAACATGAGCGACTATGAATACCGCGACGTCAACTCACTTTCGGGTGGGCAACAGCAGCGTATCGCCATCGCCCGTGCCATCGTCAACGAACCAGAGGTGCTCCTCCTCGACGAACCTCTAGCTGCACTCGACCTGAAGATGCGCAAGGACATGCAACTGGAGCTGAAGGAGATGCACGAGCGACTGGGCATCACCTTCGTCTATGTAACACACGACCAAGAGGAGGCACTCACCCTGAGCGATACCATCGTGGTGATGAGCGAGGGAGAGATTCAGCAGATTGGCACACCGACCGACATCTACAACGAGCCTGCCAACTCATTCGTAGCCGACTTCATCGGCGAGAGTAACATCTTCAATGGCCTGATGATTCACGACTGCCTGGTAAAGGTGGCTGGTGCGGAAATACCTTGCGTGGACAAGGGATTTGGCGAGAACCAGCAGGTGGATGTAGTGATACGACCAGAGGACATAGAGGTATCCACCGATACTGAGCATGCCCAGTTTGTAGGAAAAATCACCTCTTCCATCTTCAAGGGCGTACACTACGAGATGCTTGCCGAGAGCGACAAGGGTTGCGAGTTCTTGATACAAAACTACAAGCACTTCGAGGTGGGTCAGACCATCGGCATGAGCGTCATCCCTGACAATATCCACATCATGAAGAAGGAGCGCACCACCAACACCTTCGAGGCTAAGCTCACTGGCAATGGTTGCATCGAATTTCTGGGTTGCGAATACAGCGAGGGCATTCCTGCCGATGTACAGACCGCCATCTCCAAGGCAGAGAAGGAAGGCAAGGACAGCATCAATATCAGCATAGATTTCGACAAGATAGAACTCTTCGACAATGAAGAGGAAGGCACTTTCACCGGTGACATCTGCTTCATCCTCTACAAGGGCGACCACTATCACCTCACCATCGACACCGACTGGGGAGAGAAAATCTATGTGGACACCCAAGATGTATGGGACCTCGGCGACCACGTTGCCATCACCATTCCGGCAAACGGGATTAAAGTGAATATGAAAGAGTGAAGAATCATTAGCATGAAGGGCGCACGCCTAATTATTAATTATTAATTCTTTAATTAAAAATTGAACGTAG
>ENA-OQEB01000940-OQEB01000940.1-human-gut-metagenome-genome-assembly--contig:-NODE-940-length-11284-cov-1.891458_pt1 | contig 11284 bp, 18 predicted proteins | sample MGYA00242787_ERZ504619 | MGnify/ENA primary metagenome ERZ504619 (study PRJEB26092, sample SAMD00036317) | human gut metagenome | host: Homo sapiens | study: EMG produced TPA metagenomics assembly of... | reverse complement strand
AGACCTTCGGTAAGCGCGGTGCAAACATGATGAAGACCGATGTGAAGCAGACCGAGAACGGCTACGATGTGGCCGTGGACCTGCCGGGCTGCAAGAAGGAAGACGTTCAGATGGAACTGAACGACGGCTACCTGACCATTCAGGCCGTGCGCAGCCACTCGAACGATGAGAAGGACAACAACGGCCGCTACATCCGCCGCGAGACCTTCTCCGGCACCTGCGCCCGCAGCTTCTATGTGGGCGATGCCGTGAAGAAAGAGGATATCCACGCAAAGTTCGAGGATGGTATCCTTCACATCCAGCTGCCTGCACCCCAGCAGCAGAAGGCTCTGCCTGCAAACCCCAATCTCATTGAAATCGAATAAAAATTGTGCCGGTGTGAGGAACACCGGCGCATAACCCAAGCCCCTACGAGCATTTGCCGCAGGGGCTTTTTGCGTCTGTGCCTTTTCTTGCAGGCGGCAGCATGCTATACTTGTGACAATAAATCGGAAGTTGCAGAGGTAACAGAGATGAAAAATAGGATAATCGGTGTTATATTTTTAATTGTCTTTGTGTCGATCAACCTTTGGGCCATCCTGACAAAGAACTATTCCAATTCATTTCTGGCAGGAATTGCAGGGATGTGTCTTGTTACCGCAATTCTTTATTTCCGAAAAGGAAAAAAGTATCCAAGTCCTGTGTGTCTGACAAAATAATCCTTCTATCTGTGATCCAATCACGGAAATTAAAACTGAGAATTGTTATCATATAGACACAAGAAACACAAAATATTCTCAGGGAGGATTTCGATATGAGTGCAAAGTTTTACATCTGTGACCACTGTGGCAACCTTATCACCACGCTCCACGATGCAGGCGTTCCGATGCTCTGCTGCGGCGAAAAGATGCGGGAACTGATCCCCAATACCGTGGAAGCCAGCGGAGAAAAGCATTTGCCGGTGGCCGAACGTTCCGGCAACACCCTCACCGTCACGGTGGGTGCGGTAGAGCATCCGATGGTGGATGTCCACCATATCCAGTGGCTCTATGTGGAAACGGCGCAGGGCGGCCACATCCGTTATCTCCATCCGGGCGAGGCACCCAGAGCGGCTTTTGAGCTGGGCGACGAGACACCGGTGGCGGTCTATGCCTACTGCAATCTGCATGGCCTGTGGACGACAAAACTCTGATAAAACAATAAGTCCCCTCCGCGCAGATACCCGGAAAGCGAGATCCGGGTCTGCACGGAGGGGACGATTTTGTTATAGCAGAACTTCTTTGGTCTGTTCGATTTCAACAGGGCACTCTGCAAGCAGGCCGGAATGCTGTCGGTACGCATCCGGTTCCATCCGCCATGCGATCCCGCAGCCAGCAGAAAGTTCCCGCGGAACAGGGATCAGCCTGCCGGGAATCCCGTTCTGTTTGCAAAAGGCTTCCAGTTCCATGACCGCAGAAGTAGTGTAGAATGTCAAAACCTGATAGGGCTTTTTTGCTCTCATACGCTGCCGTTATGCCTGAAAGGTAATCTCAAAACAGCCATCCGCCCGCGTGGTCGTCTGACCGTCCTTGTGTTCATATTCCAGCATTTTTTCAATGTTTTTGCGGGTGTGCGCTTCATCACCGAGAACGCGGATCATCTCGCCCGGATGCTCTTCCATCGCATCCATCGTCAGCAACACCGGTTCCGGGCAGGAAAGGCCGCGAACGTCCACTTCAACAAATTCAGCCATTGTGCTTTCTCCTTTTTCAGATCACTTTGCCGCTTTTTTACGGCGCAGGTTGGTTGCTGCAATCACAAACAACAGTACAATGCAAACGATGACTGCAATCTTGCCGGGCATGGCCGGGCCGCCGGGAACAGCGGCATCGGTCGCTGTGGCAGCTTTGGCGGCGCTGCGACCAGATTAAAATTGTGTGCAAAAGCGGCACCCAGAAGCATACCGAGGAACGTTACCGCGCTGTCGGAGGAACCCTGCCCTGCAAGGATCAGCTGACGCAGCGGGCAGCCACCGGCCAATACCGCTGCAAAACCGACAACGTACATGCCAAGGATGTTCCACAGATGCTGCGAATGTGCAATGGGCTGGCCGGAAAAGCTCAGATGGAAATTGCCGGTGGCAATGTTATAAATGGTCATGACCGCAAACAGCGCGGCAATAATGCTGAGCAGGTCAAAATTCTTCATCAGGATCACATCGCGGATGCTTCCGGCAAAGCACATACGGCTTTTCTGTGCGAGGGCACCGATGACCAATGCGACCACCAGTGCCAGCAGCAGCGGAGCGTGCTTGCTGCCGGGGCCTTCTGTGCTTGCCGCATAAGCACCCGTTGCCACACCAATCACCAGCAGAGCAGCCAGCAGAACCGGCAGCACCGCACCGCTGAGCGGCTTGGTTTCATAGGCTCTTCCCAGAGAAAAGCCTTTTTTCAAGAAGCAGGAGCCAGTGGCGACACCGCCGGCAAAGCCGATGAGCGCCACATACGCATTCAGGTCACCGGCAGACATCCGTAGCACCATGCGCAGCGGGCAGCCCAGAAAGACCAGTGCACCGATCATCATAACGGTACCCAGCAGAAAACGCACCATCGGCGCAGAACCGGCGGTAGAGCGATACTCTTTGGTTGCCATGGAAATCAGGAACGAGCCGCAGACAAAGCCGACGATCTCAGGGCGGAAATACTGAACGGGTGCAGCGGTGTGCAGTTTGAGCGCGCCTGCCGCGTCGCGGATGAAACAGGCCACGCAGATTGCCATGTTGGCCGGGTTGCCAGACATGGCCAGAAGCATGACCAGAAGTCCGATGACCACACCGGACAAGGCCAGCTTCCATGTTTTGTCGAATAATTTCATGATTGCCTCCTTTTTTAGCGGGTGAACTTTACCAGTTCAGTATAACACACACGATTTTTCAGGTGAAATTGATTTTATTGATAATCTGTATGTACTTATTGATATAATCAATGAACTGGATTAAAATAGAAGAAAAAGCCTTTTCAGCACAAAAAAGGAGCGCAGCATGGATATCCGCCAACTGGAAGCCTTTGTGTATACCGTAAAATACCAGAGTTTTTCCCTTGCGGCTCAAAAGCTTTATCTTTCGCAGCCGACCGTCAGTTCGCATATCAACAATCTGGAAAAAGAACTTCATACGCAGCTTTTGAAGCGAACGACCAAGAGTTTGTCGGTCACGCCCGCAGGGCAGACCCTTTACAACTACGCAGCTGAGATCCTGAATCTCCAGCAGAAAGCGATCCTGGAACTTTCCGATAAAAATCAGAAGCTGCTGCACATCGGCGTTTCCTCCGTTCCGTCCCTCTATCTTCTGCCGGAACTGCTGTCGGCGTACCATCAGGAAATGCCGGATGTCCGCTTCCGTACCAGCTGCTCGGACAGTCTGGATGTCATTCGGAAAGTAACAGATGGAACCTGCGATATCGGGCTGGTCGGCACGAAAATTTCGGATACACCCTGCCGCTTTCTGCCGGTCACTTCGGATGAACTTGTGATCGCGGCCCCGGCTACACCGCATTTTCAGGCCTGTCTGGAATTGAAAGATCCGGTTTCCATGCTGCTGAAAGAACCGTTTCTCCTGCGGGAGGATACTTCGGGGACAAAACAGGAAACGCTCTATTATCTGAAAAACCGGGGGCTTTCGCTGGACGATCTGAATGTGATCGCTGTGATGGATGATGCCGCTTCGCTGATCCGCTGCATCACACTGGGGATGGGCATCTCCATCCTTTCCCGCGCAACGGTTCAGAACGATGCACAGCTTGGAAAGCTGTTGATCATTCCTCTGGAACAGTCGGCTTTCTTGCGGAAACTCTATATCGTGTATTCTTCCACACAGTTTATGTCGGAACCGACGGCGCACTTTTTTGCGTTTATGAAGCAGTTCTATGCCATTTCCTGAAAAAGGAACCGATGGCTCCCGGCCTGTGGATGACAAAACTCTGATAAAACGAAACGTCCCTTCCGCGCAGATACCCGGAACGTGAGATCCAGGCCTGCACGGAGGACGTGCGTTGTTTCAGAGCTGTCACAGGCATTTGCCGCAATTGCTGCACCCGTTGCAGATAAGCCTGCTGCCGCAAGTGGCGCAGTTGGCGCGGAAATGCGGCACATACAGCTCTTCCTGAGGGATGGGATAGGGCCGGCTGTGAGCATTTCCGGCCTGTTCGATGGCCTTCATCTGTGCGGCTGTGACAATACGATGCTTCATTTCGGAACCTCCGCGTTTCGGTCTTATCGCCCGATGATCCTCCATTCAGCCAGCAGGATTACCAGAAAAATCAGGTTGGACAGGGTGAACAGCTTGAAGTAGCGGCCTTTTTCCTCCGGCAGCTCCCGCGCGATCTGGCGGTAGGAAATCAGGCTGGCCATGGACGCGATCAGGGTGCCAAGGCCGCCGAGATTCGTGCCGATAATGAGCGCGGCGGTTTTATCGGTGAACCCGGACAGGAGCAGGGCAGCGGGAACATTGCTGGTGACCTGCGAAGCCAGAACTGCCACCAGCACTTCCCGCCCGGCGAGGATGGCTTGCAACCAGCCCGAAAAGGCCGGGATGCGCCCCAGATTGCCGATGAAAACGAAGAATGCCACAAAGGTCAGCAGCAGGGAGTAATCCACATTGCGGAGAGTGGAGCGGTCAGCGCAGAGGGTACAGACCAGCACAGCGGCAAAGGCAACGCCGTAGGCAATACCCGGACGACCGCCAGCAGACAGACCGCAAACAGCACCGCATCCAGCAGGATGATTTTCCAGTCTGCGGTGATGTTCGGCTGCTCCGGGAGCGCACCGATGCAGGAGGATTCCTGTTTGCGGCAGACCGCGACCGCCCAGCCCACCAGAAGCAGCAGCGAAACGACCGTGTAGGGGAACATGAGCAGGAGGAACTCCGCCATGCTCATTCCGCTTTTGCCGTAGAGGTAGAGGTTCTGTGGGTTGCCGATGGGCGTGAGCATACTGCCAAGGTTGGCCGCGATGGTCTGCATGCACACCACTGGGATGGTCAGCGCCCGGCGGGTGTCCGGCGCAAGGCCGCTCAGTACCACAAATGTAAAAGGCACAAAGGTCAGCAAGGAAACATCGTTGGTGATGACCATGCTCCCGAAAAAGCACAGCCCGACCAGAACGAGCATCAGCTGCAAGGTGCTGCCGGTCCGTGCCAACAGCGCCCGGCCCATCCGGTCAAAAACGCCCTGCCGCCGCAGCCCGGCCATGATGGTCATCAGGGAAAATAGAATAGCGAGCGTGCGCAGGTCAATGTAACCGAGGTAGTCTGCATCTGGCGGCACAAAGAACATGGAGAGCACGGCCAGTACAGCGGCGACCGAAAGAACGGTCTCCTGTTTGAAGACTTGAAGAGGCGAAGCCTCTTCATCTTGCTACGCAAGACCGTTCGGTCGCTTAAAAGCCCCACTGGGGCTTTCATTGATTCGCTGCGCTCATCAAACGCGAATTGCTTCAACTTCATTTGTGATTTCATGGCATCCGCTTTCTTTCAACTTTCAAGAGTAATCAATACATCCTTTAGTATAGTAGATGTGGAACAAAATGCAAGTTTTTTTGCAGCGGTGAGTGATGGAACAGCGCAATTCAAAAAGTTGGATGTTTCATTAAACTTTTCTGCGAAAGTACGATACAATTATGTCACGGAAACGGACCGGGCCCGAGAGGGGACGGAAACCGGAGCCGACGGACCTTGAAAATTGAATATGCAGCTTCAGGTACTTCCAGACAATGATACTTCCGTAATTCGCGGCCCGGTCATAAAGAAGACGGGATGGCCGAGAGGCCAATGGAGTGGTGCAAATCCACCGCCTGAATGTTTCCCTTTCTCAGGGGTGCCGGGGGCAAATTAAGAGAGACCATGCTGCAGTGGACGAGCAGGCTGCTCTGGACGATTTGGAGACCTTCGCGCAGAACTGGGACAATAAATACCCCAAAATCGCAAAGTCGTGGCGGGAAAACTGGGCCAACCTCAGTACCTAATTTGGGAGAGACCTGAATATCGTAGTCCTTCTCCAGATCATCACGGATGCGGCGATGTCCTTTATCCGGATGCTCCTTATAGATCTCTTGAATTGCCGCTGAAATCTTCTCGTTTGCAAGTTCATGGCTGCTTTTTGGATGGTTCAGCCATTTGTAATAAGATGAACGCGCAATATGTACCAGTGGGCAGAGGTCTCGGACTGTATAGCCTTTTTCTTGACATGAAAAATACCCTCAGAGTATTCAGAGTTTTGTTTTTACTCTGTCTACTCTAGGGGTAGCATATCAAACGCCACATCAGTCAGCTGTTTCAGCTGTTCAATGGGCGGAGCGGTGTGCTGCTTTTCCAGATAAGGAGTGCCGGACGGCTGACTGCAAGGGCAGGAGAGAAGCCTCTTTTAAGCTGCTGAGGCCGCCGCAAAGAGAGGGGACAAATCTTCGGAAATTTTTACCCCCCTCTTGACAATGCCCTGGATGGCTTGTATACTATGCATCGTGAACAGCGTTCATGTTGAGGTGATCCGATGAATCCAAATGCAACGTCAAAAGCGAATATCCTGAAAACCAGCCGGGAGATTATCCAGCAAAACGGATGGGCAGGTGTGAACATCCGCTCGGTGGCCGCTGCCTGTGGGGTCTCGGTGGGGTGCATCTACAATTACTTTGCATCCAAGACCGAACTGCTGAGTGCTACAGTGGAAAGTATCTGGAGCGATATCTTCCACCATCCGGAGGACGAAGTGGTTTTTCAAGATACCTTGTCCTGCGTCCGGTGGATGTATCAGCAGCTGGAGGACGGCTGCCAGCGGTATCCGGGCTTTTTTACCCACCATGCGCTGGGCTTTGTCCGGCAGGATACTGCCGACGGCAAACAGCAGATGCAGCGTGCATGGCGGCACATTCTGGAAGCCTGTGTGTGGTGCTGCAGAATGATACCAAGATCCGGGCCGACGCATTCACAGAGGAGTTTACCGTTGAAAAGTTTGCGGAAACACTCTTCTCTCTGATGCTGTCTGCCCTGGTGCGGCAGGACTTTGACCCCTCTACCGTGCTGGAGATCGTCCGGCGAGCCATCTACTAAAAAACATCCCACAAAACTGTGGGATTTTTTTTAGGACGAAAGTGAACGATGTTCAGTATGGGCGGTGCTGCAGGACGGAAGCGTCCTGTTCACATAAATCCCCCCTCCCCAAAAACCAATCTGAAAAAGGAGTAAAAACCTATGCGTGCAATCATTGAAACTGTATTTGACATCTTTTACCTGGCTGCCGTTCTCACGGTGGGCATTCGTATGATCCGTGGCAGCAAGAGCGGCTCTCAGTTCAAGCTGTTCGGCCTCATGGCTGTGGTGCTGGGTGCCGGCGATTCCTTCCACCTGGTACCTCGTGCACTGGCTCTGTGCACCACCGGCCTGGAGAACTACGCTGTTCCCCTGGGCCTGGGTAAGTGGATCACCTCCATCACCATGACCGTCTTTTATGTGCTGCTGTACTACGTCTGGCGTAAGCGTTACCAGGTAGAGGGCCAGAAGAACCTGACCATCGCTGTGTACGCTCTGTCTGCTGTCCGTGTGCTGCTGTGCATGATGCCCCAGAACCAGTGGCTCACCAACAAGACCTCCCTCACCTGGGGCATCCTGCGGAACGTACCCTTTGCTCTGCTGGGCCTGCTGATCATCGTGCTGTTCTACCGCAGCGCAAAGGACCACGGCGATAAGGCTTTCCGTTGGATGTGGCTCACCATCGTGCTGAGCTTCGGTTTCTACATCCCTGTGGTGCTGTGGGCTGACGTGAACCCCCTGATCGGTATGCTGATGATCCCCAAGACCTGCGCTTATGTGTGGACTGTCCTCATTGGCTACAACGCCATGAAGGCTGAAAGCAGCGGGAGTCTAAGCGATTCCAAGAAATAAAGTGATAACTTGACAAAAGGCGTCACTTTATTTTTTGAAATTGCTATAAGAGATGAAAGAGTGCATGAAAGATTATCAAAGAATTATCTTTCTGTGAATTCTAGCACTCAACACTTGACACTGCTAACGAACGGTGCTATAACTAAGCCGTGCTCAGGAGGAAGGACAAAAGAGAGAGCCGCGAGGCTCCCCGGAAAGCCCTTCCGAGTGAACAACATAAAGATTTTTGACCCGACCCGAACGCCGGGATTGGAGGAATGATTTATGTTTATGCCTGCTGTTTTCCATGAGAATCTGTTCGATGATTTCTTTGATCCGTTCTGGAACGATGGTGCGCTGGAGCGTGCGATGAACCGTGAAGAGAGCGAGACCTTCGGTAAGCGCGGTGCAAACATGATGAAGACCGATGTGAAGCAGACCGAGAACGGCTACGATGTGGCCGTGGACCTGCCGGGCTGCAAGAAGGAAGACGTTCAGATGGAACTGAACGACGGTTACCTGACCATTCAGCCGTCCGTAATCACAGCAATGATGAGAAGGATGACAAGGGCCATTACATCCGCCGCGAGACCTTCTCCGGCACCTGCGCCCGCAGCTTCTATGTGGGCGAGGGCGTAAAGAAAGAGGATATCCACGCAAAGTTCGAGGATGGCATCCTGCACATCCAGCTGCCTGCACCCCAGCAGCAGAAGCTCTGCCGGAAACCCCAATCGGATTGAAATTGAATAACTGCCGTGTGCTGGTGCGAGGAGCATCAGTCCATCGCATAGCGAATCCCCTGCGAGCTGATTGCCGCAGGGGCTTTTTTTGCGTCAGATCCGGATAAAATCCATCTTGAAAATCCGGTCGTTTTCGAGTATAATACGACATCGTCAAGAATCAAAACATAAGCGGCTTACAAAGCGTGAAATCCTGAGGAAGTGCTGTTCCTCAACGATTTCGCGCTTTTTTTGTTTGCACGGAAAAGGAGAAAAGAAACTTATGGGCCCGAAAAATAAACTGGGCGCGATGCCCGTCCGCCCACTGCTGTATACGATGGCGGTACCGCTGATGCTCTCACTGCTCATCCAGTCGCTGTATAACATCGTAGACAGCATTTTGTGGCGCGCCTGTCGGAAACGGCACTGACCGCCGCCTCACTGGTGTATGCCATCCAGTTTCTGATGATCGCCATCGGCGTGGGCACCGCGGTGGGGCTGAACGCCTTGCTTTCCCGCAAGCTGGGCCAGAAAAAGCCGGAGGAAGCCTGCCGTGCCGCCACCACCGGCCTGTTCCTGATGCCGGTCAACGGTTTGGGATAGGCCGCCATCCCGGTGGTTGGCTACAATTACGGCAGCAAGCAGTCCGACCGCGTGAAGCAGGCATGGAAGGTGCTGTTGCCCACCGGCATCGTGTTTGCCCTGTGCGGGACGGTGGTGTTCCTGCTCTTTCCGCGGCAGCTGCTGGGGCTGTTCTCGGCCAGTGAGGAAATGCTGGCCTTTGGGGTGCCCGCCCTGCGCATCATCTCGGTGCGCGGAAAGGTGAAGAACATCGGCACACAGTGGAGAAGCTGAGCGTATGAAACGGAGGATCTTTCTGATGGGCTGTGCTGGGTGCGCGGCGGCAGGCGTGCTGGGCGCGGCAGTGTTCCGGAAGCGTACAGAGGCTCCGGCGGCTCTGCCGCTGGAACGGCCGTTGAAGCTGGCCGTCATGGCAGATATCCATTCAGTTCATGGACAATGGAGCGCGGTGTACTGCGGGGTCACAGTGCCCCGCCGGCAAGGCAGCCGTGCGATTTTCCGGCGGTGGGCAGCAGCTTTCCCGTACGATGAGCTGATGCGGCACGATGATCTTGGTGGCCAGCAGGTTGGGGTTCTCGATGTGGTTGATGGTCTGGCTTGCCGCCTCAATGCCAAGCTGATAGGGATTGACGTCCACGGTCGTCAGCGGCGGGTTGGTGATGCGGGAGAACAGCGAGTTGTTAAAGGATACGATGGACAGATCTTTCGGGATGCGCAGGCCCAGCTTGCTGCAGAACTGTTCCAGTACCACCGCAAGAATGTCATCGCTGACAGAACCGCTGTAGGGCGGTCAGGAGCGGTAAGCAGCGCTTTCAGGCAGGTTCATAGGAATCATTCAGGGTATCAATCTCCACACAGTCCCCTTCCCGCGGTGATGCCGTGCTTGAGCAGAGACATCCGATAGCCGCGTTTCCGCTCGGCAGAAAACAGCATGGCATTGCTGACCCCAAAATAGGCGATGCGGCGATGTCCCATCTCGTAGAGATAGTCGGTGGCTTCCTCGCCCGCCAGTGCGTTGTCGTTGTCGATATAGATGGTCTGGTTGGCCGACTGCGCTGCTTTGCCCACGATAACGTGAAGCAGACCCTCGCTGCGCAGATAGGCAGCCACCGGACAATCTTTTTTGGAGTAGAGCAGGATGAATCCATCGGCTGCGTGTTGGCTACCATGCTCTGGATAGCATCCAGCACTTCGGCATCGTCCTCGCCGGTGATGACGGTGTTTACATAACGGCGCTGGTTGCAGAACTGGCCGATGCCCCGGATGATCTCCAGATGAAAGGCATTTTCATATACGTCCCGCTGGGAGGAAGGCAGGATGATGCCGATGGTCTTGGAAAATGCTTCGGACGGTTCAGCCTCAAAATTTGGTTCATAGCCCATCTGCGCCATGATGCGGCGGATGCGTTCTTTTGTGTCCCGGCTGATGGATGGGCTGTCCTTGCAGGTGCGGGAGACCGTGGACGGCGAAACGCCCGCACGGCCGCAATATCTTTGATCGTGACTGCCATGCTCTGAATCTCCTTTCTGATATCTCTATTGTAAAGGGCTTTGCACGCAAAGTCAACGTTTGCGTGCTCATTTGCGTAAATCACGCAACGGTGTTGCTGCAAGGGCTTGACATTTTCAACTAAAATCGCTTTCGACAATGTACAAGATGCGGAAAAACGCTCTGCAACTCAAAAAACTCTTGTAAAATTTGCGAAAGTGAGCTATTCTTATTGCGCAATTCAATGCAAGCGCAATGCAATACTTGCATAATCAAATGCAAAAGAACAAGGAGGAACATCATGGCAATCACACAGACAGCTCCCAAGAAGGGGCTCATCAATTTCTGACTTTTGCAAAACTGGGCAAAGTTCTGATGACCGTCATCGCCGTCATGCCTGCGGCGGGCTGATGATCAGTCTGGGCAAGCTGGTGCAGATGGGCGGCGGTGACCTTGCGGCCGTCATGACCATCGGCACTACGATGGAGAACATCGGCTGGGCCGTCATCAACAACCTGCATATCCTGTTCGCCGTCGCCATCGGCGGCAGCTGGGCAAAAGAACGCGCAGGCGGTGCCTTTGCGGCTGTGCTGGCCTTTGCGCTCATCAACGTGATCACCGGCAACAT
>ENA-OQEB01000939-OQEB01000939.1-human-gut-metagenome-genome-assembly--contig:-NODE-939-length-11288-cov-1.745453_pt1 | contig 11288 bp, 14 predicted proteins | sample MGYA00242787_ERZ504619 | MGnify/ENA primary metagenome ERZ504619 (study PRJEB26092, sample SAMD00036317) | human gut metagenome | host: Homo sapiens | study: EMG produced TPA metagenomics assembly of... | reverse complement strand
TCCAATTCTTCCTTTAACGGTTTCAACCGAGTGTCGTCATCTCTGCCCCATAATCGGGCAGCGTTGGCTATCAGCAAATTGAAATCTGCTTTTTTCAATACCGGCATAGGTAAAGTGGCGGTACTGACAGCAGGATATTCCACTAAAATAATGTCCGGTATTTCTTCTGCTTCATTTAAAGCCCAGAAGTCAGACAATTCTTGAGCTTGTACATATCCCTTGTTTTGGGTGTCGAAATCGTGGTCGTATTTTACAAGGCGCACTTTCATACCCTCAGTTTCCCAATAATCAATGAAATATTTGGCAAGGAATGATTTTCCTTCACGTTTCTCCATACTGAGCAGGTTTATAACAGTAGGACGGTCCGGGTGCAGGTAGTTATTGAATTGTCGGCAACTGTAGGCAGCGGCAAGTCGGTTACAAGCTTTGAGGAATCCACGATACTTCAAGTTGCTTATACCATTGAATGCTGCAATTACAGATAATCCGGACAGACGTTTGCTGCGATCCGGGTCACGGAGGGTGCGGTCTAACAATTCAATCAGCAGGAAGTAACCACTTATGAATATTAAACTGCCGAAGAATGCGGCAAGGATGTAGATAATCCTTTTTCTGCCGTTGTCTGTCAGCGGATACTCAGGTGATGCTATGACTTGCAGATTGGCAGTTGTCATCTTGATATTCTGTAAACGGAGGTGTGCTTCGGCAAGGCCTGCTATTTGTCGGCGGTAATTGTCTTCGGCAATGCCCACGGCACGCTCTTTTCGTTTGATTTGAGTACCTACGGGTGAGAATTCCCGGTATTGGTCGATAATGTCCCCGTTGGCGGTCAACCAATACTTTTACTTCGGCTTTGGCTTTCGCCTCATTGATGCATGCCGTCAGCCATTCTGTTACCATTTCTCGAATACCTACACCCTCTTTGGAGAAACCATATCATTTAAGTTATCGGAGAGATGGCTTATTTTTTCTTCCGCCTTTTGCAGGGCGTCTTTTTCTTTTTGAAGTTTACTACTGTTCTGCTGACTTTGCTCTGTGGTGAAAATTTCCTGTTCGAGAATGCTTTGGTTCAAGGTACTGACTTTTTCCAGCTCTTGTAATAAATTTGTATTTGTACGTATAATCTTGGCACGTATATCCATTTTATTCTCTAACATTTGGCGCAAGGCAACTGCACTTCCATAGTTTCGTTGGACTGCTTCCATGCGGTCGTCTGTCGAATATTTGGTCAGAGCCAATGCTTTGGATTGTTCGTCATAGTTGATGACTTGTTTCTGAACGCTATAGTCTGTCAAATCATCTTCTTCTGCAGTAAGTGCTTTTTTGGCTATGCGCACTTGCTCTTCAAAATAGGCGATGGCACTGTTCGTGGCACTGAACCGGAGTTGCTCATAAGCCTTTAACAGTTCATCTTCCAATATCTTGAGCGTATTTTGTGTAATGCCGGGATCGGAAGAGGTGTATACTAATTCTATCAGGTCGCTGGTACCCAACCGTTTGATGGTAATTGAATTTAATGCGTTATAGCTATAAAACGGATAAGGGCGGTTGAATATGGAATAGACAAAATTGCTACTGTTCTCCTTTCTGTAATTCATTAAATTAGTTACGGTTTTATCCAAAGAGGAACGGTCTACCAAAGCCAATACTTCTTTTGGAAGGATTTGGACAAGTTGTCTGTAATGTTTGGCTTGAATGTACATATTGTCTTTCCATTCATCACCGTGTACAAGATTGGTTGCAAGCAGTCGAACGGAAACCTTTGCCAAAGTGTTTTTGGACTTGCCAATATTAATGATATTGTCGAAAGTACTGTTGATGTTGATAAGCTGGCTTCCATCCAAATTGGTACTATTGGTTACGCCTGCATATAAACTACTGTTTACCGTATAACTGTATGGTAAAAATTGGGTAAAGTATATGACCAATGCCGTAACAAGAAGACTTCCCCACAATAACCAATAACGGATGCGGTAAAAGAAGCTTGCCAAAAATTGTACTATATTCATAATTAGTTTACTTGTCTGTTATAACTTTTACATTAGTCAACATTTCCAATAATACAATTGAATTGTGTAAAGCTACACGACTCTGCTCATACGTGGTCACGGCACCGGTGCGGCGCGCACGCTCTAAAGAAAGTGCAATGATGTCGATGGCTCCTTGTATGAAATTGTTTTCAGATATTTTCATTTGTGCATTATACAAGGCATGCCGTTTCTGTCTTTGGCTTTGATGGTGGCTAATTGTTCGGTAACTGTCATTGTAGGCTTCCAAGACCTTTAGTCTCCGTTCTTCCATGACATCTTCTTGTACATATTGCAATTGTTCTATCTGGTAGCGATAATCTTTCAGTTTCAACGGACGGTTGAATAGATCACCCAGGCTGACACCGAAGCTGGCCCCGACATTGAAGTTGTGCTGGGCACTCGACATGGTTGTCTGGTACATAGGGGTGAACTCGTCACTGGCATTGCCTATGATATTGTAGCGTCCGTAAGAATAGTTACCGTTCAGTCTGAAGTAGTTCCACCAACTCCTTTTTTCCAGGCGATATTGGTTCTTGACTTGCTCTACTTGGGACTGTGCTCTTTTTACTGACGCATTCTCTGTCACTGCATCAAGAAAGACCGATAGAGGAGGAAGCTCTAATTTTTCAATTTCTATAGATGCCTTCGGACTGATTAATCCTAATGTGTTGACTTCTATTTTTTTATCCTCCATCTTGAGTTGCTCCAATATCTTGATGCGCTCCTCCCGTGTCAACTCCTGCTGCGCAGCCACAGACAAAGGTACCCCCAACAATCCTAGGAGGATTACACTGTAAATGATGGACTTGATATATCTTTTTATCATCTCTAAAGCCATATAATTCCTATTATCTTTTTTTATACATTCTCTTTTTGCACAAACGCTGTCAGCGTCTTGCACAGTATCTTCATGTCCAGCCAGAATGAAAATTCTTGGGCGTACTTAATGTCCAGTTGCTTTCGCTCTTCGGCCGACATCTTCCCGGCACCGCCTCGTTTCTCCACTTGCCACAGTCCCGTCAGTCCGGCGGGAGCCATGAAACGCTCGATATACGCGTCGCTGGTCAGCAGCTCGGCCTCGTAGAGGGGGAGCGGGCGGTTGCCCACGATGCTCATGTCCCCTTTGAGGACGTTGAACAGCTGCGGCAGTTCGTCAATGCTGTACTTGCGGATGAAACGGCCCACGCGGGTGACGCGGGGATCGTTCTCTATCTTGACAAACGTATTCTGTTTTTCTTGGGCCTTCTTTTTGAGGAAATCTTCTTCGGAGATGACGAAATCGTCCGAAATCAGCAGGGTAGCCTCCTCTTCGGAAGTGCCGGTCAGGTCGTCGAAGCGAATATCAGGCTGCTCGTCCGTAAGCTCTTCTTCCATCTTGTATTGGTTGAGTGCATTCAGCTCCTTCAGGCGCTTGTCTGCATTGGTGTACATGGAGCGGAACTTCAGGAAGTTGAATATCTGGTAGTTGCTGCCTACGCGCTGGGACTTGTAAATCACTTTTCCCTTGCTTTCCATGCGGATGGCTATGGCTGTCACAATGAATATCGGAGACAGTGCAATCAGTACGGCAACGGCAAAAAGGATGTCGAAGATACGCTTCCACACAGGCAGGTGGAAGGTGTTGAATATCTTACGGTGTGACTGGCTGAATTCCTGCAACTTATGCTCCTTGCGCAGTTGGAGGAATTTTGTCATTTGTTGCAGATTCCCCTCATGGGTCGTAGGGGAGAGGGTGTTATTGACACCTGCCTGCAGATAGAGCTTGCGGTTTTCCTTCTGCAGCTCCTCGGTGACAAGGATGATGTAGACGCGTGGGAAACGCTTGTGCAGGAAAGTGATGTTTTCACAGTCTTTTTGAGGGTCGCTTTGTTCGTAAAGGATAGATGTGTTATATCGTTCGCGGATACCGTCGATGACTTTCGCCGCTTTGTTGCAGGATGAAACAGCCATGAACATGCCTCCTGCAATTTTGCTCAAGTGGTCGATGGTGACGCGGTTGCTACCTATGTAGATATAATATAACATATCCATTGATTTTGTTGTTTAGAGAAATTTCTTGATGCGGGCCTTCAGCTCCATAGGATTGAAAGGTTTCAGTATGAAATCCTCGGCCCCGGCTTCGAGCAGGTTGATGCGCTCGGTGGTACTTTCTTCACTGGAAAGCATCACAACCGGAATGTCCTTGAAAAGTGAATTGCTTTTCAGATATGCCAGGAATTCACTGCCGGTCATCTTGGGCATGCGTATGTCCGAAATGATGAGAGCGGGTTCGTTCCCCTCATTCAGCCATTCTATGGCCCTGACGGGATCTTCGAAATAAACCAGCTCATTCTCTTTCCCTAAATAGACCGAGAGTACCTTGCCTATGGCAGGTTTGTCATCTACAAATAATATTTGTTTCATTGTTTATGATAATTGTTTGCTATATTTATCTATATACATTTTCTTCTACCGGGTGTTCGTACCATTCCGTATACTGGGTTCTGTCTTGGGCCAATAGATGAATTCCGGATATGCGCTTGCCTCGGGGATATCAGTACGTGACACATTGATTGTTTCTTTGGGATAGCGGAAGCCATACGGCACGCAGATTGCCCACGTGTTGTTGCCTGCCAAGTCAAGATTCTCTTGCTGTATGGTTCCGGCGGCAGTGGCGCATATCCCCAAAATTCGTAAAGATGGACTTCCATGCGTTGTTCCATGCTTTTATATTGATAACAGATGAAGAAGTCCAGATTGTCTTTTGAGAATGGGGCTCTGTCCGGGTTTGGTCTGCCAGTTCAATAATGACTTCATAAGTGTACTTTTTGGCGGTTACTCCAATGCCGGTATTTACCATCTCACCCGGTTCAACTCCGAATACATTGTGCACCTCGCCTGCGATGGGGATTACGACACTCGGATCGGAATCTTCCATGTAAGTAACGTTGTTATACCTGAATTTGTTGTACGAGCTGTTGAATGACTCCTGGAAACGCGAATCGTCGCCTCCGGTCTTGACTTCCCGGATATCGGATTTATTGATTCCGGTAATCCGGAGCCCTACGCCCAACGGCTTGCTTGCTCCTGCTGCAGCAAGGGTCACGTCGAGCTGTATGCGCTTGATGTGGTTCGTCTTTTTCTCGCGGTGATAGTAGGTCTCCACGTCCAAGACCACGTCGTTGAAGTCATAGTCGCCTACCAACGGGAAGTTGTCTTCGAATACGTACGTATAGGAGACCGGGTCTGTAGGGGTTTCTGAGCCGGACTCGTCCGGAGTATTGCCTTCGCCCGTACAGTCTCCGGCAGGAATGGTGATGGGGGATTCTCCCCATTTGGATATGGTTCCTTCGGTGTTCTTGATAGCATCAAGGAATTTGGCTTCCCACCAGATGTCCTCGGTGATATCATCGTCAATTTCTTTCACTTCATAATGAATGTTTCCCTGGCTGGAGAAATTCCCTATATCTTCAATTTTATTGATTTTTACCAGTGCATATTCATTGTTTGGACCCATAAATTGTGCTTGTGACAATTCTGCTTCATCAAGTACGGTTATCATGGAGTTGTCACCCATCGTGATTTGGGTGTTGTAATTGTTGCTATGGTCCCCGAAATCCTCTATCTCTGCAGAAGAGGTGTCTCCCATGTTCAGTGTGCCTACAAATTCTTCCGCATATAGATAGCATCCGTTGTCTATAGTGATGTTGCTGTCGGTTTTCCCGATATAGGCTTTGCCTGGTTGATGAATTTGCATCCGCTGTCGAAATTCATTTCATCGACACGCACGGTACCGCAATTATAGAATGCTCCTCCCTGGCTGACATGGAAATCGTCTATTTCCATAGTGCCGGCATTGTAGTTGTAGCTGCCTCCGGATGCATTGGTCAATTCGATGTCGTTCCCTTTGATGGTTCCACCCGCGTAGACGATAAACCGGCTGGATTGCACTAAAGTGAAGGTGTGCTCGTCCGGTATCACGATTTCCCCTCCGTCAATCACATAGAATTCGAAGCCTCGTTCAACGGTCATGTTGTTTCCATTGGGTTCCCAGCTGCCTTCAATGATGATGATGGCCGGATTGTCACTTCCCATGCCGTCCTTGCTGATTTTATTCCTATATATATTGTCTTTGGAGATTTTGTAGGCTTTTCCGTTTTGAAAATCGGTATTCGGCCTTATTTCTTCGGCACTTGATAGCATTGCGGTGATTTCCGCCTCAGACTTTTCCGGTGAATAGGTCTCGATGCTGACACTGCGTGTCCATGCGGCACGTGTAGTTGCAGGGGAACTGCCGAAAGCGGCATGGAGCTGACCGTTTTGGATGGATACGTATTTTACTATGTTGCGGCTGTGTGCATCGGTGCGGCACACAAAAGCGCTCGTCAGCACAGAAGGGCAGTCCATGACGGTAGTAAATACTGTTGTATTATTGGCGGTGCTTCTGCCAGCAGTTTGGCAGATGACCGGCTGATTAAGGGGTTCTTGTCGTAAATACGTATGGTGTAGTCGATGCCGGTATCTTCGGATACAGAAACATTGACCCGGACCTGCTGAGTCATTTTCCAATCCATAGCCGGGTCTATGTTCTTGACCGGAAACCTATCCTGATAGGCTGCTTTCACTTTTTTCGGGGTTAAAAACATCGTCTTTACAACCCTGCAGCAGTATGCCTACTGTAAGAATAACAAGCGGCAGAAAGCGTTTGTATAGGGTATTTTCTCCCATATTTTACATTTGTTTTGCTTGATTGTAAGCAAAAGTACGTTTATTTAAACTAATAAGCTTTATTAATGGGGGATAAAAGCGTGTTGGTTAACGCTTTTTAACGATTTTGTATGGATAGATAATGCAAGTTTGTCTTGAAAATTATCAATATTACTAAATGCCCTCTGTATTGCCGCTTTACTAAATCTTGGTGATTTCTCCTGCCAGGTCGGAATTCATGCGGTGGCGGATTTCGGCTTGGTCCAGTCCATGCCCCAGGAGGAACATGAGTTTGGTGACGGCACATTCGGGGGTACTGTCATAGCCGCTGATGACACCTGCCTGGAGAAGTTGCAGACCGGTTTCGTAACGTCCCATCTCGACGGCGCCACTTTGGCATTGGGTGATGTTGACGATGACAATGCCACGTTCGCTGGCTTCTTTCAGCTGGCGGATGAACCATTCTTTCTGGGGGGCATTGCCGGAACCGAAAGTCTTGAGGACAACGGCTTTCAGGCCGGGAACATGAAGCACGGAGTTGATAATGCTTTCCTGGATGCCGGGAAAGAGGGTGAGCACTACGACATTGGTGTCGAAAAGGTAGTGCGGCTTCATGGGGCGCGACGGGTCGGGGCGCGGATGAGGTGCTCGTTATAGCGGATATGGATGCCTGCCTTTGCCAGTGGGGGATAGTTGAAGGAGCGGAAAGCGTTGAAATTCTCGGCATTGATTTTGGTGGTACGGTTGCCCCGCATCAGCTCGTTCTCGAAGAAGATGCACACTTCGGGGACGATAGGGGTACCGTCCGGATGCTTGGCGGCGGCTATTTCAATGGCGGTGATGAGGTTCTCTTTCCCGTCGGTGCGCAGGGTGCCGATGGGAAGCTGGGAACCGGTGAGGATGACCGGCTTGGAAAGGTTCTCGAGCATGAAACTGAGGGCGGAGGCTGTATAGGCCATCGTATCGGTACCGTGCAGGATGACGAAGCCGTCGAAATTGTCGTAGTTGTAGTTGATGATTTTTACAATCTTTGCCCAGAGGGAAGGCTCCATGTCGGAAGAGTCGATCGGTGGGTCGAACTGATAGGAAGAGATGCGGTAGTTGAAGCGCTTCAGTTCGGGAACATGCTGTAGCAGTTGGTCGAAGTTGAAGTTCTCAAGCGCACCGGTCTCGGGATTTTCTATCATTCCGATAGTTCCGCCAGTGTAAATCAATAGTACGGAAGGGCAATCGACTTTCATGATATTCGTATTAGAGCTTTTTTCGGGCACAAAGATAGTGAAATATGAGATGGGGAGAAAATAAAAGAGACAAGTCTTTGCAGATTTTGTCTCTTTTATTATTTCATTGCGAAAAATATATTGTATGAAATTTGAATAAGCTCACTGTTTCAAATCTTCCTTCAACTGCCTGATAGCCTTTTCCGCATCTCCTTCCTTCTCGTTGAGCAGCGTGACGAAGCGGCTGCCGATGATGGCACCGGATGAGTGGGCGCAAGCGGCATCGAATGTCTGCTTGTTGCTGATGCCGAAGCTACCATGCGTGGATTGCGCAGGTTCATATCCTCTATCTTCTTGAAGTAGGCTTGCTTCCGGGTGTCGAAGTCTTTCTGGGCACCGGTGGTAGCGGCACTGGACACCAGATAGATGAAGCCGTCGGTGTGGGCGTTTATTTCGCGGACGCGGGCTTCGCTGGTTTCGGGGGTAATGAGCATGATGACACGGATGTCATACTTCGAGGCGATGGCTTTGTAACTCTCTTCGTAATCGCGGAAAGGGAGGTCGGGAATGATGACGCCATCGATGCCGCATTCCACGCACTTCTGGCAGAAGGCTTCGAAGCCGAACTGCATGATGGGATTGAGGTACCCCATAAGGATGAGGGGGATGCGGACATCGCGACGGATGTCGCGCAATTGTTCGAAAAGCAGGCGGAGGGACATGCCGTTGTGCAGGGCGCGGGTGGCGGCGTTCTGAATGACAATGCCGTCGGCCATGGGGTCACTGAACGGAATTCCGATTTCAATCATGCTGACTCCGTTTCTTTCGAGGGCACGGATAACGTCGGCAGTACCGTCGAGGTTGGGACAGCCTGCACAAAAGTAAATGGACAGCAGATTCTTGGGGCTGTCCTGGAAAAGTTGGTTAATGCGGTTCAACATACTATTTCTATTTACAATTTTACAATTTACAATTTACTATTTGGCTGCGCAATATATGCTGCATGTTACGATTTACAATTTTACAATTTACGATTTACTATTTGGCTGCGCAATGTACGCCGCATGGCAAATTGTACATTGTACATGGTAAATCGTAAATCGTCAAATAGTAAACCCCTTCAGTTCTTTCAGGAAGTTTGAGATGCGTTCCACATCCTTTATTCCCGGTGCCGTCTCGAAACGGCTGTTGATGTCGATACCTGCGAAATAGGGATGGCGGAACTCCCGGAGGGCTTTTACGCTGTAGGGGTTGATGCCACCGCTAAGCAGGAACGGGGTGGGACCGTTGTAGCGGTGCAGGAGGTTCCAGTCGAACTGGTTGCCGGAACCGCCGTACTGCGGGGTCTTGGTGTCGAAGAGGTAGTAGTCGCACAGACCATTGTAGGCAGATACGGCAAGCAGGTCCTTGGGCAGCAAGATAGAGAAAGCTTGATGAGGTGCAGGCCTGCATTGCGCAGGGAACGGCAGTATTCGGGAGCTTCATTGCCATGCAGCTGGATGTAGTCCAGGCCGAAACGGTCGGTATACATCAGGATGTTTTCCTTACTTTCGTTGACAAAGACGCCGACGCGCTTGGCGCAGGCTGGCAGATACCGGGCATCTGGCACAGACAACGGGGAGATTTGGGGTAGAAGATAAAACCAATCATATCTACACCTTGCAGTTCTACATTGCGGATGTTTTCTGCTTCGGTCATTCCGCATACTTTGATGAGAGGAGACATTTTATTTACGATTTACAATTTACTATTTACAATTTGGCTGCGCGATGTAACGCTGTATGAGAGACTTTTGTATTTACAATTATCAACTTTCAATTTTCAATTATTAATTAAGAGACTGTCTTGGATGAACTTTTTCAGGGTTTCGCCCGGGTTGGCTGTTTTCATGAAGGTTTCGCCGATGAGGAAACCGCGGAAGCCGGCGGCACGCAGGCGGCAGATGGTTTCGGGGTCGGAAATGCCGCTTTCGGAGACAAGGAGCGGGGATGCCGGTCCGTGGGTGGCTTCGCGCAGTTGCCGGGCTATCCGGAAGGAGTTTTCCACATCGGTGACGAAAGAGCCGAGGTTGCGGTTGTTGACACCCACCATGTCGACCTCCTTATTTATATAGGAGAGTTCCGAAGGGCTGTGGATTTCGAGCAATACCTCCAGCCGAGTTCGTGGGCTTGGGCGGTGAGGGTGCTGCACTGCTCCGGACTGAGGCAGGAGGCAATGAGCAATACGGCATCGGCACCTACAATGCAGGCTTGCAGAAGCTGGTACTCGTCGATGATGAAGTCTTTGCGCAGGATGGGGATGTGGACCAGCGGACGGGCCGTGCGGATGTCGCGCAGCGTACCGCCGAAGAACTTCCCATCCGTCAGGATGGAGAGGCGCCGGCGCCGGCGGTTCGTAGGAGGCGGGTATTTCCTCTGCCCGGGCAGCCTCGTTTATCCAGCCTTTGGAGGGTGAACGGCGTTTGAACTCGGAGATGATTCCTGTAGAAGAAGCGGCAAGGGCCTGCTTCATGCTGCGGCGGTGGGCCGCATTCTCCCGGATGATGATTCCGGCTTGCTCCTGCAACTGTTCCAGAGAGACGGTTTGCTTTTGCAGTTCAATCTCTGTTTGCTTATGGGCGATGATTTCGGACAGTATATCTTTCATTGCTTCATTTATTAATCTCGATAAATTTTTTCAGTGTCGCCAGCGCCCGTCCGCTATCCAATGATTCGCGTGCGATGGCGATGCACTCTTCAATCTCTTTCTGCGGCTCCATCACCTGGATGGCAAAGGCGGCGTTGACAATGACGCATTGCGTTTGTGCAGGTGTGGCATGCCCCGTAAGGATATTGTCGAAGATGCGGGCGCATCTTCCTTGCATACGCCGCCGAAGAGTTCTTCGGGACGGGCATCCTTGAAGCCGAGGGCCTGCGGACGGTAGATGCGCTCATAGTTGCGGGTCATCACCTTGAACTCGTCCGTCAGGGAGATTTCGTCGTAGCTGTCGAGGCTGTTGACACGGCAAAGTCAATGCCGAGTTTATAGAATACGTTGGTGTATAGGCGCATCTGCGAGAGGTCTGCCACACCGAGCAGCTGATATGCCGGGCAGCATGGATTCACCAGCGGGCCGAGCAGATTGAACAAGGTGCGTACTCCCAGCGTCTTGCGTACGGGACCGACAAACTTCATCGCCGGATTGAAAAGCTGGGCATGAAGGTAGGCGATGTTGCACTCCTCCATGCTGCGTTTCAGCGTGTCGGGGTTGTTGGTGAAGCGTACGCCGTGCTGCTCGATGACATTGCTGGCTCCGCTCACGGAAGTGGCTCCGTAGTTGCCGTGCTTGGCAACCTTGTAGCCGGCGCCCGCCA
>ENA-OQEB01000938-OQEB01000938.1-human-gut-metagenome-genome-assembly--contig:-NODE-938-length-11306-cov-4.331872_pt1 | contig 11306 bp, 16 predicted proteins | sample MGYA00242787_ERZ504619 | MGnify/ENA primary metagenome ERZ504619 (study PRJEB26092, sample SAMD00036317) | human gut metagenome | host: Homo sapiens | study: EMG produced TPA metagenomics assembly of... | reverse complement strand
CTGCGAGTTCGCCGCAACCAAGCACGTCGCCGCCATCTGCGCCGCCCCGTTTATCCTGGGCGAGCTCGACCTGCTCGAGGGGCGCCATGCCACGTGCTTCCCTGGCTTTGAGAAAAGCTTCCCCGAAGGCGCCTATACCGGCGAGAAGGTCACGCAAGACGGCAACATCATCACTGCCAGCGGCATGGCACAGTCCCTCCCCTTTGCATTGGAGCTGCTGCGCACGTCGCCGGCGACAAGGCCGTCGAGAAGGTCGCCGAGGGCATCCAACTATGATTTTGGCTTCGCAATCGCCGCGCCGCATAGAGCTGATGCGCGAGGCAGGCTACAACATTCGCGTGATTCCCGCGGATATCGACGAAACGCCCTTTGATGGCGAGGCCCCGCTCACGCTTGTCGAGCGCTTGGCACGCGCCAAGGCGGCTGCCGTTGCTGCCGAGTATGCCGAGCCAATGAGCTGACGGTCGCGGCCGACACCATCGTCACCTTTGACGGCATGATTCTGGGCAAGCCGGCAACCGAGGACGAGGCGCGCACTATGCTCCGTGAGCTTTCGGGCCGCACGCACCAGGTCGCAACCGGCGTCTGCATCGTTAAGGCAGGCGATACGGCCGCCCCGCATGCCGCCGAAAGCCTGTCCTTTGTCGATGTGACCGACGTGACGTTCTACGAGCTCACCGACGAGCAGATCGAGCACTACGTCGCCTCGGGTGAGCCCATGGACAAGGCCGGCGCTACGGCATTCAGGCACAGGAGGACGCATGCTCGTGCACGATATTTCGGGCGACTTCTATAACGTGGTGGGCCTACCCATCGCCCGCGTCGCGCGCGCGATTCAAAAACTCTCGTAATTGCATCTGGCGCTGGGTATCCCCCGGCGCCTACAATTATGGCGTACCGTACGGATCCCGACCGGGCACAAGGCGCGGCGGAAAACCGATAGGAGTTAAACATGGATACACTGCTCGAGGCCATTGACGTCTGCGATGTCGATGGCTTTTGCTATGGCAACTATACGGACGAGGAGGCCGGCACCGGTTGCACCGTAATCGTGGCACCCGAGGGCGCCACCGGCGGTGTTGACGTTCGCGGCGGTGCTCCCGCTTCGCGCGAAACCGACCTGCTGCGACCTGAGAACACCGTCGACAAGGTCCACGCCGTCTGCCTTTCGGGCGGATCGGCCTTTGGCCTCGAGGCTGCAAGCGGCGTCGCTCGCGAGCTTGAGAGCCGCGGCATCGGCCTTCCCGTCGGCCCCACGCAGGTGCCTATCGTGTGCTCCAGCTGCATCTTCGACCTTGCCTTTGGCGACCCCACCGTGCGCCCCGACATTGAGGCCGGCATCGCCGCCGTGTGCGAAGCACTCGACCACACCCCCACCAAGCTCGAACAGGCAACATAGCGCCGGCACGGGCGCACCGTGGGTAAGCTCATGGGGCCCGCCACCTGCATGAGGCCGGCCTTGGAGCTGCCGCCGTGGCACTCGGCCCCATCAAGGTGGGCGCCGTGGTCTCGGTCAACGCCTGCGGCAATGTCGTCGACCCCTTCACCGGTGAGTGGATCGCCGGCATGCGCGCCGCAGTCGATAGCGACCAGATCGTCGACATGGAGCTCGCAGCCTTCGCCGCCGCCGGTTCCATGCAAATGCCGCTCGATCGCACCAACACCACCATCAGCTGCATCGTCACCAACGTGGAGCTCACTAAGGCCCAGGCCACCAAGGTCTCCCAGATGGCCGCAGACGCCTACGCGCACGCCATTCGCCCCACGCACACCACCAACGACGGCGACACCATCTACACCCTCGCCAGCGGCAAGCTGGGCACCCAGGCAAGCGCCGCCGTGCCCCTGGACCTGCTGGGCATGCTCGCCGTAAGGGCCCTGCAAACCGCCATCGTAAACGGAGCCAAAACCGCCAAAACCTCCCACGGCATCCCCGGCGCCGCGAAGTAACCTCGCTCGACCGTCGGTCGGAGGCGGGCGGGCATTACGTTTGCTGCTCTACAGTCCTATGCGAGACGAAGGCCACATTAAGTGGCCTTCTTTGCATGCGGAACTCGCGACAAACGTAATGCCCGCCCGCCTCCGACCGACTACCAACTTAATTCTTTTCAGCCCAGGCCCCTGTGTACCGCGCGTCGAAGATCTTCAAATTCAAATTGTCTGACAATCGATTCTTATAGCAGAGGCCCCTTGGCCTTTAGTTTGATACAAGTTCCGCACGAGCCGGAAAGCACTTAATGTGCTTTCGTGCGAGCAGGACTGTTCGCAGTAGCAAACTAAAGGCCAAGGGGCCCAGTCAACCTATCAGCAGCGATTACTCAGCAGCTAGTTGAATTTGAAGATCTTTGAGGCAAGACGGTATAGGCCGAGCGTGGTTTTGTCTCCGGCTCGACCACGCAGATTGGTAAAGAAGCCCACCACGCCGTAGCGTGCACGACGATACATGCGCTCGTCGTAAGCCTTCAAATCATTCCACAGCGTCTTCAGGCGCTCATCGGCGCAATCTTCCTCGGAAAGCTTGGTAAGCACCGAGCAGATCGCCATCATCATGGTGAAGTAGCCCATCATGTACGAGCGCAGGCGCGAAGCCTCAACGTCCTGGTACAAATGGTAGGACTCCATCATGATGCGCGTAACGCGGAACTGTTGGTCCAGACGCTTGACCATCGTGGCCTCGTTAACGCTCTGGCCCTCACGGCCAATAAAGTACCGGTAGAGGTCGATATCGGCGTAATACATAGTCTTGCAACGCGGCAGCGGCACGTAAGCGTAGATGTTGTCCACGTAGAAGGTGTGCGGCGGCATGGGCAGGTTAGACTCGCGCAGCACATCCGTGCGATAGCACAGGCTGTGCATGAGCAGATTCTGGTCCAGACGGAAATGACCGATTTGATCCCAGGTAAAGATCTTTTTGCGCGGCAGGGCAAACTTGTAGCCAATAGCGGTATGTGTGCCCTCGTAGACCTTCTCGTACACATAATTCGAGATAAACAGGTCGACGCGCTGGTCGCGCTCCTCAAAGCCACGTAGAATCGACAGCATGGTCGAAAGCGCCGCGCCATCGAGCCAGTCATCCGAGTCAACGACCTTGTAGTACGTACCGTGCGCCTCACGCAGGCCCGAGAGGACGGCGATACCGTGGCCGCCGTTTTCCTGGTGCACCGCGCGGATAATGCCGGGATAGCGGGCCTCCCACTCGTCGGCCTTGGCGGCCGTCTCGTCCTTGGAGCCGTCGTCCACCACGATAATCTCGATATCGGTAGCGTAATTGCTCCCCTCCAGAATGGAGGTGATGCAATGGTCCATGTCCTTGGCGGCGTTATACGAGGGAATACCGAATGTTATGACTTTATGCATGGCAGGCGATAATCTCATCCGAAAGATCGAGGGCGGAATTGGTCACAGCGTCCATATCGTAGTAACGATACTCGGCCAGACGACCCACCGGGTGGAAGTTCGTCAGGTTCTGGACGCGCTCAAGATAGCGCTCATAGAGCTCACGGTTCTCGGGCTCAAGAATGGCGTAGTACGGCGTCTCGCCCGAGCCGGGCGTATAGGCCTTGGAATACTCCTTCATGATGGTGGTCTTGCCGGGCAGGATCTGACCGGTCATGTTCTTGAACTCGGTAATGCGCGTGTAGTCCTCGCTCGTGGTGTAGTTGACGGTGCCCACGGGCTGGAACTGGTCCATATCGAGCGTCTCGAACTTCATATCGAGCGTGCGGTACGGCAACGCACCCAAGTCGAGGCTGAACAGCTCATCGAGAGGACCGGTATAGACAATCTCGCCACCGTAGACCTTGCCATCGATCTTGACGGTGGTCTCGTCGATTTCAAAGAGATCGCGAGCGTCCACGTCGCAGAACACGTCAATCAGTCGTGGTCGAGCATGTGCTCAAAGAGCGCCGTGTAGCCCTCCTGCGGCATGCCCTGGAAGGGAGCTTGCGGGAAGTAGCGGTCATCATCGCCCACAAAGACGGGAACGCGGCCGGTGATCGAGGGGTCGATCTGATCGGGCGTCTGGCCCCACTGCTTCATGGTGTAATGCAAAAAGACGTTCTCGTAGACGTAATCGGCGACCTCGGCCAAGTCGGGGTCGTTCTTCTTACGCAGCTCCATAATGGGCACCTTGACATCCTTGCCAAAGGTCTCCACGAGCTTCTGATACAGCTCCTCGCCGCGCTCGTCACCAAAGGCGAGCTTGAGACTCGCATGGTTGAAGGCACGGGCATAAGGGTACCGTTGATGTTGGCGAGCACCTTGTGCTGATAATCCGTCCACTTGGTAAAGCGCGACAGGAAATTGTGAACGCGCTCGTTAAAGGTGTGATAGATATGCGGACCGTACTCGTGGATCAGGATTCCGGCCTCGTCAGTGCAGTCATAGGCATTGCCCGCAATGTGGCTACGGCGCTCCAAAACGGCAACACGATAGCCGATGGTCTCGGCAAGACGGCGGGCGCAAACGGCACCGGCATATCCAGCACCGACGACAATCATGTCGTACGCGCCGGCGTTAAAGCCTTCAGGCAGGCCTGAGGTAATCTGCATCGATACTCCTTGTCAAAAGCCACGGGCTCGTTAGCTGGGCTTTTCTCGAACATTCTTCGAGACATATTTATCAGAGCGATTATAGCGCTAATGCGTCCTATAATGAGCTTGCCACACAAGGAAAGCTCAAGCACCGCGGCGAACATAATTGAAAGGTAAACCCGCTAGCAGCGGTTTATTCGTGTACAGCCGGGCGCCTGGAGCTTAGCGAAACGCTTGTAAGGAGTAACATGAGCGATTTCCTAAACCGTATGAAGTCTGCCGCCAAGGCCGACCTTAAGACCATCGTCCTGCCCGAGGGCGAGGACCCGCGCACCATCGTCGCCGCCACCAAGATCATCGAGGAGGGCCTGGCAAAGATCGTCATCCTGGGCAACCCCGACGAGATCGACGTTCCCGGCGCTACCGTCATCGACCCGCGCAATGCCGAGAAGCACGAGGAGTACGCGCAGAAGTTTGCCGAGCTCCGCGCCAAGAAGGGCGTTACCATCGAGCAGGCTCGCGCCCAGGTGATGGACGCCACCTACTTTGGCACCATGATGGTCAAGATGGGCGACGCCGACGGCCTGGTCTCCGGCGCCTGCCACTCCACCGCCGACACTCTGCGCCCCGCGCTGCAGATCCTCAAGACCGCCCCGGGCACCAAGCTGGTCTCGGCCTTCTTCGTGATGTGCACCGATACCCCGCAGTTCGGCACCGACGGCACGCTGATCTTCGCCGACTGCGGCCTCAACATCAACCCGTCCTCCGACGAGCTCTCCGAGATCGCCATCGCCTCCGCTCACTCCTGGTCCACCTTTATGGGCAGCGTCGAGCGCACGTGGCCATGCTCTCCTACTCCACCATGGCTCCGCCGGCGGCGAGGTCGCCAAGAAGGTCCAGGAGCCGTTAAGTTCTGCAAGGAGAAGCTCCCGAGCTCGCCATCGATGGCGACCTGCAGCTCGACGCCGCTATCGTTCCCACCGTCGCCCAGCTCAAGGCCCCCGGCTCCTCCGTTGCCGGCAAGGCCAACGTGCTTGTGTTCCCCGATCTCGAGGCCGGCAACATCGGCTACAAGCTGGTCCAGCGCTTCGCCGGCGCCGACGCTTACGGCCCCATCCTGCAGGGCATCGCCAAGCCGGTCAACGACCTTTCGCGCGGCTGCTCTGCCGACGACATCGTGGGTGTCGTAGCCATCACCGCCGTCCAGGCTCAGATGGCTGAGTAGCGGACGTACTCGCCCGAAGCCGCACAGGTAACCTGAAACGTCTCGACCAATGAAACGCCCCGTCTGCTCCTTCGGAGCTACGAACGGGGGCGTTTCTGGTCTGCGGAATGTTTTCAGGGGTTAACCTGTGCGGCCTTCTACTATCACGTGGCATTCAGGGAATCTGGGGTGGACGGCGGCTTGGCTACGAGCTGGGGCTGAGAATTTGGATGGATGGGCGACGTTGCTGAGAGCGTATGCGTTGCAGGTAATGACCACTTTGGAGCCATAAGATAGACTGCGTTCCGATTTCTGGCCTTCCGGAAAATGTGTCCCGGTTTGGAGGCTGATTGTGGGATGGAGTTTCCGCCCCGCTCGTCTCGTCCATCAAATAAGGCCTCCGGAGCTCGTTGCTCTGGAGGCCTTTCTCTCAATTGCAGACGAATGCGCTAGTTGCTACCGGTCAGACGCTCGACGTCGTGGGCGATCATGTATTCCTCGTCGGTGGGGATGACCATGACCGTGACGGCGGAGCCGGCAGCACTGATGACCTGCGGGCCGTTGCCCACGGCCTCGCGGTTCTTATTGTTGTCGATGCGCACGCCCAGCCACTCAAAGCAGTCGCAGAAAGCCTTGCGGATCGACCAGTCGTTCTCGCCGATGCCGGCAGTAAAGGTAATGGTGTCCACGCCCGCCATGGAGGCAATCATGGAACCGGCCTGCTGCATGGCCTTGTAGGCGAACATGTCGAAGGCGAGCAGGCAGCGCTCGTCACCCTCGGAGGCGCGCGTGCGGATGTCGCGGGCGTCGTTGGAGATACCCGAGATGGCAAGCAGACCGGACTGCTTGTTCATCATGTCGTCGACTTCCTGGTAGCTGTAGCCGCCCTCGCGCTGCAGGTAGCACACGGTGCCGGTCGATGGAACCGCAACGGGTGCCCATCATCAGGCCGTCGAGCGGCGTGAGGCCCATCGTGGTATCGCGGCACACGCCGTCCTCAATAGCGGCGAGCGAGGCGCCGTTGCCAGGTGGCACGAAAGCAGACGGTGGCAGCGCGTGCCAGGATCTCCTTGGCCATCATCCACTCGTAACGGTGGCTCGTGCCGTGGGCGCCGTACTTGCGCACGTGATACTTGTCGCACACGTCCTTGGGCAGCGCGTAGGTGTAGGCGACCTCGGGCATGGTCATGTGGAACGAGGTGTCGAAGACGGCCACGTTGGGCAGCTCCGGATACTTCTCGCGGCAGTATTCGATTGCCGCGGCCTCGCCGTAGTTGTGCAGCGGGGCGAGCGGGGCCACCTCAAGAATCTTAGCCATGACCTCATCGTCGACGACCGCGGAATCATCGAAGTGCCAGCCGCCCTGAACGATACGGTGGCCGATGCCATCGATCGTAAAGTCGGTCTTCTCGAGCTCCTCGAGCACGCGAGCGATAGCAGAGCGATGATCGGGGAAGGGAACCTCCTCGGTCTGCTTGGTGCCACCGTTCTCGGAGTGACCAATGACGCCCATCTCCGATCCGATACGCTCGCAGTTGCCCTTGGCGAAAACCTCGCGGGTATCGGTATCCAAAAGCTGATATTTAAGGCTCGAGCTGCGGCGTTGACAACAAGTACGTTCATGAGACTCCTTCGTGATTACAGTACGGTCGGCAAACCTATAAGGCGGCCGTACCTTTAATAAGAAGTTATCAGAATTCAATAAATATCTATTAAGCTCTTCGCCCAAAGAGCATAAAAGGGGGCTGAACGGCACAAGGCCATCCAGTCCCCTCCCCTTGCATCAATTACTTACCGCTAACGATGCGCTCGACGTCGGAAGCGATCATGAACTCCTCATCCGTGGGGATAACGAAGATCTTGACCTTGGAATCCTTGGCGGACAGGCACCAAGCGCCGTCGCCGCGCAGGGCGTTGCGGGCATGGTCCATCTTGACGCCCATGAAGCCAGACGGTCGGCCACGCCGGCGCGGACAGCCGGAGCGTGCTCACCGATGCCGGCGGTAAAGACCAGGGTGTCCATGCCGCACATGGAAGTGGCCATCTCGGCGCTTGGCGGCAATCTTGTAGACGAACATATCGAAGGCGAGCTGGGCCTCGGGGTCGCCGGCAGCGGCGAGCTCCTCAACGTTGCGGCAGTCGTTGGTCTTGCCGCCGGTCACAGCCAAAAGGCCGGACTTCTTGTTCATCATCTCGTCGACCTCGTCGAAGGTGAACCCGCCTTCGCGCTGCAGGTAGCACACGGTAGCAGGGTCGATGGAGCCGCAGCGGGTGCCATCATGACACCGTCGAGCGGCGTCAAGCCCATGGTGGTGTCCATGCACTTGCCGTCCTCGATGGCGCACAGGGAAGCACCGGAACCGATGTGGCACACGACGACCTTGCGAGCCTCGCCGTTGGTCATCTCGGCAACCTTCTTGGAGATGTAGCGGTAGCTGGTGCCGTGGGCGCCGTACTTACGGATGTGCAGCTTGTCGCAGACGTCCTTGGGCAGGGCGTAGGTCTTGGCGACCTCGGGCATATTGAAGTGGAAAGCAGTGTCGTAGACCGTGACGTTGGGCAGGTCGGGATACTGCTCCAGGCAGTACTCGATAACGTTGGCCTCGGGGTTATTGTGCAGCGGGGCGAGCGGAGCGACCTCGCGAATCTTGGCGAGAACGTCCTCGTCGACGAGGGAGGAATCGCCAAAGTACCAACCGCCCTGAACGATGCGGTGGCCGATGCCCTCGATCTTGACGCCGTTGGCCTCGAGGTCCTTCAGGACGACCTCGATGGCGACCTTGTGGTCGGGGAACTCGATGTTCTCGGTCACCTTCTTGGAACCGTTGGCAGCGTGGGTGAAGGTACCGCCGGTAAAGCAGACGCGCTCGCAGGAGCCTTTGCGGACACCTTGTGGGACTTGGTATCGATGACCTGATACTTAAGCGTCGAAGATCCTGCGTTGACGACCAGAACGTTCATGTGTCTCCCTACTAACAGGCGGTGTGGCGCCGCCAGGTTACATACGCTTCAATAATAAACCCAAACGCCCTCGCGCTCGGTTTATTGCGTTGATATATAAGTTATCGGTGCCCAAATACTCATGGCCTTTGACTTGTAAGACGAAAGAGCGCGGGGATATACACCAAAGAAGATATCCCGAGCGCTACAAGCAATATGACTCGAATGCCCGCGATGCTGCTCAACGCAGCATTGAACAGATAGAAAAGGATAGCGCCCACCGCCACCATCTGGCTTTGGACCGAAATTAGTGAACAGCGCATCGAAGAATCGACAGCATTTTGAAAAATTGAGTATTTAATTGGCGCAAATAACGAGTAAGCGACCGTCTGCAGTACATAGAACACGGGCAGCAAATAGACCGGAGTAAAGGGAATCAAAAACAGAGCAGTCAGGGAAAGGCGCACGATGCCGCAAATACGCGCAAAACGGCCCTTGTCGACATGAGCAATCACACTGGGCACAATAAGCCCCATGGAGGCCGAGGCAAGGAGCTGGACCGCAATGATCACACCCGAAGCGACGGCATTCATTCCGCGACCCGCAAGCAACAGTGAGAAAAAGTCTTCCAGGGCGACAAAAGCAAATGCCTGAGAGCAGTCCATGATGAACGCTGAACGAAGAATGCCGTTACGCGCAATAGCGGCACCGATCATCTTCGGGCTAATTCCACGCTTAGGTGTCGCTGCAGTGTCCCCTCTTCGCATCTCAGGAATGCAGACAACGACAACCAACGTCAACACCATTGCGATGACATCTGCCGAAAGACCAATGAGATATGCACCGACAGACGAAATGAAACCGCCCACGCAAGCGGAGATGGCATAAGAGGCATAGAAAACAAATCGCTCAACGACATTAAGTCTTACGAGCTGGTCCTGAGAGACGCTGTCAATGTAGATCGCTTCTATGGATCCGCTCACACATGCAACTGCAAATCCTTTGAGAGCAAACGCGCCGATTAAAAGCAAAGGAGAACGGGTGAAAAGTAGGGCGGCGTAGTATCCAAGCATTCCCACGACGCCAACGAGACCGCTTGTCTTTCGTCCAAACCTGTCAGCAATATAACCAGTAGGAACCTCAAGAATGAACTTACTCACTTGGTATGCAATCATCATGCTAGATATCGCTACCATCGAGAATCCGACGAATTCAAGGTAAACCGTCAGAAAATACAAAATGGTGCTGAAGTTCGACAGAAAAACGAACGTCATATAAAGCAAAACCGTACGGTTTTTCATGCTCCGCCCTCCAAGAGCCAGCAATCTAAATCAGAATCTTGGAAAAGCATGAGGGCAAAGCTGTCAGCTATGTGTTACAAGGCGTCAATAATCACTTGACGTCTCGAAGCCAATTAATTTCACGAAGCAAGATGACGCAATAGGTGCAGAAAAACCGTCTGGTGTCGATCGGTCCAGGCATTTTGTCGATAGCAAAAATAGATGGGCAAGGCCACGTCATGCGAGGCTTCAATGGAGCACTCACTCACTTCTGATCCATCCGATGCGAGAGAGGACCCAGACAAACTCAATATCAATCCCCCGGCTTGAAGAAACTCAGCCTGAGCCCTGCTTCCGTATTCAACATCACGGAAGCGAAAATTGACGAGCTGGGCTTCAGGGCATTGGTTAATCGCATTGAGACAGGGTGACAAATTAATGGGAACAGCGAGCCTGCCGCTCAGTAGCTCGCGAATGGTCATGGCGCCCACAGATTGATGACCCGCTGGACACGAAAGAACCTTGAGCTCCTTTTCACCCAAGTATTTCGAAGAAAGGACGCTGTCCCTTGGTTCCTCAAATGAGATGGCCGCGTCCGAAATTCCAAGCATAAGCGACTCAAAGCATGTGGCCGTTGGCTGATGCCAAACATCAAGGTGAATCTGGGGGTGCGAGCTTTCAAACGAGTCGTACCAGTTTTCGGAAAAAAGACGCCCCCGCCCGTGAAGACAGGGGGCGTAAAGACGGAAGTGGCCGTCGGGCGAAACGCCGCCGTTCCCCGATTGAGCGTACTTTTTGAGATCGTCGACTTGTGCCAGGATCACGCGTGCACGACACGCAAATTCTCTGCCCGCCGGAGACAAAACAGCCTCCCCCGCCGATCGGTCGAGCAAAACAATCTGATACTCAGATTCCAACTTTTTGATTGCCGACGAAACGGCCTGTGGGCTCACGTGAACGGCGCGAGCCGCTTTGCGCACGCCGCCGTAGTTCGCTACCGCTTGAAGGTATTCGAGTTGAGAAAGCTGCATAGGTTACTCCAAAGGCAGCCAAGGCGACGGGCTGTGCGTCCTCAGATGAGGTTCTCGCCCAGGTTCTTGCCGCCGAGGACGTGCATGTGGAAGTGCATGACGGTCTGACCGGCGTTGACGCCCTTGTTGGAGATGACGCGGAAACCGTCCTCCAAGCCCTTGGCCTTAGCGACCTCCTGGATGGCGTGAGCCATGGCGCCATGGTCTCGGCCGGCACGTTATCGGCGATATCGCTGTAGTGCTTCTTGGGGATCACGAGCGTGTGAACCGGCGCCTGGGGGTTGAGTCGTCGAAGGCGATGACCTGGTCGTCCTCATAG
>ENA-OQEB01000937-OQEB01000937.1-human-gut-metagenome-genome-assembly--contig:-NODE-937-length-11322-cov-3.694060_pt1 | contig 11322 bp, 11 predicted proteins | sample MGYA00242787_ERZ504619 | MGnify/ENA primary metagenome ERZ504619 (study PRJEB26092, sample SAMD00036317) | human gut metagenome | host: Homo sapiens | study: EMG produced TPA metagenomics assembly of... | reverse complement strand
CCTTGAAGAACCGGCAAATATATTTGACAGAGTGTCCAGGATATTTGGATAAGAAAACCGATGGCTTTGACTGTTATTAGTCTACACCATCGGTTTTCTCATGTCCAGCTAACCTCTGAACAGTAACAAAAACTGACTTTTGGAACATTTTGGAAGGGATTTGACGGCTCAACCCGGCCGTTGTCACTCTCCCGCCACGTATTTTTTGTCGATGTTGACGACGCATTCATACTTCTCATCCATTTCCTTCATCAGCGCCCCGATCTGCCCGATCACGCGATCACAGTCTTTCTTCTTATAAGAATACGGGATTTCAAGATCAAAAATCAGCTTCTTTTTCTCCGCCCCGTTGATCATACGGAAATCGTGGAAGGAAAGCTCCGGATCGAGAATGGAAATTACGTTTCTTACCTTCTCCTTTGTCGCAAGAACCGTCGCATCGTGGATCTCCACCGGATCCATGTGGATGACCAGCAGAATCCCCAATTTTTTGCCGACCTCATGTTCAATGCGGTCGATAATATCATGCGATACCTCGATATCGACATCTCGCGGCACCTCCGCATGGATCGATGCCATACTTCTGCCAGGCCCGTAGTTGTGGACAATCAGATCATGGGTTCCTACAATTCCTTCATAGGAAGCAACCTCTTTCATGATCCGTGCATACAGATCCGGATCCGCGCCCTGCCCGATCAGCGGTTCCAATGTATCTTTTGCAATGGAAATACCGGACCACATAACGAGTACCGCCACAACAAGTCCTGCGATTGCGTCGATATTAACCGAAAGGAAATGGCAGATCAATATAGAAGCGATCGTTGCGCTCGTCGTGATCACGTCGCCCATGGAATCCGCCGACGTTGCCAGCATCACCTTCGACTGAATGCGGTTTCCCAGTTTTCGGTTGAAAAGCGCCATCCACAGCTTTACACCAACCGAGAGCACCAGAATCAAAAACGGAACCATCTGAAATGTGATCTCTTCCGGATTGCGAATTTTCTCCAGGGAGCTCTTTAAAAACGTAAAGCCGACTTCAATAACCAGAAACGAAACGATCAGCGCTGCAATATACTCGATCCGTCCATGCCCGAACGGATGCTCTTTGTCGGCCGGTTTGTTTGCCATCTTGACACCAACAAAGCTGATGACCGAAGATGCCGCATCGGAAAGGTTATTGAACGCATCCGCCATGATCGCCAGAGAATGCATCCCAACACCGATCAGCAGCTTGGCGGCAAACAGCAATACATTGCAGCAGATTCCTACCATACTGGATAAAATACCATATCTCGTCCGCACATCCGCATTGTCAGTGTTCTCATACTCTTTTACAAAACATCTTACCAGAAAATCTGTCATGGGTTCCCCTTCTTTCCACAATACATTCAGAAACATTAGCTTAGATAAAAAGGGCCTCACGCATCGCCGCGAAGCCCTTATGTTTTTTCTGTCTTTTTCTATAGTAGGCAGTGTTGAAAAAAAAGTCAAGCCTAACATATTTTCGGAGATTCTATCGACAGAGAGAAAAAGCAACGCAGACTGCTTCTTTTCAGCAATTCTGCGCCGCTTTTTCTCTGTTTTTTCAGATTTTATCTCTTTTCAGGCAGATTTGACAATCGAATGAGAGTTTTTCTTTTTCCTGCCTGAAATAGCGTTACCGCCCACCGGTACCCAGCGAGCCGTAACGGAATAGCTACTATTTTACTTTATAAATTTTCGCCATATCCTGCACATACAGCGGATAGAACCGATAGCCCGCAAAATCGCTCCGAAGTGCAACCTCACATGCCATATCCTCGATATACAGGTTTGCCGCATCGTCACAGAGCAGTGTTTCCATTTTTTTGTAAATCTCAACCTGCTCCTCTTCATCCGTGCTGGTCTTAACCTGCTGATACAGTTTATCATACTCTTCGTTGCTGTAGTTGATAAAGTTCTTGGATGATGTTGAGGTAAACCGTTCCAGCAACGCGCGTCCGGTCAGATATGCCGCATCAACGCCGACAACCGTGGACTGGAACTTCCGGTCTGCATATACATCCGACAGCCAGCTGTCCCACTCGACCTGCTGAATTTTGGCAGTAACACCGATCGCTTTAAGCTGCTCTACCAGAACCTGGGCTGTATCGATATGCTGCTGATAATTGTTCGGCACTGTAATCGTAAGCTCAAATCCATCTGGGTATCCGGCTTCTTTTAACAGTTCTTTTGCCTTCTCAATATCCTGATTATATCGCTCTGACAGTTCCGGCACATAATATTTTCCAAATGCCGGGAACATGCTGCTTCCGATGATCGTTCCTTTTCCGTCCGCAATCATATCCAGCACTTCCTGGCGGTTTGCCGCATAGCACAGCGCCTGGCGCACCTTCACATTGTTGAGCGGTTCCACGGCATTGTTCAGATACAGCGCCTGTACCAGGTTCATACCGCCGTCATAAATCGTAAAATCGGAATCTTCGGCAAGCTGCGCTGTCTGTGTGGAACTGAGACGTGCATACATGTCCAGTGTACCGGATTTCAGGTTTGTTACGACTGCATTGCTGTCCTTGACAATTCGAAATGTTACCTTGTCCAGATACGCCTGATTTTCCGTATCCCAGTAATCGCTGAATTTTTCAAGGACAATGTTTTCCTGCGGGGACCGTGATACATAGTGGAACGGGCCTGTTCCGACCGGATCTGCTTCCAGATCTTCCACATGCTCAGGTACAATCGCTACCGTCAGATAGGCAAGAAACTCGGTGTCTGCCTCTTTTAAATAGATGTCGATCGTGCTCTCGTCCGGAATTTCAACCTTGTCCACATTGGAAAATGCCTCTACCAGAGGCGTTCCGTCTCCGTTGATACCCGCACAGCGTTCGATTGAATATTTTACATCCTCTGCAGTGACGGTCGTTCCATCGTGGAATTTGACACCATTCCGGAGCTTGAAGGTATAAACCTTTCCATCCTCCGAGATCGAATGGCTCTCTGCCACCGCATCGTTCAGATTTCCTTCTTCATCGGGCTTTACAAGGCCCTCATAAATATTGAATAGGATTTCTTTCGTTCCTGCCGCAACAGATTTGTGTGGGTCAAGACTATCCTCAATGTCCTGAGGAATTCCTACCGTGATGGAACCTCCCATAACAGGTTCCCCTGTCGGGGTTGATTCCGTTGATACCTGAGAACTTGTGGTATCGGAAGAATCTGCTTTCCCATCCTTGCCATCCTGCATCCGCCAAGTACAACAGTAAGAGCTGCAACTAAAAGCAGCGCAAGTACGCTTCTTCTTTTCTTCATGATTTCTCCTTTTGATACGAGTTCTCTCATTTTGTAATTGTCACGCCTATTGTATCGGACCTGTTCCCAAATAGCAAGTACATTATTGTATACAATTTATTTTCCGAATTCGAAAATCACGTATATCCGCCCCGCGTATTCCGGATTCTTTCCCTCGGGATGTACCGGAAAAGATAAAAATTTTGCCGCCCGGGAATTTTAACATTCCCGGGCGGCAAACGCTTTTGCTTTTTTTCTTTTATCCTTCAATGGAGATTGTCTTTTTCTGCTCCACAGCCGGTTTTGCTTCCTTCTTCGGTACGAAGAGTTTCAGCAGACCGTGTTTAAATTCAGCCTTGATATCCTCTTCGGTAATATCCTCACCTACATAGAAGCTTCTGCTGCATGCACCTGCGTAACGCTCTTTACGGATGTAGCGGCCGCTCTCTTTTTCTTTCTCGTCTTTGTCAAGACCTTTCTCTGCACTGATGGTCAGATAACCATTTTCCAGTGTGGCCTGAACTTCATCTTTTGTGAAGCCCGGAAGGTCAACCACTACCTCGTAGCCATTATCCAGCTCGCGAATATCTGTTTTCATCACATGGCTGGCTTTGCGGCCATACAGTTTCTTTTCTGTATTCTTCATCTCTTTGTCATAATCATAGAACGGAAAATCGTTGAAAAAGTCATCAAATAAATTTTCTCCAAAAATACTAGGCATTAACATAAGTCATCGCTCCTTCTTATTCTTCTCATGGAACCTGATCCATGCTTTTTCTCCGGTTTTTCTTTTCACCGGATCTTTTTGTTTACCTGTTTCTTTGGAACGGAAAGGCTTCCGGATACCGGAGGTTTTCTTCTTTTCCTCTCTTTGTATCCCTCTTCCTTTGTTCTAGCTGTAATATAACACTTATTATTAGCACTGTCAAGAGGCGAGTGCTAATTATTTTGTGAAGATTTTGTGAACGCTACGAGCATGCAAAATAGCAAAAAAGACGCCTTTGCAAGTAAACTAGCAGGGCGTCTTTTTTTGCTATTTTATAGGGCGACAGCCCTACAGCGAGGGAATTCTTTCCCGAGCTGTGCATGGCGTAACATTCTCTTTCGCACTCGATTTTCTTGGTTTTGACCACATTTTTACGACAAATTCTTGGAAAAATATATTTGTCTGATTTTCTTACTACTCCTCATCTCTTTTATTATTAGATTTCAGGCATACTTGCTAATTTCTTCTATTCAGCCTTCCCCTCTGGGAAAATAATTTTAAACACAAAGAAAAAAATCACCATGGAAACTCCACCTGTAATAATTGTCACAAGCATGTTATAGACTGCCGGTGCCACATATGCAGATGCAACCGGCATCCACAGATTATTAAATCCATTACAAATCAGTGAGATTACCACCCATGCAACAAAATACCAGATTGCCTGATATACAGGATTTCCATGGCTTTTAAAAGTAATATTTCTCTGCAGTGGAAAATTAATACACTGTGCAAGAAATGACCCCAATTCATAACTGATAAAATAGCCAAGTCCACCACCGATCAGTATATTTCCCGTTGCATCACGCAATACATTATACCCCAGCAAACTCCATGTAAATTTTACTCCAAACAATTTCCATACTGACTGCCCCGCCGGTCATTTTGGCAATACCTCTAAATGGCATGTTGTAAATAAAAAGAATATTCAGATCCGGCTTTCCCTGTGCCTCACTCTTCTTTTTCATTTTTGTGAGACATCTATATATCAGTCTTGCAAGTCTGCTTTTTGCATAATACATCTGGCAGATTGCATCATTGATTTCCAGATTTCCACTCCATCTTCCATTCGGTATCTCATGACCAAGAAGTTCACGAAATTCCTCATCTGATATTTTCTGCACGATTCCTGTATAATAGTAAGGCATTTTGCCGGATTATAAGGATATCCTTTACTGTTTCCTGTTCTCTCGGTCATACCTGTTAAACGAATATCTGCAACACTGGCACCTACATAATCTGATAAGTTCCTGTTTCTGTTTCCCACTGTCCTGTTTTTATATTCCAATAACGGAATGTCTTATCATCAAAGGGAATTCTGATCTGTCTGCTTTCTCCTGCCTTTAAATAAACTTTTGCAAAACCTTTCAGTTCTTTTTCCGGTCGAAACACGATTGCATTAGGAAGTCCTACATACATCTGAACAACCTCAGCTCCATCTCTGTCACCTGTATTGGTAACCGATACTTTGATTCCATCCTCTTCTATGATAAGATCAGAATATGTAAATTCTGTATAGGAAAGCCCAAAGCCAAATGGATATTGCACCCGGACTTTTGAAGTACCATAATAGCGATATCCCACATAAATACTCTCGCGGTATTCCGATGTTTTCTCATTACTTGGATAATATCGGAATGCCGGTGTCTGTTCATAAGATATGGGATATGTTTCTGCCAGTCTTCCTGATGGATTCACTTTTCCAGTCAGAATATCCAATGTTGCAGAAGCGCCTGCCTGTCCATTCAGATAGCCATGCAAAATCGCTTTGCAGCAGGTGTGCCATGGCATTTCTATCGCAGATCCTGCACTCAATATTCCAATAATATTTTCATTCACTTTGCTGATATCCTGCAAAAGATCTATCTGATCCTGCGGAATACGCATATGGGTTCTGTCCAGTCCTTCTGATTCACTGATCTCATCAAGACCAAAGCAGAAAATCACAATATCCGCGTTCATAGATAAATTTAATGCAAACTTTCTATCATTCTCATCTACATCTCCATTTCTCTGATAGCCTCTTGTCATTCCCAGAATATTCAGGTCATATTGTTGCAAAATTGATGACATATCTTCTACTTTTGTTGGATTGACCATAGAAGATCCTGCCCCCTGATATCTGGGTGAAAAAGCAAAATCTCCAATAACAGCGATGGATTTTTTTGTATCCAGCGGAAGAATCTGTTTTTCATTTTTCAGAAGAATCATGCTTTCTGCTGCTGCTTTCTTTGCCAGTTGATGATGTGCGTTTCTGTCAAAGTTTTTATTTGAAAGCTTCTTCCCTGATGTCAGCTCCATCACTGCATCCACCAATTCTCCAACTCTTTCATCCAAATCCGCTTCCTTCAGCTTTCCACTTTGGACAGCAGCAATCACTTCTCTTGCAGAATCGTACCCACAGGACGGCATCTCCAGATTTGAGCCGGCAGCAACACCTTTCACATGGTCATTGCTTCCGCCCCAGTCTGTTACTACAATTCCATCAAATCCCCAGTCTTTGCGCAGGATGTCTGTCAAAAGATGTTTGTCCTCATTAGCATAAATCCCATTAATCTGGTTGTAACTGCTCATGATTGCTTTTGCGTGTCCTTCTTTAACAGCTATCTCAAAACCGGTCAGATATATTTCTCTTAATGTCCGTTCGTCAACAACTGCGTCCATTGCCATTCTCCGAAGTTCCTGACTATTAACCGCCAGATGCTTCGGGCAGGCATATACGCCTTTACTCTGTATTCCACGAATATATGACGCTGCCATCTTCCCGGAAAGATATGGATCTTCTGAAAAATATTCAAAATTTCTTCCACATAATGGGCTTCTTTTAATATTTAATCCCGGACCAAGCAGGATATTTACATCCATACTTGCTGCTTCCTCTCCAAGAGCCTGTCCGATTTCTTCCCCCAGGTCCTGATTCCAGCTGTTAGCTATTGTCGCTGCTGTGGGAAAACAAGTTGCATTCAAGGATGCATTCAGTCCCAGATGGTCTCCTACTCCTGCCTGTTTTCTGATTCCATGCGGTCCATCTGAAAGAAAGATGGACGGAATGGAAAGCCGGTCAATTTCTCTGGTCTGCCAGACAGTTTTTCCACTGAGGAACGCTGCCTTTTCTTCTATTGTCATCTTTTCAACCAATTTTTGCTGTTTCATAACTGTTTTCCATCCCACTTTCATCTTTATTCAGCATTCTTTCTTTTCTTATATTCTCTGATTACCAGTACTTCCATTCCTGTCATGAAAAGTGCTATTACAATATCGATACCAATTCCTGCTTTCTTCCAGTTTTCCATACCTGTTTCTTCGTGTTCTCCATCATAAGCCCAGCTGCTTACAACTGTATACATGACATTTTTGCAGGCATTTCTCATCTGAAGTACAGATGTTGGATGCTCCGGATTGGCTACATTGTTCTCTTCTCCGTTGAATGTAGACAGCATTGCATCTTCATGAATTCATCACTATCTATTACTCAACAACAATTAACACACTTTTTCTCTTCTTATATTTCTTCACCAGAACTACTTCCAGAAGAATCAGGATAACAGCTACTGCCACGTCCACACCAACCATGATTTTCATCCACAATGCCAGTGTTAAAGATGTTTCACCAGCATATGCATTACTGTTCACAACAGTATACATAATGTTCTTGCAGGCAGTTCTCATATACTGAACTGTGGATGGGTCAGATGTATCTGTAACAAAGTTTGTTCCTACATCAAATGTAGACAAACAGCAGGAACCGCCAGTTGCGATTACCTGATCTGCATTCATGTTAAATGCACCAGCAAAATAGTCGGTTTCTACAAAGCCTTTGAATCCCCATTCATCACGGAGAAGCGTTGTCTGCAGTTCGTAATTTCCGCCAGCCCACACATTTCCAATGTAGTTAAAGGAAGACATTGTAGCTGTAATATTGCTGTTTTTTACACAGATTTCGAATGGTTTCAAATACAGTTCACGCATTGCCTGTTCATTTGACCAAGTGCAGATCATAATCCAACGGTTTGTCTCCTGCTCGTTCATTGCAAAATGTTTCATATATGCATAAACACCATTCTCAGCAGCACCATTTACAACCTGTGCAGACATAGTTCCTGCAATGATTGGGTCCTCTGACGGGTACTCATATGTACGCCCACCAAATGCACTTCTATGAAGGTTCATAGATGGTGCATACCATCCAGAGCAACCAAGTTCTGTAGCCATTTTTCCCATATCATATCCGTATGTATGAGCTAAATCCTTATTCCATGTGCAGGCGATCATAACATTTGACGGGAATCCTACAGAACCTGCACCTGTAAAGTTATTGCTCACAGCGGATGGTCCATCGCAGTCAACAGTAGCAACTTTTTCAACGCTTTTTGCTTCTGCAGTCTGGAATCCGGCATGGGCGATCATATTCTGCATCTCATCAATTGTAAGCTGATCCAGAAGTGTTTCCCAACGCTCATCATCATAATCTGCACCGCGAAGCTCCGTCAGTTTCATTCCATTATCCGCACCAGTCACAGGCATTTCGGCATCTGGAATTTCCGGCATTTCATAGTTGGAAGTTACAATAAATCCCTCTTTTAAATCCTCCGGCATAGACGTGCTCGCAGGTGCAGCTGTTGTTTCATCATAATTCTTGAAGCCATCTTTACGTGATAAATAGGTAAGATGTCCGTCTGCATAACCGAATTGATTTACAGCAGCAGTCAAGTCTGTCGAACGTGGATTTGCCTCATCATAAACAATATCTTCATCTACTGTATAAGTAACAGAATCGATCACATTATGAGAATCGCTGTTGATACTGATCTCATAATCTCCTGCTTCCAGCACGTAGCATCCATTTTCCAGGTAATCATAAGAAGCCATGTCCTCAGCTGTAAAAGAAATTGTTACCGTCTGTGATTCACCTGGTTTCAATTCATTTGTTTTCTCATATCCAATAAGATTTGCCGTTGATTTCTCAATTCCTCCATTGGTATATGGCGGGTTATAATAAACTTCCACAACATCTTTTCCAGCTATGTCCCCAGTAAGTAATAATATAGGTAAAAACTGACCGCAGGGTATACGCACAGAACACAACGACCATTACCGTCCAGAATGTCCTCCACGCATTATCCGGCAGCAGCTTGTACATACACCACCTAGAAATAAACGGAAATGCCAGATCTATTACTGCTATTGCCAGAGCACATACATATCCAGCAAAAACAGCTTCCTGTGTGGTCTAAAATATGACAGGAATATCTGCATCTCACTTTTGTTTTTAAAATCTTTCTGGTTCATTTCTTATTGCTCCTGATTCTTATTTATTCTCTTATTTTAGTATAAATTCAAGTCGAACGCACGTAAAGATTTGGTACGTGATTCTGGTCAGCATAAGCTATTGAAATGTTTTAAATTTGGTGTTACAATTTGTCACATTAATAGCCACTATCGGAAATGTTCTCAAAATCAAGCCTATTCTCAGAGGAAACAAAGATGGCTATATTGTAACTTATAAAAATGTCCGTGGACGTAAAGCAGCCCTGAATACTCTGATCAATCTGGTTTGTGATAATATTATAAAACCTGAAGAACAGATCATCGATATTGCACATGCCGACGCTTACGAAGATTCTCTTTATATCATGGATAAAATAAGAGAAAAAATCAACATACGTGATTTTATCAACACATCTTACGACTTCTGCACCGGAAGTCATGTCGGTCCTGATACAATTGCCCTTTTCTTTATCGGCAAAGACAGAGAACTGGTCCAGTCATAATTCTTCACACAAAAAGGCCGGGATCCTTTCCGATCCGGCTATATATGGGGAGAATAAGCAATGGAAGTTAACCTTCAATTGCGATATAACCATCTTTTTCTTCAACGACTTTCGGTGCTTTCTTCGGAACAGAAAGTTTCAGAATGTCATCTTCACATTTCACATGTTTTCTGAATTTCATCCCTCGTCGGCATTACACGCAATGCTCCTTTTCTTGTTGTGATCACAGATGCTGCTGCATTTGCAAAAGTCAACATTTCCTTTAGTTTATTTTCATCTAAACCTTCCATTCCGTGTTCACAAATATAATGTAATACACAACCACAGAATGTATCTCCTGCTCCTGTTGTCTCAATTGTATTTTTCTGAAGGAACGGTTTTACTTCTACCATCGTTCCGTTATAGTATGCACGACTTCCTTCTTTCCCCATAGATACAAGAATCAACTGAATCTGATATCTTTCTCTGATCCAGTTTACCCCGGCAGTATAATCTTCTTCACCTGTCAGCCACTGAATCTCATTATCTGAAATTTTCAGAATATGACAGTGTGCTAATCCATATAATACCTGTTCCTTTGCCTCATCCAAAGAATTCCAAAGAGGTGGACGTAAGTTCGGATCAAAAGAAATAACTGCACCAGACTCTTCTGCAATACGGATTGCTTCTTTTGTTGCTTCACGTACTCCTTCATGTGTCATAGACAATGTTCCGAAATGGAAGATTTTTGTTTCTTTAATAAGTTCTGCCTGACTTCCGTTTTATTCAACATCATGTCTGCTCCCGGATTTCGATAAAATGAGAAATCTCTGTCTCCATCCGGATAAGTATGCACCATTGCCAGTGTTGTATGGATTTCCTTGTCTGTACATAATCCTTTTGCATCAATCCCTACTTCTGTTATCACATCTCTCAGCTGTTCTCCGAAAAAGTCTTCACCTACTTTTCCGATGAATGCCGTCTTATGTCCTAGTTTCGTCAGCATTGCAAGTACATTGCAGGGTGCGCCTCCTGGATTTGCCTCAAAAAGTGGGTTTCCCTGATTACTTTTTCCATTTTCTGTAAAATCAATTAACAATTCTCCAAGTGCCACTACATCATATTTTTTCATCATATTCTCCATTCTGCCGCAAAAAACGACATTTCTTCTATCATTGATACTATGCTCCTATATGCAAAAGGGATTCCCGTTTCAGGAATCCCCTATCATTATCCATGCATCTTCAATTTCAATATAATTTTTGTCCTAAACCAGATTGTATTTCACTATATCGATTTTAGCTGCACCTTCAGCAAAGAATGAAATTCCTTTTGCCTCTTGTTCTGTAAATATAACAGCAGACATAACCTGCTCACCGTCATTAATAAATATTTCAGCACTGAATCTATCCAAGATCACACGAAGCTTTAATTCATTGGCATCGCCATTTACCAGACACCTTCTCTGATGAACTAATGCTCGTTCGGTTCCTGAAAATTTTCTGTCAATTTTCAGGACAGACTCATCCGGGCGGAAAC
>ENA-OQEB01000936-OQEB01000936.1-human-gut-metagenome-genome-assembly--contig:-NODE-936-length-11338-cov-5.491392_pt1 | contig 11338 bp, 11 predicted proteins | sample MGYA00242787_ERZ504619 | MGnify/ENA primary metagenome ERZ504619 (study PRJEB26092, sample SAMD00036317) | human gut metagenome | host: Homo sapiens | study: EMG produced TPA metagenomics assembly of... | reverse complement strand
CCGACCGCTGTGACCTTCGTGAAGGGTGACTTCATCGAAGCTGCGAAGACCCTGCGTGACTTCGCCAAGACCAATAAGGCACTGATCATCAAGGGCGGCTTCGCTGATGGCACCGTCTACGATGCTGAAGGTGCCAGAAGCTGGCAGACTCAAGTCTCGCCCGCAGCTGCTCGCCGAGTTCGCCGGCGACATCAAGGCTACGATGTCCAAGGCCGCGTACCTGTTCAACGCTCTGCCGACCAAGGCCGTGCGTACGATCGATGCGCTCCGCGAGAAGCAGGAAAAGGCTGCCTGATTTCATTGCGGTTAGCCGCGTGAATGATAGTGACCATAAAAGAAAAATAATTGTTTTAGGTGACGGTCACCTCTTCAATCAAACCGTCGCCAAGAATGAAAGGAAGCCATTATGGCTAAGTACACCAACGATGAGCTGCTCGAAGCTTTCGGTGAGATGACCCTGGTTGAGCTCTCCGAGTTCGTCAAGGCTTTCGAAGAGAAGTTCGACGTCGAGGCTGCCGCTCCGGCTGCTGTCGCCGTTGCCGCTCCGGGCGCTGCTGCTCCGGCTGAGGAAGAGAAGGACGAGTTCGACGTCATCCTCTCCGCCGTTGGCGACAAGAAGATCCAGGTCATCAAGGCCGTCCGCGCTATCACTCCCTGGGTCTGGCTGAGGCCAAGGCTCTGGTCGACGGCGCTCCGAAGGCTGTCCTGGAGAAGGCCAAGAAGGAAGACGCTGAGAAGGCTAAGTCCCAGCTCGAAGAAGCCGGCGCTACCGTCGAGCTCAAGTGATTCGCGCGGCTTGAAGCCGCATATCACAATCTTGAGTGGAAACCCCGTTCGCCACAAGGCGGCGGGGTTTTCCGCATATTGCGGGATTTTCTTTCGCTGACGATCCAATAAAATCCGATTTAGGCATGAATGCTTCCATATCGTGCCATACAATGGGGGAATTAGGCGAAAGTTGTCAATTAATCGCGTCATAATCCTGAAATACGTGGCAAGGCATGACACAATGACAAGTAGTGGTATGTGTGAAAGGAAGGCCGACAACGGTGAGCGAAGATCGACGAACGGCACAGCAGTGGACCGTCAAGGTTGATGGAACCGAACTGAAGAAGCTGGGCAGCGGCGAAAGCGTGGAAATCGGCCGCAAGCCGTTACGTCCTCTGGCGGATGACGGATTCGCGCGCCTTGACATTATGGATACGAACAAATCCATGTCGAAACGGCATGCCATTGTTTCAGTCGACGCGCAGGGCAACGCTTCCGTACGTGATCTCAAGTCGACCAATGGTTCGTTTGTAGTGGCCGACAACGGCCAATTGATGCGTCTGCCCGCGGATGAGGATTTCAAACTGCCATCCACGCCAATGACCTTGCAATTCGGCGACGTACGCGTCACTTTTGAACGTGACAGCGTGAGCGCCATGCCCGAATCCGAGAGTACCGCGTCAGCTCCGGTATCTAATCTGTTCTCCTATGCAGTGTCCGATGAGGCGTCGCAGGAGCCCGACGCCGCCGATATGTCGGTCGACGACATTCTCAATCTGCGTGCCGGAGAGCCGACCGCATTGTTCAACGCGCGCAACGTCGCCAATCGTGTGAATCTCATGCAACGCTCCGAACGTCAGTCTTTCGCGCCAGTTCGATCCAACGAGCCGGATTATGGGGATCTCCCATCCGTTTCGCTGGTGCAGCATAACGACGTCGTGGATAACGCGCCACGTGACCTCTTCGCCGACGCCGCAGCCGAGGCAGATGCCGTGGCGGAACAGCAGGCGGCGGAAGAAGGGGCCAAGAAGAACGCCGCCGAAAAGGAAAAGCCGGCTATGCTGCCCGAATCCCAATCGCGGACGCAAGTCATCGCAGGCAACGACGTCGAACACGACACGATTCCCGTGAGCAAACTATTCAGCGCAAGACCAAGCAAGCCGATTATCGTGGCATTGCCGGATAGCAGCGACATGCCTGAACAACAAGCGGAAAAAACGCACGAGCAGCGCAATGAAATTGCAGAACAATCCGGTACCAATCCGATTCAACCGGAAGAAGCGGCGCAACGGGCCGACGACGAGCGTTTCAGGCCGCATAACACGGAGCAGCCACAGATTGTGAGCGAGCCGACACCGGACGAAACCAGCGTATTCAAACCGGCTTTTGAACCCGGATCGGTGTTCGATCGAGTCGCCAAGGGAGAGCTTGCCAAGCAGGAACAGACCATTGAAGTCGACGGACTGACGTCGGATGATGCCAAACGCACCGACGATTTCACCGTGCAGTTCGAGATGGCACGTCATCCGGAGCTGCTGCCGTTCCTTGCCATGAACCCGTCGCTGTACGACGATTTGTACGCATGGCTGGGAGCTTTGGGCAATGCAGACATCGACGCGGCCCTGTCACATAATCCGGGGTATGCGGAATACCGCAAAGCGGTAGGGAAGTGAGTCAATACATGAGCGAAAGCAACGAGACCGTCACCGCGCTGGATCGTATTCGGGGGTGGCGTGAGAAGTACCGTCTTGGTCTATCGCCGTCGCCGCTGGAGGACGTGACGCAGCTGAGCGCCCAGCTTGACATGACGCATGCGCATCCGTCCGGCATCGCGCAGCTGTTCGCCAGCGGGCATGTGCAACTTGATTCCTTGTTCCGCGACAACGGCATGTTGCGTGCTGCCGGGCGTCGTGTGGAGCGTGTGCTCGACGATCGTGAGGCGAAAAGCCGTGTCAGCGGCGTGGGCGAACTGTCTTTGGTGGTTGGCGTGGCCATCTGGAAAGGCAACCAGATGCCGGTACTCATGTATCCGGTCGAGGTGCGCAAAGAAGGACGCAATATTGAAAACGGCACGGTGATCGCGTTCACAGGGCGCGTACGCTTGAATGCGGCTTTCGCCGCCGTGCTGCGCGAGAACAACGTCGTATTGGACGAGTCCAAGCTGTTCGACGGTTCGAATTACGAAAGCGGCACGCCGGAAACATCCGCGGTGTTCGCTGCCATCACACGCCTTGCGGCCAACGCGTTCCCTGATTTTGAGATCGAACGGCACATTATTCTCGGATGCTTTATGGATCCGGCATCGCAGATGCTGGTGGAAAGCCGGAAGATCATCGACCAGTTGGCGCAAGGTCCGACCGGCAATACCGCCTTGGACGCTTTGGCGGGAGACAAGTCCGCCGCCGAAGCGTTGGAAGGTGCCGAAATTCCGGAGTACAGTCCGTTTGATGCCGATCCTCATGGCGAGTATGAGGTCGGCGATGCGGACAATACCGTCCGATACGCCTCGCAGCTTGCTTCCGCGGGCCATTCGCTGTTTGTGGATAGTGCGATCGCCAACAATACCGCCGAGCAGGCCGCGGCGATTGCGTCGCGTTGCGTGATGAACGGACGGTCTGTGCTCTATGTGCCGTGTGTGACCGATCAGAAGCGTCGTTTTGTACAGGCCGTTGCCGCAAACGAAATGAGCGGACAGCTGCTGGATATCGCCGATGATGGTGCCAACGCTGCGATTGACCGTCAGCTGATTGCAGCCGTCGGCTTCCAATCGGGGGTTGCTTCCTCCCGTTTTGATCAGATTGCCGATGAGCTGGTTGGCGTGCGTTCGCGTTTGACCCGTTATCTGGGCGATCTTCACGGCGTGAGTCAGGAGTGGGGTGTATCCGCCTACCAGACGATTCAGAATCTCGCGCAGATTGCGGCATTGCCCACCCATCCGACCACGCATGTGCGTTTGAACAAGCAGACCGCGCATTCCATCGCGGACAAGATCGAGGATTGGGCTGCGAAACTGCAGCGTGCGGGCGAGCTTGGCGAATACACCATTACGGAGAACGACACCGCATGGTATAAGGCATCGCTGTATTCCGAAGAGGAGGCGGTGAGCGCATACCAGCGTGTGGTTGAGCTGTTGCGCAAGGTGTTGCCCGCCACCCGCGAGCAGGTGGCCAGTACGGTACAGACCTGCGGATTCCCGATTCCCACGACCGCGCAGGAGTGGAGCCGTCAGGTCATGGTGCTGAAGAACCTGCGCCGTGTGCTTGACGTATTCCAGCCGGAGATTTTCGAACGTGACATTGCATCCATGATCGAGGCGACCAAGCCGAAGGCCGAGCGCAAGGCCGAAGGTACGTCCATGGGCTTCTGGGAGCGTCGCCGCCACATCAAGGAAGCCAAGGGTTTGCTGCGCGTCGGTGCCCAAGTGGAGAACCTGCATGAGGCGTTGCTGGTGGTGTCCAAGCAGGCCGATCAGTGGCATATGTTCGTGCCTCATGGCGGCTGGCCGGTATTGCCCGCCAAGCTGGATGACATTATCGAAACGCAGGAGAATCTCAATCGGGATATGACCGCGTTGAATGCGGTGCTTGCCACAACTCCGCAGGGCGGCAATCTTGAAACCGTTGATTTCAATCAGGTCGAAGAGCGTTTGAAGGCCCTGTATGACGATAAGCAGTCGCTTGATATTCTGCCTGAGCGCGCCCGTCTGGAACGTGAATTCCATTCGGTCGGCCTCGACGAGCTGGTCGAAGATCTGAACAATCGTGGCGTTGCCAACGATGCCGTTGCAGGGGAACTGCAGCTGGCATGGTGGACCACGGCGTTCGAAGACATCGTGAAATCTCCGCGATCATTTCCAATCAGGATGGGTCGGCATTGCAGGGCGCTGCGGAGCGGTTCGCCCAGGTCGATGTGGAACATGTGCGTTCGGTCGGTCCGATGGTGGCGCAGGAATCCATGCGCCGTCTGTGCGACATGCTGTTCTCGCGTACGCAGGAGGCCAATCTGCTGCATACCACGCTTGCCGGCGCCCGTAATGTTTCGCTGAACTGCTGCATAAGGAGCATCCGCAGATTCTCGCCGCGGCGAAGCCTATTCTCGTTGCGACTCCTGCCACGCTTGCGGCCATCACCGATCCGGCGCCATTGGCCGACGTCGTGATCATCGATGCCGCAGCGCATATTCAATCCATCGAACTGCTCAGCATCATCAGCCGAGCCAAGCAGGTGGTGGTGATCGCGCATCGCGAAACCGTCACTTCCGACGGTCTGAAGCGTCTCATCGCATTGCTGCCGAGCGTGAAAATCGCCAATCGTCCTGTTCGCCGTGCGCCGAAGCTCAACGCGTTCCTGGAATCGGAAGCTACGGTTCCGTGCCCTTCGACGTGGCCAGGGAAGGCGCGCAGGGCGAGGTCGCCTACCATTTTGTGGCCGATGCCAATGGCGTGCCGGTCATCACGTCCGGACTGGTGGAAAGCAGCCAGCAGGAAATCGACGAGGTGGTCAGGCTGATCACCAAGCGTGCCGCCGGTTTCACGATCGTGCCCGCATCGTACATGCTTACCGTGGTGACGCTGACCCATACGTTCCGCACCCGACTGGGAGCCGAGCTTAAGGCGATCGCCAATAAGAACAAGGCCATGGGCATGTTCTTGCGTCATGTGCGCATCGTGGACATTTCCGATGTGGCCGGCGCGCATGCCACCGATGCGATTCTTGCGATGTGCTACGCGAAGACTTCTCATGGAAGGCTGCTGCAACAGTTTGGAGCGTTGGAATCCGAAGGCGGACGGGGTATGTTGCTGGATGCGTTGGCCGTGCCGGATCGTCATCTTGACATCGTGTCCGCATTCTCGTCAGCTGACATGGATGACGAGCGCCTGCACCAAGCTGGTCCGAAGATGCTGAAAACGGTGCTTCGCTGGGCGGAACAGCTCGATGACAGCGTGGTGCGTCCAGTCGTCAAGACGAACGGTTCGAACGTATTGCTCAACGATCTTGCCGACCGTATTCGTGCCCGCGGTTTGAATGTGGCCGTCGACTACGGTTTCGACAATGGTTCCAAGCTGCCGCTGGTGGTTGGCCTGAACGACAAGCCGTTCGCATTGGCCGTGCTTACCGACGATGCGCAGTTCATGGGATTGCAGTCCACCAGGGAACGCCACCGCGTGCTTTTGCAGAACATCGAATCGCTTGGCTGGTCCGTTATGACCGTGTGGAGCGTTGGCGCGTTCGTGAATCCAGACAAGGAAGTGGATCGCATCGTGGCACGCTTGAGCGACCTGTATCAGGAGGTCAAGTGAGCGTCGACGAACCCTCCATCCAAGAGTCCGCGGAATCTGACCAGTCTGCCGTGCGTGTGGTGTCCGGATACTCCGCCACCCGCCGTACGGCGCGCAAACACAAGCGTGTGGTTCGGCAGGGTACGGAACTGTTCGATGCCGATGGCGTCAAGCTTGAACCGTCCGATGTGCTTACCGAACGCCAGCGCAATGCTGACGACGACAAGCGTATTCTGGGCGAGCTGCCACCGCATTGGGGCGTGTTCTCCGAGCGGGAGCGCTGACGTTCGTCTGCTATACGGGAGGTTCTGATACGTTCAGACCTCCCGAATTTCATATATTCCGCATGATGGTGCTGCGGATTCGCTTGGGAATGCCGTTACGAACCGACGATGGCGATGATCGCGCTGTATTCTTGGGCCTGCAATACGGTTGCCGCCTCATGAGGAGGCATGGCAAACACCGCAAGCGTGTCGCCGTCCGCATTCCGTGAAGGTTTCGCGGTCAATATCGCTCCCGTGCACAGCTCACGTAACGACACCGCATCCATATCCGGTACCGTTTCCGGCGTGGCCTCGCTGAACATCGTGGCGCTGGAAAGCGTCACCGTATCGCCAATCGTCAGACTGTCGGCGGAACTCGCCAACCGAACTTCGACCGCCGTATATCCTTTGGGAACAACGGGGGAAGCGCGAGCCATGGCCGAGGTGACGATGCTGCCTTCCGCAATATCCACTTGGGCAATCAGCCCGACGGCATCATCGATATCGTGAGCAACGCTGCGCAGGGCCTCATCGTATGGAATATCTCGCAAAGCAAGCGAATCCGCGGAAATCACGCCGCCTTTGGCGATGGACTTCGCCGCAATGACGACGGATTGCGTGGAAATCGTCAATCGCACGCACTGCAGGGCCGCGAATATGGCAAGTCCGGCGCACAGCGAAGCAAGTAGACGATGCAATTGCGCGTTTCGTCGTCGTCGATGAGGCGCCGAAGACGGTGCGCGGTTCGTGTGTTTGCCGTCCGTGCCTTGCAGACGTTGGCTAAGGTCATGAAAAAAGGTCACCATTCATGCATGATGACCTTACGAATAGTTGCTGCGCAAGCCGGATCGAGGGTTGTGGTCGGAGGATGCGAGTTATCCACAGGATTCGGCGTGTCGCCTTGTTTTCCAAGGTTTGCTGACCCTGGTTATTTGGCTCGTTTCCTTGCTTCGGCTGCTCGGTTACGTGTATTCGTTTTCGCTCACTTGGACTTGTCGGTGCGATAGAAACCAGATCCCTTGAATTCGATCGGCGGGGCGGAATACACCTTGCGGACCTGCTCTTCGCCGCATTCCGGGCAAACGGTGATCGGATCGTCGGTGAATGACTGCTGTTCGGTGAAATCGTAGTTGCAGTTCTTGCAACGGTAATGGTAAGTAGGCAAAGTATCCTCGCTTCAACCAGGTTCTCAAATTTCTTAACGGGACATATCCTAGTACGTTCCCTGAGACGGCTGCGTGAACGTCTTATCTTCGGACATCTTATTCGCGTATGGCCGTAAATCCGTTCGGAGTGAGCACGCCATCGACGGGAATATCGTGGTCTTCGTGCGGAACAGGCTTGTCCGTCGGCTCCCACGGCCAGCAAACCGCCACCACCCGTGCGCCGGCCGCACGATACTCGAGCGCGCGGTCATACCACCCTCCGCCACGTCCCAGACGGAATCCCTCTTGGTCGACGGCAAGGGCGGGAACAATGATCAGACCGGCGTTTTTCAGCGCTTCAGGTCCGTTTGCGCTATTGCCCGGCTCTTGCGGGCGGTGCGTATTGATGGACCCGTCGCTGTTGGTCTGGTCCTGCAGATCGTGAATGTCGCCAAGTTCGCTCCAGCCAATATCCATGCCGGATCCGAGCCGTGGCACCAGCACGTGGCAATTCGAATCGAATAATGCTGCAGCATCGGCATCATCGACATTTCGCTGCCCATGGACGCGAATGCGGCCACCGTGGTGAACGAATGAATGAGATTCGCCTTCCGCGCCTGTTCGGCCAACTTGCGGCCGGCTTCCAGTCGTTCCTCCTTACTGGTCTGCTTTCTTCGTGCGATTGCGTGTGCGCGCCATTGCTTTTTCAGCTCACGTTGGTTCGCGGCTTCGTCACAGACGCTGTTTTCCATGACGTCGGCTTGCATGTTCGTGGTCATACCGCATGTTGTACCACGGGATGGTTGCGCGCAATCGGAAATGTTATGCGTATGGCAGAATGAGGGCGTGACGATTTTGCGATCTTTACGGGGCATGATGCGTTCGGATCCCAATGCCATTGATGTTCCGCGGTTCATTCAGGCACATGGGCTTCACGTTCCCATAATCCTGCGTCCGCTGACTACTGACGACTGCGACGAATGGAACGAAGTCCGCTGGCGCAACGACGATTGGTTGAAGCTTGGGAATCCGGGGATCCGGTGCATGGCGCGTCGATGTCGTTCAACGAGTGGGTGCGTGCGATGCGATGCAACGAGCGAAACGGCACCGGAGTGGTGTTCGCCATCGAGCATCATGGGCGTATCGTCGGCCAGATTTCGTTAGGGGCCATCTGCTATGGCGCCATGCGTACCGGCGTGGTTGGCTATTGGTCGATGAGCGGTGTGCGGGGCGTGGATATGCGCCGATGGCTGTTACGCTATTGGCTGATTGGGCGATGTTCGACCCTTCCGGGCCGCAATTGCATCGTGTGGAGATCGACTTGCTTCCCGAAAACGAACGTTCACGTAAGGTGGCACTCAAAGTGGGGGCATCCTATGAGGGGATGCGCAAGGCGTACATGTTCGTGAACGGGCAATGGCGTGACCATGAATCGTATGCGTTGCTGCCGGAGTACGCACCGAATGGCTTTACCGCACGGTTGATGGGCGAGTGAGCCGTTGGCGAGGTTCGACACGCGCTTTCGCGCACATGTTCGACACGCGGGGGCGTGCACCCCGGAGAATGTCGGAATGTCACCTATTCTTATGAGTTATGGGTTATGAATCGTTAAGCACGGTTGTGGTGCTTGCGATTGTGATTATTCTCATGGTTTTCTGGCTGCCCAAACGGACGGTCAAAGGCATGAAGCGGGTAATCGAGCACCGAGAGGACCGCTTTTCGCCGTCGCTGCATCTGGTGGATGCCGACAGTGGAACGCGATTCTCCGATGAGACCGCCGCAAAGGCGAAAGGGGCAATAATGCAGTCCAACGAGACGCATGAGGGCAAGCTGACCGACGAAAGGATCGCGCATGTCCGTGCCCTTCGTCGTGCCGCGATCCGCAGAAGGCGGATTATTGTTGTCTCGATGCTGGTGATCACAATCGTCGTGTTGATGTGTGCGTTTGTGTTGCATTTCAGTCCGTTGTTTGCTTTGATTCCTGCGTCGCTGCTTGCTGGAGTGCTCGCTTTGGGGGTGAGGGCCGCCAAGCAGGCCGCAGCGTGGGAGCGGAAAGTCGCCAAGTATCGTTCCAAGATGAGGAAGCGTGCTGAGGCAGAGCGCAAGCGCGCCCAGGAAGAGCAGGCGGAGCGCGCTCGTTTGCGGGAGCAGGAGCTTGCGGAAATTCGCAGGATCGCCGAATCTCAGGTGCCGACCGATGTTATGCCGGAAGGTGAGATCCGTCAGGCGATCGATCGCGGCAAGGCCGACCGTGATGTTGTTGTAAGCAAACGCAAGGGGGAAACCGAAGCGAAATCCGCTGCGGAACCGAACGTTGTGGATGCGCAAGTCGTGCCGGATAAGAAGAACGGTCTGTCCATCCACGATGAGCGTGATGAAATCGCCAAAACCGAGGGTGTGGATGCATGCGATGCGGATTCGTCCGCCGTGGCCGGCGCGTCGCAGGATCTGATTTCGTTCTCGTTGGGATCGCCACGCAACGGTAACGATATCGCGCCAGCCGCTCCGGAAAGCATGGAAATCAAGTCCACTCGTCAGGTCGCCAAGGCCGTGCCTCCGACTGCGAGTACGGTTTCCGACAATGTCGAGCCGTTGATTGTGCCGACCGACGCGATCAGCAGCATGGATTCCGACGAGGCCGCAGCCCGTGTGGAGGCTGGTGTGCATCTGCAGGACGTGGATACCGTGGGATTCCACGACTCCGAGGTCAGCGCCGACGTTGAGGCTCCCAGCGTCACCTCCGATTCCCTGGGTGTGGGTTTGGCGTCCATCATGGCCCGTCGCGGGGCGTGACGGAGGGAAAGCGAACGCACGAAACGCACGAAACATACGAACAAGCGTAAAGAACATCAGCCTGAAACCGCATGGTTTCAGGCTTTTTCGTATATTTTGCTCTCAGCGTTAGCACTCGAGTTGGCAGAGTGCTAATAATCGCGCTAGGATATGTTTCAGCGCGAAAGGACGACGCCGTAAGTGATCGTCAGCCTCTTGCTAGCGGGTCCCGGCGCGGTAAGTAACGATTTCTCTTAGAAAGAGGAGGTCCACAGTGTCGATCTCACTCACACCGTTGGAAGACAAGATCATCGTCAAGCAGGCGGAAGCTGAAACCCAGACCGCATCCGGTCTGTTCATTCCGGACAATGCCAAGGAGAAGCCGCAGCAGGGTGAAGTCCTGGCTGTCGGTCCGGGCCGTCGCAACGACGCCGGCGAGCGCATTCCGGTCGACGTCAAGGTCGGCGACAAGGTGCTGTACTCCAAGTATGGCGGCACCGAGGTGCACTATCAGGGTGAGGATTACCTGATCGTCTCCGCCCGCGATATTCTGGCCATTCTCGGCTGAGCGTAGCGCGTAGCTGTTTGAAGACCCCGTCAGCGAACGATTGGTGAACAATCGTTGCGTTGGCGGGGTCTTGTTGATTTCAAGCACTTGGGGTTCCTGCAATAGGCCGTGCGCAGCCGATGTATGCCGTGTTCATTGGCGTTGGCGTGCTGTTCAGATGGTCTGCAGGGAAGGTTCGGAAGAAATACTCGTGTTTTTTCTTTTTGGAATTTTTTTCGGGAGGATTTGCTCTGATTGACACCGACATGTGGCTGATAGTGAGAAATCGTTGGAATTTCAACGATTTTGAGACTTTTTGGCTTCCGCGACACGCCGTATTTGCGTTAATCGCATGATCTGTGGCATACTAAACGGGTTGCCGGTTGGGGTTCAACCAAACAGGCAGCACGGCGGATTTCCCAAGCGGTCAAAGGGAACTGACTGTAAATCAGTCGCCTCGTGCTTCAGTGGTTCGAATCCACTATCCGCCACGCCTCGATAGCTCAGTGGTAGAGCACTTCCTTGGTAAGGAAGAGGTCGTGAGTCCGATTCTCACTCGAGGCTC
>ENA-OQEB01000935-OQEB01000935.1-human-gut-metagenome-genome-assembly--contig:-NODE-935-length-11348-cov-1.847875_pt1 | contig 11348 bp, 18 predicted proteins | sample MGYA00242787_ERZ504619 | MGnify/ENA primary metagenome ERZ504619 (study PRJEB26092, sample SAMD00036317) | human gut metagenome | host: Homo sapiens | study: EMG produced TPA metagenomics assembly of... | reverse complement strand
TGTCGCAAGTCTGGAACAACTCGTCCTGACTCTTCACGGCGTGAACACCAGGCAGCTCAATGACATCAGCTGGCAGAAGGCGTCATACGCAGATACCTCCATGCCAAAGCCCTTGGCGATGCGAGCCACATTGCGACCTACATTACCGAATGCAAGATACCGAGCTTCTTACCCTTGAGCTCAGAACCAGCCTTGCCATTGTAGAAGTTACGAACGGCATAGACCAACAAGCCGAATACCAACTCGGCTACGGCGTTAGAGTTCTGACCAGGAGTATTCTCAGCCACTACCTTGTGAGCTGTAGCGGCAGCGAGGTCGATATTGTCATATCCAGCACCTGCACGAACGATAATCTTCAGATTCTTGGCAGCGTCGAGCACCTCGCATCAGCCTTGTCTGAGCGGATAATCATAGCGTCTACATCCTTCACAGCCTCCAAGAGCTGTGCCTTCTCTGTATATTTCTCGAGCAGTACGAGTTCATTGCCTGCTCCCTCTATTTCTTTCTTAATGCCCTCGACAGCAGCCGCTGCGAAAGGCTTCTCTGTTGCAACTAATACTTTCATATTACGATTTTACTTGGAACTTTTTTCCTTTGAACTTGGAACTTTTTTACTTTGAACTTGGAACTTTGAACTTTGAACTTTATGATTTGCCTTTTCCTTTAAAAGCTCCAACTTTATAATAGATTATAATCTTTGGAGTAATCATAAAGTTCAAAGTTCAATGTTCCAAGTTCAATGTTCCAAGTTCAATGTTCAATGTTAATACTTAGCTTCAAATTCCTGCATAGCCTTTACGAGGGCATTGACACCCTCCATGGTCTGTGCATTGTAGCAGCTGGCACGGAAACCACCCACAGAACGGTGACCCTTGATACCGACCATACCACGCTCTGTAGCGAAATCGAAGAATGGTTTCTCCAGCTCCTTGTACTCATCGTTCATTACGAAGCAGATGTTCATCAGTGAGCGAGAAGCCTCCTGAACAGTACCCTTGAAGAGCTTGTTGCGGTCAATCTCTGAATAGAGCACCTCTGCACGCTCGTGAGCACGCTTGTCGGCAGCCTCTACACCACCGTTAGCCTTCAACCAACGAAGATTCTCCATCAAGGTATAGATAGGCACTACAGGAGGAGTATTGAACATACTACCTTCTCTACATGAGTGCGATAATCGAGCATAGTAGGAATCTCACGAGGAGCCTTGTCCAGCATATCATCCTTCACGATGATCACGGTAACGCCCGCCATAGAGAGGTTCTTCTGAGCACCTGCGTAGATGGCAGTATACTTAGATACGTCCACTGGACGACTCATGATGTCAGAGCTCATATCAGAAATCAATGGAACATTGACATCTGGATCTACACGAAGCTCGGTGCCATATATAGTATTGTTGCTTGTCAAGTGCAAGTAGTCTACATCGGCTGGCACATTGTTAGGAACTGCTGGATAGAAGGTATAGTTGGCGTCGGACGATGATGCGATCTCCACGACCTCACCAAAATGCTTCGCCTCTTTCATAGCCTTCTTAGCCAAGTGCCAGAATTGATATAGGCAGCCTTCTTGATGAGGAAGTTGGCAGGAATCTGCATGAATTGTAACGACGCACCACCACCCAAGAAGATTACGGAGTAACCCTCAGGAATGTCAAGGAGCTCCTTGAAAAGGGAGACAGCCTCATCCACTACTGGCTGGAAATCCTTAGCACGGTGGCTGATTTCCATCAATGAAAGACCTGAACCATTAAAATCCAAAATCTGCTTTGCTGTGTTCTCAATCACCTCACGTGGAAGCATTGATGGACCTGCGTTAAAATTGTACTTCTTCATCTTGTATAATTATTTAAGTTTTAAATACGACTGCGAAATTACACTTTTTATTTGAAACCACCAAATATTTTCGCACATTTTTGCCATTTTGAGCAAAATTCTTTCATTTTGTCAATGATTTTGGCATATATTCTGCATATTTATGTAATTTCACTGTGATTTTATAGTTTCATAGGTTGGCATCATGAAGAGGGTTATCTCACCTCTTCCACGATGGTCTTGATGCCTTTTATCTTCTCTCCCTTCACTTTTTGGAGCACACTGCGCAACTTAGGTCGGGCGATGGCAGCATAGGCATAGCGGTCGTTCACATCTATCTTGCCTATCTCCGAAGATTGCAATCCGCCCTTCTTGCAGAGAAAGCCCAGGATGTCGCCCTTGCTTATCTTGTCCTTCTTGCCCTTACCTATATATATAGTAGCCATCTTAGGCTGGGCTGGCGCTGGCAACTCTGCAGGTATCTCATACTCCTCTACCTCGGCATCCACATACTCAGGAATGCTCTCCGTAGGTCCCAAGAGGAAGTATGCCTTGCCCTTCGCCTCCCAGCGAGCGGTTCTGCCCACACGATGGATATAGCCATCCTCGCTCTCGGGCAGGTGATAATGGATGATGTTGTCGATGTCGGGGATGTCGAGACCACGAGATGCTAAGTCGGTGCTCACAAAGACATTGGCGCTGCCATTGCTGAAGCGATAAAGCGCCGCCTCGCGCTCCTTCTGCTCCAAGCCGCCATGGAAGAAAGCTGTGCTGAACCCCTGGTCAGCGAGATAACGATTGGTGCGCTCCACACTGTCGCGATAGTTGAGGAAGACGATGGTACTGGTATCGCCCAGGGAGCGGAGCAACAGGGAGAGGCTCTCCAGCTTGTCCTTCTCAGGCTCATCACCTTATATATATGTACGCGCTCAGGCACCTGCTCCTCGTCCATGCGATAGTCCAACTTCTCCACCTTGCCCATGTGAACGAAGCGAGGTATCTCCTCACTCTCGGTAGCCGAGAGCAGGAAGTGACGACGCAAGCCGGGAAGCGACTTGACCAAGCGACTCATCTCGTCCTGGAATCCCATCTCCAGACACTTGTCAAACTCATCTATCACCAAGTACTTGATGTGGTAAGGCGAGAAATTGCCCTTGTCCAGATGGTCGTTCAGGCGCCCAGGAGTACCGAAGATAATCTGAGGGCGCACCTGGCGCAGCACTCGATGCTCGTCCATGGTGGAGCGGCCGCCATAGCAAGCCATGCTCTGAGCCCACTGCCCATATTCTTGAGCACAGTAGAAGACTGAAGGGCTAGTTCTCTGCCCGGTGTCACCACGATGGCTTGCGGTTCATCATCAGCCGCATCCACCAGTTGGCTCAGTGGCAAGAGGTAAGCCAAAGTCTTGCCGCTACCCGTAGGCGAAAGCACCACCACGTCTTGATTGCCATGTTGGATGGCACGAAGGGCGTCTTGCTGCATATCATTGAGCTCGATGCCCAGCTTATTCAATATCTTGTCAATCATCGTTTTTCTAATTAAGAATTTATAATTAATAATGTACAGAGAAGGCTCTCCCAGTATCTATTGTTGACAACCTACCCTTTCTTTTTCATCAACTTGTCTATCTCATCAAATTCCTTGCCCAGGTTCAGGTTCAGATAGATGGTATAGAGTGGCAAGGCCCACTTATCGGTCTGGTCGGGCTCCAGCTGTCGGTATTTCTCCAGATAAGGCATCGCTGCTGGTAATACTTCGTGATCTCGCCCGAACGCTTGCGCGACACCTGATAGTTCTTGTCCAACTCTACTGCCAAATTGAAGTAAGCCAAGCCGGCATTGTAGTAAGCCTCAGCCATCAAGCTATCGGCTGCTATGATCTGGTCGCAGATGGAGATGCAGTCCTTGTACTTGCCCGCACTGAGCATCAGGGTGCTCTTGGCAAAGAGGAACACCTGGTTCTTGGCATCCACCTCCAAGGCTGAGTCCACTACCTGCATGGCAGAGTCTGGCTGATTGGTGGTGGCATAGTAATCCACCAGTCGAGGGAAGAAGAATGGGAACTTAGGAGCACGCTTGAATCCCTCCTTCAGGGTAGCCAAATAGCGCACCGTGTCCTTGTCCTGCTTGTAGGTCTCTGCCAGATACTGCAACATATAGTTATAGTGAGCGGTATCCTTCAGCGCCTCGTAAGCATGGTGCAGCGTCTTCTTGCTGTCCTTCATCTTATAGCCGGCATAGACCGCCCAGTAAGCTGCCGATGAGAGTCGGCTATCCTTCTTGGCGTAATCGTAAGAGCGGAAGAGTGGCGAACTGGCACACTCTATGTAGCAATCGAAGAAGTCGTAAGCCTCAGCATATCTGTGCTTATAGACAAACCAAGCGCCGCCATTATAGAGATTGGGGCGAATGCGATTCAGATACTCGGCATGCTGCTTGCGAAACTCGATGTCGCGCTTGCCCTTGCGGTCTGGCACCATCTCCACGGAGTCCAGTTCGCCTGCTACGGTGAAGAGCTCCTTGGTCAGATTGAAGAGCTTGGCAGTATCGTATGCCTGCTTCAAGTAGAGTTTCTCATTGCCCTGCTCATACTGCTTGCGCACGGCATCGAAGAGCACGCTCCATATCTTCTTGTTAGAGCGATTGACCGAATCGGCCAAGAGTTTTCTCATGCTAGCCTGCGCCTTGTCCAGGTCCTTGCCTGCCTTCACTTGGTCCTTGGCAGCGACGAGCTCTTTCTTTTGGGCATGTCCCAGGGATGGCGCACCCATCAAGAGCGCACCCACAAGGAGCCATGTCTGTATCAATCGTTTCATATCTATCATCTGTTATAATTACTTGTTGCCATACTGGTAATAGTACCAATAGGTGTTGCCGTAGGTGTCACGGAGCGCATTCTTACGCTCAATGGCTGTGGCAGAGTTATGTTCCATCTGCTGATAGTCTTGGAAGTCAGCATCCATCACATTGTCATGGAACACATAGAGTGGATTGCTCCTACTGTGCGTATAGAGCGTCAGAGCCTCCTTATAGTGAGTAGGGAGCTTCACGGAGTCTGGATAGACCTTGCGCAAAGCCACCACAAACTGGTCTAATTTCTTGTCGAGCAGCAAGCCGCAGAGCTTATAATCATCAGGTATGCGATTCTTGAGATGATGCTGCTGCTTCCAGGGCGATGGTTTCAGCATCCACTGGGGTGCTTGCCACATCATCGCCTTCACAGTGATGCTATCTGGCATCATGGCTCGGCTGCCACCCATCAGCGGATAGGTGAAAAGTCGGTTGCCCAGCTGCCCCCGTCTTGTAGAGGCAAGCTATGCGAAGCATGGTGAGCGAAGAGTCGGTCTGGGCTGACTTCTCGCCTACCTCCAGTGCCTCGGTATATTTTTTCTCCTTCATCAAGTGCTCCATCTTCATTCTCTCGTGGAACAAGGTATCGCTGCTGGCTATCGACACCACCAGGATTATCATCATCACCATCTGCAACAGGTTGACCCACATGTAGCGAGACAGCCAACCATAGCTATGAGGCTCATTCTGAATGGGCTCCAACTGGCGCGCCACCACATGGCTGCTGCCCAGGCTATGAGACATAGCGGAATGGCTATCCACCAGCCACCCAAGGAATGATGCACATCCACATCATTGGGGATGTCGGTGATCATCGTTAGGAAGAGAAACGATGGGAAATAATTGAGCGCATGGAAAGTGCGCTTGACGCGGGTTGCCGCAAAGACACCCAGCTGCAACAGGTAAAAGATGAAAGTGGTGAGCAGCGGCGCAAAAGTATAGCTATACTCCGTCTTGCCATCTGACAGCACATGCTGCGCCACAGCCAACACATCTCCCTGATAACACGCCAGGTAGAGATAAGTAAACGTAATAAAGACAATAGCACAGGCGAAGTGCATCTTCGCCGTGCTATTCTTACTATTCTTCATACAATCTAATATGTTATTCTAATTTAATTTTTCTTCAGCACGATAGCCGTACGAGCTGGCAAGTAGAGCTTGAGCCACTCCTTGCGGTCGTTGACATAGAGAGGATCGTAGCTGGTGAGATGAGTCATCTCATCATCATTGAGTCCATTGCCGCCGAACGCCTTGTTGTCCGTATCGAGTACCACGCTGTAGGCTCCCGTAGGTACTAGGAATCCATAGTCGGTAAACGAGCGGGTTGGCGAGAAGTTGAAGACAAAGAGCAGGTCGCCTCGCATATAGGCCAGTACCTGGTCGCCATCATTGTGCCATATCTCTACGACTGGTGTCTTGTTAAAATTCTTTTCGCTCGTGATGGTTTGGAGCATCGCTTTATCAAAGTCGCCTAAGTAGTGGTAGCATAGGTCCTTATTATCCACTAAGTTCCACTGGCGGCGAGCGTACTTATAGCTCCAGCCATTGCCTCGCGAGGGAAGTCTATCCACTCTGATGGCCAAACTCATTGCCCATGAAGTTGAGGTATCCGCCATTGATGGTAGAAGCCGTACAGAGGCGTATCATCTTGTGCAGGGCGATGCCTCGGTGCACCATGTCGTTCTCATCTCCCTTCTTGAAGTGCCAATACATGTCGGCATCGATGAGTCGGAAGATGATGGTCTTGTCACCTACCAAGCTTGGTCATGACTCTCGCAGTAAGAGATGGTCTTCTCGTCTGAACGGCGATTCTTCACCTCCCAGAAGATGCTGGATGGCTTCCAGTCTTCATCCTTCAGTTCCTTGATGGTCTTGATCCAATAGTCTGGTATGTTCATCGCCATACGATAGTCGAATCCATAGCCACCGTCCTCAAACTTGGCAGCCAAGCCTGGCATTCCGCTCACCTCCTCGGCAATGGTGATGGCGTTCTTGTTCACCTCGTGTATCAGACAGTTGGCCAGGGTCAAGTAGCAGATGGCATTATCGTCCTCATGACCATTGAAGTAGTCGCCATAGTTGCAGAATGCCTCGCCCAATCCGTGGCTATAATAGAGCATAGAGGTTACACCATCGAAGCGGAAGCCATCGAAGTGGAACTCATTGAGCCAGTACTTGCAGTTGCTCAAGAGGAAGTGGATGACCTCGTCCTTGCCATAATCGAAGCAGAGACTATCCCAAGCTGGATGCTCGTGCGATCGCCTGGATAGAAATACTGGTTAGGGTCGCCAGCCAGATTGCCAAGTCCCTCCACCTCATTCTTCACGGCGTGAGAATGCACGATGTCCATAATCACGGCGATGCCATTCTGATGGGCTGTGTCTATGAGCTCCTTCAGCTCTTCAGGGGTACCGAAGCGACTGCTGGCTGCAAAGAAGCTACTTACGTGATAGCCAAATGAGCCATAGTAAGGGTGCTCCTGGATGGCCATGATCTGAATGCAATTATAGCCATCGGCAATGACGCGTGGCAATACATTGTCCTTAAACTCAGTATAAGTGCCCACCTTCTCGGCATCCTGTCCCATTCCGATGTGGCACTCGTAGATGAGGAGCGGATTCACCTTAGCCTGAAAGTCTTCTTCTTCCAAGTGTAAGGAGCTGGATTCCACACCTGCGCAGAGAATATCTTGGTCTGCTCATCCTGCACCACGCGCTGTGCCCAGGCAGGTATGCGCTCGCCTTCTCCACCTTCCCAGTGAACCTTCATCTTGTAGAGGTCGCCATGCTTCATGGCTTTCTCTGGCAGCTTGAGTTCCCAGTTGCCGGTGTTCTTCACTCTCTTGGCGCGATACTTCTCGCTCTCCTGCCAGTTGTTGAAGTCACCTATCAGGTAGATGTCTGTGGCATGAGGTGCCCACTCACGGAACACCCATCCACGGGCTGTCTTGTGGAGTCCGAAGTATTCATAGCCATTGGCAAAATCGCTCAAAGTCTTCTTGCCATTGTTGGTGAGCTGGTTCAACTTCCACAAGGCGTGTTCATGTCTGCCCTTGATGGCATCCTCATAGTCTGCCAAGTATGGGTCGTTCTTCACCAGTCCGATATGTTTTGGAGCTGCTGCCTTCACAGCCTTCTTGCTTGCAGCCTTCTTGGCTGTGGTCTTCTTGGCTGTAGCAGCCTTACTTGTTGTTTTCTTTTCCGTAGCCATATATCATGATTTTAGAGGGGTTAATACTTTCTTTATTTCCAATGATGGAAGCTCTCTTATGGCTTATGCCTTCACCTTGAAGATAGCCTTGTGGATATCGCCCTTGCCGATGCATGGCTGATGTCCGTCCTCTGGCCAGAAGATGGCAAACTGTCCTGGCTTGCAGGTAACGAGAGTCTGTGCCTTCACACCTGGATACTTGGTGAGGTCTTTCTCGGCGTTATATTCCACGTCGGGCAGGTCGGCAAGCGGAGTATATCCGTAGGTCTCCTCATTGTCGAGCGGTATCTGGATGTCGAGCATCTTGCGATGGGTCTCTATCACAGCCTCGTCCTCTGTCTTGCCATGGGCGGTGGTTATGTTTACAAAGAGGTCGCCCTCCTTGATATAATGCTTACCGTCTTCGAGCTTAGCGAGATCATTCTCCTTGATAAACTTTACCACGTCTGCAAAGAGTGGATTGAGAGAAACGTATCTCTCCAAATTGTCTAAAGTGTCAATTACCATAATGTATTAAGTTGTATTATTATTGTCTAAATTATTAATTGTTAATAATAAATCAATCCTCAAATCGCTTGCCATTCTCGTAAGTACCCTTGGCGGTAACCTGTCCGTTGCGGTCTTTCTCCACAAATCTGCCTTCACGCACATCGCCCTTGTATGTACCCTCAAATCGCTTGCCATCCTTGTCTTCCTCTATGCAGGCTCCCTCACGCTTGCCATTGCGATACACTCCCTTGAAGCGCTTGCCGTTGGCATAATGGATCACCACATTGCCATCCACGAAGCCATTCTTAAATTCGCCCTCGAAGATGTCGCCATTCTTCTTGGTCAGCTTGCCCCTGCCGTTCTGCAGATCGTCCTTCCAAGTGCCTACATAGATGTCGCCATTCTTCCACACGAAGGTGCCCTGTCCAGAACGCTGTCCGTCCAGGAACTGTCCGGTATACTTAGCACCATTGGCTGAGCGGAAGATGCCTTCGCCTGTGCGTTCGCCCTGGGCATAATCGCCCTCATACACATCTCCATTATGGAACTTGTAGATGCCCTTGCCGTCCTGAATGTCATCCTTCCAGTCGCCATTGTAGACATCGCCATCGGCATATCTGAACGTGCCCTTGCCCGAGCGCTGGTTGTCCACCCACTGTCCGTCGTAGGTAGTGCCGTCACCCCAGTTAAAGGTACCGTTGCCATTCTTCATATCGTTCAACCATTGGCCCTTATACTGAGCGCCATTGGAGTAGGTGTAAACACCCCTGCCCTGTCGCTTGTCCTTGTACCAGTCGCCATCATACTTATCACCATTGTAATAGTACATCACGCCATGGCCATGCTGGAAGTCGCGAAACCAGAGTCCCACATATTTATTATTGTTCTGGAAATAGTAGGTTCCCTTGCCGTGCTGTTGGTCTTGCATCCACTGTCCCTCATACTTCTCGCCATCGGAGAAGGTGTAGACACCATACCCCTCACGCTTGCCCTTGACGTAAGAGCCTCGTAAGTATCACCATTGGAGTAGACGGCAGCGCCCTTGCCCTGAGGCTTTCCGCTCACCATCTCGCCCTTGTACTGACCGCCATCACGAGTGATGCAAGATCCCAGAGTAATCTTCTGGGCAGAAACGGCTAAAGGCGACAAACTCAGTGTGAGCGTCAGCAAAAGAGACCTGCCATAAGCACCTATCTTAATATCTGAATTTCTATAATATTTCATGTCAATAGTATGTATTCGTTTGATTCAATCTCCAAAGTTAGAGATTTTTCGGCAAACAGCCAAATAGATTAAGCAAATTTAAGGTTAAATACTGAAAAATTTATTTTTCAAAAGATTATAACGAGTAGCATACAATAATATATGTACAGCTTCGTTATACAAAAAAACGGACAACAAAAACTCTGAAATATTATGATTTTAAATTGTGCAATTATCGACGAAGACCCTAATGCCCTAGAGCAACTCAAGAAATACGTAGACGAAATGCCTACGTTCAACCTGATTGGTGCCTATCATACAGCCATCGAAGCTGTGGATGGTATTCGCCACAATCATCTTGACATTCTGTTTCTAGCCATCCACATGCAGCAGATTAGCGGATTGGAATTTGCCAAGGTGGTGCCAAAGAACGTGAAGATCATCTTCACCACCGCCTTCAAGGAGTATGCCATCGAGGCATATAAGGTGAACGCCTTCGACTATCTGCTCAAGCCTATCACCCACGAAGACTTTGTGGCTGCCTGCCAGAAGGTATTCGATAGCTACATGCAGGATGACAACTACAATCCCATCAAGCGCGATAAGTTTCTCATCGTGAAGAGCGACTACCGATACATTCGCATCGCCTTCGATGACATCCTCTTTGTGGAATGCGCCAAGGACTACATCAAGTTCCATCTGGACGGCAAGCCGATGGTGATGACGCTGGGCAACATGAAGCACCTGGAAGAAAGACTGCCGAAAGACAAGTTCCGCCGAGTGCACCGCTCCTACCTGCCAACATGAGCAAGTTTGACGTGATAGAGCGAGGCAAAATCATCTATGGCTCATTAGCTATCCCGATATCCGAATCATACTACGAGGAAATCAAGGTCTATCTGGATGAGCACTCTGTATAAAATAGTAGCCGACGCTGGAGTGCGTCGGCTACTATTTCATTACATCAACTGCTCTGGAGAAGAAACATAGATAGTGGCTCCATGCTCAGAAAGGAAGTCTTGGTCACGGAATCCCCAAAGCACACTGATACAAGGCATTCCGCTATTGCGAGCCGTCTCCACATCCACATCGCTATCACCTATATAAACAGCCTTACCTCTGCTGGCATGCATCAGTCGCAAAGCCTCGTTTACGGTATCGGGAGCAGGCTTTTTCTTGATGCCTTCCTTCTCTCCGATGGCCACGTCCACCAAGTCGCCAAAGTAGTGCTTGCAGAGAGCCTGGGTGGCTTCGCAAAACTTATTGCTCACCACGCAACATTCTTGCCCCTAGCCTTCAGCGCAGAGAGCATGTCCATAATGCCCGGATAAGGCTTGGTTCGGTCGGTGTTGTGGGCTAGATAATGATTGCGGAAATCTCGGAAGATATGCTCAAACTCCTTCTCATCTACATTCTTCTGCGAGTACACAGCACGCTGCATCAATAGCCTGATGCCATTGCCCACCATCATTCTCACTGCATCCACCGAATACTCCTTCAAGCCATTCACCCTCAACGCATAATTGCAACTTGCAGCCAAGTCATCGAGCGTAGAGAGGAGCGTTCCGTCGAGGTCGAAGATATAGGTATCGAAGTCAAACTGGATGCCATGGGTGAGCTTCTTGGTGCGCAGTTCGCCGCCATGAAGCACATATACATCGTCCTGACAGATAGGCACATCGCTCACCTTTCGGTTATCACCATACTCCCAGCGCTTAAACTGCATGGTCTCCTTGTCTATCACCACATATTTATATTCTATGGGTCCTTCGATAGGTGCCACA
>ENA-OQEB01000934-OQEB01000934.1-human-gut-metagenome-genome-assembly--contig:-NODE-934-length-11349-cov-1.730351_pt1 | contig 11349 bp, 15 predicted proteins | sample MGYA00242787_ERZ504619 | MGnify/ENA primary metagenome ERZ504619 (study PRJEB26092, sample SAMD00036317) | human gut metagenome | host: Homo sapiens | study: EMG produced TPA metagenomics assembly of... | reverse complement strand
AAAATACAAAATAGTAGTCAATACAAACAAATATTTTTGTTTTTTTGAAAATAATTCCCTAATTCTTTGGTATTTTCAGATAAAAGTAGTATCTTCGCAGCAGAATTGTAGAATCTTTAAAATAAGAAACGTGGCAAAAGTACATCAACCCTTTTATATATGGAAGCATTGACAAGAATGCCTTGGACGGCACAAAAGAATATCTTTAAGCAGTTGGAAGAGTACGCCGACAGCCACCATCTCACCAAAAAGGAATGGGAGGCATACGAGAATAGCCTCTGGATAGCTCGTGACAATATGGCTGCCATGGCCTATGCAGAAAGAGTGGCAGCAGAAAAAGCTAGAGCTGATGGAAAAGCGGAAGGCATTGCTATAGGTCAGAAGAAGGAGCATGAGCGGCTGCTAAATACAGCTCGTGCTCTGCTAGCTAGTGGCATGAGTCTGGAGCAAGTAAAACAGTTTACTGGGCTAAATGATGATGAGATAAAGCAAATTCCATCATAGGATCGAAGAATCAGAGGCAAGATATAATAACGCCCCATGAATTTCCAGACTGATCTCTGGTAAATTCATGGGGCATCCTTATTCTCTATTCCATCTTATCCTCAAATAGGCTCAAGATCAGGAGCCTCACTTCATCCCGATATTCCTCCTTAACCAGTGACACCAGCCACTGCATGATATGGCTGAAATCAGCCATTTGCACATTGCGCTTCATCTTCTGAAGCTTATTCAGGTAAGCCGGTCTGAAGTGAAAGCGGGCGATGAGATCTTTGCGCTCATAAACCCAGTCTTTCTGGTAATCTGGTGCCTTGCCCAGAGCCCTGTTGCCCTTAGCCACATCCTTGGCAGCCCAGAACACCTCTTTCACCAACTGGTTAATACGCTCGTCTACAGAAACTTCCTCTGTCTGCGAGAAAGGGAATTCTTGATTCCCGCTACAATTCTTCTGATTTGTACAATCATAATTGCTTGAAATTTTAAATTATTAATAATATATTTATTTCACCAGCCCACTTGGAGCTTATATCCTTCCTTCATCTGTGCACAATCTCCCTTACCAGCCTGCTGCTCTATTTTGGCTATCACATCATCTATCTGCTTCATGTTGAAGCCCAGCTGGTAATACGCTTCTCCCCCAGCCCCCTGTTTCTGAAACACCTTATACCCCGTAACTCTATGTAGCGCAAAGGCAGCATCATTATAAGCACGATAAAAATTGCCTTGCAATACCAGGAAGTACTTGCCCGAAGACTGCTGTCTTTGCAGCACCTGCTCACGCTGTTTCAGTTGCCTGACAGGACTCTGAAAAAGCGACGTACTAGAACTGAAACCTTCGGACCTAAGACAAGAGGACGACCAACATTATTATATATATAAGAAGATAAAGAAAACTCAACAATGGCTCACTATTCCCCTATCCAACCTAGCCCTGGACTGCCTGCCCTCTTCCACCGCTAAAGAAAGTAAATACTTCGCTTCCCTATCATCTGCCAGACTGGCACTGATGCTACGCCGATGGATGAATGAAGCACACATCACCCAGCAACCCATCAACTTCCATACAGCCCGACACACCTTTGCCACGCTGGAGCTAAACATGGGTGCCGACATCTAATAAGTTTTTTTATTATAGCCTTACCTGAACCTTCTTGCCCTTACCTTCATTGCCCACTCTATCCAGAGAGGTAACTACATAGACATACTTATGGTCTTTCACGTAAGGTACCTTGTACTGGGTATCGTAAGTTACTGCTTGCAGGGCGGTAACATCATTCAGATTGATCTCAGCGCCCTTCTCAAAGCGATAGATGGCGAAGCGATTCACCTGGTCGCCCCACTTCTTCTTGCTAGCCTTAGGTGCAGCCCAGGTGAGCACAGAACCATCGGCGGTCCAGGCAAACTTGAGGCTCTTCACAGGCTTTGGTGCCTTATCATCGAGGAAAGGCATCAATGGAGGCAGGGCTGGATGGCGCCAGTAATAATCGCGCAGCGTATGGCCGATGTTGCCCACATTGTCGGCAGCGGTCTTGGCATACCAGAGCACGGTGCCCTTCACATTGTTCATCTGCTGGTGCAGGCGATGCTTGGCAGGGAGCTGATGACTGCGAGGATTCACTGGGTCGGCAAACTTGGCGGTACGCTCGATGTCCTCACCGATATAGAGCGGACGATTGCCAGCATGCTTGTTCCACCACTGGATGAGGGTCTGATAATCGGCTGCTCTGTTGCTATCTCCCAATAGAGCTGAGGCACGCAGTAGTCTATGAAACCATTATTGACCCAGAGCAGCACATCGGCATAGAGGTCATCATAGTTCTGAAGACCGAGGTCTCTGAGCCATTCGGATCATTGCGCTTGTTGCGATAGATGCCAAATGGAGACACGCCAAACTTGACCCATGGCTTGATACGGTGTATGGTCTCGCCCAGCTGCTTCACAAATCGGCTCACATTGTCGCGGCGCCAATCACCAATGGTACGAAATCCATTGGGATGCTGCTGATAGAGCTGCTGATCGGTATCTGCTTGCCTGGCGCTGGATAAGGATAGAAATAATCATCGATATGGAAACCGTCAATGTCATAACGGCTCACGATGTCGGCAGCCACCTTGCAGGTATAGTCGGCACTCTCCTGCAAGCCTGGGTTCATGATGACAAGGTTATCATAATTGAAGCAAAGCTCAGGATGCTTCTTCACGATGCTCTGAGAGGAGAGCTGACCGAAGGAGGTGGAACCATGCTTGGCACGATAAGGATTGATCCACGCATGCAGCTCCATGCCCCTCTTGTGGCACTGCTCCACCATCACTGTAGAGGGTCCCAGTAAGGAGACGGAGCCTTGCCCTGCACTCCGGTGAGGAACTTGCTCCAAGGTTCCAGATCGCTCTGATAGAGCGCATCACACTCGGCACGCACCTGAAAGATAATGGCATTCACGCCGTCCTTCTGCAACTCGTCCAGTTGCTGGGTGAGCATGGACTGTATCTGCTGGGTGCTCTTGCCCAGGTATTGACCATTGACACACTGTATCCAAGCTCCACGAAACTCTCGCTTGTTTTGTGCCACCATCGGCATCGACAGCAACATAAGGGCTAGGATAATGTATAATTTATAATTTATAATGTTTAATGATTTCATTCTTGCTGATAATTATCAATTCTTAATTCTTAATTCTTAATTATTAATTATTAATTATTAATTCTTAATTACTCCTCATCGCGGAGCTTAGGCAGGGAGATGTGGTAGCGAACCGCCAAGAGGCGAATGATGCACACCACCAAGAACGCCACAACGACCGTGATATAGAGACTGACGCCCAGATAGCTCAGCAACCAGTAAGCCAAGCCGCCCGCCACACATGCCATGGCATAGATCTCCTTGCGGAAGATGACGGGCTCCTCATTGAGCAACACATCACGAATCACACCGCCTGCAGCTCCCGTGATGCAGCCCATGATGATGGCCACCCAGAAAGGGAAACCGCAATCGAGCGTCTTCTGGATACCAGCGATATTGAAGAGCGCCAAGCCCAGGGTATCGAAGAGAAACCAGGTGTTATCAAGCCTGCGCAGATAATGATGGCACACGATGACCACCAACTGCGCAAACATCGTACATAATATATATATAGGACTCAGCATCCAGAATGGACGCAAGCCCAACATCACATCCCTGATGGTACCACCACCGATGGCGACAGCGATGCCACACACAAAACCACCCAGCCAGTCATAATGCTTGCTGGCGGCAAGGCGAATGCCCGAGAGGGCGAAGGCAAAGGTGCCGATAAACTCAATGACACGCTGAAGCGTAATCACAAACTCTGTATCTTGATACATAAACTATTTATTTCTCGTTATTTGCATTTCGGAAAAACTCCTAACTCCCAACTCCCAACTCCTAACTCCCAACTCCTAACTCCTAACTCCTAACTCCTAACTTTTAAACCTCTCCCCCCAACAGGTTACCATCCAGTTATAGAGTTTCTCCTCGGAAGGGGAATGCTGGGCATGCCAGAAGCGAGCCTCCTTGAGGTCATCGGGCAGATACTGCTGCTCGGTGAAGTGACCGGGATAATCATGCGGATACTTATAGCCATCATGATAGCCCAACTCTGCCATCAACTTGGTTGGCGCATTGCGGATATGGAGCGGCACAGGCAGATTGCCCGTCTGCTTGACGGCTGCCAAGGCGGCATCGATGCCAGATAGGCACTATTGCTCTTAGGACTGGTAGCTAGATAGACCACTGCCTCGGCAAGGGCGATGCGAGCCTCGGGCCAACCTATCTTCATCACCGTATCGAAGGCTGCATTGGCGAGCAAGAGAGCATTGGGATTGGCTAACCCTACATCCTCGGAGGCACTGATCACCACTCGACGAGCTATAAACTGCGGATCCTCGCCACCCTCTATCATCCTAGCCATCCAGTAGAGCGCCGCATCAGGGTCGCTGCCACGGATGCTCTTGATGAAGGCAGAGATGATGTCATAGTGCATATCGCCCTGCTTATCGTAGGCTAACGGATTCTGCTGCAACTGCTGCTCCACCATCTGGTCGGTAATCACCACCTCGTCGGAACCAGCCGACTCCACCACGAGTTCCAGGATATTGAGCAGCTTGCGGGCATCGCCGCCACTGAATCTCATCATTGCCCCCGTCTCCTTCAGTTGGATATGCTTCTGCTTGAGTTCCACATCCTCGGTGATGGCACGATGGAGCAGATTCTCCAGGTCTTCCTTGCCCAAAGACTTGAGCACATAGAGCTGGCAGCGAGAGAGCAAAGGGCGAATCACCTCGAACGAAGGGTTCTCGGTGGTGGCACCTATCAGGGTAACGATGCCCTTCTCCACAGCCCCGAGAAGCGAATCCTGCTGACTCTTGGAGAATCGGTGGATCTCATCTATAAATAGAATAGGTGATGCCGAATTGAAGAATCGGCCACTCTTGGCACGCTCTATCACCTCGCGCACATCCTTCACACCACTGGTCACAGCCGAGAGGGTGAAGAATGGCACATGGAGCGTCTGCGCCACTATCTGGGCAAGGGTGGTCTTGCCCACTCCGGGAGGTCCCCAGAGGATAAAAGAAGATATGCGCCCCGCGTCAATCATCTTGCGCAGCACGGCACCCTCACCTACCAAATGCTTCTGCCCTACATAGTCGGCAAGCGTGTGAGGTCTCATTCGTTCAGCCAATGGTTCACTCATATTATTATACTTATTTTATTATTAAGTTTGCTCATAGTACGTGCAAAGGTAATCAAAAAAAATGAAAGGAGAAGAAAAAATGAGATAAAAGATAAAAAAATGGTCGAAGAAATTTGGATATATAAACAGAAGTTCTTACTTTTGCAAGCAAAATACAATTGACAATGAAAAAAGATAAAGTTATAACCCTCAAATCTCTAACGAAGAGTAGCATTTGGGATGTACAGGAGAATGACATCTTCCGCCTTTGGGAAGCCGCTGAGAAAGACAACGATCTCAAGGACAACCAGCGTAGATATCTAGACATCATCCGCAGTGCTTTTGAAGTAGAACAGGTTCAGGTAGACAGACCTGAGGTGATAGAAAAGCTGATAAAGCGTGGATTCAAGGTGGGCTCCTTACGCATCGACGACCAGAACAAGAAGTATGCCATCAAGAAGCGCCCTATCATGCGAGTAACCGACCTGACATACGAGAACGTGGGACATATCACTGCCACCAAGCTCATGGAACTGCTGGAGCGCAACTTCGGCGGCGGTTGGGAGAGCTACCTCAGAGCATCCAGGACATCATAGAGAGTGCCTTCGACATCAGCACCACCACCCTGCCTAAGGACAGACTGAAAAAGCCAGGTGGCTTGTACGAGAAGAAACTAGCTGACGACTATGAGGTATTCGTAGTGCCTAAGGGCACCTGGGTAGAGGCTATCTTTGCCAAGGAGAAGCCAAAGATGGAGAAGATTCGCATGCGCTTCGCTGACGAGGACGATCTGGACCGTGAGGACGAACTCAGAGAAAGAGAAGAGGAGGACGAAGAAGATGAGGATGCACCAGAGATCGAGGATCACTACAATGACCCTGACGAGGACGACGATGCATTTGATGACGACAAGCTCACTGAGGAGAGTTATCGCACCACATTCGAAGACCCAGAAAACCTGGGACTCGATGATGCCGAAGACGTAACCGACGATGAGTATTAAGAATTAAGAATTAATAATTAAGAAATATAATAATGAACGCATTAGTAGGTTTTATCGCACTGATCGTGGTAGCCATCATTGGCTGGGCTATCGCAGAGTTTAAGTACAAGACTTTCACCTTCACTCGTTCAGAGAAGGACATCGAGGAAGAGGAAGAGCTAGAGGCAGCCAAGCGCGCTGAGGGATTCAAGGAGATGAACATCCGTGACATCATGCGCAAGAACTCAACCAATGGCTACAACGCCGTAGGCTAAGAAAAAATGATAACGCAATACATTATCATCGCAACGATATTGGCGGCATGCATCTTGTATGCCGCCTTTCGTTTTTACAAAACATGGCAAAAGGCGAAGAAAATGCATGATTTCCACTGCTCTGGCTGTGCTTTTTACGAAAAATGCAAGAATAATCAAAAAAAGTTGCAGAAAAATTTGGTGGAATAAAATATTTGTTGTACCTTTGCACTCGCAATTCAGAAATGATTGCTTTCATAGAGCAAATGGTGTCTTAACCGAGCGGTTAGGTAACGGTCTGCAAAACCGTGTAGAGCGGTTCGACTCCGCTAGACACCTCCATCAAAAAGAGAAGTTCATTGATTTGAACTTCTCTTTTTTATATCTTTGCTAGCAGGACCTCCCAGCATTTCTCCGTATAGAATAGGGCATTTATGCTCAAAATTGAAGAAAACGAGAAAATTATTTCGCTTTTATTCGTTTATTTAAAATAAAATTAGTACCTTTGCACTCGTTATCCTGAATACAATCTTTTTACCTTAAAGAAAACTAATACCTATTGAATGTAGAGCGGTCGCCTGCGAAGGTAGCCGCTCTTTGCTTTTCTATAATCTGGCATACACTGATCACCTATTCTATCAAACCACAAACAATAAACCGTCCATTATCTCGTTATCTAAGAAATAAGTAACGGCAGAAATCATGACAAAAGTAATCAAATATTTAAATCTCAAGAAAATAAATGAGAGCTATGGTGAAGAAAAGATATTGAAGGCCATCGAGAAAGTAGCAAAGAGCGGATGGTATCTGCAAGGCTCAGCCGTCAAGCTATTTGAGGAGCATTACGCAGACTACATCGGCACCAAGCACTGCATCAGCTGCGCTAGCGGACTGGACGCCCTCAAGCTCATCCTGCAAGGTGAGATGATACTGGGCAGACTGCACAAAGGCGACGAGATCATCGTGCCTGCCAACACCTTCATAGCCACAATCCTCGCCATCACCAGCCAGGGGCTCACCCCTATCCTCGTGGAGCCAAAGCCAGAAAACCTCCAGATAGACGTGGACCAGATAGAAAGCCACATCACCCCTCGCACCCGTGCCATCATGGCTGTGCATCTCTATGGCATGTGCAGCATCAACCAGAGGATGCTAGACATCTGCCAAAAGCACAACATGCTGCTCTTCGAGGACAATGCACAGGCACATGGCTGCTCCAGCAACATACAGCGCATGAACACAGAAGGCATGAACGAACTGGAGATACTAAAACTGCAATTAGAGAGGAAAAGATACAAGAAGACAGGTAGCCTAGGCAATGCCGCAGCCCATAGTTTCTATCCTGGCAAGAACCTGGGAGCAATGGGCGACGCAGGAGCCGTAACCACCGACGATGACGAGCTGGTCAAAGTAATAGAGGCATTGCACAACTATGGCAGTAGCAAGAAATACGTATTTGACTATACGGGCAGAAACTCCAGGATGGATGAAATACAGGCAGCCATACTAGACATGAAACTGGCAGAACTAGACATACATAACCATATACGCGGCATATTGCTCGGGCTATATAGAAAACATCTGGACCGAGACATCGTAGCAAGATGTTTTCCGAAAGGCATAATGGGGAACAATGTGATTCACATCCTGCCACTGCTCACCCCCCGCAGAGACCAGTTGCAAGCCTACCTGAAGAATATGGGCGTAGAAACCCTCGTCCACTACCCCATTCCTCCCCATCAGCAGAAATGCTATCAAGACCAGCTGGGGCATCTCTCTCTGCCCATCACAGAACGCATCTGCCAGGAAGAACTCAGCCTGCCTTGCAACGAGAGCATGAAGGAGGAAGATGTAATGTATGTCGCCAAACTCATCAACAACTTCAACAAGAAATGTCCACTATAACAGAAAAAAGGCAACCTTCCACAAACAGGGAAGTTGCCTTTTTGGAAATTATAGATACTGCACCTTGACTCCAAGGGAGAGTCCGAAGACATCCCAAAAGCCGGCATTACCATTGCGGAAGAAGCGGAGGGCATAAATCTCATTGGTACCCAACTCATAGAAGAACGTGATGCTCTTGATGCGCTTGCGCTTATTATGCGGTATATCATACTTGAAACGCTCGCCGAAAGCCAGATTAGGACGAATGCGAGTGGAGAATGGATAATAGCCACTCTCATACTTGGTGGGTTGCTTGGTCCAGAAGTCATGACCAAACACCGTATTGAAGTAGAGACTGCACTCCAGGGGCTCAAACGTCCATCCCTTGCCCATGGGCTTTTTCCAAGGGATAAAGTTCTGCTTCAGTGTCAAGGTCCATTTCTCATCATCCGAATCAAACTTAGGAATATAGCCTAGAAGAAGCTGTGTCTCCACTGGCGGCGCTTGCCGTATGCCCAACCTATACCCATCGAAACGATACCCATATTGCCACACACCTGGATCACACCACTGGTAGGTATGAACACATCCCAGTGCTTGCGATAGTTCAGCACTCGACGATCATAAGGCGAGAGATGTCCGCTCTGATCCAGCACCAACGTATCATGGACCACAGAATCCTTCTTTGCTTCCAAATCGCCTGAAACTTTCAAATCGCCTGAACCTAAAAGCGAAGAAGCCACGGCTGATTGCAGCTTGCCTGACCATAGACAGACTAAAAGCATCAATATATATTTAAAATTTGACGAGTTCATAGCTATAACCTGTAGGAGTAATGGTGAATATATAATATTCGTGATTAGGAATATTGGAAATCTCATAATAGATGTTTCCATCTTCAAAGAGGTCCTCCTGCCTAGTAGCATGACCATGTCCACAGAGGCAGCACATCAACCAGGCATCTGATGGCAATAATAATTGAACACCTTAGCCACATTGTTATTGAATTGCTCATTAAACGGCATAGCATGCATACAAACGATGGTTCGGTCGAAATCCAACGAATCGGCAGTACGCTGCTCCTCCATAAAGTCGAAGTTAGGCACAGGGCGAGAATAGTCGAACTCGATGGCATTGGTATTGAGACACAAGAACTTCACCCTACCTGCAATGAAGCTGAAGTCAGGGTCGCCAAAGATCACCTTATAAGCTTGGTTGCCCGTACCCAAGCAGTCGTGATTGCCCAGCAATGCTACAAATGGCTTCTTGAGTTTCTGCAATCGGTCGCGCGTCCACTGAAACTCACGGGTGGCACCAAAGTCGCTGAGGTCGCCGCAATGCAGCACGAAGTCGATGCTATCGCCCTTGGCATTGATATGCTTCACGGCTTTCTCCAAGTCATCATACATCTGGTGCGTGTCGCTAATCATCGCAAAGCGGACGGTATCTTTCGACTTCACAGCTGCCTCTATCCGCTTGATGTTGGCAGCATTCACATTCTTGTCACCATCCACATGCACATCGTAAGGATGCACATCGAAGACACTATCGCATGCACCAATAGTCCCAGGCAACACACGGCGATAATACCCAACAAAAGTTTCTTCATAATTCCGTATTTTGAGTTAAATCCTAATTCTTCTTTTTGCGAAGGCGGGCATAGAAGTCCTGCAATTGACCTGACTTAAATCCCATTTTCTGCAATCGCTCTATGTCAACGTAAGCCTCATTCTTGCGGTCCAAGAGTATCAGGAGGTCCAGATGATTGATCACATAATCGGAATTCTGAGCATCCAGTTGCATCGCCTTGGCATAATCATACTCAGCCAGTTCCAACTGGTTTTTCTCTCGCTCCATACCTCCACGGGCAGCAAAGGCTGTAGCACTGTCGGGATATTGCTCTATCAAGTTGTTGATGCCATCGTAAGCCTCGGTATAATGCTTGTCCTTCTGATTGAGAAGCGCCAATCCTAGCTGCGCCTGGAAGTTGCCTGGCACCAAGACCAAGAGATTCTGATAATCCAGACGGGCAAAGTTATAGCGGCGCAACTGCTCATTGACATAGGCTCGATAGAAGAGGCCTGCGATATTGGTATTGTTGAGAAACAACACCTTGTCCAGGTCGTCCTTGGCATACTGCCACTGCTGAAGCTGGATGTTCCAAGCAGCCTTCTTCAGTCTTAGATCAATGCTATCAGGATAATAAGCCAGCTTTTCGGTGGCAAGGGAAAGTGAATCGCGCAGAGCTTTGCCCTGCTCCTTGGAGAGCGAGCCAAGTCCTTCGGACTGATATTGAGCATGGGCTGGAGTAGCCAACAAAAGTGCTGATATATATAATATTATATTTCTTTTCATGATGCAAAAGTACGAAGAGTAATCCGAAAAACCAAGAAAAAACTGAAAAAGTTATTTCAGTTTCTCAAAAATGAACATTATTTATGAGATTTTGACCAAAAAAAAATAACACAGATAAAAATAAATACAAAAAATCTCCTGTACTTTCACAAGCACTGGAGATTTTTTTATTTTATGCATTCTTGATGTAGTTGACAATCCACTCACCTACCTGAGTAGTACCATACTGCTCGCCACCCTCAACCTGAATCTCAGGAGTACGAACGTTAGCATCGAGTGAAGCATCAACAGCCTTGCGAATCAAGCACCCTCCTCGTTCAAGCCGAAGTGCTCCAAGAGCATAGCGGCAGAGAGAATCTGTGCCACTGGGTTAGCGAGGTTCTTGCCTGCTGCCTGAGGCCATGAACCATGAACAGGCTCGAACAATGGTGTGTGCTCACCGAGTGAGCTAGATGCTGCAAGCCCATAGAACCTGTGATGCAAGAAGTCTCATCGGTCAAGATATCACCGAAGGTATTCTCTGTTACGATGACATCGAAGAAAGTAGGCTCTGTCAATACACGCATAGAAGCATTGTCGATGAACATATAGTCTACGTTAACCTCTGGAAACTGTGGCTCCATCTCCTTGGCAATCTGGCGCCAGATGACGAGAAGATGCAAGAACGTTTGCCTTGTCTACCA
>ENA-OQEB01000932-OQEB01000932.1-human-gut-metagenome-genome-assembly--contig:-NODE-932-length-11360-cov-1.514466_pt1 | contig 11360 bp, 12 predicted proteins | sample MGYA00242787_ERZ504619 | MGnify/ENA primary metagenome ERZ504619 (study PRJEB26092, sample SAMD00036317) | human gut metagenome | host: Homo sapiens | study: EMG produced TPA metagenomics assembly of... | reverse complement strand
ACGACCTTTTGCAGGTCAAGGCCGTGCGGTACGAGACCGTGACCCGGGAGCTGCCGTTTGAGACCCAGACCATCGAGGACGCGGGGCTGGATTTTGGCAAAACCGAGACCGTACAGGCCGGGCAGAACGGCAGCGAGCTTGTCACCAGCGAGATCACAACCGTGGCGGGCGAGGTCGTCAGCACCCGCGTAGTGGATGTGCAGCTTGTGCAGGCCGCCGTGCCGGAGGTCATCCACCGCGGCACGCGGCTGAAAAGCGGCATGATCGGCAGGCTGGGCACAGGCAGCTTTCTCTGGCCGGTGCCGGGGTATTCGGGCATCAGCCGGTGGGCCAGTCTGCCCTATGGACACCGCGGCGTGGACATCACGGCCCCCTACGGCACACCGATCTATGCCGCCGACGCGGGCACGGTCATTGCCGCCCAGTGGCACAACCACCCCACCATGAGCTGGGGTTACTATGTGGAGATCGACCACGGCAACGGGTACAAAACGCTGTACGCCCACATGTCGTCCTTTGTCGTGCAGGCCGGGCAGACCGTGGAAAAGGGGCAGCTGATCGGCTATGTGGGGGCCACCGGCGCTGCCACGGGTTCCCACTGCCATTTTGAGATGTACTATAACAATGCACTTATCAGTGCGCGGAATGTGTTCCCGGATATGTGAGGCACAAGGCAGACGGGCCCCTGCCGGGTTGTAGACTTAATTTATTTTGCAAATCGCTTTACTTTTTGCTTTCCGTATGGTAAAATTCTTTGCATAGTAAAGCTGACTAAGCTCTCGTTCAGGTGCAATGGCGCACACGAACGGGAGCTTTTTGCCTAAAATGAGGTGTTACCATGGATCACATTGACCGTAAAATCATCGACCTTCTGCAAAACAACGCCCGCGCACCGTTAAAAGAAATTGCCGACCATGTGTTTCTGTCCAGCCCCGCCGTGTCGGCCCGCATGGCCCGGCTGGAAAGCTCCGGCAGCATCACCGGCTACCAGGCACAGGTCGACGCGCCGAAGCTGGGCTACATGGTCAAGGCGTTCATCAATCTGGACATGGACCCCCAGCGCAAGCCGGAGTTTTACCCCTATATCCAGAGCTGCCCCCATGTGGTGGAATGCAACTGCGTCACCGGCGATTACAGTATGCTGATCGAGGTGCTGTTCGGTACGACGCAGGAGCTGGATCAGTTCATCAACACCTGCAGCAGTTTGGCCGCACCCGGACGCAGATCGTCTTTTCGACGCCCGTGGAGCACCGCGGCGTGCCCGTAGCCGAGCCGGAGGAGAAGCAATAAAAAACAAAAAGCCTTCCCCATCGGGGGAAGGTGGCCGAGCGAAGCGAGTCGGATGAGCGAAGTTTGCGCTGTTTCCCGTAAACGGGATATTGCCGGCAACGCGGCCCGCATCAGTCCGCTACCCCCAATTGGGAAGCCTTTTTCCGTTATAAGTATCCCCCGCTCCGCAGAACAAAGATCCAGCCTGTCAGCGTCAGGGCGGAGAGAAGGGTCGTCAGGGCAATGCAGCTCGAGGTCAGCACGCCCTCATGGCCCATGTTCCTGCTCATGACATAGGCGCTCGGCGTCGTGGGACTGCCCAGCATGATAAGCAGTGCGACGAGTTCCTCATTCCGAAAGCCCAGCGCTACCGCGCAGGGCAGGCACACCGCCGCAAGGCCCACGGTCTTGATGAACGCCGCCGCCAGCGTGGGGCCGAGCTTTTTGATGGCCTTTGTCCCTTCAAACGACGCGCCGATGGACAGCAGCGACAGCGGCGTGGTCAGCGACGCAATGCTGCTGATGGTTTTGGTTGCGATCTGCGGCAGCGTGAACGGCAGCAGCGCATAGACCGTGCCGAACACAATGCCCAGCAGGATCGGGTTTGTGGCCACGCCGCGCAAGAGCTGCTTCGGCTCAGGCACGCCGCACTGCTCGGGCGATTCCAGCATCAAGATCAGCACCGCAAAGATGTTGAAAAGCGGCACACTGCCCAAAATCATGAGCGGGGCCATGCCGGCGCTGCCGTAAATGTTCTGGATGAACGCCACGCCCAGCACGGCGGCGCTGCTGCGGTAGCCCGCCTGCACGAACTCGCCCACCAGCGCCTTGTCCTTCAAAACAGTTTTAGCCCCCGCCCAGACGGTCAGGATGCCGACGAGGGTGGCGGCAAAGCAGAACAGCACAAACCTGGGCTGAAAGTCGTGCAGGATGTCCACGCTGCCCATGTCCAGAAACAGCATGAGCGGCAAAGTCACCTTAAAGGTCAGCCTGTCCGATGCCTTGCAGAACGCGGGCGGCAGAAAGCCGAGCTGCCCCAGCGCGTACCCCACCACCATGACAAGGAACACCGGCAGGGTCGCGTTCAGGCTGAAAATTAAATTTTGCATGGCAGTTCTCCACTTTTTTTGCTGCCTTTATTCTACCATTCCCAACAAGTCTTTACAAGGCGGGGATTTTGCAAAAATCTTTTTTCGGCAAAAGCCTTGACTTTTCCGGGGTGTTTGTGCTAGAATATCTCTTGCAGTCAATGCAACAAGCGGAAGTGCTGGAATCGGCAGACAGGCACGTTTGAGGTGCGTGTGTCTATGACGTGTGGGTTCAAGTCCCATCTTCCGCACCAAAAGAGAACCCCATGCGTATCCCGCCATGGGGTTCTCTTTTTTCCTGCCACGCAGACCAAACAAAGCCCCCCGCATCCTCACGATGCCGGGGGGCTTTGCGTTTATGGAAGGACAAAGAGAATCGCAGGGTTAAAGCTTAGGCGCGGTACTCCGCGGGCAGCTGGTCGACGGTCTGCCACTTTTCCATGGCATCTTCCAGTTTCATGCCGTTCGCAACCGCATCGCGGCGGCAGGCGTTGACGGCCTGGATCTCCTTCATCTTCTCGCCGGTCAGGTGTAGCCCTTCATGGCGATGAGAGTGGCCGCCCAGGCGACCATCGGGATGACGCAGAACAGGACGATGACGACCACATTCATGCCCGGAGTGTACGGGTCATACTGGGTGGGCAGGGTGTTCAGACCGATAAAGGTCACGGCAATGCCGACGACGGTGGCGGACAGGCTGGAAACGAGCTTATCCACCAGGCTGAACAGCGTACCCATGATGCCCGGAATATACTTGCCGGAGCGGTAGGTCTCGTAGTCGGAGCAGTCGGCAACCATCGGAATGGGCATGTCGGCAGTAGCGTAGTATGCGCCGTAGCCGATGCCGAAGAACAGGATGAACAGAATCGTGTACAGGTTGATGGACAGACCATTCTCGCCCAGCAGACTCAGATGGAATGCATCACCGCGACCCCACAGCAGCAGCAGGACCAGCACGCCGACATAGCAGGCCAGTGCGACGCTGACATACTTCGTCAGGCTGGCCTTCTGGCCCTTCTTCTGGCTGGTGCGCACAGAGAGAATGAAGAACGGCACACTGCAGGCGTAGCCAGCACCATCATGGCAGGTACAGCCCATCGTAAGCACCCATTATGCAGCCGTAGAGCATGCACAGGACCGTGGTGTTGTTGGCGATGGAGAGCGCCAGCTTCGTGCCCGCGCCCGCGATCATCAGACGCTGCATGGGTTTGTTTTCCCGGATGATCTGCAGATACTCGCTGACCTTGACCTTCTCGGTCTTTTCGCCGCCGATGCCGAAGTACTTGCTGATCCTTCTCCCAGATGCCGATGATGGCCAGGATGGTCAGCGCAATGGACATCACAATGCCCACGGGGGCCAGCGTGCGGAAGAAGCCCGCGGAGGAATAGCCGCCCTCATAGTTTTTGGCAAGGATGGGAGCCAGGAACTGCATAACGCCCATGCCCAGCAGGCTGCCGACGGTGTTGAAGATCGTGAACAGCGGGCGCTGCTTGGGGTCGTTGGTCAGAACCGTCTGACCGGAACGGGTGCAGCTGGTCTGGAAGGTGTAGCCGATGACCCAGACAAAGTACAGGCCCACAAACGCGGCATAGCGTGCCCACATCATCGTATCGGGGATCGTCGGGGTGATGCCGTACAGCACCAGAATGCTGACGGCCATGATAAGGTTGCCGATGGCCATGAACGGGCGGAATTTGCCGAACTTACCGTTCGTGCGGTCCATCAGCGCACCGATGATCGGGTCGGTGATGGCATCGCACAGGCGCATGGCCGTGACCATGGCCGAGGCAAACAGAGTGCCCAGCGCCAGTACATTGCTGCCGAAGGTGGCAATGTAGGAAAGCACAAGGACGTAATAAACATTCGTGGCACCGTTGTTCAGCGGAAACAGTACCAGCTGGTAGAGTTTGGCGCGATTGACGCTGGACGCTTTTGCATTTTCGCTCATGGGCTGCTCCTTGTTGTGGAAAAAGAAATCTTACTCAAAAGTCCCCGCCGGGGCCGGCGGGGAGCTTGCGGAAATTCTGTAGAAATCAGGCTTTCTTAGCGGATTTCAGGGATTTTTTGAAATCCTTGTAGGCCTTGTATTCTTCGGTCTTGCGGAACTTGATGCCGCCAATGATCCACATCACGATGCCCAGCAGGCAGAAGAAGGAGGAGGCACAGGCAATGATGATGCTCATGGTGACAACCGTCGGGCGGGTGACCTTGATGGTGGTGTCGGCACCCACGCCGTTCATGCCGCAGGAGCTGGCGATGGCATACAGGTTGTGGTGGCAGGCCTCGCGCATGGCGGTGACGATGACGGGGTCGTTCTTGTACTGGGGCAGGGTGTCGGTGACGAAGGACATCATGGCATCGTAGATGGACACACCGGCCAGCACGCCGTCGGGACCGTTGACATACTGGGTCAGAACGTTATCGGTGATGACCATGCCGTCGCAGCCCCACTCGTTGCGCAGGATACCGGTGACCAGACCGTAGTTGCCGCCGGACCAGACAGCGCCCCAGCGGGTGTAGGCGATCATAACGCCGTTGGCGTTGCCGACCTCGACGGGAGCCTGGAAGGCCTTCAGATAAACCTCACGGGCAGCCTGCTCGTTGACCCAGACACCCAAGCCGATACGATCCTGCTCGCAGTCGTTCAGGGCAAAGTGCTTCATCACAACATGGACGCCCTTGTCCTGAATTGCCTTGACTTCGTAAGCGGACATCATGCCGGAGAGGAAGCCGTCCTCGGAGTATACTCGAAGTTACGGCCACCGTAGGGGGTGCGGTGGATGTTGTTGCCGGGGCCGTACAGGCAGGCGATGTCGGCTTCCAGGCAGTTGTTGCCGATGACCTTGCCGATCTCGGTCATGATCTCGGTGTTGAAGGTGGCAGCCATAACGTCCTCAGAGGTGAAGGCGGTGGCGGTCAGCTGGCTCTTGTCGTTGCCCAGCAGGCTGGCGGTCAGACCCTGGGGGCCGTTCTCGTCGCGGGTGCCGGGGCCTCCACGCTCTTGACGGGCATGGTCCAGTGGAAGGCGTCACCGATCAGGGAGTTCATCTCGTCGAAGGTCATTTGATCCAGCAGCTCGTCCCACTTGGGATCGTTGTAGTCCAGACCGATCATGTCGTACAGCTTAACGCCGTTCTTGGCACCGAGGGTGGGCATATCAACGCTCTCGTAGTCGGCAGGATCGTAGCGGATGTCCTTCAGGTCCTTCTTGAGCAGGTCGGTCAGGGCCAGCTTGACGGTTTCGGTGGGCAGGGTGCCGTTCCAGTCAGAGCGGCTCAGCCAAGTCACGGTCTCCTCAATGCCCTCGTACAGGTTGGGGTCGGCGCAGGACAGCTGGTTGGTGATGGCGGTGCCGTTTTCGCTGGTGGCATAGGTAGTGGTGTCGAGGGCTTCCTCGGTCCAGGTGTAGGTCAGGTCGGCGTTGCGTCGGCGGTCATCTTGCCGTTGGTGGACTCCACGGTGTAGCCTTGGCAGCCAGAATGTTGTTGACAGCGTTGTGGGCATCGGTGGCGGCGGTGAAGTAGTATCACCGGCGTCGAGGATGTAGGTGCCGGCGCCGTAGGTGTCATAGGAAGCGATATCGCGCTTGTTGACGGTCATGGACAGCGTCTCGGAAGCGCCCGGCTCGATCATGCCGGTCTTGCCGAAGCCGACCAGAGAAACGGCAGACTTCTCGACGCCGTTTTCCTTGTCGTAGTCGGTGTAGGGGCTCTGGACATAGACCTGCACGGTCTTTTTGCCGGCCATGTCGCCGGTGTTGGTGACCTTGACGGTGACGGTGTAGGTGTCATCGGCGGCATTGTAGCTGACGTTCATGTCGCTGATGTCGAAGTTGGTGTAGCTCATGCCGTAGCCGAAGGGGTAAGCCACGATGTCGCCGTAGGCGTAGTCGCCTGCGTTGCCGTTGCCGGTGACGAAGTCCTCGTAGCGGGTCTCGTAGTACTTGTAGCCCACATAGATGCCTTCCTGGTAGATCATGTAGGACTTAGCCTTGGCGGACACATCGCCGCCCTCGACATAGCCTTCGTAGATGGTGGGGGTGAAGTTCCACATGGCGGGGGCGCTGAAGTTGTCGTAGCAGTAGGTATCGACCAGGCTGCCGGAGGGGTTGACCTTGCCGGTCAGGATCTCGGCCACGGCATTGATGCCGGAGATGCCCACGTCACCGATCCACAGTGCGGCGTCGATGTCGTACTCGTTGTTCTTGAGGAAATCGACCTGCAGGGCGTTGGCGGAGTTGATCAGCAAGATGGTCTTTTTGACGGTGCCGTTCTTCTTCATCTCGGCAACGTTCTGCAGCATAGCCTTCTCGTTCTCGTCGAGCGCCAGATAGTTGACCTCGCCGTAGGAAAGGTCAGCACCCTCGCCGCCGACGCGGGACAGGGTCACGATAGCGGCATCGCCGTACTGGGCAACGCTGTCCTTGACCTCGTCGGTGTAGACATCCCAAGGCACCTCGGCGGTGACCTCACTGGATTTGGCGACCATGCCGCTCTTGGAGCGAGCGTAGTCCTTGCCGGCGCCGACGGTGTAGAAGTCCCACAGGTGGGGTTGACGGTGACACCGACCTTTTCCAGGGCGGTGCGCAGGGTGTCGGCGGTGGAGGCATCAATATTGCCGGAGCCGGTGCCGCCGTACACGAGGTTGACGCTGCTGCTGGAGAAGGTGCTGACCTTAGCGTCGGCAGCCAGAGGCAGCGCATTGTTGTTGTTCATCAGCAGGGCAGCGCCTCGGCCTCGACCTGCTGGGTCAAAGCCAGACCGTAGTTGACCATCTCCTCGGCGGAGTTGAAGTCACTGGTGTAATACTGGGCGTTGGCGTCCTCGTTCTGCAGCTTCCAGAAGCTGCCGCCGAAACGGGCCGCCATGGTGTTGTCGAACTTTTGCAGAAGGATGCTAAGCGGGATCGAAACGATCATCACCACGGCGCAGATGATTGCCAGAATCTTCCACGGCGTAATGTGCTTACGCTTGGTCTTTTTGTAGGCCTTTTTCAAGGTCTGCTTTTGCATTTTCAGATCATCCATTACCTTTTTCTCCTTGTTTTATATAAAACAGCCGCACGGTGCGGCGTGTTTCGTGGCAAAAGGCTTTCCCCTCGGGGGGGAAGCTGTCGCCGGAGGCGACTGATGAGCGAGTGTGCCTGTGTTGCCCGTTGACCGTTTTACGGCAAGTCTGCCTCATCCGGCCCTGCGGGGCCACCTTCAGTCTACGCGCTAAGAGCCGCCTACGGCGGTTGCGCTCCGACACGCGCCTGCGGGCGCAGCCCTCAGGGGAAGGCTTAGGAGCTTACACCCAGTTTGCGCTGGTGGACTTTTTCTTAGTCAGCTTGTAGTCCGGGTTCGGGGCATCTACCTTGCGGAATACCGCATCGTCGATGCTGTCCCCTGCCACGGCCTGGACCTTCGTCTCGCCGTTCAGCTTGACACGGAACTTGAAGATGTGCTCGCCCTCCTGCTCGGCCAGCTTTTCGCCGTCCACGTAAAGCGTAACATTCTTCTGGTTCGAGTAGACCTTGACCTCGATCTCATTCTCGGTGCGGTCCGCATAGCGCTTCGAGCAGATATGCACGAACGGCTCGTCGCTCCACCACGCTTTATAGATGTAGAAGCTGTCCTTCTTGGTCTTGCGGTCAAAGGTGACAAGTCCCTTATGATTCATACCCGGCTCGCCGCCCTGGTCGCGGGCGTCGGCGGCAAAGTCGTACATGTTCCAGACGTGGGTCGCCCACAGCCATTTGTGGCGGTCAAAGCAGCGGAGCATGTACTCATGGTAGATGGCCTGGTATTCCTCGGTGTGGTCACCGCGGCGGGGATGGCTGCTGTGCAGGTTCGGCATACCCTCGGCGCCGTACTCGCTGAAACCGAGCGCGCGGTTCGGGTAGCAGAGGTGGAAGAAGTCCATCCAGAGGTCGTTTAAAAAGAGGCCCGGCACGTACCAGCAGATACAGGTTCCAGCTGACGAGATCCCGTGATATGCGCCACCGGGTTGAAGGGTCCGCACATCGCGTAGCAGGCCAGCGTCGTCAGGCGGGTCTTGTCCATCTCATGGCAGAGATCGTTCAGCACATGATGGTTGTCGCGCATGTCGCGGTTGTCCTTCGTCGAGATCGTGATCTCGTTCGAGACGCCCCAGCAGACGATGCAGGCGTGGTTGTAGTTCTGGACGATCAGCTCCTTCATCTGCGAGATGGTGTTCTCACGCCCGTTGGGCATGTGCTCGGAAATGTAGGGGATCTCAGCCCAGACGACCATGCCGGCTCATCGCAGAGGTCGTAGAAGTACTGGTCGTGCTGGTAGTGCGCCAGACGGATCGTGTTCGCGCCCAGCTCCTTGATGAGCTGCATATCCTCGTCGTGCATCTCGCGCGTGATGGCATTGCCCAGACCCTTGCGGTCCTGATGGCGGGAGACGCCGTGCAGCGGATACGGGCGGCCATTGAGGAAGAAGCCCTGCTTGGGGTCAACCGAGAAGCTGCGCACGCCGAAGCGCTGGCGTACCTCGTCCTGTACCTCGCCGTTCAGCACCAGACGCACCGCGCAGGTGTAGAGATACGGGTCGCGGACGCCGTCCCACAGGTGCGGGTGCTCCAGCGTGACCGTCGTGTCCCGGCCCTTGCCGGTCAGCACCTCGGCACCGGCGGCGTCGTAAATCGAGAACTCGACCTCTCCGTCGCCCTCCATCCAGGTCTTGACCTCGATGTCAGCGTTTGCGCCGTTGACAGTGGGGCGTGATCTGCACGCCCGGGCCGCCGAGATAATCCAGCGCGATGTGGTTCCGGTTGACGACCAGCAGGCTGACGTCGCGGTAGATGCCGCCGTAGAAGGTGAAGTCAGCTTCTGTGGGTAGACGCGGTCATTTTTGCTGTTGTCCGCCTCCACGATCAGCACATTGCTGTCGGCCAGCAGCGCCGTGACATCCGCGCGGAAGGTGGAGTAGCCGCCGTCGTGGCGGGTGACCTCCACCCCGTTCAGCGTGACCTTGGCGCTGGCATTCACGCCCTCAAACTGCAGCCAGACCTGTTGGGTATTCTTGTCAAAAGCGGGCGCCGCAAACCGCGTCTTGTAGATGCAGATGCCGCGCCAGTAGTCGTTGCCGCCGTCCTGGCCGTCGATGTTGTTCCAGGTGTGCGGCAGGTCCACGGCAGTGGTCTTACCGTCAGGGCCGGTGAACTGCCAGTTCTTCATCAGCTTGGTCGTGCTTCGCATTGCGCCCTCCTGTGTTGTTTTTTACTGTACCTGTATTGTACAGAACTGTTAAATTTCTGGCAATGGGTTTGCGAAAAGTGGTATTCCTGGCGGGATATTCGGTTTTTGGGGTACAAAAAAGGCCGCCCGCTCTTTGTACATCTTGCACAAAAAACAGGCGGTATTTTTTTCTTTCATCCCTTGGTGAGCGGCATCACGATCTTGACGGCGAACAGCTCTCCGCGGGCTCTGTCGCCATGGCGCCGCTGTATTTCTGGCACGACACGGCGGGCGACCTTCAGCTCATAGCTGTGGCGGCGTCCGTGGTCGGGCTGGCTGCCGGACAGCGCCGGCCGATGACGTTGATGACCGCGAAGCCCTGCCGCCTGCATACAAGCAGGTCGATCATGCGGCGGTCATTCTGCTGGGCTGCAGCGTCGATGGCCTGGTCGAGCAGGTTCGCGAACAGCGCGTACAGGTCACCAGGCTCGATGGCCGCAAGCAGGTGCCATCGGCTACGCAGTTCAAGCGGATGCGCTGGCCTCACACAGCTAGGCTCTTTCGGTCAGGACGACGTCCAGCACTCATTACCGGTGGCAGCGTTGGCGTCGTACATCCGGGCCGACTGCTCGGCCTCGTCAAGGCTCTGCGTTGCGGCCTCGTCGGGCTGCAGACGGCGCAGGTCGGCGATTTGAACCTTGAGCTCATGGCACTTGCGTTGATGATCTGCACGTTCTGCCGTGCGATCTGGTACTGCTTGCGCTGGCGATCATACAGAAGGTTCAGTGCGTCCATCTCCTTCTGCATGGCCGCTTTTTTGAAAAGCTCGGTCTGTAAATAGAGCAGCGTCACGCAGTAAAACTGGGTCAGCATCGACAGTGCGACTACCGCCGATGGCTGCAGCCCGACGCGCAGACTGGTTTGCAGTGCAAAAAACTGAAAGACGAATATCGCGCCCAGAAGTCCGGCACTGCCCAACTGGCGAGGGCCGATGTGGTAGATGCCGTCCTCCGGCATCGTGCGCGCCATGGTATACCGGACCGTCACACAGCAGGCAATGGTAAAGCCAGCTGCCCCAGCAGTATCGGCGTGCTGTGCAGCGGCAGATGGCGCATTCCAAGCGCCTTCGCCGTCCAGATCAGAACGCGCCACAGCTCATAGGCCGACTCCGTCGTCAGGACGATCCAAATGCTGCAATATGCGCTGGCCGACCAGTCCAGCAGCGTGCAGAGATGGGTGACACCGCAGCCCAGATGAAATAACCGCCGTAAATCACCAGCAGCATCGCCGACTTGGCGTGGCCGCTGTTGGCCCAGATGATGACCTGCGCAAACGGCACTGCCGAGATAAAATTCAGGGCGGTGCGCATGGTAAAATTTCTGCGTTTTTTCAGCGGCAGCCAGTAGGCCAGCTCCGCACCGCACAGGCCGACAGCACAAATCACCCATGTCAGAAGTGTATCCACCTACAGCGCACCCCCGACATAGGCCGCCAGCGCGGCCAGAAAAGCCGTGCGCCGGCGACGACTGATCTCCAGCCGCTCCAGCCGCTCCTCCCCCACCCTGCACCAGATCATCCTGCACGCCCCTGACGTGGCGCAGGTTGACCAGATAGCACTGGTTGCAGCGCGCAAGTGGTAGGCAGCCAGATCCTTTTCGGCCTTCAGCAGACTGCCGCGCACCGACCAGGTATCCGTGGCCGTGTGGTAGTGCAAAAGGCGGTCCCGCGTTTCCAGATAAAGGATGTCGTCGGTATCCAGCAGCTGCACCCCGCCGCTGACCTGCAAGGCCACCTGCCCGCCGCGGCGCGCCGGATGC
>ENA-OQEB01000931-OQEB01000931.1-human-gut-metagenome-genome-assembly--contig:-NODE-931-length-11368-cov-1.727871_pt1 | contig 11368 bp, 9 predicted proteins | sample MGYA00242787_ERZ504619 | MGnify/ENA primary metagenome ERZ504619 (study PRJEB26092, sample SAMD00036317) | human gut metagenome | host: Homo sapiens | study: EMG produced TPA metagenomics assembly of... | reverse complement strand
CCTTGCAGATTTACCAGATATTTTTAGTAAATTTGCAAGCTAGTAATAAACAACAGGAAAAAGCAGAAAGAGGAAAAAAGGACTGACAGAGCAGCATTTGTCTTAACCTTCCCTTAACTTCTTTAATTCCTATATTTCGAATAATAATAAAAAATAAATATACAATGAACTTTAACAAAATTCTCCAGTCATTGTTTGGCAACAAGTCAACTCGCGATATGAAGTTGATCCAGCCAATCGTAGAAAAGATCAAGGCAGAGTATCCTAAGATGCAGGCCTTAAGCAATGACGAACTTCGTGCAAAAACAAAAGAACTTCAGAAGTACGTACAGGAGTACGCCAAGGAAGAGAAGGCTAAGATTGCTGAACTCAAGGCTAAAATTGAAGACACTCCTATCGATGAGCGTGAAGGCATCTTCAACCAAATAGACAAGTTGGAGAAGGAAGCACTCGACAAGTATGAGGTTGCCCTCAACGAGGTATTGCCTACTGCATTCAGCATCGTAAAGGATACCGCTCGCCGTTTCGCTGAGAACGAGGAGACTGTAGTTACCGCTACCGACTTCGACCGCGAGTTGGCTTCTGATCCAAAGAACGACTTCGTTACTATCGATGGTGATAAGGCTATCTATCACAACCACTGGACAGCCGGTGGCAATGATATGAAGTGGGAAATGATTCACTACGACGTACAGCTCTTCGGTGGTGTCGTTTTGCATCAGGGTAAGATTGCCGAGATGGCTACTGGTGAGGGTAAGACTCTTGTAGGTACCTGCCAGTATTCTTGAACGCCTTGACAGGTAACGGTGTCCACGTAGTAACCGTGAACGACTACTTGGCTAAGCGTGACTCTGAGTGGATGGGACCTCTTTATATGTTCAATGGTCTCTCTGTAGACTGCATCGACAAACATCGTCCTAACTCTGATGAGCGTCGCAAGCATATATGGCAGATATCACCTTCGGTACCAACAACGAGTTTGGTTTCGACTACTTGCGTGACAACATGGCTACCAACCCTAGCGACTTGGTACAGCGCCAGCACAACTACGCCATCGTCGATGAGGTTGACTCTGTCTTAATCGATGATGCCCGTACTCCATTGATCATCTCTGGTCCTATTCCTAAGGGCGACGACCAGATGTTCGAGCAGTACCAGCCATTGGTAGAGCGTCTCTATGAGGTACAGCGCAAGCAGGCTACCGAGTTGCTCGCCGAGGCTAAGCAGAAGATTACCGAGGGTACCAACACCAAGAACCAAGAGATGCTCGATGAGGGTTTCCTCTCACTCTATCGTTCTTACAAGGCATTACCTAAGAACAAGCCATTGATCAAGTACCTCTCTGAGGAAGGTATCAAGGCTGGTCTCTTGAAGACTGAGGAATTCTACATGGCTAACAACAACCGTGAGATGCCTAAGGCTGTGGAGCCTTTGTACTTCGTAGTAGACGAGAAATTGAATTCTGCCGACCTGACCGATAAGGGTACAGACTGGTTGGCTAAGCAGGCAAACGATAAGGAACTCTTCGTATTGCCTGATATCACCACAGAGATGAGTGAGCTCGAAGCTCGCACAGACCTCTCTGACCAGGAGCGTCTCGACAAGAAGGACGAGATGTTGGCTCACTATGGTGTACAGAGCGAGCGTGTTCACACCTTGCAGCAGCTCTTGAAGGCTTACACTATGTTCAATAACAACGATGAGTATGTTGTCATGGACGGTCAGGTAAAGATTGTGGATGAGCAGACAGGCCGTATCATGGAGGGTCGTCGCTGGAGCGATGGCTTGCACCAGGCTATCGAGGCCAAGGAGCATGTTAAGGTAGAGGCTGCCACACAGACCTTCGCTACCATCACCCTGCAGAACTACTTCCGTATGTACACAAGCTCTCAGGTATGACAGGTACAGCTAGTACAGAGCTGGTGAGTTCTGGGACATCTACAAACTGGATGTTGTTGAGATTCCTACCAACCGTCCTATCGCCCGCAAGGACTTGGACGATCGTGTATACAAGACAGCCCGTGAGAAGTATCGTGCCGTAATCGACGAGATCGTAGAGATGCGCGACGCTGGTCGCCCAGTATTGGTGGGTACCACATCCGTTGAGATTTCAGAGTTGCTGAGCAAGATGCTCAAGATGCGCAATATCCCTCACAATGTATTGAACGCTAAGTTGCACCAGCAGGAGGCTCAGATTGTAGCGAGGCAGGTCGCTCAGTAAATGGTAAGGGTGCCGTAACCATCGCTACCAACATGGCAGGTCGTGGTACCGATATCAAGTTGACTCCTGAGGTGAAGGCTGCAGGTGGTCTTGCCATCATCGGTACAGAGCGCATGAGAGCCGCCGTGTAGACCGTCAGTTGCGTGGTCGTGCCGGACGTCAGGGTGACCCAGGTTCTTCAGTATTCTATGTATCATTGGAGGATAAGTTGATGCGTCTCTTCGCCAGCGAGCGTATCGCCAAGGTGATGGACCGTCTCGGTTTCGAGGATGGTGAGCGTATCGAGAGCCCAATGATCTCTAAGAGTATCGAGCGTGCTCAGCGCAAGGTAGAGGAGAATAACTTCGGTATCCGTAAGCATCTCTTGGAGTATGATGACGTGATGAACCGTCAGCGTACCGTTATCTACGAGAAGCGTCGCCACGCCTTGATGGGTGAGCGTATCGGCATGGATATCGCCAACATCATCTGGGACCGTGTATTGAACATCGTCAACAACAACGACTTCGCAGGTGCCAAGGAAGAGTTCTTGAAGATTCTCGCCATGGAGATTCCATTCACCGAGGACGAGTACGAGAACGGCAGCCGTGAGGATCTCGCAGAGCGCGCATTCCAGGAAGCAATGGCTGCCTTCAAGCGCAAGACTGATCGCATCCAGGCTACAGCTTATCCTATCATCAAGCAGGTTTACGAGAATCAGGGTCAGATGTACAAGAACATCATGGTACCTCTCACCGATGGCAAGCGTATGTACAACATCCCTTGCAACTTGGAGGAGGCTTACACCAGCGAGGCTAAGAACGTAGTGAAGGAATTTGAGAAGGCGGTAGTGCTCCACATCATCGATGATGACTGGAAGGAGAACCTCCGCAAGCTCGATGAGCTTCGCCACTCTGTACAGAACGCTAGCTACGAGCAGAAGGATCCATTGTTGATCTTCAAGTTGGAGAGTGCTAAGATCTGGGATGCCATGATCAATGACATGTACGATCGTATCGCTAGCATCTTGATGCGTGGTCAGATTCCAGTGATGGAGCAGGAACAGCCTGTACAGGAGGCTGCGCCAGAGCAGCCTACACAGCAGAACTACGTAGAGAGCAAGGTTGACATCGACGCTGAGCGTGCAGCACAGGAGGCAGCAGCTAACCAAGATACCCGTGAGGAGCTGAGGTAAACCGCACCCCATATCGTGCAGAGCGCATGCCACGTCCTAACGATCCATGCCCATGCGGCAGCGGCAAGAAGTTTAAGAACTGCCACGGCAGAAACTTGTAAAGCTTAGAACATGTGATGCCCTATATATATAATAAGGTATAGACTACCCAGCATCATCACAAATAATGATAAAGATACCTAGATATGGTGAACTCCTCATCATTTCTAGGTATTTTTATTTTAAATAACATCATTGCTACCCAAGTTGCAAAGATTTATTTGTAATTTTGCAGCCAAAAAGAAAGAAGAATAACAGTATATGAAATTATCAGAACTCAAAACAGGAGAAAGTGGCGTTATCGTCAAGGTTTCCGGTCACGGTGGCTTCCGAAAGAGAGTCATCGAGATGGGCTTCATCAAGGGTAAGAAGGTGGATGTATTGCTCAATGCCCCACTCCAAGACCCTGTGAAATATAAAATCATGGGCTATGAGGTATCACTCCGTCACAGCGAGGCCGACCATATCGAGGTAGTCTCAGTGAACGAAGCCAAGCACAATGCCCAACTCAATAAGGCTGACGAGGAAGGAAGAGAACAAGTAAACGAATCGCAGGCTGTAGATAGTCAGGAATCTGACGAGCAGGCATTGGGAGACAAGATGCTCGTTGCCGAGCAGGAGGCTGACCGCTTGCACCACGTGATCAACGTGGCATTGGTGGGTAACCCTAACTGTGGTAAGACATCCCTCTTCAATTTCGCATCAGGAGCGCATGAGCGTGTGGGCAACTACAGCGGTGTAACCGTGGATGCCAAGGTGGGACATGCCGAATACAATGGTTATCAGTTTAACCTCGTGGACCTGCCAGGTACCTATTCCCTCTCCGCTTACTCACCAGAGGAACTCTATGTGCGCAAGCAGTTGGTAGAGCACACCCCTGATATCGTCATCAATGTGATAGATACCAGCAACTTAGAGCGCAACCTCTACCTCACTACCCAGTTGATAGACATGCACATCCGCATGGTTTGTGCCCTTAACATGTTTGATGAGACAGAGAAGCGTGGCGACAATATCGACTACGACAAACTGGGCGAGCTCTTCGGTCTCTCCATGATTCCTACCGTCTTCACCAATGGTAGAGGCGTAGACAAACTCTTCGAGACTATCATCAATCTCTACGAGAGCCGTGAGGGAACTAATTCTCACTATCGCCATATCCACATCAACCACGGACATGAGATAGAACATGGCATCGAACATATCCAGAAGTACCTGAAGGCAGATGACAGCATCCGCCAACGCTACTCCACCCGATACCTCTCCATCAAACTCTTGGAGAATGACAAGGATGCTGAGGAATACGTAAGCCATCTGAACTCAGCAAAGGAAATCTTTGCTGCTCGTGACGAAGCGGCAAAGCGTGTGAAGGAAGAGACACTCGAAGACAGCGAGACAGCGATCATGGATGCCAAGTATGGATTTATCACGGAGCCTTGCAAGACGGCAGGTTACGAAGACAGGTAAGGCAAAGGACACCTATCAGATCACGCACCTCATCGACCGTGTCATCACCAACAAGTTTGTAGGATTCCCTATCTTTATCCTCCTCTTGTTTATCATGTTCTCAGCCACCTTCGTGCTGGGCGAGGTTCCTAAGGGATGGATTGAGGATGGCGTAGGTTGGCTCGGAGAGACCATCAGCACCTATATGCCAGACGGTCCTGTGAAGGATATGTTGGTAGATGGTGTGATTGGCGGCGTAGGAGCGGTCATCGTGTTCCTGCCACAGATACTCATCCTCTACTTCTTCATTTCCTATATGGAGGATTCGGGATATATGGCTCGTGCAGCCTTCATCATGGATAAATTGATGCACAAGATGGGCTTGCACGGCAAGTCGTTCATCCCTCTGATCATGGGATTCGGCTGCAATGTGCCAGCGGTGATGGCTACGAGAACCATCGAGAGTCATCGCTCCCGACTGATAACGATGCTGATATTGCCACTGATGAGTTGTTCGGCTCGTCTGCCTATCTACATCATGATCATCGGTACCTTCTTTGCACTGCAATATCGCTCGCTCATCATGATATCCCTCTATCTCGTGGCATATTCATGGCTGTCATCTTGAGCCGTATCTTTGCCAGCTTTGTGGTGAAGGGAGAGGATACACCATTCGTGATGGAGCTGCCTCCTTACCGCTTCCCTACCTGGAAGGCAATAGGTCGCCATACCTGGGAGAAGGGTAAGCAATATCTGAAGAAGATGGGAGGTATCATCCTCGTGGCAAGTATCATCGTCTGGGCTTTGGGCTACTTCCCTCACAATGAGGAACTTGATACCCAGGCACAGCAGGAGCAGAGCTATATCGGCAGATCGGTAAGACCATCGAGCCAATCTTTACCCCACAGGGTTTCGACTGGAAACTGGATGTGGGCTTGGTATCCGGTGTAGGTGCCAAGGAGATTGTTGCCTCAACGATGGGTGTGCTCTACAGCAACAACGACAGTTTCTCTGACGATCAGGATTACAACGATGAAGACGGAAAGTATGAGGTATTGAAGAAGCAGATGACTTCTGATTTGAAGAAGAACTACGGTTACAGCGATGCCGAGGCAGCATCCAAGGCTACGCTCACCGCCTATTGCTTCCTCCTCTTCGTATTGCTCTACTTCCCTTGCATCGCCACGATAGCAGCCATCAAGGGCGAGACGGGCAGTTGGAAATGGGCAGGCTTCGCCGCGGCTACACCACGCTCCTGGCATGGGTAGTATCAGCTCTGGTCTTCCAGATAGGAAGTTTGTTCTTGTAAAGACACATCATTTGATAACAATAAAACTCGCCAAGTGATTAATTCCACTTGGCGAGTTTTTTATGGCTCTACCCTCTTGCTAACCTTTCCTGCAATAAAGGCAATAAATAATCCGAAACAAGCAGCAATGCTAATGGCAATGCGAAGATTGGTAGCCTCGGAAAGCCAACCGATGACAGGAGGTCCCACTAAGAAACCAAAGAAACTGATGCTCGAAACAATGGTCAGAGCGATGCTCGCTTTCATCGTACCCAGTTTGCCCGCAATGCTATAACAGATAGGCACCGAAGAAGAGATACCAAAACCCACTAGCAAGAAGCCCAAAGTGGCAGTGATGAGATAAGGTAAGCCGGCAGCCATCCAAAGACCGACCAATATCAAGACACCACATGTTTTCAAAACCTTGGCTGGTCCATACTTTGTAACAAACCCATCCGCCAAGAATCTACCGAGCGTCATCGCTCCCATTCCAGCCACATAGCCAGCTCGAATAAAAGCCTCATCTGGTTTTACCACCGAAGAGAAATACACACTACTCCAATCATATACAGTTCCCTCACAGAACATTCCTCCGAAACCCATCAATCCTAATAAGAACAACACAGGGTCAATGCTACGTAAGGAGAACTTAGGCACATCTTCCTCCTCAGCCGCTGCCGTCTGGTCATCTACCAAGAAATGATAACCGATGAAGATGACGAGGACTGACATCACCAAGATAGAACCAAAATGCACGGGAATAGGCAGAAGCGTATTGGCAAAGACAGAACCGATGATACCACCAGAGAATCCACCTAGGCTCCACAAACCATGAAAGGAAGACATGATGTTCCTGCCATACATCTTCTCCAATAGGCAAGCCTGCGTATTGGTAGCGATATTCATCAAGTTTGCCATCATACCGAAAGCCACCAAACTAAGAATCAGATGGAAAACAGTATTGCTAAAGCCGATGCTCAGCAAAGCAAGGGCATAAAACAATTCACAGAGCACCAACATTCTCTTACTACCAAACTTGGTAACCAATATTCCCGAAAAAGCCATCATCAAGAGCTGTCCGATTGGGATGGCGAAAAGCACCGATCCCAATTGTCCATTACTTAAATGCAAGAGATGCTTCACATCCGGGATGCGGCTTGCCCAACTGGCAAAGACCACTCCTGGAACAAAATAACAAGCAGCTACAGCCACTCGCTTACGAGCCAAATCACTCAAATTCATTGTCATCCTATATACCTTTTTTAATACCTATTTATATTTGCGGCTGCAAAATTACAAAAAAAAAGCAGAAAAAAGCGATATTTGAACAAAAAATATAGCTCAGTATGAGATTTTTGCCGTACCTTTGCGCTCATAAAGAGATTAAAACCAACTAGCAATGAAGAAACAGACAATGATTACCCTGCACTCGCCTTGACTTTGGCAATGCCAACCATGCCCGCCTTTGCCCAGAAGGCAATGAGCAAGAAGGAAATTGCAGAAAAAGCAAAGGCTTTCAAGAACCTTCAGCATCCCTGGAAGGGGAAGAAAGTGGCTTACTTCGGCGACTCCATCACCGACCCTAACATCAAGGCATCGAAGGTGAAATACTGGGGATTCCTGCAGGATTGGCTCGGCATCACTCCATACGTTTATGGCGTGAGCGGCAGACAGTGGAACGATATTCCCCGACAGGCTGATCTGCTCAAGAAGGAGCATGGCGATGATTTTGATGCCATTCTCATCTTTATGGGAACCAACGATTACAACAACGGTGTGCCTATCGGCGAATGGTACACGGAGACTTTCGACAGCGTAAGAGTAGCCCTTCACAAGCCAAGCGAAATGATTCAGCGTCGCCATCGTCATTTTGCCATGGATAAGAACACCTTGAAAGGTCGCATCAACATCGCCATGTCGAAGTTGAAGCAGATGTATCCTACCAAGCAAATCGTGGTGATGACTCCTGTGCATCGTGCTCTCTTTGCCAGTGGTGACAAGAACATCCAGCCAGATGAAATGTACGAGAATGCGCGTGGCATCTTCTTCGATGAATACGTGAAAGCTATCAAGGAAACAAGCAATGTCTGGGCGGTTCCGGTCATCGACCTCAACTCCCTTTCCGGTCTCTTCCCAATCTATGATGCTGGTGCCCAGATGTTCAACAATCCGGATACCGACCGTCTTCACCCTAATGATGCCGGTCACTCCCGCATGGCAAAGACCATCATGCAGCAGCTCTCTGCATTGCCTTGCGACTTCTAGAGAAGGGGGCAGCAGATATTGAAAAGTGTATTATTTTACCCCAATTTTATATTGAAAAGTGTAAATTTCCGCAGGAGTTTGCCTATATTTTAGGCAAATTTCTGCGTTTTTTGCCTATGTTTTAGGAAAAAACGCCTATTTTCTTGCATATTTCATTTGAAAAGTGTATTTTTGCAACACGAAAATATATTGAAAAGTGTAAATAACAGACCACATTTTATATTGAAAAGTGTAAATATGCGGTCCTAACTTATATTGAACATAGACGAGATACAGCAATATCCGCAGTATCTCACTATGCTCAAATTTTTCAGACAAGACAATCGCTACCGATTTATCGCAAGTGGCAGTCTCTTGGGCATCACTTTGCGCTCCACCACCTCCATCCCCATCGGAAGCATCATCAGAAGGGAGATGTACCAACTCGACTTTGAGGAATTTCTCATAGCCAATGATTTTGGAGAGGAAGCCATCCAAAAAATGAAGGAATGCTACAAGAAGAAAAAGAGCCTCAGCATCGAAATGCACAATCGAGTAATGGATTTATTCCGTCGTTACTTATTGGTTGGTGGAATGCCAGATGCTGTCAACACATATTTAGAGACACACAACATCGTTAAGGTGAGAGAGATACAAGAGTCTATTCGTACGATGTATGGTGAAGATGCATCCAAATATGAGCAAGACAATGGTCGCAATTTGCTGATACGTCGCATCTACGATATGATTCCATCTCAAATGGAGAACAAGAAGAAGCGCATTATAGCCAAGGCTATCAGAGATCAAAAGGGAGATAGATTCAGCAGATATACAGCTGAATTTGAATACCTCATATCTTCAGGCATTACTCTGGATGTCCACGCCATAGCCAATCCGAAATATCCTCTCAAGGAGTCGGTACAAAAGAACCTCTTGAAACTATATCTCAACGATGTAGGCATGCTCACATCCCAGCTCTACCACTATAACCTTCGTCCTATCTTGAAGGATGAAAAAAGCATCAACTTGGAGAGTGTCTATGAGAATGTGGTGGCACAAGAATTGAAGGCACATGGTCATCACCTCTTTTATTATGATAATCGCCAACGAGGCGAGGTAGATTTCTTGGTGGATGACTATTCCAATCTTAGCATTCTCCCCATAGAAGTGAAATCGGGAAAAGACTACATGGTGCATAGTGCGCTCAACAAAATGCTTACCGTCCCAGACTATCATGTTTTGTCAGGAATGGTGGTATCCAATGAGCGAGAAGTGAAGCAAGTCGATAAGGTTCTCTATATACCAATATATTATGTCATGTTTATTGACTCTACCGGCATAGAGGACGGCGAGATTTACTTTTAACAAAACGAACATATGCTATAGGTGATATGTACGAGGAAGGGAACAAGAAGCAAATATAATAGAAAACACTACAAGAATAGTTATAAGATTGCCGCCCATCAGCTGAGTGACGTGTGCACAACACGTGGTGTGCATGTGCACAACAGCTGATGGGCGAGCGCACAACAGCTGTTGTGCGACCGACGAACCTATATCTTCCAAAGACATATCCTAAATATTCCAACAACTTCTATTATATCTTTGAAAGACTTCTATTAGTTACTAGAGGTTCGTTTCCTATATGCTTCACCATATTCAAAGCATTCCTTTTGCCACAAAAAGCATCGAGGATACTGCTAATTTTTCATCGAGGATGTAGCTGCAACTACATCGAGGATAAAAGTTCAAAAGCATCGAGGATGAAATTACAACAAATATTCGTGATGTTGAAAAATATTTCATTTTGCTGGCCATCTGTCCACGCATTTTCGATAATCACGTGATAGCAAGTGATAGATAGAGGCTATTTTTCCGCTATCTATCACTCTTTATATTGAATCATAAGTTCTGGTATTATGTAATATACACTATTCTACCATTCAAAAAGTGATAGCAGTGATAGCAATTTTCGCAAACAAAACATTTTTTATGTAAAGAAGAAGATATTTACTATAGCATATCCTCTAATTCTGCGAACGTGGTATCAAAAAAGGTATAATCTATCATACGTCTGGGCTCCAACTTCTTATATTCCTTAGACAAGGAACGACTATACTTTAATTCAAATGCCAGTCGCAAGTCATCCTTTGCATCACTTCCCTCATCCTGCTTGATCTCTCTACTCGAAATGGTACGCATACTCACTATCTCATAGACATCACGGATACCCTTTTCGGCCAGATACGGTATGAAGTAATGAAGATCCTGTAAAGGAATCGTTGTTGGAAACTTGCTGCCCGTATAATATAAGGTAGCAGTACCATCCTTGAAACTCTGCACATAGCCACGGCGATGGCTTGGTCTTACCAATCCTACCAATACCCGATTATCCACTTCCACCACCGTACCCTTCTGCGGTATCACATGCTGCACGGTATCCTTCGCTTTCGTCTCTATCAATTCCTGTATGAAGTTTTCCAGCAGCCATCTATTTCTCTCATCATTGGGACGAAGCGGAAAGGCACCGATATTCACTTCCTTGATGGTCTGGTAGAACTTAGCCATCTCCACATCCATCGGTTTTCCATCACCAGGAAAGAGGATATAACCACCTATCACTTCCTTCTTGAGAGGAGCCTCAGCATAATCTCGATAATAGATGGCATCACGATAACGATGCATCTGGTTGATGGCATCGTCAGGAGGCACATCAACCCCATTGCCCAACTTGGTGGCTATGCGATACTTGGCATCAAAGAGATAAGTCATCTTCATGTCCTTCTGAAGGTCGTTTTTGGTAAGTTGCAATACGATGTCCGGTTTTTGAGGTACGGTTGGCACGATGAGGTGAGTCATACCGATGTTATCGTTCACCCGCTCCGTATTCTTCGGATTATAGACAAGTTCCGCCAACTCTACCCCATCCTTTCGGAAGAGGATGCGAGAATGCTCA
>ENA-OQEB01000930-OQEB01000930.1-human-gut-metagenome-genome-assembly--contig:-NODE-930-length-11370-cov-1.965401_pt1 | contig 11370 bp, 15 predicted proteins | sample MGYA00242787_ERZ504619 | MGnify/ENA primary metagenome ERZ504619 (study PRJEB26092, sample SAMD00036317) | human gut metagenome | host: Homo sapiens | study: EMG produced TPA metagenomics assembly of... | reverse complement strand
GGATAAGCATACCCAACCGAATGGCAGACTTTTAGAAGCCGATGCTTGGAGGGCAGGTTTGTTACCTGCCCAGCAGAAAGAATGCATTATAGATATGTTCAATTTTGCTAATTGGGCAGGTAATAAACCAGCTCTCCCAGTATTTCTTGGCTAATAAGAGAGAAGAATGTCTCTTATTTTAGGCGATTTTTTCTCGTTTTCCCCTAGATTTTCCCCCTTTAGCGGCCCTTTAGCGGCAATAGTGACAATTTAGCGGCAATAAAAAACGGCTTATTGTTACCAGTAAACACTTTGATTTACAGTTTGTTAGCATGTTTAGCGGCAATAGCGGCAATTATTTTTGAAAAAAAGTTTCACGTGCGTAATGTTGTTACTAAGGTTCTGAAAGCATCCATTTATCCCTCTATGGGCGCCAGAACATTTAGTAGTTTCTGAAAGTCGGCCTTCGAGATTCTTCTGCCCCTCAGGCTTCTCACCTGTGGATAATCCTCGAAGTAAGGTTCCTGGGTGGTGTACCACTGATGGGAGTTGATCTCCCTTACCATGCGAAGCTTGCTCTCTATGGTTCGGGCGAAGCTAGGGTTCACGCGCGATAGATAGTGCTTGCCATCCTTCATCTCGATGGCTAGCATCAGATAGGTTTGTGGTCCCTTGGCTTTCTTTTTCTCCTGCACCTGCTCGCTCACATTCCAGCCCTTTGTGGATGTCATCACGCGGATGTCCCAACCGTATTTGCGGTTCAGATTGTCCATCATGCCACGGAACACGATGCCGTGTGAGGAGGTATCCTTCAGCCCGTGTAGCCGATGATGTAGTGAATCATCTCATGCAGCAACACGCTCTTCGCCTGCTTGTCGGTCATATCATAATAGGTGGACATGGAGAGCTTGAAGTCATAGAGCTTGGTGCGCCCCCATCGGGTGGCACGCTTAAAGGAAAGTTGCCCCAGTCGGGTCTTGGCACGAGTCAGCCCCAGCTCCGGAACGGGCAGCTTGCCCCCGAAGTAGTCGTGGTCGAAACGTTTAAACCACTCTTCCATCCATTCTATCGTAACAATCATAGGTGCAAAGGTACAACTTTTATTTGAAATATTCGTTCATTGGCTAACAAATATGTTACAATGAACGAATTATTGTATCTTGTGAAAGATATTTTATACATGATGTTCAGACCTTTATATAATTTTGCGGCAGAAATCAAAACAATAACGCTAACAAAATTTAAACCATAAAAGTTATGAACAACTTATTTAATGGAAAGACTGCAGCCATGATGCTTGCACTTTCATTGGTTCCAGTTTCAGCAGCTTTCGCTCAAGACGAAAAGTCTAATTCTAAAGAGGAAGGCAACCGCAACGTGATGCTCAATGCAGCTAGCGCTAACGGTCCTCGTGAGATACAGATTGGTTTGCCATCTGCCGACGTCAATGTCTTGGAGAATGGTATGCCTGTTACTTACGCTACCAATCCTCACTCTGTGAACACCGTATGGCGTGGCGATGCCAGCTTGAGCCATCAGGGACTCCTGAAGATAGCAGAGACAGCCATCACTACGGGTAATATAGGATATGCCGTTAACTCTTTCACCCAGGTGGGGCAGAAGGGATTTAATGGTACGCTCAACTACAAGAGCAATCACTTCGGATTGCAGGAATTCTCACTCAATATGAATGGTGACTTCGGCAAGGACTGGTATTATAGCTTTAATATGTATCAGGACTTCGACCAGGTACCTTTAAGATCAAGTCTACTCCTTATCAGGACCGCACCCAGATCTACAAGCGCTCATCACCAAGAAGTACAACGGCAACCGTGGTGAATTCACAGCCATGTATAAGTATGCCAATAGCCACAACGTGTATAACTACGCTACCCAGAGTGCTCCATTCATCTATGTGGGCGATGGAAGCGTAAAGGAGTATGGCGACTTCAAGCTCGGTACCACCTCTTATCTTCCTATCGATAACGAGATGACCTATCGCAATATGCGTACCGGCAAACTGGAGCAGACCTCTCTCTACGATGCCTGTCTGAACAAGGCAAGCGAGGTGACCTTGATGAACAACTACCGTTTTGACAACGGTTTGAACTGGAAGGCTACCTTGAAGTACGATCACTCTCGTGGTGCGATGGTTTACCAGACTCCAATGTCTATCATCGACTTGAAGAGCGATGCCAACAAGGGCGTATATAATTATATGTATCGCGACATCGACGGACAGACCAAGGCTTACGATGGTCGGTACATCCAGACCCGTATGTCATGTCTCAATGCCGGTAAGATTGATGAGGCTCTCTTCACCACCGAGCTCAGCAAGAAATTCAATACTTCCACCTTCCGTCTCGGCGTGAACGAGTGGTTCTACCATATCGATTATTGCTCAAATACAACCATGTATGATCAGAGCGTACCTGCTGATGGAAGTTATGCCTTGCGTGTCTGGGATGCCAACCAGCGCGACAGCTACTTCTACGATTTCAACAAGAATGCTTCTGAGTATTACAAGGGAAGCGAAAACAAGCTGGCTCTCTACTTCACCCACGATTGGGACGTGACCAATAAGTTGAACCTCTACTATGGTGCACGTTTGGAGTGGCAGAAGCTGAAGGGTGAAAATGCAGCAGTGAAGAATGCAAACGGTGATTTCGTAGGTCGTTTTGCCGATTATTATCTCGGTGCTACGGCAGCAGATGGAACCAAGATTGCACCAGCAGACTTGAGTTACAACTGGTTGAACTACGATTTCTCTGTAGCCGCAACCTATAAGTTGACTGATAACTTCGGCTTCACGGGCGATTTCACTTACATCGTGCAGCATCCTAAGTTCGAGCTTTTGCTCCAGCTACATTGCCAAATACAGGTAAGATTTCTGTGCCACTCGGTCGTGCAGGTATCTACTACAACAACTCTTGGCTGAGTTTGACATCGTTGTTCTCTTACATCTCAAAGACCAACAATAACTCAACTCTGAACCTGCAGCATGGCAGGGAGATCAAGGCTGCGCCAATGACTTACGATATCCAGACATGGGGTTGGACAACCGATGCTGTGGCTCATCCTTTCAAGGGATTCGATTTCCACTTCCTCTTCACTTATCAGAAGCCAACTTACAAGAAGTATGAAACCAGCATCACCTTCAGCGATGGCTATGTTGGCAACATCAATGCCACAGGCAATATCGTAGCAGAGATTCCTCAGATTCTCATCGAGTTGGACCCAAGTTACATGATTACCAAGGACATCAAGCTCTGGACCAGCTTCCGTTACTTCAGTAAGACCTATGCCAACATCAACGAGGCATATTACTTCAATGGTCACTGGGAGACTTTTGGTGGTTTGAACTGGCAGGTAAACAAGCGCCTTGCCCTCGGTTGCACAGTAGTTAACTTCCTTAACCAGACAGGTGCCAAGGGTAGCATCGCCGGAGCAGAGTTGATAACCAAGGATGAGGCTAAGGGCATCAAGAACCAGATTATGACTGGTAGCTACCTGCGTCCATTCACCGTAGAATTCAATGCTTCTTTGAAATTCTAATCGCTTCCTATCTTCAAACACAAGAAAATCAAATAAACATCGTTTATAGTATAAAACATCTTAACAAGCATAACAACAATGAAAATGAATTATATATTGAATGCTGCTTGCCTCATGATGATGGCATCAGCTACCACAACATCAGCATTTGCACAGAAGATGAACTTCACTCACAAGGGTGATACCACCATCATCAATGTAGAGAACCCTACCAAATATCTCCTCCTGCCAGTTCAGGAGGAGAAGGATGAGGCTCAGGTAATCCTCTCCACAGGCAATGCAGATGATACCTGGATGGACGTGCGCTTGGCTCAGAATGGAGCTGACTATTACGTACCATTCAATCTGAAGAAGAATGCGGCTGGCAAGGCTACCGATGGCAAGACTGCTACTGTGAAGATTCTCGGATTAAAGAAGGATGCCTTGGCTCTCAACCTGATGAAACTCAGCGATACCTTTGATACCACCAACACCGATTACTATCGCCCATCTTATCACTTCACTCCGCTCTATGGTTGGATGAACGACCCTAATGGTATGGTATATAAGGATGGTGAGTATCATCTCTACTTCCAGTATAACCCATACGGAAGCAAGTGGGGCAACATGCATTGGGGCCATGCCGTAAGCAAGGACCTGGTTCATTGGGAGCACCTCGACCCAGCTATCGCCCGCGACCCAGTAGGTCATATCTTCTCTGGTAGTTCTGTGGTAGATAAGAAGAATACTGCCGGTTTTGGCAAGGATGCCATCATCGCCATCTATACCAACAACAGCGTGAACCACGATGAGGTGCAGTGCATTGCCTACAGCAACGACAATGGCCGCACCTTCACCAAGTATGAGGGCAACCCAGTGTTGACTCCATTCGATGGCTTGAAGGACTTCCGTGATCCTAAGGTGTTCTGGTATGAGAAGGGAAAGTGCTGGTACATGATAGTTTCTGCCGATAAGGAGACCCGTTTCTATAAGTCAAAAGAACTTGAAAAGTGGACTTACGTAAGTGCTTTCGGCAAGGGCTTGGGTCAGCAGCCATGCCAGTATGAGTGCCCAGACTTCTTCCAGTTGCCTGTAAATGGTGATAAGAAAAAGATGAAGTGGGTGATGACAATGAATATCAACCCAGGCTGCTGGTTTGGTGGCAGCGCTACTGAGTATTTCGTAGGCGATTTCGATGGCAAGAAGTTTACTTGTCCTGATGCCAACGAAGTGAAGTGGCTCGATTGGGGTAAGGATCATTACGCTACCGTTACCTTCTCCAACACAGGCGACCGAGTATTGGGAATCACCTGGATGAGCAACTGGCAGTATGCCAACCTTACTCCGTTCAAGCAGAACCGTGGTGCCAACGGATTGCCACGTGAGTTGAAACTCTACGAAAAGAACGGTAAGTATTATATTTCAGAAGATGTAGCTCCTGAGGTTTATGCATTGCGTAAGGACACCAAGAATGTAGCAGATGCTTCTGTTGCCGACGAAAAGATGCTTGCTGGTGTTGCTGCCAATATGGAGGGAGCTTTCGAGATTGAGGCTGATGTAACTCCAAATGCCAACGGCATTGCCGGTATCGAGCTTTCTAACAACAAGCGTGAGCGCACCATGATTTACTTCGATATGAAGCAGGGCAAGGTGGTAATGGATAGAACAGAGAGTGGTTTGACCGATTTCGGCAAGCAGGCAGTCCCTCATGATATCGAGTTGGCTTGGGACAAGCAGTTGGCTGCAGAAGGCAAAGAGCCTGCCCGTATCACCAACTCCATCAACTACAAGAACGATTTCGCTCTGGCTACCTGGGCTCCATTGAGTCTTTGCGAGGATGGCAAGAAGACCTATCATGTTGATATTTTCGTAGATAAGTCATCAGTAGAGCTCTTCGTAGATGGCGGTCGCATCGCTATGACCAACCTCGTCTTCCCTGTAGCTCCATACGAGAATGTGAAGCTCTACACCAGGGTGGCAAGGCAGAGTTCAAGAACCTGAAGGTTCATAAGCTTGGTTTGTAAGTTACTGGTTAATATAATATAAAAAGAAGCCTTAGGTGAATAACTTAAGGCTTTTTTTTATATCTTTGCAGCATCGTGGAATCGTCAAAACGTGAGAAATGATTCGTTTGTGTATCGTCAAAACGTGAGAAAGTGAGTAATGTTAGCTCTCCAAAACGTGATATACTCATGAAATTTAACTCTTCAAAACGTGATAAATTGATAATTATGAAAAGAAAAATATATAATGAAATGCTGCAATGGAAGCAGGATCTCAAGGAAAGTCTGCTTTAATGATAGATGGAGCACGCCGAATAGGTAAGAGCTATATTGTGGAGGAGTTTGCTAAGAAAGAATATAAATCATATATTCTGGTTGACTTCCAATAATGACAGATAGTGATTTAATGGAGATTTTTGATAAGTATCTGAAAAACTTGGATTTGTTTTTCAGTTACTTAGCTTTGTATTTTAATTGTAACGTTGTATCCTCATGATACCGCCATCATATTTGATGAAGTACAGCTTTATCCAAAAGCTCGTGCAGCTATCAAGTATCTGGTAAAAGACGGTAGGTACGATTATATAGAGACGGGCTCACTGGTTAGTATCAATAGGAATGTGAAAGATATAGTTATTCCATCAGAGGAATATCGCATCAATATGTATCCTATGGATTTTGAGGAATTTCTATGGGCAATGGGTGATGAGCAAATGATGCCATTTATCCGTAATTGTTATGAGAAAAAGCAAGCCTTGGGACCATTGCATCGCAAGGTAATGGATTACTTCCGGCATTATATGATAGTAGGAGGTATGCCTCAGGCGGTTCTCGAATATGTAGAAACCCATGATTTCATGAAAGTGGATATGGTTAAGCGAAATATCCTTTCTCTTTATAAGGCAGACATCGAGAAGTATGCTGTCGGCAACGAAATCAAGGTGAAGGCGATTTTCGAAGAGATTCCTTCTGCTCTCAGCAAGCATGAAAAGAAGTTCCGGTTGGCAGCCATCAGCGATAAGGCTCGTTACCGGGAATATGAATCTTCATTTTTCTGGCTTGCTGAGTCAAGGGTGGTAAACATCTGCTATAACTCTACTGCCCCTGATATCGGACTTCGATTGAATGAGGAACGCACCACCTTGAAGTGCTATATGGCTGATACGGGTTTGCTGATAAGTCATGCTTTTAACCTGAAGACGATTATGGGAAATGAACTTTACCTGAAGTTGGCTTTGGGAAAACTGGAGTTAAATGAAGGTATGTTGGTTGAGAATGTCGTGGCGCAAATGTTGAGAGCTTCTGGTTATGAATTGTTTTTCTTTTCTAAGAACTCTGCGACAAATGCGGAAGATAGGATGGAGATAGATTTCCTGATTCCTAAGCCAGTTATTACGAATCGGCATAACATTTCTCCTATAGAAGTGAAATCAGGTAAAAGCTTTACAACTACTTCGCTTAATAAGCTAAGAGCTAAATTTGCTCCTATGCTTGCCGATGCGTATGTGCTTCATCCTGGTGATGTTGAGGTGAAGGATGAAGTGATTTATTTGCCGTTATATATGGCAGGGCTATTGTAGAATGAGATTTTTGATGATTTCTATAATACTATTGTTTCTTAGAGTGTTACAGGTGTAACAATGCAACAAAAATGGTAGTCGATGAACGATATTTTATGGTGTATTATACCGTTTGTCGCTACCTTTGCAGCAGAAAATTAGAAACAATAACGCTAACAATTATGGATAAATCATCAAAATTAACAATCATCCCGGTGATGCTCTGTTTCTTCGCCATGGGATTTGTAGATTTGGTAGGCATCGCTCCAACTATGTAAAGGAAGATCTCAACCTCAATGATGCAACAGCCAATCTGTTCCATCCTTGGTATTCTTCTGGTTTCTCATCTTCTCGGTTCCTACGGGAATCCTGATGAATAAGATAGGTAGAAAGAAGACAGTACTCCTGTCTTTGCTTGTTACCGTTATCTCACTCCTTTTGCCCATCTTTGGCGAAAACTTTGAGCTGATGCTCGTGTCATTCTCATTGCTCGGCATCGGAAATGCTTGATGCAGACCTCCCTGAACCCTCTGGTTCGGTGGTGACATCAGGTCGGAACCTGGCATCCACATTGACCTTCGGTCAGTTTGTCAAGGCGATAGCTTCCTTCCTGGCTCCATACATCGCTATGTGGGGCGCCATGGCAAGCATTCCAACCTTCGGTTTGGGCTGGAGAATCCTCTTCCCAATCTATATGGTTATCGGAATCGCAGCTACTTTCTTCCTGGCTGGTACACCTATCGAGGAGGAGAAGAACGAGGGTAAGGCGTCTGGTTTCGGTGAGTGCTTCAAGTTGCTCGGCAAACCTATCGTGCTGCTTTCCTTCATCGGTATCATGTGCCATGTAGGCATTGATGTAGGTACCAATACCACAGCTCCTAAAATTCTGATGGAGCGTCTGGGATGGACGCTGAACGAGGCTGCCTTCGCTACATCGCTCTACTTCATCTTCCGTACCATCGGATGTTTCACCGGTACAGCCTTCCTCCGCATGATGAAGACCCGCACATTCTTTGTTATCAGCGTAGTGATGATGGCTTTGAGTATGATTGGCATGTGGGTAGGAGAGAGCAAGACGATGCTCTATATCGCCATCGCCCTGGTGGGATATGGCAACTCTAACGTATTCTCCATGATTTTCTCTCAGGCACTTCTTGCGATGCCTGATAAGAAGAACGAGGTGAGTGGATTGATGATCATGGGACTCTTCGGTGGTACCGTCTTCCCATTGATTATGGGATTCGCCAGCGATGCTATGGGTCAGGCTGGTGCCGTGGCTGTCATGGCTGTGGGTGTAGTTTATCTCTTCACTTATATCCGCAAGTTATAATCCGCAGGTTATCATCCGCAGGTATAAATCCGTAAGTATAATAAAAATCGTTCACTATCGTTTATAACGTATATATATAATAAGGTGTAATTATGGAAACAAAGAATTTAGATACAAAATATTGTGTAGGTTTGGGTGAGATTCTCTTTGATGTTCTCCCTAGTGGTTCTCAACTCGGCGGTGCTCCTGCCAACTTCGCTTACCACGCTGGTCAGCACGGTCTGCATTCTGTAGCCGTCAGTGCGATAGGCAAGGATGTCTTGGGTGATACAGCCTCCGCATTCTCGACGAGAAGAAGTTGAAGTATGTGATGCCAGTGGTAGATTATCCTACCGGTACCGTTCAGGTGCAGCTCGACAAGGAGGGTGTTCCTACATACGATATCAAGCAGAATGTGGCTTGGGACAATATCCCATCACTGATGATATCAAGGAGATTGCTACCAATGCGGGTGCCGTATGCTGGGGCTCTTTGGCTCAGCGCAGCGAGGTGAGCCGCAAGACCATCTACGATTTCTTGGACATACCCCAGAGGATTGCCTCAAGATTTTTGACATCAATCTGCGTCAGAACTTCTATACCAAGGAGATTATCCAGGAGAGCTTGAAGCGATGCAATGTGTTGAAAATCAATGACGAGGAGTTGATTACCATCGGTCGTCTCTTTGGCTATCCAGGTTTGGATATCGAGAACAAGTGCTGGTTGATTCTGGGTAAGTACAATCTCGATATGCTCGTATTGACTTGCGGTGTGAATGGCAGTTATGTATTCACTCCTGGTGAGAGCTCCTTCCAGGAGACTCCTAAGGTGGAGGTAGCCGATACCGTAGGCGCTGGTGATAGCTTCACCGGAACTTTCTGTGCCAGCATCTTGAAGGGCAAGAGCGTGAAGGAAGCTCACAAGTTAGCCGTAGAGGTAAGTGCGTATGTTTGCACCCAGAATGGTGCCATGCCAGTTATCCCGGAGAATATGACAAAGTAACTTGAAATGATACCGTCATGGCAGAGTTCAGAAAGGATGCTGGCGTGAGATATAATCCCGACTTGGTAACCCTCATCGACAAACATCCTGACCTAGGCAAGAAGCTCGCCGACCTCATCGAGGACGGTTGGATAGAAATCTACTATAATATCTATAGCCATTACTTCGGGAAGTAATACAGATATCCCTATATCACCATTCTTTAAACTCTAGTTCCAGTTCTCTGTACTCCGGTTGCAGGGAGCTGCCTTCTCGGTCCTCTCGCTTCGCCTCCTCGCTCGTGGCATTGCTCACACTGAGCCCTATGAGGCGGATGGGGCGGATGGCGGAATACTCCACTTGCTTCATCAGTCGCTTGGCTAGGGGCAGGATGTCTTGCTTCTTCTTCAAGATCTTATCCTGTGAGATGCTGCGGGTAATCTGGGTGAAGTCTGCATACTTCACCTTCAGCGTGAGGGTTCTGCCTCAAAACCACTCTTGGCTATGCGCTCCAGGAGCTCCAAGACCGTATGGTAAAGCTCGATGGTGACGGCAGAGGGCAGGCTGATGTCTTCCAGGAAGGTTTGCTCGCAGCCCACCGACTTGCGCTCCCGATAAGTGACCACGGGGCGAGGTCGATGCCCCTTGTGAAATTATAGAAGATATGACCAGCCTTGCCAAATACCTCTACGAGATGCTCCTCCGATACCTTTCTCAGGTCTGCGCCATTGAAGATGCCCATGAAGTGCATCTTCTGCAAAGTCTTCCTGCCCACTCCCCCAGAAATCCTCCACGGGCAACTGGGCGATGAAGTCGAGCGCCTTGTCGGATGAATGGTGCAGATGCCATCGGGCTTGCGATAATCCGATGCCACCTTGGCTAGGAACTTGCAGTAGCTGATGCCAGCCGAGGCGGTGAGCTGGGTCTCCTCCTTGATGCGCTGCTTGATTTCCTTGGCGATATCTACCGCCAGCTCCATACCTTTCTTATTATGAGTAACATCGAGGAATGCCTCGTCGATGGAGATAGGCTCTATGAGGTCGGTATATTCCTGGAAGATGCGGTGTATCTGCTGAGATACCTCCTTGTAATGCTCATGCCGACTGGGCACGATGATGAGGTTGGGGCAGAGTCGCTTTGCCTGAACGATGGATAGGGCAGAGCGCACACCATACTTGCGAGCCTCATAGCTGGCTGTGGAAACCACACCACGGGGACCGTCGAACCCCACCGCTATCGGCAAGCCTCGAAGCTCCGGATGGTCTCTCTGCTCCACGGAGGCAAAGAAGGCATCCATATCTATGTGTATAATCTTCCTGTCTGTCATTGCAGCTGCAAAGATACAAAAAAAGACGTGAATATTGGCTATTTCTTGGATATAAAAAACTCCCGATGTAAGAATTCCTACATCGGGACGTAATCTTATACATTGCTATATGCTGCAACAGCGGCATTTAGTATGTTCTATTCTTTACTTCTGGCATTCCTTGCAAGGAGTCCAAGGCTTCAACTGCTTGAAGAAGTCGTTGCCCTTATCATCTACGAGGATGAATGCAGGGAAGTCCTCTACGGTAATCTTCCAGATTGCTCCATACCGAGCTCTGGGTACTCTACGCACTCAATGCTCTTGATAGAACTCTTAGAGAGAACGGCAGCTACACCACCGATAGTACCGAGGTAGAAACCACCATGCTTCTTGCAAGCCTCTGTAACAACATCGCCACGGTTACCCTTGGCAATCATTACTAGGCTAGCGCCATGATCCTGGAACTCATCTACGTATGGTCCATACGGTTGGCTGTGGTAGGTCCCATAGAGCCACATGGATAACCCTCTGGAGTCTTGGCTGGACCTGCATAGAGGATAGGGTGGTTCTTGAAGTACTCAGGCATCTCCTCGCCTGCATCCAGACGAGCCTTGAGCTTAGCGTGAGCGATGTCACGAGCCACGATGATGGTACTTCAAGTTAACACGGGTGCTTACAGGATACTTGGTCAACTCAGCAC
>ENA-OQEB01000929-OQEB01000929.1-human-gut-metagenome-genome-assembly--contig:-NODE-929-length-11371-cov-1.572572_pt1 | contig 11371 bp, 15 predicted proteins | sample MGYA00242787_ERZ504619 | MGnify/ENA primary metagenome ERZ504619 (study PRJEB26092, sample SAMD00036317) | human gut metagenome | host: Homo sapiens | study: EMG produced TPA metagenomics assembly of... | reverse complement strand
CCGGTGAGAAGACCTATTTGAAGGCGATGTTCGATTTCTATGCCCGTCTGGTTGTAGGTACCGTGCCTGCCGTGGTATTGGGTCTTGCCTTCAATGATTCATCGAGTCAAACCTTGGTAATGTACAACTGGTGGGCTGGATGCTTGTCATCGGCGGTATTTTCATGCTCTTCTGCGATAAGATATTCAATAAAGGCAGCGAACAGACCAAGCTTACTTACAAGCGTGCCCTGATTATCGGTTTCATCCAGTGTATAGCGATGATTCCTGGTGTATCGCGCTCCATGTCAACCATCGTAGGTGGTATGTCCCAGCGTCTTACCCGCAAGGCAGCAGCCGAGTTCTCATTCTTCCTGCTGTGCCAACCATGTTTGGCGCCACCTGTCTCGAGGTTTATAAGCTCATCAGCCATGGCGGCGGCTCATTGCTCACCCAGGGCAACAACCTGTTCACATTGATATTAGCTCAGTGGTAGCATTCATCGTTGCCATTCTCGCCATCAAGTTTTTCATCAATTATGTCACCAAGTACGGTTTTGCAGCTTTCGGCTGGTACCGTATCGTAGTAGGACTTATCATTATCATCTGCGGCCTTTGCGGTGTAGATATGCAGATGGTTGACTAAACATAAAATATGGATTTCAGAAAAGGAGAAATTATTGCCATCGACAAGCCTTATCGAATGTCGAGTTTCGGAGCCCTGGCACATGTTCGCTATCTGCTCAGCAAGAAGCTCGGTTTTAAGGTGAAGATAGGACATGCCGGTACGCTCGATCCCCTTGCCACTGGCGTGCTGGTGCTCTGCACCGGTAAATGTACCAAGCAGATAGAACAGCTGCAGACCCATACTAAGGAGTATACAGCTACCCTGCAGCTCGGTGCTACTACCGCCAGCTACGATAAGGAACACAGCGTGAATCACACCTATCCTACGAAGCATATCACCCGCCAGCTGGTGGAGGAAACGCTCAAGCAGTTTGTGGGCGAGATTCAGCAGGTTCCGCCTACCTACAGCGCCGTAAAGGTGAATGGCGACCGCTCTTATGCCTTGCGCCGGGCAGGCGAAGAGGTTCAGCTCAAGCCGAAGACCGTGCGTGTAGACGAGATAGAACTCACCGATTATAACGATGAGAAGAAGACCGCCAGCATCCGTGTGGTTTGCGGCAAAGGCACTTACATCCGCTCCCTCGCCCGTGATATCGGCAGGCTCTCGATAGTGGCGCATACCTTACCGCCCTCCGCCGTACCAAGGCAGGAAGTTTTGCAGTAGAAAACTGCATCAGTTTTGATCATTTCCAGGAATGGCTTGATGAGCAGCCTCTCGAAGACAGCCTTCAGCCATCCAAGTAATAAAAAATATAACATGAAGCTATCACAATTTAACTTTAAGTTGCCAAAAGATCAGGTGGCACTTTATCCACATAAGGCAAAGCACGTGGTAAAAACGGCTAGTGGTGAACGTACATTCGAGATTACTCGCCGCGATGAGTCCCGACTCATGGTTCTCCACAAGAAGTCAGAAACCATTGAGATGTACAAGAAAGATGAAAACGGCAAGGATATGTTGATGCCGATGGCAATCCAGTATTCCTGCAGTTCAAGGATATCGTGAATTACTTCGAAGAGGGCGATACCTTCATCTTCAACAATACCAAGGTTTTCCCAGCCCGTCTTTATGGTACCAAGGAGAAGACCGATGCCAAGATTGAGGTGTTCCTGCTCCGTGAGCTCAATCCTGAAATGCGCCTTTGGGACGTATTGGTAGAGCCTGCCCGCAAGATCCGTATCGGCAACAAGCTTTTCTTCGATGATGTCAACGAGATGGTTGCGAGGTTATCGACAATACCACCAGCCGTGGACGTACCCTCCGTTTCCTCTATGATGAGGACGGCAAATCATGATGTCTTCAAGCGTTCGCTCTTCGCTCTGGGCGAGGCTCCGCTTCCTCGCTACGTTATCGATGCACGTGAGGATCATCACGCTACAGAGGATGATATGGACGATTTCCAGTGTGTTTTCGCTGAGGTAGAGGGTGCTGTTACTGCACCTGCTACCGGTCTTCACTTCTCACGCGAGCTGATGAAGCGTATGGAAATCAACGGTATCAACGAGGCTTATATCACCCTGCATTGCGGTTTGGGCAACTTCCACGATATTGAGGTGGAGGACCTTACCAAGCACAAGATGGATTCTGAGCAGATGATGATCAGTCAGGAGCATGCGATCTGGTTAACAAGACCAAGCTTGCCGGCCATCGCGTCTGCGCTATCGGTACCAGTGTGATGAAGGCAACAGAAACGGCTGTAGGCACCGATGGTATGATGAAGCATTCGACGGATGGACCAACAAGTTCATCTTCCCTCCATACGATTTCGGTCTTGCTGACTGTGCCGTAGCCAATTTCTATCATCCGGAGTCAACCTGATGATGAGTACTGCACCTTTGGCGGTTACGACCTGGTTTACGAGGCATACAAGATGGCTGTGAAGAATGGCTATATGTTTGGCTGCTATGGTGATTCTTTGTTGATGCTTCCAGATTAACTGTGGTATAAACAGTTATATACACATAGAAGTTGTTGATATTTTGGGTTTTAGCTTAGTTATCCACAATTTTATAAAAAGTGTGAATAAGTATGTATCAGGTATATTTAAGTCTCGGTACGAATTTGGGCAACCGAAAGCGCAACATTCGCGAGGTAATTGAAAAGATAGGAGAGCAGATTGGTGTGGTAGAGCGCCAGTCTGCTCTTTACGAAACCAAGCCTTGGGGCTATTCTTCTCCCAATGACTTCATCAATTCCTGTGTGATGGTTCTCACCGCCATGGCTCCTCGTCAGGTGTTGGAGGCTACCCAGCGGATAGAGCAGGAGATGGGCAGAACCCTGAAGTCTGTAAATGGAGAATATCACGACCGTATCATCGACATCGACATCCTGCTCATTGATGATTTGAAAATCGATGAGCCTGATTTCAAGGTTCCTCATCCGTTGATGGAGGAGCGTGATTTCGTGATGAAACCGCTGAAGGAGATACTAAAATAGAGATTTTAAAAAAGAAATTATGCAGTTGTTCGAAAGTTATCACTTCATTTCCAGGGCGGTTGTGGCATTGGTCCTACTAGCCTTTTTGATATTTTATATAATTAGCTTGCGCTTAACTGTGAAGAGACAGGTTCGTATCATCAAGTCTCTGCGCCAGCAATTGCAGAATCTTTTAGATCCTTCGGCTTCGGTTGAAGCCGTTCGTACAGATCATCTCTTTTCCGAAGTACAGGGTAAGAATTTGGGCGATGAGGCACTTGAGACATTGAGTACGGAGCAGGAATTATTTGTCAAGGCAACATTATATATGAAGGAGAAAACTCCTTTTACCAATCCTGATTTTCGTATAGATGATTTGGCAAAGGCTTTGTGTTCTAATCGTACTACCTTGGCAAATTGCATCAGGAAATATACTTTCGGTGATATGACCTTATTGCAGTTTATCAATCGTTATCGTCTGAATTATGCCGTTCAGTTATTGTCTTCTCCAGATAATAAGCTACATATTTCGCAGATTGCAGAAGCTGCGGGCTTTCGTTCTCGCAGCGTCTTCAATCGGCAGTTTTTTTTGCGGTTTCATTGTTCACCTTCTGAATTTCGAGAGAATCCTCTTAACCAGGCAGAGGGTGAGATGCTTCTGACTTGGCAAATACACTTGAAAAATAGGCCAGTGAAGAGAATCCAGCCTTGTAAGCTACGTCAATGAGCTTTTGTTGGGGATCATTTGCATGATTCTCTTGGCTTCTTCTATTCGCAGGCTCGAAATCCAGGAACTGAACTCATGCCATATTCTTCCTTGATAAAGTTGATAGATATGTTTTGTTGGTGTGTAGTCGGCTTGCCAGTTCTTCTATGGTGAATTGTTCTTGCGTATAAGCCTTTCCTTTCAACCACAATGCCAATCTTGGGCGCAATATATTCCTGAAATCTTCTTTCCTTTTGTTTTTATGGCTGTTGCCGGCAGCTATGGCGTTTTCTTCCTTTTTTGTATCAAGAGCACTTGGCACTTGTTTTCATCTGTATGGATGCCCCGCTCGCTAGCCAATTGTAGGTTTCCGTATTCTCTGGCATGGTTTATAAAGTTGATGGTGATATAGAGATTCACTGCTACAATATAAAACTGCAAGAGCCAGTTGAGGATTGCTCCTGATGTGGTGGAAATAACTGCAAAGGCAAAAAGGATATAGAGCAGCCAATGAGTGATGTTCAGCATTTCAGGAAATGGCTTTGGTCGCTGGAGAAATAGTTGGCCAGTTCTATGTTGTACTGAAGATAGGTTCTATGGAAATAGAACACATGTTGGAGGAATAGTTCCACAAAGCCTAACAGGGCGATGCTCTCCAGTATGGATCTGTACTCTTGTAATGCGTCGAGCATAGCAAAAAGGGCAAAGCAAGATGTTGCGCCAAACTTGATTGCTGTGATTTTGCAGCGTCGCTTGGAAATGTATTGATGGTTTATCAGATTACTGAAGGAAAAGGAGAAGCAGATGCCGATGAGATAGAATAGGATGGTATCTAAACTCACCTCCCAATCGTATGAGTATGTCCACACTCCGTTGAAGCTGGCAAGCCAGATCCATATATCTATACTCATTATGAACATGCCTGTAGCCAGTAATCTCTTTGACTTTCGATAGGGCGCATAGATGCTGGTTTGGGGTGTGTTGAAGAATATAAGGACAAATCCCAGCATGCAATAAATGATGCTGGTCATCATTGCTAAATACGAAAAGTTTTCTTCTAAGAACTCATTCATAATCTTTTTCTTTCAAGTAAATTCTATATATTTAGTTGACTGATAACTACTGATAGGCGCAATGAAAAAATGTTTTGTTTGTGTCTCCTACAGTTATACTGCTGCAAAGTTACAAATTATTTTCCTAAAAATGAAATTTTTATGTTCTAAAAATGCAATTCTTTGATATTTAGTTGGTTCTACGCACAAATTTCCCTCCCCATTATGTTCTTTTTTCTCTTTTTTCTATCATCTTTTCCTTGTCTTTTTTTCTGTTTTCTAAAATTGCAAATCGTTTTTTGCTGTTTTTGAAACGCATTTTGCCCGTCCGTTTTAATTTTGCAGTTGAAATGAATACATTATAAGAAATATTAATTTAAGATAACAGTAGAAATAGTAATCTAAGATAATAATAAATGAAAGTTAGTAGATTTATATCAGTTGCTATATTGGTGTGTTTTTGCATCCTATCTATGCAAGCCCACCAAGCCGAGCAAACCAAACAGGTTCAGCAGACTTGTCAGGCTAAGCAGGTTGGCTTGAAGACAATATGCTTTATTGGGCTACTGCTACCCCTAACTTGGGATTAGAGATGGCTGTAGGCAAAAAGCATACAGCTCAGGTTTTCTTCGGCTTGAATCCTTGGAAGCAAAGTGGCGGCGACCATTCCAGTCTTCGTCATTGGATGGTGATGCCTGAGTATCGCTACTGGTTCAATCAGAACTTCGATGGTTGGTTCCTCGGTGCTCATGCTTTAGGAGGACAGTATAATGTAGGTGGCGTGAAGTTTCCTTTCGGGTTATTGAAAGGACTGCGCAACCATCGCTATGAAGGTTGGTATGCCGGAGGTGGCATCACCGCTGGAAAGCAATGGAATCTTTCTAAGCACTGGAATCTGGAGGCTTCTATCGGATTGGGCTATATCCATACCAAATACGATAAATTCGAATGTGGTACCTGTGGTGAAAAACTCAACTCTTCCCATAAGAATTATGTGGGACCCACCAAGGTGGCTCTTTCCCTCATTTATTTGATTCCGGGTAGGGCAGATGAAAAATGCTCAACAGGTGCTCCTCAGATCATCGAGATCATTCAGCAGCCTAAGCAGAACGTATTGAAGCCGGTGCTCCAGTTGCAGGCAGTAGTAGCCGAAGCTCCGAAGATTCGCCATTTGGATAAGCGTGCCTATATCGACTTCCCGGTCAACAGGATAGAATTGCGTGCCGATTATCGCCGTAATCCGGCACAGTTGGATAGCATCATCACCACCATCAAGGCATTGAAGGCGGATAATAACCTGCAGGTGATGGGCATCAATATCCATGGTTTTGCTTCGCCGGAAGGTTCGTATAAGCATAATGAGTATCTGGCAAAGAATCGTGCCATCACCCTGACAGAATATGTCCGCAAGATGGTAGAGTTGCCTGACAGCATCTTTGCGGTATCATCTACCGCTGAGGATTGGGACGGTTTGCGTGAGTATATCCGGGCAAGCAACTTGGAGAAAAAGGAGCAGCTTCTTGCCATAGCCCAGGATGAAAATCTGGATCCAGATGCTCGTGATGCGAAGCTGAAGCAACAATATCCTGCACAGTATCGCACCCTGCTCACCCTCTGCTATCCAGCTCTCCGCCATAGCGACTACCATATTACTTATAAGGTTAAGCCTTTCGATGTGGAAGAGGCAAAGCAGATCATGAAGACCAGGCCGCAGCTGTTGTCGCTCAACGAGTTGTTCATGGTAGCCCAGACCTATGAGGTAGGTTCCAAGGAGTTCAATGAGGTGATGGAGCTGGCTGTGCGCATGTATCCGGAGGATGAAACGGCAAACCTGAATGCTGCCATTATCCGTCTGAACAACGGAGATGCCGATGCTGCCAAGCCATATTTGGATAGAGCCGGCGATTCAAAGGAAGCGATGCAGCCAGAAAGGCGTATGAATGATGATGATGTAATAGAACGAAAAAGAAATTATAAGTAAAATTAAAACTATAGGATTATGAAGAAATTTACGATGCTTTCATCTGTGCTGGTTTCTGCACTGATGCTGGTGGTTGCATCCTGCTCTAGCGAAGATGTTGCTGGCGACGATGCACAGAATGGTAAGGGGACTACTTCTTTCCTTGCCGTGAATATTGAGAACGTGGGTTCTGCTCCTGCATCTCGTAGTTATGAACAGGGTGATGATACTTATGAGAATGGCACTGAGGCTGAGAGTAAGATTAACAAGGTGCGTTTCTATTTCTTCAATGGTGATGGTACTCCATACCTGTTGGTGAAAAAAGATCCATCTCAGGCAGAATCCGTAAATTATTTGGATAAGTCTGTTGTACAACATGGTGGTAATAATGACCAAACAGTTGAAACCAAAGACTGATGCGGTGCTTGTGATAGAAGGTGATACGAAGACTGTACCAGCCTCTGTTATCGCTGTGATCAATCCAGATGTGTTGGAGAATACAACCCTGCATAATGGTAAAAGTATGACTATTTCTGAACTCCGAACATCTGCAACAGGTTCGAAGTTTTTATGATACTACCAATGGCTTTGTTATGTCTAATTCTGTGTATGAAAGTGCTGGTCAGGACATTTGCTCAACACCTGTTGCAAACAACGTTTTCTCTACATCTGATAAGGCCTTGAGTAACCCTGTGGATATTTATGTGGAGCGAGTTAATGCCAAGGTTAATGCGAAGATTGATAAAAACTATAAACGCACTGGAGAGACCGAGAATGCATGGAGTCAAAATGCAGAGGGTAAGTACCAGATAAAGGTTGGCAGTATTGATGTTACCACTTATGAAGAGAATACCAATTCAACTCCAACAACACACAAATATCCTGTATATGCAGTAGTTCAGGGATGGCAGGTGGCTGATGCCAATGGTAAGGCTGAAGTTTGCAAGCAGATTAAGACTTCATGGTTTGCAGGAGAATTAGGTATTAATCCTTGGACAACTTCTGATTACCATCGTAGTTTCTGGTCTGAGTCAGTACCTTTCAATTCGGGTGCTGTGACAGGAGCTAATCGCCCAGTCAATCCTTCTTTTAATGGCATCAATATGCCATTGTCAGACGGTTTCGCGGCTACACCTGTCTATACATTGCCAAATACGCCAGATGCGGTAGTTAAAAATCCAAAAACAAGTGACAATGACTTGACAAAACTGATTGTCGCAGCCAAACTGGTATACAAGGATGCTGATGATAGCTATAAGACAGCGCAGGTATGTCAGTATAGAGGTTTGACCTATCTCGGCGAGGATGCTGTTAAAAAGCAGATTGCAGGTAGCTTTACACAATATTTCAAAAAGACATCAGATGCATCAGGTGCTACAGTCTATAAATCCCTTGAGGCTTCTGATATTGCATTCAAGACTTCTTCTTCTGTAAAGAATTATGAGGTTGTTGCAACTCTGGCAAGCACCGTAGGTGATCTTTATGTCAAGAATGGAGAAACATGGACAATAGCACCTAAGGACGATGTTAATGCAGCCCTTGCCAAGGAGGACGCTCTGATTCGTACTGCTGATGGTTCTACCTATTATTATACACCAATCAAGCATCTCGGTTCTGAAGGCAAGTTGGGCGAGTATGGTATCGTGCGCAATCATTCTTATCAGGTAACTATTCAGAATATCCAGGGATATGGAACTCCAGTCTATGATCCAGACAAGGTTATCGACCCAATGATTCCAAGCGATGATAATACCTATCTTGCTGCACGTATCAATGTTCTTTCTTGGCGCGTTGTATCATCTAATGTAGATTTGGATCAGACAAAGTAAATAATTCATAAACAGTATAAATGAAGAAGATTATAAATGATATCAAAGAGAAGGAAGCTGATGATGCTCTCTTGCTGCACCATCCTCGGCTTGCTGCTCGTATCCTGTGATTACTGGCATGATAGCTATGAGGGATGTGAGGAACTGCTGAAGACTCATCTGAAGGTGCAGTTCATCTACGATATGAACATGAAGTTTGCCGACGCTTTCCCTCATGAGGTTAAGAACGTCACACTTTATGCTTTCGACCAGCAGGGAAAATTGGCTTATGTCAAAACCGAGGCTGCCGAGAAGATTATCGCCGAAGAGGGTATGAACATCAACGACCTGACTCCTGGTGTCTATGATCTTCTCGTTTGGGCACAGGGCGAAGAGCGTTATGCTGGCTCCTATACTTTTGGGCAGGCCAGCGTAGGCTCTTCAGCCTGTGATGTGCTCAAGGCTACGGTGAATCGTGCCGATAAGGGAATCATCGACCATGATTTGACTCCGCTCTTCCATGGACAGTTGGCTAAAGCCAATCTCACTAAGATGGAGAAGGGGGGAACGAGAACCGTCAAGGTTTCGCTTACCAAGAACACCAATTCATTTCGAAGGTTGGTTTGCAAACTGTCGGGAGTGAATCTCAGTGCCGATGACTTCATCTTCCAGATTACCGATAACAATGGTAAGATGGATTACGACAACAGTTTGATGGAGGATGAGATGCTTACCTATCATGCCTGGTCTGCGTATGCAGGTTCGGCGGGAATCAACTCTGCCACCAGTGAGCAGACATCAGTGGCATGCGCCATTGCTGAGCTGACAACCAACCGTTGGTAAAGGGACATGACATGCGCCTGCGTGTATATAATAAAGCAACGGGTGCAAGCATCATCAATATTCCATTGATAGACTATGCCTTGATGGTGAAAGGCAATTACAATAAGTCTATGAGCGACCAGGAATATCTGGATCGACAGGATTCCTACGACCTTGTATTCTTCATTGATGAAAACCACAAATGGCAGGCTGCTTCAGTTTTCATCAATTCATGGAGAGTGGTGCTGAGCAAGACTGATATGTAATCAATAATTATTGTATTTAATCATGATGTATGAGATAAAAGGAATAAAATATGCTGGGGGACTGCTTAGGTTCCTCGTATCAATAGCGATGGCTTGGCTAGGCTGTATTGCTTTGGTCTCATGCGACCAAGGAGATACAAATGCAGGGGAAGCGGAAGCAAATATCACGCTTACCCTTTGCTTGAAAGGAGCAGATAAAAATAGTAATACAAGAATGGGGCAACCTTTTGTAAAGCCACTGGCTTCGAGAGGTGAAGAAGATAAGACTGAAGATCCGGAAACGGAGATGGAAAACAATATCGACTTTAGCAGATTCCACGTCGTTTTCTATGATGTAAATCATCGTATGGCTGGAGTCCTGCAAAATATGGTGCTCATTCATGTGGGCGGTAATATCTACCGGTTGACAGGCTCTTTGCCTGTGAGCAACAAGGTGCTTGTTGGTAATCATTTTGAAGGAAAAATGGTGGTTTATGCCAATTTCAATATGAGTGAGGCTGACTTGCAGAAAGACTACAACGATACGGATATCGCCCAGAAGTCGTTTAATTACGAAGCAAATCCTAAGTATCTGCCGATGTGGGGTGTCAAGAAAGTTGCCTTTACACTTGCTGCCGGCAAGCTTCAGGATTTCTCGGATATCAATCTGCTGAGGCGGTAGCCAAGGTAAAGGTGAATCTGAGTAACGAGATGAAGAATAATGGATGGAGCATATATAGCATGCAACTCATCAACTATAATGACAAGGGATATTGCATGCCTGAGAAATATGCTGAATGCGAAAAGACAGCATCGCTTACTCACGAGGAGTTTGAGCATTTCTATGATTCAAAACAAACTGGTGGCATTACGATGACAGATGATGTTCCTATCTATCTGCCTGAATATCAGAATAATGGTAAGGATAATGCGGATAAATGTGTCATCAAGTTGAAACTGGCTAGAAATGGAACCGTTGAACAGGATGCATCAGGCAAAGATAAGGAATATACCCTGCGTTTCATTGATTATACTGACCAAGGAACGGAAGGTACAACCACCAATGATATCGTACGCGACCATTATTATATCTTCGAGGTGTATAAGGGCAGCAATGGTCTGAATCTCGTGAAGTTGACGGTGAGGAAATGGAATGTACGTAATCACGAAGATATCGTGATGTAATTTCTATGAATAATAAATAAAGTATTAATAAGAAAATATAAATCAAGCAATTGATTGTTGGCTTTTCAAAACATGGCAAAGATATACTATTATATATGTATTTGGGCAGTATGCTTGCTGGCGGCTTGTTCTGCCGGTGATGATGCAACTTCCTTTCCCGGTCAGGCTGATGCGAGAACCGGTAGGGGTGATGTTGCAGCTGTCTGCCTTATCTTCCCAGACTTCACAGCCTTCCCGGTCTTCTCTGACCAGGGCGGGTTGGGAGACGGATACCGAAGCTTGGCCTGGAGAAATGATGAAAAGCTGGTTTGTGGTGGTGGTACAGAATGGACAGATAGAGAAAATTATCACTTCCGATTTGAAATCTGGTGTTACTGAGGTAGAGAAAGACCAGGCCTTTGTGGAGCTGAATAAGGGCGAGACAACCTTCTATTCTTTTGCCAATATCAAGCCTGAAGATATCGGGTTGGATGCCATTACATCTGTTGGGCAACAGCTGCCTACTGGTTTTGATCAAAAGACTTATCAGATGGATGGCAACAGTAAACTCTTCCATCAGTCGATGCGCCTGAC
>ENA-OQEB01000928-OQEB01000928.1-human-gut-metagenome-genome-assembly--contig:-NODE-928-length-11377-cov-3.057689_pt1 | contig 11377 bp, 16 predicted proteins | sample MGYA00242787_ERZ504619 | MGnify/ENA primary metagenome ERZ504619 (study PRJEB26092, sample SAMD00036317) | human gut metagenome | host: Homo sapiens | study: EMG produced TPA metagenomics assembly of... | reverse complement strand
GCGGAAGAAGCCCCCTGTGCCGGCCGAACACCGCCAGTGTCAGCGATAACCGGCGATCGGCAGGAGTGTGCCCAGCACCAGCAGCAGGCGCAGAGGAGAAAGAATGTCTTTTTCATCGTAGTTTTCCCTCCCGGACAGGCATTTTTCTGGGCCCAGTGTACCAGCCCGGCAGGGTGAAAAAGCGCACATTTCATCCAAGACTTGAATTTACTTCACAAAAGCGCTATCATAAGGGTGTGCCATCATGGTGGATGGCCGGAAAGTATATAAGAGAGAAATAAGAGAAAGGGGAAATTCGCGCATGAACTATACCCATGCAGAAGTAGCATCGCTGGACCCGCAGACCATGCGGACGCTGTGTGAAGAGTATCTGGCAAACAACTACATCGACCCGGAGACGAGTGAGCGTCTCGGTGTCAAGCGCGGCCTGCGCAACCCGGATGGCACCGGTGTGCTGGCGGGCCTGACCAATGTCTGTGACGTTGTGGGCTACAAAAAGGATCAGGAAGGGCATGTCATTCCCATTCCGGGCCGCCTGATCTACCGCGGTGTGGACATCAACGAGATCGTGAACGAGGCCTACCGCAACGACCGCTTTGTGTTTGAAGAGGTCATCTGGCTGCTGCTGTTCGGCAGCCTGCCCACCCAGGAGCAGCTGGACGATTTCTGTGAGCTGCTGGCAGAGCACCGCGCCCTGCCCGATGGCTTTATGGATACCATGAATGCTCCTTCGCCCAATATTATGAATAAGATGCAGCGGTGCGTGCTGGGCCTGTATTCCTACGACGAGCACGCCGAGGACCTGACGCTGGAGAATATCCTGAACCAGAGCATCAATCTGATCGCCAGTATGCCCACCATGATGGTGAACGCTTACCAGATGAAGCGCCGCTATTATGATAAGCAGAGCATGTTCTTCCACATGCCCAAGCCCGGCCAGAGCACGGCGGAGCACATCCTGAGCACCTACCGCCCGGACCAGAAATTCACCCACGAGGAAGCCAAGCTGCTGGATATGTGCCTGCTGGTCCACGCCGACCACGGCGGCGGCAACTGCTCCACCTTTACCGCCCGTGTGCTGTCCTCCTCGGGCACCGACACCTACTCGGCCATTGCAGCCGCCATTGGCGCGCTGAAGGGCCCCAAGCACGGCGGTGCCAACCTGATGGTCAACCGTCAGCTGCAGGATATCCTCAAGCATGTGGAGCACCCGGAGGATGACGACGAGGTGCGCGAGTATCTGCGCCGCATCCTGCGCAAGCAGGCGGGCGACGGCTCCGGCCTGATCTACGGCATGGGCCATGCGGTCTATACCATGAGCGACCCCCGTGAGGTCATCCTGAAGGAGCGCGCCAAGCACCTGGCCTACGAGAAGGGCTTTGAGGAAGAGTACAACATGCTGTGCAGCATCGAGCGGCTGGCTCCCGATATCTTTGCCGAGGAGAAGGGCAGCAGCAAGCCGGTGTGCGCCAATGTGGACCTGTTCAGCGGCCTGATCTACAACATGCTGGGTATCTCTGAGGATATCTACACCCCGCTGTTCGCCATTGCCCGTGTGCCGGTTGGTGCGCACACCGGTGGAGGAAGTCATTTTTGCCAACCGGATCATCCGGCCCGCCTATAAGTATCTGGGCGTGCGCCAGAAATATAAACCGATCGAGGAACGCTGATGAACGCTTTATTTGTGCTGATTTTCACCTGTGGTGGTGCCCTTGCCATTGGGCGTGGGCTCGACTTGGCCCTGTGGACGGACTGGAATACCGGCCTGTGTACGACGGGCTCTGTCTGGCTGCGGTACGGCAGCCTGTGGGCGGCGCTGGTCGTTGGCATCATCGCCGCCCGGAAGCTGGCCCGCCAGCCCCTTGTTCTGCGCAGTGCCTGCAGGCCGGTGGGAGTTACATCGGTGCTGGGCGGCGTGTGTGTCGGGCCTGGCCGGTGCGGTGCGTCTGGCAGTGGGCATGACCGGCGTTGGTGCGCTGGTGCGTGCCGTGCTGGAGCTGGTGTGCGCTGTCTGGCTGATCCGGCTGGGCCGCAGCTGGACGCATAAGGGAGAATACCGTCTGCCCGGCCGGAGCATGACCCGGCGGTGCTTGGCACGGCGGTGTTCTACTGGGGGGTGCTGAGCCGCTTTATGGAGAACAGCTCCAGCTGGCACCGGGTGGAGCCGACTGCCATGGTCTGGCAGATGCTGGCCGCGCTGGTGTTTCTTTCGGCGATGGTCCGCGCCCTTTGGCTGCCGGAAACTTCCAACGGCCGCCAGCTGTGCGAGGCCGGGATCTGCACGTTCCTGCTCTGCTTCTGCTGGGAACTGCCCCGGGTGCTGGTGCTGCTGTTCCACGGCATCACGGCAGCCGACCTGCCGAGGTGCTGTTTGGCTTTGGCATGTGCTGCATCGGCGCGCTGGGCCTGTTCACTGTGGCGCGGGTGGCAGGAAGTGACGGAAGGCCTGCAATACCCCGACACGCCGTTGGTTGAATTGCTGAAAAGATTCCCAGAAAAGCTGTGAAAATCGTTCAAAAACAAAAAAGTGTGAAATTACCTTGTTAATTTTTTGGCGGGCACTTGAAGGTTTCCGCGATTTGGTCTATAATAAAGCTACCGTGATTATTATCCGATAAAAGGGTAAGAACATTTAGGAGGTACTATTAACATGGCTGTTAGAGTTGCTATCAATGGTTTTGGTCGTATTGGCCGTCTGGCTTTCCGTCAGATGTTTGATGCTGAGGGTTACGAGGTCGTTGCAATCAACGATCTGACCAGCCCCAAGATGCTGGCTCACCTGCTGAAGTACGATACCGCTCAGGTTCCTTCTGCGGCAAGATCGGCGAAGGCAAGCACACTGTTGAGGCTACCGAGGATCCATCATCGTCGACGGCAAGGAGATCAAGATCTACGCTGTTAAGGACGCAAAGGATGCTCCTTGGGGCGAGCTGAACGTTGATGTCGTTCTGGAGTGCACCGGCTTCTACACCAGCAAGGAGAAGAGCATGGCTCACATCCAGGCTGGCGCAAAGAAGGTCGTTATCTCTGCTCCTGCCGGCAAGGATCTGAAGACCATCGTCTACTCCGTCAACGAGAAGACCTTGACCGCTGAGGATCAGGTCATCTCCGCTGCTTCCTGCACCACCAACTGCCTGGCTCCCATGCTAACACCCTGAACAAGACCTACCCCATCGTTTCCGGTATCATGACCACCGTTCATGCTTACACCGGCGACCAGATGATCCTGGATGGTCCTCAGCGCAAGGGCGATCTGCGCCGTGCTCGTGCTGGCGCACAGAACATCGTTCCCAACACCACCGGTGCTGCTAAGGCTATCGGCCTGGTCATCCCCGAGCTGAACGGCAAGCTGATCGGCTCTGCTCAGCGTGTGCCCGTTCCCACCGGTTCTACCACCATCCTGGTTGCCGTTGTCAAGGGCAAGGATGTCACCAAGGAGTCCATCAATGCTGCTATGAAGGCTGCTACCTCTGAGTCCTTCGGCTACAACGAGGATCCGATCGTTTCTTCCGATGTCATCGGCATGCGTTACGGCTCTCTGTTCGACGCTACCCAGACCATGGTCGCTAAGATCGACGACGACACCTATCAGGTTCAGGTCGTGTCCTGGTACGACAACGAGAACTCCTACACCTCTCAGATGGTCCGTACCATTAAGTACTTCGCTGAGAACTGCTGATCTCGTAGCTGCGATAAAAATTAAATGATTTGTCGACTGGAGTTTGTCTTGCTCAACTACGAACAAGCCTGATATGGTACGACAACCATTTTAGAGATTTTTGCACCCTTTCTTTTGTGGTTCTTCCATGAGAGAAAGGGTGTTTTTTATGTGTTTGAAAGATCTCCGCGATGAATTTCTGTATTATGTTACTGTTCGACACCGGGATGCGCTGTAATGAGATGATCCTGATGGAGCCGGAAGATATCAAACCGGACTATATTCTGGTCAAGCATGGCAAGGGCAGCAAGGAACGCGTGGTGCCAAAGTCGCCTGCGATGTCCAAGCAGCTGATGAAGTATCGTACCCTACGGGATGCCTATTTAAAGGAATACCCCAGTCGCCACAAGAACCTGTTTCTCAGCAAGAACGGGAAGCCTTTGACGGATGAAGCGGTTGCCCGGATGCTGAAACATGCGGCAAAAGAGGTGGGAGTGTCGCCCTCGGTACGCGTCAGTCCGCATACCTGCCGCCACACCTTCGCCCAGATGCAGCTGAAAAACGGTCTGGACCTGTACAGTGTCTCTCGCCTGATGGGGCACGTCAATATCATGATCACGCAGCGGTACCTGCTTGGCATCAAGGATAAGGACATAGTGGATCGCGGGACGCAGACCAGCCCCCTGATGAACCTGTGAGGTTACAAAATTGAAATATTGAAGAAATTAAACGAATGTACGATATAAACAGATGGCTGCAAAATTGAAAAGTTGAGAGGTTGTTGTAAAGCTGAAAGGGGGTAGGGATAATCAATGCCGAAGAGAATGTTCATAAAGAGTTTACAAAATTAAGCGTGACAATTGCTGTGAACAGTGCTATAATATCTCCACCTCCGGGAAGTTTAGTATGAAGCTTAGAAGTGAAGATGATGTCATCGGGGGCAATTACGCGGACTCACAGCGGTGAACTGCGTAACATATTTTATCTGTTCGTCGAGGTTCAGGATACTGAGCCTCACCCAGACGGATGGACGTCCCTGCCCAAGGCGAGACGCATGATTAGATAGACTAGTTCCTAAGAGGCTGTATTTTGCCGGTGTACGGTAAGAGTGCGGCTTGGGAGTTCTATCTTTTTGTGCGTCTCTTTTTTTATCTAAAAATTTGAAGTTAGGAGAACAAACAATGGAAAATCAGAAAAAACTGATCGAAAGTCCACTTGGCGGAGAGGCGGCACCGCTCATGATCCGATGGTGACGAGTGCCTCTCTTGACCAGAACGAGGGGACCCAAGTGGAGCTGTGCGCAGATGGCGGCGTGTTCCGGAAAATGAGCGAGATCAAGGTCAAGCCCATTGAGTGGGTGATCCCAGGCGTGGTCCCACGGGGTGAACTGACGCTGCTTGGAGGTGACGGCGGTGTTGGAAAAGGACTGTACCTTGCCCAGATGATTGCCTATGTGACAACTGGCGAGACGTCTGGCTTCTTCCCTGATCACCTGACGAGCACTGGAACGGTGATTATCTTTAGCGGAGAGGATCAAATGGATGCAGTCTGGAAGCCACGTTTGGAGGCGGCAGGAGCGGACTCTGAAAAGGTCCGGACGTGCTCGACATTCCGACGAGCGCGCCCCACGTGCGGGGGCGGTGACCGAGGCGACTTGGAAACTGCTCCTGAACGACGGTGCGGGCGACTATCCCGTGAAAGCGGGGTGAAGCACCTTGAAAACTGAACATCGTCAAAAATCTATTTGGACAAGGAGAAATGTAAAAATGGAAAGAAATGAAATTTTGAACACAAACCTGCTGCAGTTGTCCATGAAGGCACAGGCGGCTGACGAGGGAGCGGTACAGGATATCGCGCCTAGTGCAGCGCCCGCAGACCTCGCCGGGGAAGCGGTGGAGCTTGAACTGGAAGTTCTGAACCAGAGAGGTGTTGTGCTTCAGCGGTTGAGCGATGTGACGCCCAAAAATCATGAAATGTTGGCATCCGGACGTTTGCAGTGCGGCGAAATCACGCTGCTTTGCGGTGACGGCGGTGTAGGCAAGGGGCAGTTCGTGGCGCAGATCGCGAGATCCCTGACCATGGGCGAGGCTACGGAGGTTTTTCCGCAGGCACCCAAGCGCACGGGCAACGTTGTGATCCTTGCGGGCGAGGACCCCATCGATGCTGTGCTGTGTCCGCGTATGGCTGCTGCTGGTGCTGATCTGGGCCAGGTTGTGGTGATCGATCCCGATGTATTCTACGAAAAGACGAAGAAAATGCCTTACCTTGGAGACCCTGATCTGGTAAATTGGATCATTGCGGCGAACCCGTTGGTGCTCGTGATTGACCCACTCCAGGCGTTTTTGCCAAGCTCTGCCAATATGAACAATCGCCAACAGATGCGGAAGGTGCTTCAGGATCTGCGCATGCTGGCACAGCAACAGGGGTTTGCAATCCTGCTGGTGACCCATACCAACAAAAATCCATCCGCGTTTGGGCGTAAGCGCCTGAATGGATCGGGTGAGCTTTGGGATACCGCCCGCAGTGTGCTGATCATGGGGCATACGAGGGATGGCAGCAAAAGCTACGTCTCCCACGAAAAGAGCAGCTATGGTGTACCGGCGGATACGATCCTTTTTACCACCGAGACGGTAGAGGTCAGGGGAATCAAGACGGTAAGGCTGAAATTTGACTCAACTTCGGATTGGAAGGACGAGGATTTTTGTCGGGAGAAGCCGGACAATAAAGCGCAGAAGTATGCAGAAGTTCAGAGATTGATCCTGAGTACGTTGAATGCCGCTCCGGAGAACCGTATGGTCAGCAAGGAGCTTCAGCGGCTAGTTCAGGAAAAAACGGGATGCAGTGAAAGTACCTATAACCATGCGCGCAGCGGACTGAGTAGCGAAGGCTCATCAAGAACGTCCGGCAAAATGTACCAGAGGTCGGCGTCTGCGGCGTTACAGCCTGACAAGGAGCACGGCAGTGGCGTAACGGCTGCTGAGGGGGTGTAATTGCAATTTTGCAATGTTGACGAAAAAATATCGATGAAAAGCGAAAAATGTAGTTTCTGCTTTTGCAATGTTGAGCCCTGCTTTGCAAGGTAGAGGCCACCATAACAGGGACAAGAAGGAGGAGGTAGCATGCAGTACAGCAGACCGCTGAAAATCCCATAGCGCTGGTAAGCTGAAAAAATCTGATCCGCTTTAGCACTGTTGGGAGCAGACAGCAAGACCGTTTTAAAAAACACGATTCAATTCAAGAGGGAGGACCATATGACATATGGGACATAGAGTCCGGGCAGCGCCCTGCCAACAAGGGAACATGGACATAGACTTTGGCAAAATGAACAAAAAATTTAATTCGGAGGTATTGGCAATGCTGAAAATTTGGAACGACTATTATCTGGATGCGAGCCGCGTGTGTTATACGTTGAAAAAGGCGCATACGAAGGCCGATGGCGGGGTGGAGTACAATATTTGTACCTATCATACAAGGCTGGAGGAGGCGCTGGCAGAAGCTGTAAGGCGCACGATCCGGGAGGGAGTCGCCAGCGGGGAGCTGAAGGAATGGGAGCAGGTGCGTGCTGAACTCCAACGACTGGAGAGCGAGGCGCGGGGGCTGTTGCAGTCCATCTGCCCGGCGGACAAGGCTTTGGCCTTAACTCTGAAGAGCAACAAATGTGCATAATGAAAGGAAAACAGATATGATCGAACTTTACTTCAATGATGCGAATCTCCTGCCCGAGAACCGTGAAGAGGAGCAGTATGCAGAGGCGGCACGCAACAACATTTTGGCTGGAAAAACGGCTGACACGGAGATGTGCATCCTGCCCTGCTTTTACGATGCTCCGCTGCACAAGGGGCTGCTGTACCATCTGAACGACGGCACAACGCTGCGGATCAGACCTGTTCTGAATGAGGCGGGAGAGCCGGAGCTGCTCATCAGATGCGTTACGGAGGAGACCGTTGAGGAAATGTACCAGAGGGTCTCGAATTACGACAAGGAAAAGGAGCTATAACATGGTTAAAAATAACGTAAAAGAGAATCTGTTTGATGATGAAGAGGAAATCTATGTGAACCTGAATGATCTGGTGAACCTCAGAGAGTCGGCGGAACTCAAGGAAGCCGCAGATGCATTTGAACGCTACTTGGAGGACTATGCGCTGGCAACAGGAATGCCGCAGAGCGTCTTGTCGGATATCTGCCATCTGTCTGTACAGGCAGCACACAGAGGAATGGAATTCTGCTTTATGAAAGGGTTCGAGCTGGGCGCTCGTGTAATGCGAAGCACACTGGAAGAGGAGATGATGGAGGGGTGAAGCAGTGAGCAGAAGACAAGCAGCGGCATCATGGTACTACAGAACAAGCAAGAAGTTTGATAACACTAACCATGACAGCCTTTTAATCAACCAAACAGGAGGAACAAGACTATGACTGATATTTACATGAACGGTGCCGAGGTCCATGCCGAAACACCTGAAGAAGAGCGGGAAGCATCGCTGATTCTGAACGCAGCACTGTCCGGGAAAACGACTCCGGCGGACGGATGCATCTGTCCGGCTCAAAGGGATTCCACGGTCGGTAAAGGCTTTTCGATGCGTTTTTGCGATGGTACGGATATAACCGTTACCCCTACCTTAGATGTAGAAGGCAACCCCGAAATGGAGATCTGCTGCAACATGGGGGATGTCGTTGAGGAGACAGCAGAAGAGCCGACCTACTATTATGAAGTGACGCTTGAACCAAAGCCTGTGCTGCGAAGCTATATTGCTGCCGCGTATGATCTTTGCAATGAACTGACCGACAGTGAGCTTGAGCAGATGGGGCATGACCGGAAAACGGGGCGCATTCGTCTGTTGCATGCGCTGGAAACGGTGGATGCACTGGCCGATTACAGCGAAGAGGCGGCGACGGAAGAGTTCGGAAATTATATGGATGCGAATTTTCCCAATGTGACGTTCAAGCCGGAGTTTGTAAATCCCAGGGCGGCACGATGGTGTGGAATGTAAAGGATAAGGAGGAGACTTATGATGGATAACAAGACCTGTAGAGTGGACATTTTGAGCGTATCGCTGGGGGATGAAGGCTATTTGATCATCCCTCGTGAGACGCGTGAGCTGTGTGAGCCGCTGGTCAAGGCCGCAGATGCGCTGGAGAGGGCGCTGGGGGATCTTCCGGTTGATGAGGCGGGCAAGAACAGAATCGCACGGTTGTCGGCAGAGCTGATGGCCCAAGCAGAACAATACGCTGTAGAGCTGGGGATCCAGGCATACTTGGAGTTTACCAGAACGCTGAGCCCTGAGATGAATGCTGAACTTGAAGGGCACAAGGACAATGAGGTGCCAGAGACATGATTCGAGGCACAGAAGGTCAACAACGCCCCGGGAGGTGCTGCATAATATGTGGAACCTAAAGGTTGCTCCGTACCCCGCCGGGAAAGAGCTAAAAAATACGATTATAGATATGAAAAAGGAGATCAAAATGAGCTTTTTAAAGGATGTATTTCAGACCGCTGACGAGATCAAGCAGAACGAAGAGAAGTTCAAAAGTGCTGTGGAGGCAAGCTTTCATCAGCTGGATACGCTTGTTCGACCGTATCTGAGCGAAGTGCAGAACGAGACCCTATCTGAAATTCTGGAAGGGCTGGTTGCGTCCGTTGCCGAGCATTCGTTCCAAATCGGCTACAGCAGCGCCATGCAGACGTTTGCAGAAGCGGCGGCAGCACTCGAGGCGGGGTCCCATGTGCAACAGTAAAACAAAAACCGCCTTACCTGCGCCAACAGGTAAAGCGGCTATAGGGACGGGAATGATGTGCGATGCTCATTCTCATTCCTATAATATCACAGAACAAGGCGTTTGAACAGAGATTTTTTCTGGGCAGGCGCATACCAACCGGCGCATGGTCTGGCAAGATGGCTGGGCTGTGCGCCTTATTATTATAGGAGGACCAGACGCAATGAAGACAGCTATAGAGAAACCAATGACGCCTGGAGGTGTCTTTGATCATCTGATGGAGCCCCAGGGGGACGAGCCGGAATTTCTCCCCTCCAAGGACCCGAAGACGATGACCATGCAGGAGTCCCTAGAGGAGATGGGCAGGTTTCTGTGCTGGAATAGGATGACCCCAGAGGAGAAGCGGGCGGAGCAGGAGGCACAGAGGGCGGCCAGCCACGCCACGGAGCAAGCCGCCGAGGATATCCCCTGTACTATGAGACCGGAGAGGGTGCCAGACACCCCACAGGACACGGTATGGAAGGACTTGACGGACGCTCCACAGGACGTTGTGCGAGCTGATGTGTTGGACACCTCAATGGGCGGTATGTTGGAGGCTGTGCCGAGCAACGGTGCACCAGAAAGAGCTGCAGACACGATGCCGGACGATGTCCCGGACGCCACAGAGGGAAATGTGCCAGGGAGGGAAGCAGATACTGTGCCGGATGGCCCACCGGACGATCTCCCAGACACTGTAGAGGGGAACATGCCGGATGTGGTAGGAGCTTGACAGCACAGGAAAAGGCGGGGAAATGAAACCGTACAGGGTGTGCCAGAGGTGGAGGTGGTGCCCCCAGAAGCAATTGTGCTATTGGAACAGACAGGAGAGGACGCCCCGGCGGCGGGAGGAACGGTGGGCGTAATGACCTCGGAGCTGATCGGTGATGCGTTCCAGCATTGGGAAAATGGAAGAGTCCTTTTGGATATGGGGACCGGACGAGGCAAGTAGCGAATTCGTTATCCGGAAGATGGCTGGATGGGCGGTTGATCAATTTTTGGAGGGAAATTGTGACAACCGGATCCTTATGCTTTGCCCGTTGACGCTTTTGCATGAAGATCTGGAAAACCGACGCAGGGAAGAATACTTGACAGTGTTCGGCGATGCTTCGGAAGAGGAATGGGATCTGTATGAAGAGGTCTTAACCGTTATAACCTACCAGAAACTTGAGCAGCTCTGTAAAGGAGACGCATCCGATCATAGAGCCTTCAGAAGCTATTGGACAGACATCGAATTATCATTGCGGATGAATGCCACTACTGGTCCGAGTTCTCAGCCTTCAACATCAATACACACTATTCATTTGATACCCTCCTACAGGCAGAGAAAAATCATACCGTGATTTATATGAGTGCGACCGGGCGGGATACTTGGAAACTTCTGGAAGAAAAAGGCGGTCCAACGCAGCTTGAACGGATCTATAGGTTGCCACAACACTATGAGTACGTCAAAGCCGCCTATTTCTATGCCCGACACAATCTGGTGACAATTTTGAAACGCCTTCCAGTGGGTGAAAAAGCGATCGTGTTCGTGGAGCTTGGTGATGATCTGGCTGAAATGGAAACAATATTTGGCGACACAGCCGCCTATTATTGTTCACCTTTCAACGAAAGATATCGGAAAAAGTACAGCGATTTGTCGGTCTGCATAAAGGATGGTCAGCAGCTAAAGGATATTCTGTTCACGACAAAGGCTATGGGTGTGGGAATCGGGTTGAAAGATCGGGGTGTGAAGCATATTTTTATCGACCAATGGAATCCTCTGGAAATAGCTCAGTCACTTGGACGCAAGCGTTCCTTGGATGCAGATGACACCTGTACTGTTTATTTCAGGATTATAGTCTTGACTGGTATTGGGGCACAAACAGTGGGTTGAAAAAAGTTTCGCAGCATGCTATTGAACAAGTATTTGCCAGCGCAGGCGTACATGGCGGGGGAAGAAGAATTTGATAAATACCTGCATAGTGACAA
>ENA-OQEB01000927-OQEB01000927.1-human-gut-metagenome-genome-assembly--contig:-NODE-927-length-11379-cov-3.445699_pt1 | contig 11379 bp, 13 predicted proteins | sample MGYA00242787_ERZ504619 | MGnify/ENA primary metagenome ERZ504619 (study PRJEB26092, sample SAMD00036317) | human gut metagenome | host: Homo sapiens | study: EMG produced TPA metagenomics assembly of... | reverse complement strand
AGCTCACCGTCCACCCAGCGCTCGCGGGTGGTCACGGCCTGCTGGCCTTCCGAGCCGTGCTGTAACGTGGTGGCACGGCCGGTGTTGCGGAAGTACAGGCTGGTGTAGACATACTCGGTATCGTAGGGGATGGCCTGCGTCTCGACCTTGTCCTGATAATCGACGCGGTGGACCACGATGCTGCTGCCTGCTGTGACCAGCTGGTCCAGTGCAGGCTCGGTGTAGTCCTCTTCATCCAGGGTGATGCCGGCGCGCTCCAGCGCTTCGGCAACAGTGCCAAAGGCCATCTTCACCGGATACTCCTGGTCGTCGGCCTGGATGGTCACGGTGAATGCGCGCTCGATGTTCAGGGAAGCCAGGCTGCCGCTGAACGCGGTGTAATAGACATGGTCGCCCTCTTCGGCTCCATGCCGGAAAGGCTCATCACGCGGGCGGGGTCGCTGTCAGCGTCAGTGCTGACCACCAGCTGCCGCGCACCATAGGAGTCAGTGAGGTAGGTCAGCCGCAGATTCGCGGCGGTCACGGCCAGCGTGAACAACAGGCTCACGGCCATGACGCAGAACGCCAGCACACGGGGGGCGGCGGCACGGGTGCGGCCGCTCAATGCTTTTTGAAATTTGACGGAAGCGATACGGAACAACTCCTCTCTTTTTACAGTTTGGAATACGATGCGGGCCTTCCAATACCCGCCGTGGCACGGAGTTTCTTCACTCCGTATTCGGGAGCCGCAGTGCGGCTTTTCACTTCAATGTGATGAATTTTATACGCTGCAACGTCCGTTGAGCGGAAGCTATTTTAGCAGACCAAAACCGATTTGTCAAATTTGACATTTCCAGTTTGCCAGATTCTTAACATAGTTTTTTGTGAATTTTGTACACAGTTTTCCCGGATGCGTGAAATTTTCGAGCGATTCTTCCCGATTTTTTTGCAAAATCCGGGCATGATTTGTTCACAATTTTTTAACATTCAAGTGCTGTTTCAAGGCCGGAAATCGACCGAATTTCCCTTGATTTTTGTCATCACAAACCATTCACAGACGCCATTTTCCGCCCAAAAATGCACCCAGAATTACTCCCAAAAAGGCCCTGTTCTGCCCCTGCTTTTCTGCCCCGGAAACACCCCTTGGCAAAATGCCGAACGGCACAGATCCGCAAGAAAAAAGACCACACTTCCACATTTCGTATCCCGGCTGTACAATCGGGACAACAGCAGAAAGGAGGTCTGTTCCATGACACAAACACCAGATTCGACTCACCGCCCGGAGGCCATCCGATGACCCCGCTGCGGGTGCTGGATGTCTCCCGCTGGCAGGGCCGCATAGACTGGGATACCGTAAAAGCCAGCGGCAGGGTCCACGGCGTGATGCTGCGCGCACTGGGCAGCAGGAACGGCACGCCCTACATCGACCCCATGTTTGAAACAAACTACTCTGCCTGCATCCGGCTGGGCATCCCGGTGGGGGTCTACTATTACAGCTGTGCCGTTACTGCCCCACAGCGGGATGCCGAGCTGGCCCTCCTGCACGATGCCCTCAGGGGAAAGCGGCTTCAGCTGCCTGCTGCCATCGACGTGGAGGATGCCCGTCTGCGTGCCCTGACACCGGACGCGCTCTCCGCCCTTGTTGCCGGGGCGGCACGGCAGCTGGAGCACTGGGGCCTGTACGCCATGGTATACACCTACACCCATTTTGCAGATACTGCCCTGCACATGGACACGCTGGCCCCCTTCGACCTCTGGCTGGCGGACTACCGGGCAAACGCCCGGCCCGCAGGCACGGGATGTGGCAGTACACCAGCAGGGGCAGGGTACCCGGCATCTCCGGCCCCGTGGACCTGAGCCGCACCGAAAAGGATTATCCCGCCCTGCTCCACCGGGCGGGGCTCGACCGTACCATCCTATAAAAGAAAGGAGTTCCCCATGAAGAAATGCAAGATCTCTCCCGCCACGCTGGCCCGCACGGCGGCGCTGGCACTGGCGCTGACCAATCAGGTGCTCAGTGCCACCGGCACCGTGTCCTGCCCATTGAATCGGCAGAGCTGGAGCAGCTGGTCTCCACCGGCCTGACCATTGCCACCGCGCTGGTCAGCTGGTGGAAGAACAATTCCTTCACCCCGGAGGCCATCGAAGCCGATGACTTCCTCTGCCAGCTGAAGGAGCACAGATAACCAAAAAGGACGATGCTTTTGCGGCATCGTCCTTTTTGGTTATCTGCTTTTGTTCCGAAGCACCGGCTCAGGAAATGGCATCCACGTCCCACTTCATGCGGACGGCATCCGCGCCGTCCAGTTTGATGTTCAGGCACCGGCATTGTCCAGCACCTGCTCCGGGGTGCGGGCACCGCACAGCACATGCAGGCCGGGGATCATCCGGGCCGTCAGGGCAATGACCAGCTGGGCCATGGTGCAGCCGTATTTCCCGGTCAGGTCGTCCCACTTGGCCAGCAGGTCCAGCGCCTGCTTCCGGCGGGCGGGCTGGAAGCAGGGGTTGCTGTTCCGGGTGCTGCCCTCGGGGAAGGTGGTCTCCATGGTGACCCTGCCGGTGAGCAGACCCTGCTCCAGCGGGGAGTAGGCCTGCACCGAAACACCCAGCTCCCTGCAGGTGGGCAGGAGCTGCTTTTCGATGCGGCGGGTCAGCAGGCTGTACTTCTCCTGAATGACATCCAGCTGGCCGTACCGGCAGTAGCCCCGGATGAGATCCGCCGTCACGTTGGACGCACCAATGGCGCGGATCTTGCCCTGCTCCTTCAGCTTCATCATGGCCTCCACGGTCTCCTCCAGCGGATAGAGGCCGAGGTCCGGGCTCTGCCAGTGGGTGTACAGTACATCCAGGTGGTCTGTGCCCAGGCGGCGCAGGCTGTCCTCCACGTCCTCGATGATGCTCTGCGCCGAGAGGTCCCGGTAGACGGCGGTGCCGTCCACGACCTTGTGGAGCACCGGCGTTTCGTGCCGCCACTCCAGGCCGCATTTGGTGGAGAGCACCACCTTGTCCCGGTCGATGTGCTTCAGGGCCTCGCCCACCACGGTCTCGCTGTGGTACAGGCCGTAGATGGGCGCGGTGTCGATCCACCGGATGCCCTGCTCCACGGCAGTCTGGATGGCTTTGACCGAAAGGGCATCATCGTTGTCGCCCCACCAGCTGCGCCGCCGATGGCCCAGGTGCCCATGCCCAGAAAAGGCACTTCGATGCCGCTGCGGCCAATGTTCAGGTTTTCCATATACGTTTCCCTCCATGCCAGCAGTGTTCCCCGCAATGGGAACCATTCATACAGAGGCTGGCATCTTTTGTTGTATTTTTTGCTTTTTATAAAAAAGAGAACTGCGGTGCGAGTCAGCTCCGCACAGCAGCTCTCTTTTTTCCAATCAGATATTGCCGAACTCGCTCAATTCCAGCGTGTCGTTGTGGGTCTCGGCCCAGCGGACGGCCCAATCAGAGGTGAACAGCAGCAGACGGTTGCCCTTCATATCCTCCACAGCCTTGGTATCGCTGGTCAGGTCCAGGTCGCGCAGGTTGTAGGTGTCGGGGTCGTTCTTCACCCAGCGCAGCTGCTCAAAGGGCAGCTGCTGCATCCGGATCTCCACGTTGTACTCGGTATTCAGGCGGTACTCCAGCACTTCCAGCTGCAGCACACCGACCACGCCGACCACAACCTCCTCCATGCCGCCGCCGACTTCGCGGAAGATCTGGATGGCACCCTCCTGGGCGATCTGCTCCATACCCTTCACGAACTGCTTGCGCTTCATGGTGTCCTTCTGCTCGATGCGGGCAAAATGCTCCGGTGAGAAGGTGGGGATGCCCGCAAACTCGACCTTTTTTTTTGCCGGTGCACAGGGTGTCGCCGATGGAGAAGATGCCCGGGTCAAACAGGCCGATGATATCGCCCGCGTAGGCCTCATCCACGATGGCGCGATCCTGCGCCATCAGCTGGGTGCCGGTGGCCAGCTTGATGTTCTTGCCCTCCTGCACGTGGTAGGCCTCCATGCCGCGCTCGAACTTGCCGGAGCAGATGCGCATAAAGGCAATGCGGTCACGGTGGGCCTTGTTCATGTTGGCCTGGATCTTGAAGATGAAGGCCGAGAACTCGTCACGGCAGGGGTCCACCGGCTCGTCGGTCAGGCTGTCCACACGGGCCAGCGGGGTGGGGGTGAGCCGCAGGAAGTTTTCCAGGAAGGGCTCCACGCCGAAGTTGGTCAGAGCAGAGCCAAAGAACACAGGGCTCAGCTCACCACGCAGCACCTTGTCGAGGTCAAATTCCTCGGCAGCGCCGTCCAGCAGCTCGATCTCGTCCACCAGCTGCTGGTGCAGGTAGGGGGTCAGCAGCTCGTCCAGTGCGGCATCGCCCAGTTCGGCCTCGGTCTCGTTGACCTTCTTCACGCCGTTGGCCCGGCCGTCGCTGGAGAATGCCAGCACCTTGCGGTGCTGCGGTCGAACACGCCCTTGAACTCCTTGCCGCAGCCGATGGGCCAGTTCATGGGGTAGGTCTTGATGCCCAGGATCTCCTCGATGTTTTCCATCAGCTCAAAGGGGTCGCGGGCTTCGCGGTCCATCTTATTGATGAAGGTGAAGATGGGGATGTGACGCAGGGTGCAGACCTTGAACAGCTTGATGGTCTGGGCCTCAACGCCCTTTGCCGCATCGATGACCATGACAGCGGAGTCCGCTGCCATCAGGGTACGGTAGGTATCCTCCGAGAAGTCCTGATGGCCCGGGGTATCCAGAATGTTCACGCACTTACCTGCATAGTTGAACTGCAGGACAGAGGAAGTGACAGAAATACCGCGCTGCTTCTCGATGTCCATCCAGTCGGACACAGCGTGCTTGGCGCTCTGCTTGCCCTTGACGGAACCCGCCTGATTGATGGCTCCACCGTACAGCAGCAGCTTTTCGGTCAGGGTCGTTTTGCCGGCATCGGGGTGGCTGATGATCGCAAACGTCCGGCGGCGCTCGATCTCTTCACGATTTGTCATATATTGATTTCTCCTGAATTGATGGGGGATATTTGTCAAAACAAAGATGCACTTACATCGGAAGCTCCCATAGTTTCTTGCTCTTGGGCAGGTTTCGTCTTTGTACAACCTCTCAGTCACTGGCTTCGCGTGACAGCTCCCCTAGTAGGGGAGCCTTTGGCATACCGTCGCGTTTTCGTGTCTCAGCGCTTCGCTACGTTTGAGCCTGCTGGCGTTCACTTTTTCCTTGCGGCAGCTGTCGATTTTGGAGCCAAAGGCGAAAAGATCAAAAAATGAATCTTCTGCCAAGGGCTCCCCTACTAGGGGAGCTGCCGAGCGTCAGCGAAGGCTGAGAGGTTGTACAGAGCAGAACCTACCCTTCAAAATTACACACGACTTATATTTTACCAGCAATTCCACCTAGATGCAAGAGTTTTTGTTATTTTTTCAGGAGGAAGCAGGGCAAGGGGGCGGTATCGGCCCAATTGGCGAAACCGCAGACAAGGGCGGTGCACTGTTTCAGGGGCCGGGAGCGCATCCACTGGAGGATCTCGGTCTTTTCGTCGGAGCCGATGACCTTGCCGCTGTACAGGATGGCGCTGAGCACCCCGCCGGGCCGCAGGGCCTCGAGGGCAGCTTCCAGCGCAGGGATGCTGCTTTGTGCGCGGGAGAACACCCCGTGGTCGGCACCGGGCAGCCAGCCAAAGTTAAACATCACGGCATCGACAGTGCCGGGCTGCACATATTGTAAGAGGTTGGCGTGGCTGTCGCAGTGAAGCTCTGCCGCAAGGCCCTTCCGTGCAAGGTTCTGCCGGGTGGAGGCAATGGCTTCCGGCTGGATGTCAAAGCCCAGCACCCGGCCCTCTTTGCCCACAAGGCGGCAGAGAAAAGCCGTGTCGCCCCCGTTGCCGCAGGTGGCATCGATGCAGAGCCTGGGGTCAGCCAGCCGCGCGGCGAGGAAGTCCTGCACAAGCTTCACGGCCGTCAGGTCGGGGGTGCGGCGGCGGCACAAGCCGCTGCCCTCTGCCGCAAAGCCGAACTTTGCCCAGAAGGCCAGTTCCCCCGCATCGGCAGGCAGAGGAGCCGTGAACACCGTGGCCATCTCTTTGTCATAGCCGCCCAGGCTGCGCAATACCTCTTTTAACAGGTAGGAACCGTAGCCCTTGCGCCGCCATTCCGGCACAATGGTCAGGGCAGTGATGTCCGCGCCCTGCTCCGTAGGCCGGGCCTGGCAGGTGCCAATGATGGTTTTCTCTTTATACAGGGCATAACCGCCCGGGGTCTTTTCCAGTTTCATAATTTGCTCCTTTCGCGGACTTGCCCTGCTGGGCTAACCTCTCCGTCATCATCGCTTCGCTCCTGTTTGCCCTGCGGCAGGCATTGATTTTGGAGCGCCAGCGATCATTGCGAAAAACAAATCCTCTGCCAAGGGCTCCCCTATTAGGGGAGCTGTCGCGGCAGCGCCCGCGACTGAGAGGTTTCACAAAGCGAAGATGACGGAGAGGTTTCGCAACGTTGCCGGCTTCTGCGCTGCACCCTTAAAATACCAAGCCCCCGCGCCGCTGTCAAGGCTTCCCGCTGCGACCTTATTTCACATATTCTTCACCCGGTCAGCGATTCCTTTTCACAATTACCGGATACAATAGGAACAGTTCCAAGGAGGTGCGGCAGAGCGCCCCCTCCGGACCATTCCCTTTGAGAAAGGAAGTAACCAGTATGGATAACGAGAACAAGTGGGAATACGATTATTCCTCTGAACATAGCCAGACCGGCGAGACCGGCTACCCCAACGTCGGCTCCTCCGGCATGAACACCGCCAACACGGCAGGCACCTACGGCGAGGCCGCACAGGCCGCCCCCCAGGCCGAGCCGAACAGCGGCAGCGATGGCGGCGCGGTGCCGCTCCGGAAGGCCCCCGGTATCAGGCCGCACAGGGAAGCCCCAAGCAGCCTCCCAAAAAGCGCCGCCGGAAAAATGGCAATATCGCCCGCAGTGCAGTCGCACTGGTGCTGGCAGCAGCCATGGGCTTTGTCGGCGGCTTTGTGGGGGCGGGTGGGCAACACAGGCGGCAAGGTAGTCATCCAGCAGGCGGCACCTTCCTCCACGTCCAGCAGTGATTCCGGCTCTGCCTCCGCGGTGAACACCGCTTCCGGCATGACCACCGCTCAGGTCTCTGAGATGGTCAGCCCCAGCGTTGTGGTCATCACCACCGAGCAGGTGGTCTACTCCCAGTGGTCCTGGTACGGCCAGAACCAGGTGGAGAGCGGTGCTGGCAGCGGTGTCGTGATCAGCTCCGACGGCTATATCCTGACCTGTGCGCACGTTGTGTCCGGCGCGTCCAACATCACCGTGACCATCGGCGATACCGATTACCCCGCCACCGTGGTGGGCGAGGATGACACCAGCGACGTGGCTGTCCTCAAGATCGATGCCACCGACCTGACCCCCGCCACCGTTGGCAACAGCGACAGCCTTGCCGTGGGCGAGAGCGTGCTGGCCGTGGGCAACCCGCTGGGTGAGCTGGGCGGCACCGTGACCAGCGGCATCGTCAGCGCCCTGAACCGCAGCGTGACCATCCAGGGCACCAGCTCCACCAACACCATGTCCCTGATCCAGATGGATGCCTCTGTCAGCCCCGGCAACTCCGGCGGCGGCCTGTTCAACATGAACGGTGAGCTCATCGGTCTGGTCAACGCAAAGTCCTCCTCCAGCGATGCGGAGGGTCTGGGCTTCGCCATTCCCATCAACGATGCCATCAAGGTGGCACAGGATCTGCTGGAGAACGGCTATGTCTCCGGCCGCCCCTACATGGGCATCACCTATCTGGCTGTGACCGATGCCCAGACCGCCGCACAGCTCAACGTCAATGCCTATGGTGTTTACGTTGTGGATGTTGTGCAGGGCGGCCCCGCCGACAAGGCCGGTCTGAAGACCGGTGACCGCATCGTGAGCATCGACGGCACCGAGATCGCCCAGAAGGACGACCTTGGCACCCTGATCCAGCAGCATGCCGCCGGTGATACCCTTTCCATCACCGTGGCCCGGGAAGGCCAGATGCAGACTGTCAGCCTGACTCTGGGCGAAAAGAACGCCCAGACCCAGCAGGCACAGAAAAACTCCTGATCCTCCCAAATCTTTTTCCTGATCCATAAATCAAAAATCCCCTGACCGGCATGAACTGGTCAGGGGATTTTCAATACAAGCGATAAAAAACGCAAGAAAAAATGACCGCCTCACAGTTCCCCAACTTGAACGGTCATTTTTCTTGATCAACAGGTAAGGAGCTAGTCGTTTGCGGGCCAGCGCCTTTTCTATTTGTAGTATAGTCAATTTTTAACGGTTTGTCAAGCAACGGCAGACCGTATTTTTATACCTGCCGAACACGGTGGCGCTCAGGGGCAGGAGAACGGTCTGGCCGGTGCAGATGCGGCTGCTGCCCCGCCACAGGCTGGAGGAGATGCCGTCGCTCAGCAGCTTCCAGCTGCCGCCGGGCAGGGTGACGACCTGCGCCGTCTCGGTGGGGTTATAGTAGACGCACAGGGCGCTCCACGCTGCGCCGTCGCCCCACTGGGCGGGGAGCCGCCAGCCCACAAGAGGCTGTTCCAGCGGGAAGAACTCGATGGCGGCAGGGCTGGCCTTGTCCAGCGCGCCCAGCCGGGGGAACGCCGCCCGCAGACCAATGAGCCCGCGGTAGTAATCCACAAGGCTGTGGAACTGTTCGGCCGGTGCCAGTCCAGCCGGTTGAGGGCCGGGCTGGAGCGGTAGCTGTTGCCCTGCCCCTTCTTGGTGCGGGCAAACTCCTCGCCCGCCTGCCAGAAAGGCAGGCCCATGCTGGTCAGATAGATGCCCGCCGCCAGCCGGTTCTGGGCCAGGGCGGTCTTGTCCACAGCGGCAAACTCCGGGCGGGCGTAGCGCACCATCAGGAGCTTATCCCACAGGGTGAAGTTGTCGTGGGCCGAAACGTAGCTGATGATCTGCCCCGGGGCGTGAGGCGGCAGCTTTTCACTGCGGCACCACGCCGCCACCGAAGCACCGATATCCCAGAAACTCCCGGGCTTGCCCTCCACATAGCCCGGCTCCCGGGCATCGAAGCAGCCGCCCTTGATGGCATCCCGGGTGTTGTCGCAAAAGATGCCGATGCGCTCGTTCAGCATGTTCAGGTTATTCTTGTTGGCCTCGTATCGGTGCAGGGCGCTGCAGCCGCCCTGCCACGGCTCACCGTACATCAGGATATCCCGCCCGCCGGGCAGCTTGTCCAGTTCAGCCCGGAGGAGGTTCATGGTCTCCACGTCATACAGACCCATCAGATCAAACCGGAAGCCGTCGATGTGATATTCCCGTGCCCAGTAGAGCACCGAATCAATGAGATAGCGCCGGGCCATGGGCCGCTCGGAGGCAAACTCGTTGCCGCAGCCGCTGCCGTTGGAGAGGGAGCCGTCGTCGTTCTGGCGGAAGTAGTAGAGGGGCACCACCCGGTTCAACACATTGTCGGAACGATACATGTGGTTATACACCACGTCCATTACAACGCCGATGCCCGCCGCATGGAGGGCCGCGATCATCTGCTTGCACTCCCGCACCCGCACCTCGCCCCGGGTGGGGTCGGTGGAGTAGCTGCCTCGGGCACATTGAAGTTGGTGGGGTCGTAGCCCCAGTTATACTGTCGGGTCAGGGGGCGGCTCTCGTCCACGCTGCCAAAATCGAAGATGGGCATGAGCTGGACATAGCTCACCCCCAGCCGCTTGAGGTAATTCAGGCAGGTGGGGTGGATGCCGTCGCTGCTCAGGGTCGTGCCCTGCTGGGTAAAGGCCAGGAATTTGCCCCGCCAGGCTGTGTGCACGCCGCTGGCCGGTCCTGCGAGAAATCCCGGACGCGACCTCCCACACGCTGCGGCGGGCCGGTGGGATCACCGGCCGCACATCCCGCTCCCAGCCCTGCGGGTCCACCCGGGCCGGGTCAAAGATCATGCTGCGCACCCCGTTCACCCCTGCCGCGCGGGCGTAGGGGTCCGCTGCATTGCAGGTGCCAAACGGGGTGGTAAGGGTGAAATCGTAGTATTTTCCGTGCTGGTCGCCGGGCAGATAGACGCTCCACACACCCTTGTCCTGCTGCTGCAGGGGCAGGGTGCCCACACAGGCCCCGCCGGTGCCCCGGCGGTACAGGTTCACTGCTGCCTGTTTTGCCGTGGGAGCCACAGGCGCAGGTGTGTCCCGGCGGGGGTATACTCCACCCCCAGCGGGCCGTAGTATTCCGTCTGGCGGGCAAAGGCTTCGCTCTCAAACAGCGTCTTCCATTCAGCAGGTGTTCTTGGCTCCATGGCAATCCATCCTTTCGTTTGACAATAGTGTAACGAACTTTGTCCTTTATTTCAACCCTTTCCTTGCAAAACGTACCAGACTCCACTATACTGAAAGAAAAACACTGCACGGAGGGTAGTTTTATGGCATACACCGATGATTGGGAAAGTCTGATGAACGGCGTGTTCGGCCCGGGGGGCAGATTCAAGGCCGCCCCCGGCGCTTCTGCACCCAAAACAGGCGGCAGCGCCGCCCTGCCCGACCTGAACGCGGCGCTTCTGGAACAGCAGAAACGGCTGGACGAGCTGTTGAAGCAGCAGAACGCCCAGCTCAGGACCCAGAGCGATGCCACCGCCGCCGCGCTGGAAAGCAGCCGCCAGATGCTGCGGGACATGGAGGACGAAGGCCTGCTGGCCAGGGCACCACCGACGTGAAGCCGGAGCACCTGGGCAGCTTTGAAGGCCTTGCCGCCGAGGTCAGGCAGACGGTGCTGGGGCAGGATGCTTTTGTGGACAGCGTGGTGCGGGCCATGCGCCGCCCCTTTGTGCTGGGCACCGAAGCCCCCGCCGCCCGCAACGTCATTCTGCTCACAGGCGGGGCAGGCACAGGCCGGCATTTTGCACTGGAAGAAACTGCCCGCTGCATGGCGGCCCGGGGTCTTTTGCAGAGCGACAGGATCGCCACGCTGGATCTGGCCCTTTACCCCAATTCCGGAGCCGAAAAGCTCTTCCTGCAAGATCTCTACGCCGCCCTGCACGCGCCCGGGGAGATCCTTGCCTTTGAGCACTATGAGAGCTGCTATCCCGGCTTTCTGAAGACCCTGTCCGATCTGCCGTCAAGGGCAGCGCCCCCCTGTCCAGCCGGTATCTCGTGAACAAAGAGGGCATCCTTGTGGATGCCGGCACGGCGCTTGCCCCGGGAGCCGTCAGCCGCATCGACCCTGCGGCAAATACCTCATCTTCTACTCCCACAAGGGCCGGGAGCACTGGCCGATAAATTCGGCGCGGCGCTGGTGTCGGCGCTGGGGGATGTCTGCGAGACAGCCTCCTACACCCGGGAGGATCTGGCCGCCCTTGCCGCACAGCAGCTCAACGCGCTGGCCCAGAAGATCCGCACCCGGCTGGGGCTGACCCTTTCCG
>ENA-OQEB01000926-OQEB01000926.1-human-gut-metagenome-genome-assembly--contig:-NODE-926-length-11386-cov-1.825562_pt1 | contig 11386 bp, 12 predicted proteins | sample MGYA00242787_ERZ504619 | MGnify/ENA primary metagenome ERZ504619 (study PRJEB26092, sample SAMD00036317) | human gut metagenome | host: Homo sapiens | study: EMG produced TPA metagenomics assembly of... | reverse complement strand
TCCGATAAGTTCCTACAAACTCCGCACAATACAAGCGTCGGGATACTTTTCCCGGGAGAGTTCCTTACTGCGCTCCGTAACGGCAGTCAATTCAAAATGAGGTTGGTGGAGATGAAGGAGCATGGAAAACACGTCCCGACATTCCGTAAGCGGCTAATCCAGTTCTTATCTTGTCCATATCGTTCTTTTTAAGTTCACCCTTATTCCGTCACCAACGGACGCTTACGCCAATCGTCCTTCATATAGCTGTCGGGGTAGACCGTCTTATCAATGATTTCGCCACCTTTCAGACGAATCCAGGTGGTGAAAGTACGGGCACCTTCCTTCATCACAATGACACGGGCACCGTTGGACAAATGGTTGTACTCGGTATTGCCACCGGTGAAACGGCCGTAAGCCAGCAGAATGCCTTTCCACATTACGGCATAATCGTTGTCATGGTCGTGTCCGACAAACATACCCATCACATCACCGGCCTCTTTCATGGCAGTGAACATGCCCGTATTCAGCTCCGGAGCGCAAGCCTTTTCCATGCGGGTACCTATCAGTATGGCGTTCTCGTCGGAAGCGGCTTCGTTATATTCCGGCAGAGGGATGTGGAAGAATGCCAGTGCAGGCAAAGGTTGGCCACCGTTCTTTGCTTTATAAGCGGCACTCTGCCGACGGTACCAGTTCACCTGGTCGAAAGTGAGCCAGTCGTACCCCTTTACGTCGGGTAGTTTGGAGTAGGAATGAGAATCCATGCAGTAAAGCAGGGCTGCATCCTTCTTGCCGTCCGAGGATTTCAATGTGAGGACATAGTCGGGAGATTCTACTCCACCACGGTCTGGCTGGATATTGAAAGGCATGGAACGGATAACATCATAAAGTTCGGCACGTGTTTTTCCCTGCTCGTTGTCGTGGTTACCAGAGGTTACGACAAAAGGAATCTTACGGTCCGTAGCATAGGAAAGCACCTTGCGCATGGCCGTATCGGCAGGTGCGGCATAGACCACATCGCCGGTAAAGACTACTAAATCGGGGCGCTCAGCATCGAGCACCTCGCCAATACGCTTCAAAGCAATATCCGAAGCCGGATTGCCATACTTGAAGTGGATGTCTGTAAACTGGACGATTTTAAACTCTCCGTTCTTGTTGAACCGTAAAGGCGATACTTGTGCCGGGCAGAACAAGGAGGATAAAAGTGCCAGACAAAAGGTCAAGGAGATTTTCTTCATATAAGTGGATGATTAAATTGAGTTGATATTATTTCATGTCATTCCTTCACTATCAATACAGTGGCATAGGCGGATATACCTTCCTCCTGCCCGTAAAGCCGAGTTTCTCCGTGGTGGTGGCCTTGATGGAGATGTCATCCTCGTCTATTCCCATCACCGCGCAAGCGTACGTTGCATTTCGGGAATATAGGACTTCAACTTAGGCCGCTCAGCGCAGATGGTAGCATCAATATTACCCACCAAATAGCCTTTAGCAGCTATCAGTTCTATTGTTTTCTTTAACAGAATCTTGCTGTCTATATTCTTGAACTCACCGGCAGTATCGGGAAAATGATAGCCGATGTCGCGCATATTCGCCGCTCCCAGCAATGCGTCACAGATAGTATGGATGAGCACGTCTGCATCCGAGTGCCCCAACAATCCCTTTTCATGTTCCAGGCGGATACCGCCCAGCCAAAGCTCGCGCCCTGCCACCAGTTGGTGGACATCAAAGCCGAAACCTACACGTATCTTCATATCGTTACTTCTTTAAGTTGATACGAAAGTACGGAAAAAATAGGAACAAGAGAAGGAACAAGACACAAATTGCACGGATTACGCCGTTTTTTGCTCCCCTTGTGGAAAGAAAATCGAACGTAAACCGTGCAATCGGTATGGAGTATGAAGAATATGTTACGGTCTGTCGGGCAGACTGTCTACAATCCCTTTATAAAAAGCTCTCACATCTTGCCAGTGATAGAAAGGAGCCATATCCGTCTTCACCGGGATACTTACTTCATGCTCGTGCAGCAACAGTTTTACAATCACATCTTCCGGCGAGCCTTTCTTGCGGAAGAACACCAGCTGTATATTTCCTGCCATCGGCGCAACCTTGTAGTTGCACCACGCCTGATAGAACTTATCGGGGTCGGCCTCCTCGTTATAGCAGTTCTCCAACTTCATCAATCCTGCCAGGGGGATAATGTTTCCATCATGTGCAAAGCGGAAAGTAGCCGAGTTTCTACCCGAAGCAATAGCCTCGTCGCAGCGGCAATGATGTTCTCCAGTGTCGGTTTGGCGTTTGCCACCATCAGTCCGTTGGTCATGGGCGAGGGACCGTCGCACACGTAGTTCTTGTAGTTGTGTATCTGCCAAATGTCGAATAACTCTTGCTTCTCAAAATATCATAGAACGATACTTCCTGCTCCACGTCCTGCATGTCCGAGGCTATCGCATAAAGACCGCGCATCAGTTCCTCCGGATTCACACGTTTATGGACAAACTCTTTATCGGAGAAAAGTGAGTTCATCAGACGTTCGGGACGAACATGGCTCTTCTCGAATTTGCGGAACTCCTCGTACCAAGGGCCCTTGTGCGAAGTGAACTTCATGGCTTCCTGCGTATGAAAGTTCAAGTAAGGCATGTATTTGTTGCTGGATTCACGCTCAATCTTCAGTTGGGGATTGAATTCCTTCAGACGTTCGCAGAAGGCATCCATACTGAGTACGCAACGTATTACGAGTGTAGCACATGCCGACATCTCCGGCGCACCTTTAAAGACTTCGGGAAATGCCTGATACATACGTTCGGCAATACCGCGCTGCTGATCCACGCCCACTGGCTCAAGTCTCCACCGCGTCCTTCGGCATCTGCCCAGACAATAGCCAACCGCTTGCGCACATCTTCGCCCAGCGGAGTAAGTTTACCTGCCTGATGTGCCTTTTCAAACACTTCCATCACACGGATATACTCCTCGTCAGAAATCAGCCAGCGCGAGCCATGACGTCCGAAGTGACTGATATAGAAAGGCTCGTAACCCTTCGGTGCCTTGGTCTGTACACCCGGTGCCGGATAGGCATAATACACTCCTCCGGTAACGGCAATGTTATCGAAGATTTCTTCGCGCGTGGCTTGTGCATACGACGATGTATGCACAGCCGATGCGGCAAAAAGAATGGTAGAAAAAACGATTCGTTTCAATCTAAAATTCATAGGATAATAAAGCTTTTCAGTTCAAGAAATCAGGATTTTGTGTCAAATTAGGATTGGTGGTAAACTCGTCCTGCGGAATGGGGAAGAGGTGTATTTGTCGTCCACATCCTTACCTATGTAAGAACCTGCCACGCCATTGTCACTACCTTTCCAGTCCCAGTTATATCCCTTGGTGAACTTACCAAAACGAATCAGGTCTGTACGGCGAACCAACTCCATGTGTAACTCGCGGGCACGTTCATCCAAAAGGAAATCAAGATTCAACCGACTGTCGCTGATGCGTCCCGATACGCCATTACCATATTTGCCGGACATGTAAGCACGGTCTCTGATTTCATTCACATACTCCAACGCTTCGGTACGCGAACCACCTTCGGCGCCACGCAGAATAGCCTCAGCCGCCATCAAGTAGGCATCTGCCGTACGGAACATCGGATAATCGACAGAGGAGTACTTCGTGCCGCCTGGTTCCAGTTCACTGCCGTCTTTGCGCACGTTTCTCCACTTGATGCAGGCGTAGCCGTTATTGAAATCGCTCTGGAACTCCTTGCCTTCTACCCAAGTTTCTTTGGTGTGGCCAATAGAGAAGAATTGGGCACGCTTGTCTTTCTTGCCGTTCCCCCAGATGTCGTCTGCCACAAAAGTCTGGTCTTCTTCTTCGAACATATCCACCAGCTGTGTCTTTACGCGGCATTGCCCCAGGTGCCGTTCACACCTATCCGGATATAGTTGCCCATATCTCCATTCATCAACGCCTTAATCAGGAAGTTAGTACCTGCGCTGCCTTGCGCATAGTCTGCATCCTGCACCAGCGGCCAGATGATTTCGGAACAAGTTTCATTGTCTGCCAAGAAGATGTGGCGATAATCGGAAGCCAGCGGATAATTACCTTCCGTAATTACCTTTTTGGCATATTTGTATGCGTTTGTGTATTCATTCTTTCCTACCAAGTTTCGGCATTCAAGTAAACACGTGACAGCAAGAACCAGGCTGCTACACGGTCCACACGGGCATATTCGTTCTTTTTGGGTTCTTTCAGCAGGGTGGTCAATTCTTCCAGTTCGGACACCACAAAGTTGTAGATTTCCTCGCGAGTGGCTTGCTCGGGCATGTCACCTACTTCCATCGTTCGTCCACGAAGGGTGTAGAACCGTAAAGGTCGCAGAGCATACTGTAACTATAAGCACGGATGAAGCGGGCTTCGGCACAATAGTATTGATACTCGTCTTTCAAGGCTTCATACACACCTCTCTCCTGCAATTTGCTCTCTGTACATTCACGTAGGAACTCGTTGCAATAGTTAATGGTCATGAAAAGACGGTAATAAGGATAACCCACAATCTCAGTAGAAGCATCCCAATTCAAGTAAAGCATGGCACGTACACCCTTGCTGCCACCGGACTGGAATACGATTTCATCCGTACAAGCTTCCTGCAAGTAGAACAAGGCACGAGTATAACCAGAATATCCTTCATCGATGCCCGACACATCGCCGTCTCCTCCGTCACCACCCTTCTGCCCTGTCTGTATCAGGGCAGCATAACACTTGGCAATCATGCGATATAGCCTCGGGAGTAGAGTACACCATCTCACCGGTCAGTTCGTTATCATCCAGCGGCAATGTATCCAGGTCGCCCAGGCAAGAAGCAAAAAGTGACACAGCCAGCAAACATACTGTTACTAATTTGAAATATCTAGTTTTCATAATCATGTATCTGTTTTTAGTCATTAAAAATTAAGGTTAACTCCCAGCATGAACGTACGCGGACGCTGATAGATGTTTTTATCGATTCCGTCATAAAGCTCCGGATCAAGACCGGAGTATCCGCTCAAAGTGCATACATTCTGTACGGCGAAGGAGAGACGGAGCGATGTCCCGTCGTTCCACAGTTTATTGAACGTATGACCGATGGTGATATTGTCTATACGGAAGAAGTTGCCTCTCTCCAAGAAATGGTCGGTGAACTGGCGGTCTTGCGTAAACTTGTTTTCGAGCGTAGAACGCAGGATGTTGCTGGAAACGCCGTTGCTGCCATAGAGTGCATCCAAGGAGTTGGAAGCAGCCACATAGTTATAGACATAGAAACCGAAGCTACCGTGTCCGTTGATGCCCAAATCCCAATTCTTGTAGGACAGACGGGTGGACAGACCGCAATAGTAAGGGGCCTTGGAACTCTTACCAGTGACGTACTTGTTAGAGTCTTCTTCGCTAGAAGTGATGGAGCCGTCTTTGGCAATGTATTTACCGTCCAGCGGCTGTCCGTTTTCGTCATAAGCTTGCTTCAGTAGATAGTAGGTATTCGGAGTCTCTCCTACATGTGTACTTGCAGATAGCGGCCTGTACCTCCGGCGTTACCTGTCTTTACGTAGTTGCTCTCGTTGTCGATGGTGTTCAGCTTGGTAATCTTTGAGGCATTCCAAGTGAAGTTACCGCTGATGTTCCATTCCCAATCTTTGGTCTGGATGGGAACCAAGTTCACACCGATTTCAAGACCTTTGCTTTCCATATCACCGATGTTGGTTTCGATACGGTTGGTGAAGTTACTGCCGGCAGGTACAAAAATGTCGTTCAGCAGGTCTTTCGTGTTACGCCAGTAGTAGTCAATCGTACCCGAGATGCGGTTGTTCAAGAAACCGTAGTCGATACCGATGTTGTAAGTTTCCGTAGTCTCCCATTTAATGTTGGGATCGTAGCCGTTGGGGCGGTAGGTGGTGTACCACTTGTTACCGAACAAGTATCTGGACTCATCGTAAGATGCAGTATAGGTGGACAAATGCTGGTAGTAGGAACCGATGGACTGCTGGCCGGTCTGACCGTAGCTCAAACGGAGTTTTAGGTCGGACACTACTTTGTTGTCTGCCAAGAAAGCCTCATCGTTCACACGCCATGCAGCGGCTACGGAAGGGAAGTAGCCCCAACGGGTCTCGGGCGAGAAGCGAGAAGAAGCATCGGCACGTAACGTAGCAGTCAGCATATAACGCTGTTTCCAAGAGTAGTTCAATCGACCGTAGAAGGAGAGCAGGTAGAGTTCAGCTTCCTCGTGCTTGGGAGAGGTAAGATCCTCACCCTTGGTGTCGGTAGTGGTATCATGGTTCTTGTACCAGAAACGTTGCCAGCCGTAACCAGCCATGGCATTGAGGTTATGGTCGTTGAAGTCTTTGGCATAGTTGGCGTAGAAGTCGAGTAGTGTATTGCGTTTGTCGTTATGATATGTATAACGCTTTCCGGTACCATCCTGTTCGTTGCCGGTGTACATGGCGGGGGCCAAGTCAGGCATGTTATCGTGTTTGTCTTCCGTCAGGAAATCATACCCCATGTTCAGGTTCAGTCGAAAGTCTTCAAAACCGTGTATTTTATAATCGAGGGCAATATTACCGATGGAGCGTTTGGTCTTGTTCTGCTTGTCGGCAAGTTCCAAGTCGGAGACGGGGTTTGAGGCAGCTAGCGTGATGGGGGTATTACTTACACCCATCCACATATAGTACCCCAAACCTACATTACCGTCATAGTTCTGATATACAGGGCGTGTAGGGTCGAAACCTACGGCACTTCCGATGACACTGGTGGAAACCGGCTTTTCGTCCTCGATGCTACCCTTGATATTGATGTCAACAGAGAGATGCTTGTCGAAGAACTTGGGCGACAAACCGATACTGGCATTGAGGCGCTGGTAGTTGTTGTTTTTCAACGTACCGTTCTGGTTGGTATAGCCCACGGACACGCGGTAAGGCATATTCTTCAAAGCACCAGTCATGGAGAGGTTGTGGTCTGTACCATTGCCACGCGGTAGATTTCATCCTGCCAGTCGGTATTGACATCACCCAGCTTGAAAGCCTCCGGAGCATTGGCATACTTGGCAAAGGCTTCGCGATATTCGGAAGCGGAAAGTACATCCAGTTTCTTATACACATTGCCCACCGTCACGTTGGCACTGTAGCTGAAAGAGGGACGTGAAACACCGTCGGTGTTTCCTTTCTTCGTAGTGATAATGATGCACCGTTGGAGGCACGCGAACCGTGAGATGGCTGTTGCCGAAGCATCTTTCAATACCGTAAACGAAGCAATGTCATTCGGGTTGATAGAGCTGATGGAGGCGTTGCTGACAGGCACACCGTCGATAACTATCAGTGGGTCGTTGTCTGCTGACAAAGAAGCTCCCATACGGATACGGATGGTACCGCCGCTGCCCGGAGCACCGCTGCCCGGTACAATGTTCACACCGGCAACCTTACCCACCAGAGCGTCTTCGGCAGTCAATTGCTTTCCTTTGTTCAGCTCGTCCGGCTTCACAGTTAGCAGAGAACCAGTGACATCTCCTTTCTTCATTTGACCGTAACCGATTACAACGACTTCGTCCAGCATCTCCGTGTCTTCCTGCAAAGTGATGACGAGCGGTGTATTGCTGCCGGTAACCGTCAGTTCCTGGCCCTTAAAACCGATACATGTAATGGAGAGAATATCATTGACGGCAGCTTTCAAAGTAAAGTTACCGTCCACATCAGAGATAGTTCCCACAGAGGTACCCTTTATCAAGATGTTAGCCCCAATCAGTGGTTCACCTGTGTGGTCTTTCACATGTCCTTTCACTGCAATATCTTGTGCCGAAAGTGACAAAGACAAGAGCAATCCCAGCAACGGGAGAATACTCTTTGCGATTTTAATCATGCTTTTCATATAATACAATATATAGTTAATAAAAATAATGTTTGCCAAGAAAAGGAACCAAGCACGCCCGGTTCCATGCAATCCTTATACCCAATCTTCTTAACTAATACTTATCAAAAAACTACAGTTAACTTTAATCTTTTGTCGATGTTGCAAAGGTATATGATTAACTGTCCCGCGAAAAAGGCGAGTAGAAGCTTAAAGTAGACGCAAGCAGATTAGCTTTATCTATAAAACATTAAAAAACAGCATATTGTGAAAATCAGCAGAAAGTAAGAAAGTAGATTCACATAAAGGGCATAGGAGGAGTTTTACCCTATTTTCTGCACCATATTCAGGAAATCTTCTTTAGAAAGAAAGGATTTGCTCCGCACTTTCAAGCGGTAATTATATACGGTCTGCGAAGAGTAATGCAGGAAGGTGGCAATCTTTCCGCTATCTGAAATTCCCAACCGAATCAAGGCAAACACACGGAGTTCCGGAGTCAGCAGTTCGCCCTCTTTAGGATAGATGCGCTCGTTCTCCTGCAAAAGGTTATTAAAGTCGTTCACAAACTTAGGATAGAGTTTCAGGAAGACGCTGTCGAACGTATGGAAGAATTCTTTCAACTCGCCGGTGACAAAGGTGGTGGAGTGGATGGTTTTCACCAGGTCGTCCAGCTGCCCGGCCTTCACTTTCCTTGCCAGCATCTTGCGGAATTCTTCCTGCTTGTCTATATAGACGGAACACATGTTGAAGACGTAGCCGATGTACTCCTCCTTCACACGGTTCGACTCCTGCAACCGAGCATTCAGTTCCTGCAAGTCACCGTTGATGTGCTTCAATTCCTTGTTCATGTCATCCATGGTCTTTCTGGCAAGGGAAAGGCGCTTCATCTGATGATAAATATAGACCAAGGCCACCAGCAATACTGCCGCCAGGATAGATATCCATATAAATAAGGTGACCAGCTGTTCTTTTTCCTCATGCAACTTGGCCTCGTAGGTGGAGTTGATGACGGGCAACATCCCCGAAATCTCCATCGTACGGTAGCGAGCATTACAGAAGGTAGCATCTTGCATGGAGCATTCCATATAGGTATACGCACGTTCTATGTCGCCCTCGCCATAGAGCAGGTTGGCAAGTTTCCAAAGCGAAATGTATTCCTTTGTTCCGCTTTGCACGTCGGCTATTGCGAGATGGTAAGATATTTCTTTTCCTGCTTGTGGTCTCCTTTGGCACCATAAACGCTTGCCAATGCAACAGAAGGAATGGCAAGGCTGAAGTCCTTCTGGCTATGGATATCATAGCAACCCTCCAAAATACCTATGGCTTCGTCATACTTACCCTCATACAGTAGTTTGTCGCCCAAAGTCAGTTGATAGCCTTGCGAATCGGGACGCTTCACACGCAGAATGGAGTCTTTGTACTGATATGCCAGCCGGGAGTATGACGCCTGCAATTCTTCTGAAAAAGCATAGGATGCCATCAGCGTGTACACTTTATGATAAAGATTATAGTAGTAGAACATATCTATCGCACCCAGTTCCTCCTGGGGAATGTCCTTCCAAAATTTCCAGTCCTTCCTTATACATTCCTGTACCAATCATCACTCTGCCACACGCATACGGGCAGAGTAGAGATGCGATGCTACGGACATACGCTGGGCTACTTCCACGCAACGATTTGCTGCCCACAAGGCAGAGTCCATGCGGTAGGCGCTGTATTTGCCGAACAACTCCTGGTAGATTTCCAGTAATTCCGCATCGGAACGGGTAGCCTTCAGCTGGCACTGCAAGGCATTGATTTGAGACTGACGTTCCAGTGTATATCGTTCACGCCCCTGCACAGATGCATCAAGCACCCGAAGCAATGAATCCACCTCTCTATCTTGGCAGAATAAAGGCATAGTGCAAAACAAAGCGAAAAGGATGGCAAACAAACGTTTCATGCAGTACGGTTTCTCTGTCTATATCACAAAAGTAAACATTTACCCGTTGATTACAAAGTTCTTTGGACAAAAGATGTTTGGACGAAATTAGTAAAGGGATACTTTAGCTTTATAAAGCAGAAGTTTAGTAAGCTAACATAGAGGTTTACGGACAAAAATCCCGAATGCTGCTCAGCGGATATTGAAGTCAAGTACTTTCTCTCTTCCCCAAGATAGCCCTGCAAGTGCTGTCCGATGCTGACGGACCTACTCCCACAGGGGTACCCGTGAACACAAGTCAACCGATTTTCAAGGTCATGAACTCGGCTGACATAAGCAATGATTTCATCTACCTGAAAAGCATATCCGATGTATGACCGCGTTGCACCTCCTTATCATCAATCGTCAAATGGAAGTCCAAATTCTGTACATTGCCGCCCACTTGTTCCAAAGGGACAAAGGTGCCGATAGCTGCCGAATTGTCGAACCCTTTGCAAAGCTCCCACGGATTACCCGCCTCACGGAACTTACGTTGCAAGTCGCGTGCCGTGAAGTCGATGCCCACCGTCACCGCATCGTAATAGCGATGGGCAAAGCGGGGAGCAATATTCTTGCCCAAACGGCAGATGCGCACCACCACTTCCGTCTCATAATGCACTTCGTTGGAAAAGTCGGGGATAAAGAAAGGTTTGCCATCTTTCAGTATAGCCGAATCGGGTTTCAAGAAAATAACCGGTTCCTTATTCTCGTGTGTATGTCCCAGCTCTTTGTTGTGCAGAGCATAGTTCATTCCTACAGCAATAATCTTCATTACTTGATTTCGTTAAAGTTCAGTCTGTTAAACATCACGGCCAGATGGGCATAAAGGGAAGTGTTCTGCACGACAATGTTCTCGGGAACACGGATACGGAACGGGGTGAAGTTCCATACGGCCTTGATACCGCCCTCCACCATGGAATCCGTTATCTGCTGGGCTATTTCGATAGGCACCGTCAGCACGCCTATATTGACATCGTACTCCTGCATCTTCTGCTTGAACTTGTCCGAGTGATAGATGGGGATGCCGCTCAGTGTCGTACCCACCAGTTCGGGCTTCACATCGAAAGCAGCTACTATCTCCAAACCGAAATGGCTCAGACCCGAGTCGCGCAGCAAGGCACCTCCCAAGCTTCCGACACCGAACAGAAAGGCTTTGTGTATATTGGTAAATCCCAGGAAATCCTCCAGTACAGCTATCAGCGTGTCCACCTCATATCCCACACGCGTACGGCCCGAGATATTGACATACGAAAGGTCTTTGGCAATCTGTGAAGCATCAATATTGATTTCCTTGGAAATCTGGGTGGATGATACGAATCGTTCCCCCTTTTGTTTCAGCAACTTTACATTGGAAAGGTACCACGGAAGCCGGCGCAAGGTAGGTTCCGGCACCTTCATGGTTTCTTTTTTCTGTAACGGACTGCTCATAGTTTCTTATTTAAGTTCTCAATATTGCGATTGGCAAAAGTAGTGCTTTTTTTTCTAATCAGTAACACGGATGCAACAAAAGCTTAACATAATTTCTAATTGCATAATTCCACATAATATCGTACTTTTGGGAAGTTTAAAAGAAAGAAGTATGAA
>ENA-OQEB01000925-OQEB01000925.1-human-gut-metagenome-genome-assembly--contig:-NODE-925-length-11400-cov-2.383394_pt1 | contig 11400 bp, 19 predicted proteins | sample MGYA00242787_ERZ504619 | MGnify/ENA primary metagenome ERZ504619 (study PRJEB26092, sample SAMD00036317) | human gut metagenome | host: Homo sapiens | study: EMG produced TPA metagenomics assembly of... | reverse complement strand
AAAATTCGCCACTTGCAGATCAAACAAAATAAGGAGATCGATTATGATGAAAAACGGAATCCTGACCTTCCTCTTCGCCTTTTGCCCGGGCGCAGGCCAGATGTATCAGGGCTACATGAAGCGCGGCCTTTCGCTCATTACGATGTTCTGCGTGGCCTTTGGTGCGGGCACTCTGCTGGAAGTTTTGTATGTAGCCATGCCCATTGTGTGGATGTACAGCTTCTTTGACACCTTCAATCTCCGGGCGCAGATCGGCGCAGGCACCGCCCCGCAGGACGATTATCTGGTGCACATCAACTGGCACGACCAGCGCATGGAACAGTTCATGCTGGACAGCCACAAGCTGCTGGTTGGGGCCTGATCGCGCTGGGCGCGCTGGTGGCCTACCAGAACATCCTTATGAACACGCTGGGGGATATCGTGTGGCGCTGGGGCCAGAGCAGCCCTTTCTTCCGCGCACTTTACCTGATGATGGATCAGCTGCCGGAGGTGGTGGTCTGCGTGGCCCTGATCATCTGCGGTGCGTGGCTGGTGCGCGGCCCCAAGGGCAGAAAACAGAAGCCGCAGAACGATGCCGAAGATGAAGATTTTACCGAGTATACTGCACAGGATGCGCAGGCGGAGCCGGAAGCAAGGGGCTTTGCCATGCCCAAACTCTCGGCTCTGCTGGGCAAGCCCGTGACCCCGGACGATGAGACGGAGGATGCCGACGATGGACGAGACGAGAAATGATGCGCCGCTGACCGGTGAAGCACCGCAGCCTGCAAAACCGCAGCCGCTGCGCCGGGTGGGCAGCTTTACGCTGGGCGTATGCCTGATCGCAGCGGGCATCTTCTTTCTGCTTGCCTATTTTGTGCCGGGCGTTGACTGGAAGCTGATGCTCAAGATCGCCCCGGCGGCAGGGCTGATCCTGCTGGGCGGCGAGGTGCTCTTTTTTGCCGCCGCCCGGGCCGCTGGAAATACGATTTCTGGTCGGTGCTGATCTGCCTTGTGCTCATGGGCGGATGCTTCTGTCTGTCGCTGCTGCCGGTGGTGTGGGATGAACTCGGCCCGGAGCGGAATCAGGCAAGCATGAAGCTGGGGCAGGAATATACGACAGAAGCCTATGACAAGATCAAACAAACAGCCCCGGATATCCGTGTGAAGAATATCAGCGGAAACGCCTACCTGTACAGCAGTGAGGCGAAAACGCTGCGGGATGTGAATGCCGGAAACGGCTATCTGAGCCTGACTGTGGAGCTGTTTGGCGGCTATGACAGCGTACAGGCCTTTGCGCAGGACTGCCGCAGCGTGACCGATGCCGTGCAGCAGTGCAGCGCACAGCCGGATGAGCTGCGCATTACATGGTCGCCGGAGAACGACCCGGGCCAGAGTCTTGCCTCCGGCAGCCTGCAGAATGTGGAGCAGTACACGCTGGAACTGGAAGGCATCGCACAGCTGGACTGGACAGCAGAGCAGATGGCAAAGCAGACCGAGGTGCAGTACCTGCTGGACGAAGAAAACGAAGAAACGGCAGAGTCCGAAGCTTATTCTGAGGAAAGTTCGGAGCTGAGCGAGTGAAACAAAAATGCTTCCGTGCGGCGCACGGAAGCATTTTTTTGTTGAAATCAGCCGAAAACTATGTTATGCTATCTCTGCTGCTGAAAGGCGGCGGGGCACTGCAAACAACGGCAGGCGGTTCGGCCCTCACTTCCGAAAGGAGGTGAGTACATGCCAATTACTTTGACATTCCACTTGTTTGGATTGACATTCACCATTCGCGTGAAAAAGTAAGAACCGCCACCCGGCACGGTGACGGTTCTCAAAAACTGTAAACCTTGAACTGGGGCCAACCGCTTGTCGCAGTGCCCTTTCTATAGACATTATAGCGAATCCCGCAGAGCTGTCAAGCATCTGCCGGGATTCGTTTTATCGTAAAATTTACAGCTTTTTGCCGGTGAGCAGCTCGTAAGCTTCCAGATACTTGGCAATGGTCTTGTCAATGACATCCTGAGGCAGGTCGTAGTTGCTGTCGGGGTTGGCCTTGAGCCAGTCGCGCACGAACTGCTTATCAAAAGAGGGCTGGCTGTGGCCCGGCTCATAGCCTCCAGCGGCCAGAAGCGGGAGGAATCCGGGGTGAGCATCTCGTCGCCCAGCACCACGTTGCCGTTCTCATCCAGACCAAACTCAAACTTGGTGTCGGCAATGATGATGCCGCGGGAGAGTGCATACTCAGCACACTTCTTGTACAGGGCAATGGTGTAGTCGCGCAGCTTGGTGGCATACTCCTCGCCGTGGCCGGGGAACTGCTTTTCCAGCACCTCGATGCTCTTTTCGTAGGAGATGTTCTCGTCGTGGTCGCCGATCTCGGCTTGGTGGAGGGAGTGTAGATAGCTCGGGCAGCTTGTCGGACTCCTTCAGGCCTTCCGGCAGCTGGATGCCGCACACCTTGCCGGTCTTCTGGTAGCTGGCCCAGCCGCTGCCGGTGATGTAGCCGCGCACGATGCACTCGATGGGCAGCATGGTCAGCTTACGGCACATCATGCTGTTGCCGTCGAACTGCGGCTGCTGGAAAAACTCCGGCATATCCTTCACGTCCACGCTCAGCATGTGGTTGGGCAGCAGATCGCGGGTGTAATCGAACCAGAACTTGCTCATCTGGGTCAGAACGGTGCCCTTTTTGGTGACCTTGTTTTTCAGGATGACATCAAACGCGGAAATGCGGTCGGTAGCAACCATGATGAGGCTGTCACCGTTATCATAGATCTCACGAACCTTGCCTTCTTTAATGGGCTTGAACTCAGTCATAATCAAACACTCCATTTTCCAATGCCGAAAAAGCGGCGGTGTATCTTACCTGATTATTGTACCATGTCTGCGGACAGTTTGAAAGAAACAGAATGAAAGGAAAATCAGGCCGTTTTTGCATTTTTCTCGTGAAAAATGTACGAAAAATAGAATCAAAATTCGGCGATTTGACGATAAAAGTCGTACTTTCACAACAATGAAGCACCTTTTTGTAAAATGTAGGCATGGACATTCCGGCGATTGTGCGGTATCTTATAATCAACAAATTAAAATAGGGAGGGTTTACTTATGGGCAGTTTTCCCAAAGATTTTCTGTGGGGCGGTGCCACCGCTGCCAACCAGTGCGAGGGCGCATGGCAGGCAGGCGGCAAGGGCCTTGCACCGTGGATGTGACCCCGTTTGGCCCGGACCGCTTCCCGGTGGCGCTGGGTCGGCTGGAAATGCTGGAGTGCGACGACAAGCACTATTATCCCAGCCATGAAGCCATTGACCTGTATCACCATTATAAAGAGGACATCGCCCTCTTTGCCGAGATGGGTTTCAAGTGCTTCCGGCTGTCCATCGCATGGACCCGCATCCTGCCGAACGGCGATGATGCCCAGCCCAATGAAGAGGGCTTGAAGTTCTATGAGGATGTGTTTGATGAGTGCCACAAATACGGCATTGAACCGCTTGTGACCATCTGCCACTTCGATACCCCCATTGCCCTCATAAAAAGTATGGCGGCTGGAAAGACCGCCGCATGGTAGATGCCTATGTGCACTACTGTGAAGTGCTGTTTGACCGCTACAAGGGGAAGGTGAAATACTGGCTCACCTTCAACGAGATCAACATGCTGCTGCATCTGCCCTTTACCGGCGCGGGGCTAGTGTTCTATCCGGGCGAGAATGTGCAGCAGGTGGAGTATCAGGCGGCACATCATGAGCTGGTGGCCAGCGCAAAGGCGGTCAAGCTGGCTCATGAAAAGATGCCCGGTGCCATGGTGGGCTGTATGCTGGCGGCAGGCCAGTATTACCCGCGCACCTGTGCACCGGAGGATATCCGTGCCGCGCAGGAAGCGGACCGAGACAACTACTTCTTTACCGATGTGCAGGCCCGGGGAGCCTACCCGGTGTGGGCAAAAAAGCGGATGGAGAAGGCCGGCATCACCCTACACACCGAGCCGGGCGATGAGCAGGTTCTGAAAGAAGGCACCGTGGATTTTGTCTCCTTCAGCTACTATTCCAGCCGCTGCATCACCACGGATCAGGAGATCCTGGCAGAAGAAAAGGCCGACGGCAATGCGGTGCTGGAAGCCGTGAAGAACCCGTACCTCAAGGCCAGCGAGTGGGGCTGGGCCATCGACCCGGTGGGCCTGCGCGTGACCCTGAACACCATCTACGACCGGTACGAAAAGCCCATGTTCATTGTGGAGAACGGCCTTGGCGCGGTGGATACCGTGGAAGCGGACGGCTCCATCCACGACAGCTACCGCATCGATTATCTGCGCGCCCACATCGAGCAGATGGAAAAGGCCGTCAACGAGGACGGCCTGCCGCTGATGGGCTACACCACATGGGGTCCTATCGACCTTGTGAGCGCATCCACCGGTGAGATGAAAAAACGCTACGGCTTTATCTATGTGGATAAGGACAACGACGGCAACGGCACACTGGCCCGCAGCCGCAAGGACAGCTTCTACTGGTACAAAAAGGTCATTGCTTCAAACGGCACCGACCTTGCCTGAAATTTGCGAAAAAATAAATTTGTGAGAAAGAATTGGAATTTATGACACCTGAGATCATTGCACACCGCGGCGCGTCCTATCTTGCGCCGGAAAATACCCTTTCTGCGTTCCGCAAGGCGATGGAGATCGGCGCGGACGGCGTGGAAATGGACGTACAGCAGACCAGCGATAAAAAGCTGGTGATCCACCACGATTTTGTCATTGACTGGCACACCGATATGCGTGGCCAGATCTACGACATGACCGAGGGCGAGCTGAAGGCGCTGGACTTTGGCAGCTGGAAGGATGTGAACTATCGGAACGAGAGGATCGCTACCCTGCAGGAGGCACTGGCTCTGTGCAGGGAAATGGAAGGTACCATCGTTCAGCTGGAAATGAAGGCCACCATCGATGACGACCCGGATTTTGTCCCCCGCGTGATCGAGGAGGTGCGTGCAGCAAACATTACCGACCGGCTGGTGGTGATCTCGTTCAACCACGACCTGCTGCGGCAGGCAAAGCAGCTGATGCCGGAGCTGAAGGTGGGCGTGCTGGTCTACGGTGCGTTGGAGACCATGGCGCTGCCCACTAGCACATGGGAAATGCTTGGCCTGCAGAACGGGCTAGAAGAGGATGATTTTCCACAGCTGCCGCCGCTGTCGGTGGAAAATGTGGATGACGAAAACTGCAGCTGGGCCCTGCGCTGGATGGGCAATCAGATCAGTATGCTGCAGGCGAACTTTCCGGGCAAGAGTCTGGTAGAGGTAGCCCAGCGCCTGCTGGAACAGCGGGATCCGGTAAAGTATGTGCAGACGCTGGACTTCAAGCCGGACTGGGTGAGCTGTGAATATCACACCGCTTACCAGCAGCCCAGCATGGTGCAGAAGCTGCATGATCTGGGCATCAAGGCGGCATACTGGACGGTGGACGGGGAACAGGCCGTGAAAGACCTTTGGCTCCTGCAGCCGGATGCCATCGTCACAAACCGCCCGGACCGCGTGCGGGAATGGATCTCTGAACTGGAAATGACAGAATAAAGGGCAGAAGCTGCATCCCTTCGGTGCGGCCTGATTCCCCAAGCAACATCTGAAAAGCAAACAGCGGACAGCCTGCAGGCTGTCCGCTGTTGTGCTATGCAAAAGATGTTATAAAATATATCCGAGGCTCCGCAGCACGAACAGCCAGAAGGTCAGGCTGAATGCACTGAACAGGGTGGTGGTAACGCACACGCTGCCGGTAAGCACACCTTCGTGGCCCATCTGCTTTGCCATAACGTAGCACGCCGGGGTGGTGATGCTGCCCAGCATCACCAGCAGGGCCACCAGCTTTTCGTCGGTAAAGCCAAAGCGCACAGCCAGCGGCAGGAACAGCGCAGGCAGCACCATCAGCTTGACCACAGTAGCCACAGCGGTAGGCTTGAGGTATCCCAGAGCTTTTTGCCCTTGAAGCCTGCACCAATGGCAAGCAGGGCCAGAGGGCTGGTCAGACCGGCCACATTGGAAAGGGCCTTATCCAGCATGGCAGGCATGGAAATGTGCAGCATGCTCCACGCAAAGCCCGCTGCAATGCCCAGAAGGATGGGGTTCGTCAGGATGCCTTTCACACTCTTTTTGAGCTTTTCAGCCATATTGCCGGTCTGAGCCTGCGCAGTGGGCGCTTCCAGCATCAAAATGACCACTGCCATGATGTTATACAGCGGCACACTGCCAAGGATCATCAGGCTGGACATGCTGGCATCGCCGTAGATGCTCTGCAGAAAGCCGAGCCGAGGATGGCAGCCGACGAGCGGTAACACACCTGAACGAACTCGCCCACAAGGCCGGTGCCCTTTAAAAACAGCTTTGCCAGCGCCCAGATCACAAGGATGCACGCCAGTGTGACCGCAAAGCAGAACAGCACATACCGGCCATCGAAGGTGGCGCGGACATCGTTTTTGCCAAGGTCGCGGAACAGCTGCACCGGCAGTGCCACATAAAACACGAACTTGTTGGCCCCGGCCACAAACGCATCGCTCAGAAAACCGGTGCGGTGCAGCACATAGCCCAGCAGCATGATAAAGAACAGCGGCATGGTGCTGTTCATGCTGAACAGAAGATTTTCCAGCATGGCTCACACCCCGCCATGACGGCGCTGCTCTGCCGCCAGCTCCTGCTGCAGGGCAGCTTTGCGGTGGTCCAGCAGCAGGTCTTTGTTGTACTGGAAGTAGCGTTCGCAGCCGTTCTCGGTGAGGAAGGCGTGGGACACCGGGTCCACCGTCAGCTCGGTGACGAACACCACCATCTCCTGGCTTTCGGCAAAGGCCTGTTCCATAAAGTCGAAAGCGGCTTCCAGCGCGGCGCTGGCGGTCTGCTGGGCCTTTTCGCGCGCATCGGCAAGGGACTGGAACTGCCCGCGCAGCAGGTCGAAGGCTTCCTGTGTACCGGCGGCGTTGGCACGGCGCAGTTCGCCCTCCCAGCCGCGCAGCACGGCCAGCACTTGCAGGCGGGTGGTCAGAGCATCTTTGCTCAGCAGCCCGGCGGCACGCTTTTGCTGTGTTTCGGTGTCGTAATCCATGATCTGCTGGTGGAACATTTCTGCCGAGCCGTCCGGGATATCCTCCGGAACGGTGGCAAGGGCTTTTTTGGTCTCCCGCAGAAAGGCATAGCAGCTGTCGGCCACTGCATCTGCCTGACGGGAGGCCGTGAACCGGGTGCCGAGGCCTGCAAGGATCAGGCTGACCAGCGAAAGCCGCTCGTCGAAGGGGGCCTGCAGCAGCCGTGCGAACACGGCGGGCTTTGCCTGTCCGGCCAAGATCTCCTCTATGCCGTAGTCGTCGCGGTACTTATAGTAAAGGTCGAGGTAGGCGGAGAAGTCCTCTGCGATCTTCGGGTGCTGGATGTACTCGCGGATCAGGTCTTCATCGGCCTGCAGACCCAGTGTTTCGTAGGTGTCCAGCAGATTGGAAAGATCCTCCCAGCCGCGGGCGGTCACGAACTGGGTGCCGTCCACATCGGCGTTGATCTGGTAGAAGTTCTGCGGGTGCAGCTCCAGATAGCTCAAAATGGCGCTGTGGATGTGGGCAGCGCGGGCATAGTCCTTCCACACGGGCAGGTCCGGCTCAATGTCCATGCGGCGCACGCGGTCCAGCGTAACGATATCAAAGTCGCGCACAGATTTGTTATATTCCGGTGGGTTGCCTGCCGCCACGATGACCCAGCCCGCAGGCACGGCCTGATTGCCAAAGGTCTTGCATTGCAAAAATTGCAGCATGGTGGGGGCCAGCGTTTCCGACACACAGTTGATCTCGTCGATGAACAGAATGCCCTCGGAGAGGCCGGTGGCCTCCATCTTGGCGTAGATGCTGGCAATGATCTCGCTCATGGTGTATTCGGTCACGGAGACATCCTTTCCGCCATAATTGCGCTGGCGGATGAAGGGCAGACCCACGGCGCTCTGGCGGGTGTGGTGGGTGATGGTGTAGGCCACCAGCGCCACGCCGCACTCCCGGGCTACCTGCTCCATCACCTGCGTCTTGCCAATGCCCGGAGGCCCCATGAGCAGAATGGGACGCTGCCGGATGGCCGGGATGGCGTATTCGCCAGAGCATCCTTGGCAAGGTAGGCTTTTACGGTGTGTTCAATTTCTTCTTTGGCTCGTTTGATATTCATAACAAATTCCCTCACGAATTGTTCAGGTCACGGTACAGGTCGTCCTCTTCGGCCAGCGCGTCGGCAAGAGTGCTTTGCGGGCAGGCTGCTGCACCGGTAAATTCTTCTTCATCCAGAACCACCTTCATGGCCCACGGCGGTACATTGGCATCGTCGAACCGCTCCCCCAGAAACAGAAAAGCGGTGTCGTAGGCCGGGCGCTTGGCGGGGTAGGTGCCCATGCCGTCGGTGAAGTACAAAAGGCCCCGCAGGTTCGAGAACTTCTTCTCGGCGCACAGCTGGTTCACGTATTCAAAGGCCGGGCGGAAGTCCGTTCCGCCGCCGCCCCGCAGCTCAAAGTGTTCATGGCGTGGATCAGCTCGTCCTCATTGTGGATCAGGATATCCTGCCGGATGGCGTTATCGGCCTGGATCAGGTGCAGGTTCATCCGGTGGAAAAAGTTCTCCTGTCCTTTCAGCAGAGTGTAGGTCTCCGCAAGGAACGCCCGCACCAGTTCACCGGAGGTGGAGTAGCTGGTGTCGATGACAAGGGCCAGCTCCTCGATCTTTTTGCTCTCCCGGCTTTCCAGAGGCTCGATGAGGGGCAGGTTTCCGTACACCGAAAGGCCGTAGGTGTAGAAGTTCAGGTCGAACTCGTCCGGGTCCAGCTTTACTTCCTCCCGCAGCACGCAGAACCGGCGCAGAAAATCCCGGTAGCTGCGGCGGCTGCGGTTGGCGGCTTTTACCTGCTGCTTCAGGCATCGGCACCGTCCCCGGCTTCCTTATCCCGCAGGTCCAGCTCTGTCTGCATCCGCTCCCCGATCTTCTGCCACGTTTTCTGGGGCAGAGGAGTGGGCATCTGCTGGGGCTGGTCAGGCGCATCCTTCGGCCACAGACGGTGGTCGTCGGTCACGAACTCCCGCTCCAGCTGGCGCAGCACACCGGGGGTCTGCCGGGTGAGCCACCGATACACCGGCGCGGCTGCCACCACGGTTTCCTCGGCGGTGATCTGCTGGTAGGCGTTCTGGCGCACATAGGTCAGCGGGCGCTTGACGCTGGTGCGGTTCAGGCTGTCGATAACGTTTTCCACTGCGATATCACAGGCAAGGCTCCACAGCTGCGGCTCCCGGCGGCCTTTCAGCCACAAATGCCGGAATACGCAGTGGAATATGGTGTGCAGATACAACCGGTTGAGATATTTTGGGTTGTCCTGATAGAGCCGCAGCAGGTGGCTGGGCTGATAAAACAGGACCTGACCGTCCGTAGCCAGCACCCGGCAGCGCTCGTCCGGGGCGGGGGACAAGGCACTGAGCGCCATATCCAGAAAGCGGAAGTCCAGATACAGCCCGCTGCGCACCACCGCCAGCACTTCGCCGCCCATGCGTGCCTGCCACTCCTCGTGGGTCTCCGGCCGCTGGGACTGGAACGGCTTGCGCGGGTCAAAAAATTTTTCTTTTTGGATCGTTTGGGGCAAAAGTGTCACCTCACTTAGAACCATCTCAGCCTCGCTGCAAACTCCCCCACTCATTGCTGCGCGATGCCAGCCCCCTCAGATGGGGTCTCTGGCGAAAACGGAAGCTTACCCTTACTGCCAAAGGCTTCCTCTTAGAGGGAGCTGGCGCACGAAGTGCGACGGAAGGAGTTTTCTGCTGTTTAAAAATCAAAATCGTACCGCTGCTTTTTGGGCTGAGGAACATACTTTTTGTGCTCCGCATCCGCCAGCAGAGCGGCGGCAGCGGCGTTCCCGGCCTTGGCGGCAAGGGCTGAAGCTTCGGCAAAGCCGTCTTTGTCCAGCACATCCAGCGCAATGAGTGCACGCACGGCATCATTGTCCTGCGCCTTCAGCAGGCGGGCCAGCACCCGGTCGGTGTTGGCTGCCAGAAATGCCCGGTAGTGCCCGGCGGCGGCTTCGGTCAGCTGCCACGGATACCGCAGGCGGTCAAAGCAGAGCATTGCCATCACATTGGCATCGTCGGCATCGTGGCTGCGGGAAGATCGCGTCGTATTCTGCGGGGAGGAATTTGTTCTCTAAAAACACTGCCGGTAATGATATCCTTGGCCGGAAAAGGTGTGCAGAAGAATGTGGGCGGGGGTCTCCTCGATATCCTCCCAGTAGGCGGGATACCAGAGCGCCGCCAGCGGCGCGGCGGCACCGGCAGGGCAAAACTCAGCCCGCACCGTTTCGGTGATGTTGTTCACAAGGGCAAACAGGCCGTAGGTTCTTCAGGGCCTGCCTGCACCCGGATGGTCTCCAGCGCGAAGCAGTTCAAAAACACATCGCTGCCCATGGTCAGGCTGCCCGTGCCCACGGTGAGCAGACGCAGCTTGCGGCAGTTGTAGAATGCGCAGCTGCCAATCACCTGCAAACTGTCCGGCAGGGTGACCTCTTCCAGAAAATTGCCGCACACCGGTGCAGCGTGTCCGCATCGGAAGCCGGGGCGTCAAAGTCGAAGTCATACCGACGGCAGGTGCCGCCTACCGTCTGCCCAAAGGCCCGAATCAGCCGCGCCGTGCCGTCCGGGGCCGCCTCGTAGCGGCAGGTCTTGTCTGCCGCAGGCAGGCTGCGCGGCTTTTCGGAAAAGCAGTAGTCGCCCAGTTCGGTAACAGCAAAGCTGCCGCCCTCCGGTGCTGGCAGTGTGCCGGGCAGCGCGATACACGGCTCTGTGCCGTACACCCGCACCAGCCGGGCTGTGTCTGCCGAAAGCGGCAGGATATCCAAGGTGAGTGTGCTCTCCGAAACCACGATGCAAAACTCCTCAATTTGATAGAATCATTCAGCTTTCAGTATAAACCAACGGCAAAGCCTTGTAAAGCATAAAAAAATCTGACGTAACATAGTAGAAAAATGAATCAGGAACCTCTTGACTTTTGCATGAAAGTGCGTATAATAAGGGTAGGCAACGCGATAAGGCCGAACGTGTTTACCACGTAAAAAATCGAAGCACCCCGGTAGAACCAGTACCGGGGTGCTTCTTTTCATTAGTGCTTGCTGCCCTTGAAGAACAGGCTGTCAAGCCACTTGCATAAATAGTAGGCTACTACCTCTGCTGCGACAGTCTGAAAAAACGCGATAAAGCTAGGCATGTTTACCATCTCCTTTCCGCGACAGGGGGATTGGAGAAGGGCCGCAGAGCCAGTATAACACAAAAAGCCGGCAGCGCGCAATTTGATGCACGCTGTCGCTTTTTCATTGAGGAGGCAGAAAACGCTTAGTTTTCGGCAAGGTTGCCGGTGTACAGCTGGTAATACTTGCCCTTCTTGGCAATCAGCTCGTCGTGGCTGC
>ENA-OQEB01000924-OQEB01000924.1-human-gut-metagenome-genome-assembly--contig:-NODE-924-length-11405-cov-3.517468_pt1 | contig 11405 bp, 14 predicted proteins | sample MGYA00242787_ERZ504619 | MGnify/ENA primary metagenome ERZ504619 (study PRJEB26092, sample SAMD00036317) | human gut metagenome | host: Homo sapiens | study: EMG produced TPA metagenomics assembly of... | reverse complement strand
GCCTGCAGACGCCCCCTGCAAGGCGGCTCACAGCTCACGTAACCGCGCACGGCGCATGAAGGCCGCCCGCGCCGAGGCAGAAGGCTCGTCAATGAGGCCATGGTCAATCGCGATTCGGCCTTGGCGGAACTCTCGGCCGTGAAGGACGAGTTGGCGGAAACTAGGCAAGAGCATGAGCGCAAATGCGCCGAGTTCAAGCTCAAGGTCAACGAGATGGCGGCGGCGATGGAGGCTGCGGCAGATAACGCCGCAGCCTCAGATGAGATTGAGAACCTCAAGCGCATCAATGCGGAGACGCTCGAATCCCTAGACGGCGAGCGGAGCAAGCGCAAAATCTCTTGGAGCGACTCGGTGAGGCCAACGAACAGCTCGAGAGCGAACGCAGCGAGAAGGAGGAATTCCGCCAGGAGGTGCTCGGACTGCGCAGCCGCTTGGAGAGCATGAGCGGGATGTCGAGCGATGAGTCAACGGGCTTATCGCGCGTGCGCAGGAGGCCGAGGACCGCGCAGTGAACTGGCTTTCGACATGTCTACCCTCCAAAACCAGGCCGAGGACCGCGAGAGGCAGCTCGAGGAGGCTCGGGAAAGCTGCTGGCAGCTCAAGCCGCCGCCGACGAGCAGATGAAGAGGCTCGAGAACTACAACGCCGCCTTGCACGATTCCGTCGCTCAGGCCAAAGCCGAGCTCGATACGGTTTCGGCCGAGCGGGACGAACTGCTGGGTAAGCTCGGCGATTCATCGAGCCGGATCGAGGAGCTGGAGTCCTCGCTCGAGGCCGAACGGCAAGGCGCCAGCCACCTGCGCGACAGCAACAGTCGAGCGCCGACAAGATCGGCGACCTCGCGCGGGAAAACGAGGCCCTCGGTAAAAGTCTCGCACAGACCCAGAAGGCACGAGCCGATGCGGCCGCAGCCCTTGAGGCCGTGCAGGCGAACAGCGAGTCGATCAAGGCGGACCTTCAGGCGGCGCGGGAGGAGAACTGCCGCCAGCGCCATGACTACGACAAGAAAATCGGAGAGCTGGTGCGCGGGCAGGAACGGCTCCGCGAGCAGGTGCAGGCGGCACAGGGCAAGCTCGAAGATGATGCGGCGGAATACGAAAAGCGTATCGCGGAGCTTCAGAAGGCGCTCGAGGCCAAGCAGGAAGAGGTCGTGTGCGCCGCTCAAGAGTCGCACAAGGATGAATTGGAGCGCCTGCTGGCGCCGTCGAGTCCGAGCGCGAGCGAGCCGACCGAGCCGAGGGGAAGGCGCGAGCCGCAGAGCTTCTGCGGGAAGACCTGGAAAGCTGCAAGGGCAAGGTCGGTGCCTTGCGGCAGCAGCTTTCGGTGTGCTCGAACCTGAAGGACGACCTCGAGGACGCGGAGTCCAAGCTGATGGAAGCCACCGCGAGAGCAACTGATGCGAGAGCCGCGCACGCGCGGCCGAGCGGGATTCCAGCAGGCTCGCCAAGGAACTCGAGCGCGTCAACATGAAGCTCGCCGATGAGTCATCGCGTGCGGACGGGGCCTCGGCCGCACTGCAGGAAGCCGACGGCGTCAAAAGCCTCGCCCTGCCCCATGGGCTTCTCCCCGGGGAGGTGACCACCGTCGCGTTCGGGTCGGGATTCCAGAAGTTCCTCGTCAAGAAGCTCATCTACAAGTCCGACGGCAGCATCCTCGCCGAAAACGAGCACGGTCAATCCGTATCGATGGGCGTTTGGCGCTAGATGGTACCTTCACTCCCGTTGAGTCGATGCGAAACGGTTGAATCTAGCCGCTGCGGCACGACCCGAAGGGTTCCTCTCCCTCCGATGTAGCCTGCGCTGTGACTGAGCATTGGGCTTGGTCACAGCGACCTTCGGAGGTAGAGGACATGCCATCAATTTCAGATGAGGCCGGAATCAAGCTGCTCAACATACTCGAGATGTTCGGCAGGGAGATGCTCAGGAACAAAATCAATGAGTCGAACCGCTTGCGAGCAGAAGCCCGAGACGCCAAGGCGGCGGCCAAGGGCCTATCGAACAACGGCAAGGGGATGAAAAAGCAAGACTATACGACGACTTGGTTCGATTCTCCCGCCGAAGCGCAGACGACCCTGCGCGAGTTGAAGCAAATCTCCCCGAAACTGTTTGCCAACTCCACCGTCGTCGGCCACTTCCTCGTCCATCCGAAAGACGGAAAGGACAGCGACGGCAAGCACACCCACACCATTCAAGATGCCATCTACGACATCAGCCGAGACCATCGATATGCCGCCCGCATCATCAATCTCGACAAGCTCGATAAGGGCAAAGCGGACAAGGGCTATATCAAAAGCCTGCCCGATGGGAACTGCACCCGCTTCACTTTCGGGGAATTCGAGAACGAAGCATCCTCGTTCAACGCCGCCTACTATTGCTCCGTCCTGCAGGATTACGACATCAACGCCCGCCATATCGGCAACCAGGTCATCGTCAACGTCGGCGATAGGGACCGCGCCCTGATGCCATCCATATTGAGGAGAGGAAGATCGAGCCATGGGGCCCGAGCGAGGCGAGCTGTTCATGCGCCAGCGCTACAAGGACCGCATCGGCGTGGAATTCGAGCCTCCGCTCATCGAAGATGGGGCCGATGGGTATGACGAGGCAGGCGGCGTTATAGGTGCCGAAATGCCGATGCCTGAGGTCGAACCCGAGCATGGAGACGATGAGCGTGCAGATGCCGATGGGCGTGCAGATGAGGGTGTAGACCCAGACCATGATGTGCGCGACCCGGACGATGGCGGGGCCTTCGTCCCGAGTCTCGATGATGTCGATGAGACACGCGGCGAGAAGAGCCCCGCCGGCAGCGCCGCAGACGGCAAGACCGGACCTGAATCCACGGAGCCATCGCCGAGGAGGAACTGGCCGAGAAGACGGTGGAGTCCGCTTCGGCGGCTCGGGCCGATAGCGATTTGAGCGCCGCCGATGCGGACGAGGCGCTGTCGCGCGAGACCCGCAAGGCCGAGCTGCACGAGGATATCTCCAACAGCAAGACCACGGCGGACTGCGTCCAGGCTCGCCCCGATGCCCATAACGGCGACCTCTCCACTCCCTATGCCGACGGGCAGGATGCCCCCGCACCGGGGATTCCGATGGAGACGGCATCCGCGATGCCGCCGAGGACCGCGATGGGGATGGGACGCCCGACAAGCTCGATTCGGATGCCGAATGTATCGACGACGACCCCGATTACGAGCCCGTCAGCATGAAGGAACGCAACATCGACGAGCTGATGAGCGACAAGGGCGAAGAGGCCGCATATGTCGCCTCCCGTTCCGCTGCCCAAGCCGAGAAGGACGTCTCGCTCGAGACGGTGAAGCGCTAATGAAGGTCACGAAAGAAGTGGCGCCGCTTCTGGGCGCGGCGGCTGCCACCCTCCCCTTCGCCTACCTCGGCAACAGGTTCGTCGACTGCGCCTGCTCCTATTCGGATATGCTCGAGGGCCTCACGGCCGCTCCTACGGAGATGTGGGGCTACATCGCCGCCCATCCGTTTCGCCTGCTGCTGAACGACGCCGGCATGCTCGGCATGCTCCTCGGGGTCTGCATCCCGTGGGTAATCGCCATGGTGTGCCTGGTCTATGGGCAGAAGAACACCCGAGTCGGCGAGGAGCACGGTTCGGCGCGGTGGGCCACCACCGAGGAACTTGCGCCGTTCATCGAGGACAAGAATCCGCAGGGTTCTGCAAATGCGCTGCTCCTGTCGAAGAACACCGGCCGCGCATGGAGCCGCGAGGGATTCTCGATGAACTATGACGGCAACATGAACGTGCTGGTAATCGGCGGCTCGGGTGCGGGCAAGACGCGCTACTATGTGAAGCCCAACGTGTGCCAGATGAACTCCGATCTGTTCATCACCGACCCCAAGGGCGACCTTCTGCTCGATGTCGGCAACATGCTCACGAACAACGGCTATGAGATCCGCTCGTTCAACACGTTCTTCCCCGATCGCTCCCTGATCTACAACCCGCTCCACTACGTCAGGACCGACCTCGAGATCCAGTCGTTCGCGGGACTTCTCATCTCCATGACGACGCCTCCCAAGTCCAGCTCGGGAGACCCGTTTTGGGAGAAGTCCGAGAAGATGCTCTACATGGCGCTCATCGCGTTCATGCGCGACTACTGCCCCGCCCAGGACTACAACATCGGCGGCCTTCTCAAACTGCTGTCGATGGCCAAGCATCCGAGTCCAACGAGAACTACAAGAGCCCGCTGGACCTCATCTTCGACGAAATCGAGACCGGCATGCGACGGGTCAAGCGCAACCCGAAGAATCCCGAGGTCAAGGAGCGTGCGGCTCAGAACCCGACCCCCTCGGACGCACCGGAGGAGATCTCGGTCTACACCGGCGCGGACGGCGAGCGCTTCGACCTCGTCCCGTCGGCCTTCCGCCGTCATTCTGACAACAAGCGACCGTATGACAACGTCCACAAGAACGGAAAGCGCGGGTTCGATCCCACCGAGGACTACGCTTTGGAGAACTACCGCAAGTTCCAGTCCGCAGCCGGCAAGACGCTCAAGTCGATTCTGATCACCTGCAACGCACGCCTGGCGCCGTTCACCGCCGCCGAAGTGAAGCAGCTCGTCGTCGGCGAGGACCAGATGCACCTCGAGCGCTTCGGCGATCCCGACTCTAAGAACGCGATCTTCGCCATCTTCGACGACACGGACCAGAGGACGCTGGGCTTTCTGCACGGCATGATGGTCTACCAGACGGTGCGTGTCCTGTGCACAAGCCTTGGAGAAATACAACGGCAAGCTGCCGCGCCCCGTCAACTTCATCCTCGACGAGTACCGCTCCCTGTCGCTTCCCGCCGACATCTCTGGCTTCATCTCCGTCCTGCGCTCGCGAAACATCGCGATGTCGGTCATCTTGCAGGCCAAGTCGCAGCTCGCCGAGCTCTACGACGAGGCGACCGCCGACTCCATCGTGGGCTGCTGCGATACCGTGCTGTATCTGGGTGGCGGCAAGGCCAACAAGGCACGACCTCGACCTGCGAGTTCATCTCAGATTCCTGCGGACAGCAGACCGTCTTCCAGGAGAACTACTCCCAGAGCCACGGAGGACAGGGCAGCTGGTCGAAGAGCGGCCAGACCGTCGGCCGCGCCCTCATCGACCCCGCCGAGGTGGCAAAGCTCCCCAAGACGGAATGCGTCGTGCTCATCAACGGCGCCAACCCCATCGTCGACGAGAAGTACCCGCTCACGGAGCATCCGAACTACAAGCTGATGGCCGATACGCCGGATTCGATATCAAGAAGTATATGGCGGAGAAGCGCCGCCGCGAGGAGCGCGAGTACTCCGCACGCCTCGCGAGCCAATCCAAGTCGATGCCGCGGCGGACGCCTTTGCGTGGCCGAACGGATGCCGAGGCCGGCAAGCACTACAAGTCCCGCGATACGGATTCAACCGGCAAGGCGAAATAGAGGGCAGCGGCTCTATTGATTTTGTGTTAGGGGTTCACGGGAGCGTCCGGTGAGCCCCTTTTCGCATATGCCCGAGGTTTTCAGCTGCGCGGATGCCTCGATGTTGCCGCAGCGGCAAGACGTGGGTGCCTTTCGGCCGCGCCGTGTATCTTCGTGGCGTCCATTGGGTCGGCACGCCGCCGCCCTGTACTCGGTACGGAGGATCGCATGTCTACCGAAGCACCTGAAAAAGAAAAGCGCCGGACCCGTGACGGCCCGACGCCTTGACATGCGGTGCGCACCCCGGCCGCGAACGACCTACCTGCATTCCCTTGCGGGCCCCAAACAGTTCATGGGTGCGCTAGACAGGAGATGACAGCGGTTCTCACGAACCTCTTCACCCTGGCGCCTTATCGGCGCATACGCATAGTAACACATTCGGCGCATTTGGACCAATAAGGCATTTTTAAGCTACTTGGTCGATTTAGCACATCTGCACCGATACACCTGAAAGGAATACACATGAACCCGATTTACCACGCCCTCGCCGTAGCCACCGTCCAGCTCGGCCAGCTCGATTCCGCCGGCGGCATCCTCGGCAACATCACCTCCCTGCTCAAGGGCGGTATCCAGATGCTGGGCGCCATCATGGTCGTCTGGGGCGGCGTCACCATCGGCATCAACGTCCACAACGGCGCCTCGGGCAACGGAGCGGCCATCGCTGCCGGCGTCGGCACACTGATCGGCGGCGTGATCGTCTCGGCTGCAGCCCTGTACTTCGGCACGCTCGACACCAGCTGGGTGCGAGGCTAAGCGGGTGCTGTCGGTACCGGTCCACAAGGATGTAACCGAGTATCAGCAAGGTCATCGGCGGCCTCACCGCACGCACGATCATCTGTATCGGAGCGGCGGTGGGCTGCGCCTTGGCTTTCGGCATGCTCTGCACGTTCGTGTTCCACGTGGACATCAACGACGTCATCTACCTCGTATGGCTCGCCGCGGCCCCCGCCGCACTCATCGGCTTCTATACGCCCCACGGCATGAACTTCGAGAAGTTCGCGCCGCTGTGGCTCGCGCACAACTTCAACGAGCAGTGCCTGGTCTACGTCAGCGCCAGCAACCGCGGAGAATTCAAGGCCGAGGCGGACTCCCTCAAGAAGGCGTATGCGGACGAGCGCAAGAAGAGCAACGGCAAGGAGTTGTCGAAGCTCTACAAGACCAACGGCATCGAGATGTGGGAGCCGGGCGGTGCGCTCGAGCCGATGAACACCACAGACCCCAACAAGAGACAGATTGAAGACTTTTGGAGCGACTAATGGCAAATAAAGACGAGAGCTTCAAGAACATGGAGACGCTCGCCGCCGGCCTGCGCCGCCCGGGAGAGGTCGGTTTCGAGCTCGACCCCGAGTACGCGAAGATGAGCAAGCGCGAGCGCAAGCGCTATGTCAAGAAGGTGCATAAGGAGCTCGACCGCGAGCTCGCCGGCAAGCGCAGCGAAATCCGCGATGCCCGCGCCGCGGCGAAGGAGGCGGAGCGCACGCAGGCGAAAAGCGCCGCGGAGGTGACCAAGAAGCTCAAGGAGCGCAGCTCCAAGAGCGATAAGCTTACCGCCGAGCAGCGACGTCGCCGAGACAACGCCAAGAACGTGGTCGATGCCATCGGCTATAACCGAATGTTCGAGAACGGCATCTGCGAGGTCGAGGACGGCTACTACTCCGAGACCCTTTCCTTCGACGACATCACCTACCAGAACGCCCGCGACGACGACCAGAAGACCATCCTCGCGGCGATGTGCGATATCTACAACTATTTCCCCGCCGACACCACGGTGCAGTTCTCCGTCGTCAACACGCCTCTGCGCCATGACCAAATCCGCGACCGCCAGTTCTACGACCCGTCGCGCCAGGCGAACGACGTCCTCAAGGAGGATGCTGAGACGATGAACGAGGTCCTCTCCGACAAGCTCGCCGAGGGCGTCTCGAACATCAAGCGATCCCGCTACATGACCATCGGCATCCATGCGAACAACCCCATCGAGGCACGAACCCGCTTCTCGCGCATCAACACCGACCTGACGGGCAATTTTGAGCAGATCCGCTGCGATGTCACGCCGATGACGGGTCTCGAGCGCCTGTCCGTCCTCCAGTCCCTGCTGCGCCCCGACCGCAAGTTCACGTTCGACTACGAGCGCGACCTGTCGATCTACAGTCCCGACAGCTCGAAGGACTTCATCGCGCCGATGAGCATCAACTTCAAGCCCGACGGTTCGAACATGTACTTCAAGGTCGATGACAAGTACTGCCAGGTGCTGGTCATGCGCAAGTACGACTCCCCCCTCGAGGACACGGTCGTCGCGAACCTCGTGAACATGTCGATGCCCATCGAGGTGACTTGGTATCTCCAGCCCATGGAGAAGTCCAAGGCGATCAACTTCGTCAAGACCCGCCGCGCGTGGATCGATGCCGAGACCATCGAGGAGCAGAAGAAGGCCGTGCAGCAGGGCTACGACTACTCGATCCTGCCCTCTGAGCTGCGATACTCCCGCGAGGAGACCGAGGACCTGCTGACGCAGCTCCAAGGCCAGCAGCAGCACCTCTTCATGTTCTCCGGCCTCATCTACACGTGGGCGGAGAGTCCCGAGAAGCTGACCGAGCAGGTACTCCAGATCCTCGACGTCGCGTCCTCCGCGGGCGTGCAGGTTGAGACCCTCGAGTACCGCCAGCGCCAGGGTCTGAACTCGATCTTGCCTCTCGGCCTCAACCACATCGAGATCTCGCGCCCGTTCACCACGTCGGAGGCGTGCATCTTTGTCCCTTTCGCCACCCAAGAGCTCGAGCAGGAGGGCGGTAGCTGGTACTACCAGAACAAACTGTCGAACAACCTCGTGTTCGGCAACCGAGCCAACCTGGCAAGTCCCGTCGGCTTCATCTCCGGCAAGACGGGATCGGGCAAGGGATTCTTCGCCAAGAACGAGATCGAGGGCACGCTGCTCTCGAAGCCCGACGACCAAGTTATCATCTTCGACCGCGCCGGCGAGTACAAGCTGCTCGTCGAGCATGCGGGAGGCACCTATGCCTCCTTCGGAGTCGGACTCGATGCCCACCTGAACCCGCTCGGTATGGACAAGCGGCGCGAGTCCGAGGATTTCGGCACGCAGGTGGCTTTCAAGGCCGATGCCATGATCGCGCAGGCGGCAGCAGCGGCCAACGAGACCATGACGGTATTCTCCGAGGAGGAGCGCTCCATTATCCAGCGCTGCGTCGAGAACATCTTCCGGCGATACAACATGGAGGGCGGGCGCGAGCCCATCCTCGAGGATTTCTACGAGGAGTTGAAGCGCCAACCGAACCTATGGCGCAGAACATCGCCCTGCGCTATGAGCGCTTCGTCAGCGGGTACTCCAACTTCTTCAACCATGAGACCGACATCGACCTCACGGCCCGCACCGTCGGCCTGAACTTCAAGGACGTGCCGGACTCGATGCTCGTCTTCGCGCTCATCTCATTTTGCGAGACGGTGCGAAACATCATGTACAGCAACTTCGACCACGGGCGAAGGACATGGCTCTACATCGAGGAGATGGAGTCGCTGTTCAAGTACCCCTCGGTACTCAACTATTTCCGCCGATTCGCCAACGAGTGCCGTAAGTTCGGCATGTACCTGACGGGCATCACGCAGTCGACCGAATCCATGATCCGCAACCAGGACGCCAACGCCATCGTCAAGAACTCCGACTTCATCATGCTGCTCAAGCAGTCCAAGGAAGATCGCGACTACTGGGCGGATGCGCTTGGCCTGTCCCCGCTCGAGGTCGCCTGCATCGACGAGGGCGCCCCTCGCGGTTGGGGTCTTCTCGTATTCGGGTCGGCCCGCGTGCCGATCAAGGGCGAGTTCCCGACCGATAACCACCTCTACGAGCTGTTCTCCACGGACCCGAACGAGTGGGCCGAGAAGAAGGCGCGAGAGGCCCTCGAGGCGGCAAAACACGGCGGTACGGCCGCAGATGTGGCTCCGCAGGACGAGTTCCGCCGCCGCAAGCGGGTACGCGGCCGCAAGAAGAAGCGCAACGAGCCGAAGCAGGGTTCCCAGAGTTCTGAGAGCGGCTCGGACGTGTAGCCAAATATGGAGACGGGCAGTTGCCGCTGCGGCAACTGCCCGTCTATTACCGAGTGCCGGGTCGATACTTCGAGACCGTAACCCAAATGATTTTGGAAGGAGGACATCTTGCCAGACGATTCCAAATACGGAAACGCAAGTTCCTCGTCTAACCTGAAAGATGGCAGCACGGCGAGCATGTCCTCTGCGGCAGAGCGCCAGCAGCAGGCTGCGGCGGCATATGACGATGCCTTGCAACGCGCGGCCGGGACCGGCGCAGATTTCTCCCGCCATACCGAGACGATCGGATCTGGCTATTCTGCAGGAGCCAATGCCGCCAGCACGCCCAGCGCGGTATCGACCGATATCCGCGATACCGCTCCCAACACCTATAGCGCCGGCGTGATGGGGACTAACCATCAAACAGGCGGCGTGGAACAGGGTTTCGTTGCTGCGGCATCTCAGGGTCCTGCCGCCCCGATTGCCGCGCAGCCAATCCAACAGATCCCCAGCTCCATTACCTCCCGCATGGAGCAGCAAGGTACTGCCACCCAGTTTGCGGGCGGTGCCGACCGTGCCGCCGCCGCGCAGCGAAACATGATGACCTCTTTCGACGGCATCGATGCGGCCGGTATCGCCGGCTCCCGAGATTTCATCGAGGCGCTGCCGTGTCCGTGCAGGCCGATTCACGCGATGCCTTCTCCGGCGCGTATGATGCGGGCGTGGCGGGATTTTCCAAGTCCGTGAGCGGTGCGGGGCAGAGTTCGGCGCCTATGCAGGGAGGTCAGCAACCTTTTGGCGGCGGCTCCCCTATGGCCGCCGACACGGGCGGCGCGGAGGAAAAAACCGAAGCCGTATCGGAGGCAATCGGTTTTGGATCGCACCAGGTTCATCCGCATCGTGGGCATCTGCCGATATGTTCACCGGCGGCAAAGCGAGCGACGTACACCTCAGCAAGAAGATTCAGGAAAACCTGGATAACTCGAGGGCCGCCTATTTGCAGGCTAAGCAGGACTTCGCTGCTGCCGAGAAGGACGCCTTGGAGACGCTCGACGCCTCGGGATGGAACTCGGGCGTCCAGGCATCCGCATTTCCGATTCCGCATCGAGAGCCGAGGGCTTCAAGGACGGACTCGGAAAATGCGCCAACGGCATCGAGCGAGCCGGGGTATCTGATTCCCGTGACTTCGGATTCATGACCCAGGCGGAGCGCGATGGCGCGGGTGGAACCGCCGCGCGTATCGGTAAGCCCCGCGGCGGGGACAACCATGGCGATGCGACGGGTACCGTATCCAATGTCGCCGATGCCCCCGATAGCGTCCGCGCTGCCGCGCAAAAGGTGGTCGCCGAGAAGGAGCACGTCCGGGCGGCCTCCGATGATATGGTCGCGGCCCACAGGGAAGCCTCGGCATTTATCACCAAAGCCGAGCAACGCGCCAAGACCGCCGTGAAATTCAAATCCGCTGCGGCAAACGCTTGGTGAATTCAGCCGTCGCATCCATCGGGGACGATTCCGTGTCCGGCACGGCCATCCGCTCTACTGCCCGCGCCGCAGTCTCCGCCGGCCGCTCTATCAGGGCCAGCAGGGCCGCCGGAAAGCAAGCCGGGGCGCGGGGCTTCTTCTCCTCGTCCGCCGAGGCCGCCAAGTCGGCGGTTTTCGCGCGATGAGGGGGCAGTCTCGACGGGGTCGAGAAGGCGGACGAGGCGGTACGCGCCGGACGCTATGTGCGCGGCAAGGCTCGGGACTTCAAGGCAGCCCGAGCCAAAGCCAAGGGCGGCAGCAAGTCGCAGCTCATGTCGCAGGCCGAGAAGAAGGCTGCGCGGGTGGCGGAGGACGGGCAGCGTGCCGCCCTCTCTAAATCGATGCAGCGCCGCTCCATGTCGATCGCCAGGGCGAAGGCTGCGGCGGGC